>VOFH01000592.1_pt1 | contig 30001 bp, 39 predicted proteins | sample 5384091 | NCBI WGS metagenome assembly VOFH01 (sample SAMN12384727, study PRJNA508395) | human gut metagenome | isolation source: healthy gut G | host: Homo sapiens
AATGAGTCCGGCATAATCCCTGCCCATAACAACAAGTCCGGTGCGTTCACCTTTATTTTTTTGGTTAGGGCTGAACGTCAGTTTCATTGTTGCGGTAAAATTATCAGAAGGAGTTTTTTGTAATAAGAGGTTGGCTACATCCCACAGGTTCTTATAATCTTCTACTACCGGATAAGAGTATAATCTGACATAACTTTTGTCCCCGCATAATACGCCCATTTTTCATTGATGTTAGCGTGCCATTGCCATTGTGGCGAAAGGGTATAACCGTCAAACTCATCACTTTCCTGTGGAGTACAAACGGGATATGTCTTTCCTACATTCGGTTTCCTGTAAGTCAAAACAGGCTCACCGCAACCGTCACCGTCTTTATCTATTCCGATCACAGGCCAGTCGTTCACCCATTTCATCGGTTGGAGATGCATAATACGTCCGTAAGCGCCGACATCCTGAAAGTGGAGGAACCAGTCTTCTCCGGTAGGAGTATCTACCCATGCACCTTGGTGAGGACCGTTGACAGGAGAGTTACCTTGCGCAAGTACTGTTTTCCATTCATAAGGACCGTAGATGTTTTTAGAACGTAGTACGACCTGCCAGCCTGTCGGCACACCACCGGCCGGATGGAAGATATAATAATAGTCGTTTCTCTTGTACATTTTAGGACCTTCGCAAGTCTGATGTGCTTCGTGACCGTCGAAAATTATACGAGAAGGAGTGATCGCTGTTGTTGCTTCCGCATTCAGTTCGCAGATAGTGATTACACTTTTCAGTCCGGCGCGGCTTCCTGCGTATGCGTGTACCATATATACTTTACCGTCTTCATCCCAGAATGGGCAAGTGTCAATAATCCCTTTTCCCGGCTTTACAAGAACAGGCTCACTCCACGGACCTTTCGGATCTTTGGCTTTCACCATAAAAGCTCCCTGATCGGGTCTCCCCAAAAAGATGTAGAACTCACCGTTGTGATGACGAATAGCCGGAGCCCAGACACGGTTGCCGTGTTCCGGTCGTTCCGGAGTTTCAATAGGGGTGAGGGCATAGGGAACAGCAGCTCCGATAATCGTCCAGTTGACTAAATCCTTAGAATGTAGGATTTGCAATCCCGGCAAACAGTTGAAACTGGATGAAGTCATATAGAAATCATCTCCTACGCGACAAGCGTCCGGATCGGAGTAGTCGGCATAAAGCACCGGATTTTTGTATTTACCGTTTCCGAGGTCGGAAACCCATACTTCAGATACATAGTTCTTCTGTGCTACTGCGGTAAAGAAAGCCGTAAGCAGGCAGAGTCAAAGCTAAAGTCTGTGTCAATCGTTTCATAATCCCTATTTAGTTATACAGATATCCTTAATTTTCACAGTGACGGGATGGGCCAGTTCTTCTTTCCATTGGCGGAGATAAGCAAACCACGCTTCCGGGGTTTTATATCCGAAAGTTTCTTTCATCGAAGTGAAAGTAGTGTGATACTGGAAATATTTACTTCCCGGAGCGGTAATGGTATAAAGGAAATTGGCTTTATCCTTTTCTTCCGATTTCACATAACGTTGAGGGATACAAGTTCCCAGTCCTACAGTTTCTTTGGCATATTTCACAGTATCGTTTACGGGCCAGTCCGTACCCCAGCTTCCTACAAGACCTTTATGATCGGAGAAAGATTTGGAAGTACCTACGATGTCTTGCACACCTGTGCAGAAAATTTCTTTATCGAGCGGTTCGTCAAAGAATGTTTCGATATGAAGATCGCGATGTCCGGCATAAAGCGTGTAGCGTGTCATCATATCCAGTTCCTAATCTTGATATTTCCATCCGGTTACTTCAATTTCTGCAATTACACGTACCGGTCCGTAAGAGATGATGCGTTCCGTGCGGGTCTCCACCGGAGTGATGTGTGTTGCTTTCTGTCCGTCCCAACCTTTCAATGCACCCGGTCCGCAACTGTCGAACACGCGAAGTACGTCATCTCCGAATCCTTTAGCTAACTGCTCATCCGTCGGATAGAACTGCGATTCTTTGATTTCCAGTCCTTTATTGAACTTGCCGTAAATATCCGGTGTCTGTTTTTCATTGAAATAAAGACGGTAGCCTACCAACTCCGATTCCAAAACCGGACCGTGAGGACGTACCATGCTGTATATATTGCTAGTGCCGGGAACGGTGATAGCCTGTACCCGTTGATGTTTACCTTTCTTGTTGTCTACAATAAACATATCGGCATAAACCCGTTCCGGATAAGTCTTTGTACTTTTTTCTGAAGAAAGTGTAACCTGAAATGTTTTTCTGCCATTGGCAGGAAGATCGGCAACGAAAGCCAATTCATCCATTTTGCGATCCCGGTTCAAGTCGTCCAGCTGAGAAGGTATTTCATCGCTTCCTTCCATGACTACGGCAGACTTTACCTTGAAACCCCATTTGAAGCTCGCGTAGGCTGATCACTACCGGTGCATCCGTTTGTGGTTGGTTCCAGTTATTATGTACCTCTATCGTAATCGTTTTTCCTGTTTCTGAGCCAAGGTGGGCAGGATGACGCTCCCTAAAAAGAAAAGCGATAATAAGAATATTCTTTTTCATGCTTCTAAAGCTGATATTATACGTCGTATTTCTTTGTCACAAAAGTAACGGAAAAAATAGCAGACTGTCTATCTTTTGAAAAGATTATAGTCTGCTATTTGAGCTTTTTACTCTATATAATGATATTGTGGTTTTCTTCTTTTTTTCTGGAATGTATCTTATTTGAGGCTCAGAATCTGTCCTTTTGCACCCAGTTCTTCATAAACTTTTCCGTCGACAGTCAGGTTTTTGGCATTCTTGACATTTAATATATTGTTACCCTTTGCCGATTCTACATAAACGTTTTCCAAAGTAACTCCGTCTACCTGACTGATAACAACTCCATCCGCAGCTTCCGTCATCACAACGTTTTTAACGGTAATATTGCTGATGGGCATTTCCGGCAGTCCGTTGAAGAACATGGCACGTCCCGAACCTCTGCAAACAATATTGGAAATATGAATATTGCGGAAAGCGGGTGTTTCTTCTGTAACCGGAGGAATACTTGTTTTCATGCGGTTCAGCAGATCCTCTTCCGATTCTTCGCCGGCACCTTTTCCACCGTAGAACAGGTCGAACAACAACGGTTCGTTCGGAATATTAATCATGTTGATATTATTAATGTAGATGTTTTCTACCACACCGCCACGTCCGCGGGTACTTTTGAAGCGCAGACCTACATCTGTTCCCAGAAATGTGCAGTCTTCTACATAGATATTCTTCACACCACCGGACATTTCACTACCTACCACGAATCCGCCGTGTCCGTGCAATACAGTGTTGTTTTTCACAATCACATTCTGACAAGGTTCTCCGCGACGGCGACCATCTTCGTCTTTACCCGACTTGATACAAATCGCATCATCTCCCGCATCAAATACACTATTAATAATGAGCGCATTCTTGCAAGATTCCAAATCAATCGCGTCACCATTCTGTGAGTACCATGGATTGATAACCATAATATTATTAACCGTGAAATCTTCGCAGGACAACGGATGCAGACACCAGCTCGGAGAGTTCTTGAAAGTAACTCCTTCCAACAGCACTTTCTTGCTTTTGACGATGCTTAACAACACCGGGCGTAACCACGGACGGATTTCAGCCCATTCTTCGTCTGTATTGATACCTTCGGGTACATTGAAATCTTTGCAAGCCATTGCCCCTTTCAGCGAACCTGCGGTGGGATACCATATCTCCTGTTTCTCGTCCAGGACACCGCCCGAATTGACCAGTTTTTTCCATTGTGAAGCAGTCAGTTTTTCTTTCTTCACCGGACGCCAGCAATCTCCGTTACCGTCAAATATTCCATAGCCTGTGATAGCGATATTCTCCGCATTCCGTGCCGAGATCGGTGACTGGCAACGACGGGTTTCCAATCCTTCAAAAGAAGTGGCGATGATAGGATATGCTTCGAAGTCGCCTGTGAAAAGTACCAATGCATTCTGTTCTGTATAAAGATTCACATTACTCAGTAACTCGATAGGACCGGTCAACCAGATACCTTCAGGGATAATCACTTTCCCCCCACCACGTTGGTTGACGTCTTTGATCGCATCATTGATCGCCTTTGTATTCAGGAATAATCCATCTCCTTTGGCTCCGAATTTTTCGATGTTTACCTCATAAGCAGGAAAAGCCGGTTGTTGCACTTCGGGCATTTCAAAAGGTAAATTCCGGTAAAGTGCGTCGCTTATTGCATTCTTGCTTACTGCATTCTCATTGGGTTGTTTACATCCCGAGATAAACGGTAAACAGCATAGGGCCATCCAGAAGAGTCTTTTTGTCAATGTGTTCATTTAGTAACTTATTTCTATAGGGTTATACATCTATTGTTTTTCTTGGTAGTTGGTTGATGATTAATAAGGATGATTTCATAATTCTTATGTCCTTCCGCAGGCGATCTGTCGCAGGCAGCCTGCAGGAAAGGAATAAGACAAATTCATGTTAACCTAATTCTAACCTTAAAATAAATATTATGAAAAAACCTCTTAATTATCATTGGCAAAGATAGGGGGGAAACTTCAGGCGGATGTGGAGTTATTGATAGAATACGTGTATTTTTTGTCATTTCTGTCTATTATTTGCACACTTCTCGTGTTTTTATGCAGAAAGATACTATCTTTGCACAAAATTTAACTATTAAAAGATATGAGTTATAACTTGTTGAAAGGAAAAAGAGGAATAATCTTCGGTGCCTTGAACGACCAGTCTATCGCCTGGAAAGTAGCAGAGCGTGCCGTAGAAGAAGGTGCAACTATTACATTATCAAATACTCCGATGGCTATCCGTATGGGAGAAGTCGACGCTTTGGCCCAGAAATTAAATTGCCAGGTTGTTCCGGCAGATGCCACCAGCGTAGAAGATTTGCAAAATGTATTCAAGACCTCCATGGATATACTGGGCGGACAAATTGATTTTGTACTCCACTCTATCGGTATGTCTCCTAACGTGCGCAAGAAACGTACTTATGATGACCTTGACTATGGAATGTTGGATAAGACATTGGATATTTCAGCTGTTTCATTCCATAAAATGATTCAGTCGGCCAAGAAATTGAACGCTATTGCTGATTACGGTTCTATCGTTGCTTTGAGCTACGTGGCTGCGCAGCGTACTTTCTACGGCTACAATGATATGGCGGATGCAAAGGCATTACTGGAATCTATTGCACGTAGTTTTGGTTACATCTACGGTCGTGAACATAGCGTACGTGTGAATACTATTTCCCAGTCGCCTACATTTACTACTGCCGGTTCGGGCGTGAAAGGTATGGATAAACTGTTTGACTTCGCTAATCGTATGTCTCCGCTCGGTAATGCTTCAGCCGACGAATGTGCTGATTACTGCATCGTAATGTTCTCCGATCTTACCCGTAAGGTAACTATGCAGAACCTGTTCCATGACGGTGGTTTCTCCAGTGTTGGTATGAGTCTGCGTGCAATGGCTACTTACGAGAAAGGGCTGGACGAATATATGGACGAAAATGGTAACATCATTTACGGATAAAAGATTATGAAACTACGGATCTCTCTTCTTATTATTTTAATTAGTATGCTTTTCGCCTCCTGCGGGATAAGCACAGGAAAAGGTACGGAGCAGAAAGGAGAAGAGATTTCTGTTCTGAGATATGATAAGCTGTTGAGCGAATATGTTCGCTCCAACAGCTTTTCCGCTATGCAGAAGCTGACAATGGATTACCGCCAGCCGACGAAAATTCTGATAGAAGATGTACTGTCTATCGGTACCGTGAAAGACGATACCATTTTTCAGCGTCTTCAAAAATTCTATTCGGACACTACGTTAGTCCGCTTAGTGAGTGACGTGGAAGCTAAGTTCCCCAATCTTGATGAAGTGGAGAAAGGACTGAATAAAGGATTCCGGAAACTGAAAAAAGAGGTCCCCGGTACGAAGGTGCCGTTTGTCTATTCGCAGATATCCGCATTCAACGAGTCTATTATTCTTGTAGACACGTTGCTCGGTATCAGCCTCGATAAATATATGGGGAAGATTACCCGCTTTACAAACGCTTCTATTACGACTATCAATGTCGCTCAATGCGTCCCGAACGTATTGTGCCGGATTGTTTTGTATTCTATCTCCTCGACCGTTACGGAATGAGTTATCACGAGGGGACTTGCCTGATTGACCTGATGATGCATTCCGGGAAGATCAATTATGTAGTGCAGCATTTGTTGGGTTATGATAATATTGGTGATGCAATCGGTTATTCGGATGAGGAAAATGCCTGGTGCAAGAAAAACGAAAAGGCTATTTGGGAACATATCTGTTCCAACGATCATTTGCATGCGCGTGACCCGATGATCATCCGTTATTATATGAAACCTGCTCCTGCTGTTGAAATGCTGGGTGGACAAGCGCCTGCATCAGTGGGTATATGGATAGGCGCACAGATTGTTTCTTCCTATATGAAAAAGCATAAGGATATGAAGCTGAAAGATTTGTTGGAATTTACCGACTATCACGAGATGTTGAACCAGTCCGATTATCTGGCTTCCTGATAGCTTCATTGGCAATTTTAATTCTCAATTTTAAAAGTGGAAACTGCTCTCTATTTACTACCTGTGACTCTAGGTGATACACCTGTCGAAAAGGTTTTGCCTTCTTATAATAAGGAGATTATCTCCGGTATCCGGCATTTTATCGTTGAAGATGTTCGTTCTGCCCGCCGTTTCTTGAAGAAGGTGGACCGGGAGATTGATATTGATGCGCTGACGTTCTACCCGCTGAACAAGCATACATCACCTGAAGATATTTCCGGTTATCTGAAACCTTTGGTTGGCGGTGCTTCTATGGGAGTGATTTCCGAAGCCGGTTGTCCGGCTGTTGCCGATCCGGGGGCGGATGTGGTTGCTATCGCGCAGCGCAAGAAGTTAAAGGTTGTTCCTTTGGTGGGACCTTCTTCGATCATTCTTTCCGTAATGGCTTCCGGCTTTAACGGACAGAGTTTCGCTTTTCATGGTTATCTGCCGATTGAACCGGACGAGCGTGCCAAGAAATTAAGAACTTTGGAACAGCGGGCGTATTCCGAAAGCCAGACGCAGCTATTTATTGAGACGCCTTACCGGAATCATAAAATGGTAGAGGATATCTTGTTGAATTGCCGTCCTCAAACAAAACTCTGTATCGCTGCCAATATTACTTGTGAAGGAGAATATATACAGACCCGCACAGTGAAAGACTGGAAAGGGCACGTGCCCGATTTATCTAAGATTCCCTGTATTTTTCTCTTATACAAATAACGCCTTTCAGGTGTTCGTATTCATCTTCGAAGCAACTGCTGAAGAAGCCTTTGCCTAAGTTTTCTTCTATCTGCTTGAAACTCCATAGCTTACTGTTTTTAAAGCGGGGAGTACAAAGGATTGCATCGTCTTTTATTTCAGCGATAAACAGATAGATCAGCCGGTTGGTCACTTCATTTTCAAAGTGATAAACAATATTGAACTCCGGCTTTATATTTTCTTTGGCATGTGGAAAAGCATTGGTTAATAAACGATTAACACCGTCGGACAAGGATTCGCCGAAACGCAGGTAACATTCCAGAGGAATATCTGTCTTATTCTTATCCAAAATAGCTGTCGAAGGCCGGTCGCAGAGAAATAACATCCCATGTGTGGAGATAGCAATTCTTATGACCGGATTGATATATGCATTCTTGTAATTGATCGCCTCTACTGCAGGAGTCTTTCCAATGACGTCTCCTTTGGTGTTGACGATAGGTACGTACTCAGTGTGAGACATCAAGTGATTGAAGAAGCGAATGGCAATCTGGTTAAATAGAATGCTCATGACAAAGACGATGGGTGGTAGCACTTTATAAAGAGTAAGTTTGCTGGTAGAACTTAACGGGTTCTGGCAGATTATCACGATACTGATGATAATAAAGTGAAGTATACCGAAAATCAGAGCAATTCGTGCAGAAACAACAGCAGCCTCCGCCCCTTGTGCATACAGGCGTTTGTTGCAGGAACCTATCTGTTTCAAGAAATGGTTGATGAATCTTTTCTTGTGCATATAGAGTATTAGCATCGGTATGAGAATGCTCACTTCCAATGTGAGAGGAAGTGCACCTTCAGGAACATAATCGCCCGGAATAAGGGCTGCCAGAGAAAGAAGAATCAGTATTCCTGCCGATATATAAAGAATAAAGTTGGGTAGCAGTATGCCTTTACGATGATAAGAAAGATATACACCTACGATACCTATGACTGTACCGATGTAAATAGCCGTGTCTTGCGTTATAAATTCGCACAATAAAATGGAAATAATAACGGGGATAAAACCCAATGACATGTTAAACGCGGAAGAAAGTATTCCTTTATGATCCATCTCTTTATGTTTATTTGTCGGTTCTATCTATAAAACAAATAGTGCTTGTGTTTTGTTTGCTAACGGATATGTTTCTCAGCATGGTAGGAGGAACGGACAAGAGGAGCACTCTCCACGATATTGAATCCTTTTTTTAAGCCGATAATCTTGTATTTTGCAAATTGTTGCGGGGTCACATATTCGGCAACGGTATAATGCCGGTGACTGGGTTGCAGATATTGTCCTATGGTGAGTATCTGGCAACCGGCTGCCAGTAGATCATCCATAAGTGTTTCCACTTCTTCGGGAGTTTCTCCTAAACCAACCATAATGCCGCTTTTGGACTTTACTCCGTTTTTGGAAATGTGAGAGATCACTTGTAAACTGGTATCATAATTTGCTGCACTGCGTACCAGGGGACTGATACGCCGGACAGTTTCCATATTATGAGAAATAATATCGGGATGCGCTTCAATGACCTGATTTAGCAGTTCTGTCTTTCCTTGAAAATCAGGTATCAGTACTTCGATTGTGGTCTGCGGATTCAGTCGTTTGATCTCACGAATGGTATGTGCCCAATGTTCGGCTCCCAGATCGGGAAGGTCGTCACGGTCTACCGAGGTGATTACTGCATGATCCAGTTTCATCAATGCGATAGACTCCGCCACATGAACAGGTTCATTTACATCCAATGGGTACGGACGTCCGGTTTGGGTGTTGCAAAACTTGCAACTACGGGTACAGATATCTCCGCCAATCATAAAGGTGGCAGTTCCTTTTCCCCAGCATTCCCCCATATTAGGGCAACGCCCACTGCTGCATATAGTATGCAAGCAGTGGGAGTCGACAATCCGTTTGGTTTCGGTGTATCGTTCGTTGGCACCGATATTGATTTTCAGCCATTCAGGCTTACGTACTCTGTCAGCCATTATAAATTATTCAAGAAGAAGTTGGTCAACCGTGTGTATAGATGATGGCGGGTGTTGCCACCGTATATGCCATGATTACGGTTCGTATATACTTGCATATCAAATTGCTTGCCGAGTTGTACTAAATGTTCGGCATATTCCGTGCAATTCTGGAAGTGTACATTATCATCTGCCATGCCGTGTACCAGCAACAGATTACCGTGCAACTTGTCAGCACGGGTGAAGGCTGATGATTCCTTATATCCTTCCGCATTTTCTTTCGGTGTACGCATGAAGCGTTCCGTATAAATCGTGTCGTAGAAACGCCAGTCGGTTGGTGCGGCAACAGCTACGCCTGCCTTGAATACGGGGGTACCCTCACTCATGCTCATCAAAGTCATGTATCCGCCGTAGCTCCATCCCCAAATACCGATGCGATCTTTATCTACATACGCTTGTTTGCCTAGGTAAAGTGCGGTTTCCACCTGGTCTCTGGCTTCTTTTACACCGATTTTCAGGTAAGTACATTTCTCGAAAGCTTCTCCACGTCCTCCGGTTCCACGTCCGTCCACACAGACAACGAGGTAGCCGAGGCTTGCCATATACGTTTCCCAACTGATTCCCCATGTATCCAGCACCTGTTGTGAGCCGGGGCCGCTGTATTGGAACATCAGTACCGGATATTTTTTCGAAGCGGAAAAATTGACAGGTTTCATCATCCAACCGTTCAATGTCACTCCATCTGTAGTCTGAAAAGTGAAAAATTCTTTCTTGGGAACTGCGTATCCTGCCAGTTTTTGTTTCAACTGGTCATTTGTAACCAGCGTCTTTAATGTTTTACCGGTATTATCGTTCAGCGTAATCTGCATTGGAGTATCCAGACTGGAATATTTATTCATATAATATTTCATCGATTTGCTGAAAAGCGGTGTGTTTGTTCCTGTCTGTTGAGACAATTTGGCCTTTTTTCCTTTCTTATCAGTCTTGTAGACCGCCTTGCGCAGAGGACTTTCCTCATTACTGGTGTAATAGAACGAACCATCCTCCTCATCATAACCCAAAAAGTCTTTTACTTCAAACTTGCCGTTAGTCACTTTCTTAATGAGATTACCTCCCATGCTATACCAATAGAGATGACTGTAACCGTCACGTTCGCTAAGCATACTGAAATAATTGGGATAGAAGTGAATATTGTCGAATATATTTTCCTTTATATAATAAGGTGATTCGTCACGCAATACTAATTTGCAAAGTGTGGAACGAGGATCGGCAAAGTAAAGGTCAAAACGGTCCTGATGGCGGTTCAATGTCATGATTGCCAATTTGGAGGCATCTTTTGTGAAACGGATGCGGGGGATATACCCATCTGTATCCAACGGGAGCTTCATTGTACGTGTCACGTGTGATTTGATATCGTAGGTACGTACTTCAACTTTGGAATTCGGATATCCGGCTTTCGGATACTTATAGGTATATTCGCCCGGATAATCTTTCAAAGCATCAATGCGGGGCGCTTGTCCTGCAAATACCGGGAAAGAGTAGGAGGGAACTTCCGACTCGTCGAAACGGATAAAAGCAATCAGCGTATTGTCGGCGCTGAATTCCAAAGCACGGTTGAAGCCGAACTCTTCTTCATACACCCAGTCAGGAATACCGTTGATGATAGAATTTTGCTTACCGTCTTCAGTCACTTTGCTTTCGCTGTTGCCGTAGAGCAGTTTTACGAGGAATATGTTGTTGTCACGTACGAAAGCGATCATCGTTCCGTCCGGAGAAAAGACGGGGACCTGTTGAGGTCCGCCGTCGGACAGCCGTTCAATAATGTTGTTTGTCGTAACGCCCTTATCATTTCGTTTCAAAGGGTAAATGTAATGTACAGCTGTGTATGAATGCCTGTAAATAGGTGTCGTTTTAGTAGCAATCAGCAATTTCTGACCGTCGGGCGAGAACTGGTAACTGTCGAAGTTCTTGAAGTCACATTCGCGTGTGGTATTTACATCGAAAATCACTTCTACTTTCTCGCCTGTCTTGAAAGAGTATTTAATGATTTGCGTGCCTTCGCCGTTCATCTGTGTGTAGTATTCACCTGAATATTTTCGGGCGTGGGGATCTTTTTAAATCGAGTGCCTTTTGTCCTTGTTGTCAGACAGAGAAGGCAGAGTAATAGAGTGATGCTGATCTTTTTCATCTGCTTTTTTAATCGGTTTTGGTTTTTATTCGTAATTGCAAAAGTAACAATAAACTTAGATTCGACAAAACCTGATGGATTTTTATGCAGATTTGATAATGGGAAAAAATTATTGTTTGAACTTTTGAGATGGTGAAAATATCTTTGTGAAAAGGACTTTAAACATTAAACTATGAATTCAAAAAGAAAAGACTTGCAATAAAGGTTTTGTTTTATGGCTGGACGCCATTGTCTTGAGTTTATTGGCCGTGGATTATTGGCATTGACATTCCTAAATGGGAAAGGGTGATAACTTGTGGTTGGTGTCATGGGGTGACTTGATACCGAGCTTGTTTGTGTTGTTCATAGCAGGTGATTGCTTGCATAGCTCCTTGCTCCGTATCAAAAGCGGTGAAGAAAATGGGGAGCTCGTTGGAGTACCTGTTTCACTTTTCTGGTATTCAGTATCGTCTTTATGGGCGATTTATTCTTTATAGGGAATTTTATTGTTGATAAACTGTGGGGGTAAAAGAATGAAGAATTTATCTTTGATAGAGCCTTTTACAGGCTTGTCATCTTTTAAACTATATCTTTTAGTTTATATTAACTAGAAAAATTAGTTTATAAACTAAAACTTCTCGTTATTTGCATCAAACAAAGATGCAGGTATGAAAGGATTAACAGCAAAGGAAGAAGAAATCATGGGATTTTTTTGGGAAAAGGGTCCCTTGTTTGTGAAAGAAATGTTGGCTTTCTATGAAGAACCGAAGCCGCATTTTAACACCTTATCAACGATTGTGCGCGGGCTGGAAGATAAAGGCTTTCTGGCTCATTATACTTTTGGGAATACTTATCAATACTATCCGATCGTCAGTGAAGAAGATTTTCGTAAAGGAACACTTCGGAATGTAATCAGTAAGTATTTTAATAATTCCTACCTGAATGCAGTTTCGTCTTTAGTCAAAGAAGAAGATATTTCTTTGGATGAACTTAGACAATTGATTCAAGAGGTAGAGAAGGCGGACAGGAAAGGCTGACCTGAGAACACTATTTAATGAACACCAATTAATAAAACGACAATCTATACTATGGGAGCATTCTTTATCTATATATTAAAATCATCAGTTTGCCTTGTCTTGTTTTACCTGTTTTTTCGGGTCTTACTTAGCAAAGAAACTTTTCATCGCTTTAATCGTGTTGCTTTATTGGGCGTACTGTTTTTGTCATTGCTCATTCCCTTCATTGAAGTAACCACGAACCATCAGGTTGAAGTACAACAAACAATGCTCACCATTGAGCAGGTGTTGCTAATGGCAGAAATGGAACCCGCGACTGTCGATGCAACCGGCGGAGTGGCTGTACACGAAGTCGCTTCCTTGTCCTGGATAGAAATTCTTCTGCTTGTTTATCTGGCCGGCATTATCTTCTTTGCTTGCCGCAATCTATACTCTTTGATCCGTCTTTTCAGGTTAATACATTCCGGTAAACGGGAAAAGTTGGAGAATGGAACAACACTTGTTGTCCACGAACAGGAGATAGCTCCGTTCAGTTGGATGAAGTATATTGTCATCAGCCGGAAGGATTTGGAGGAGAACGGGCGGGAAATTCTGATTCATGAAGCAGCACATATCCGTCATCGGCATTCTATTGATTTATTGGTGGCGGATATTTGCATCTTTTTCCAATGGTTCAATCCTGGTGCATGGTTGTTGAAACAGGAGTTGCAGAACGTTCACGAATATGAAGCGGACGAGACTGTTATTAATGAGGGTGTAAACGCGAAAGAATATCAACTATTATTAATAAAAAAAGCCGTTGACGGGTTTCCGCGTCTACGGTAGGAATATCGTCAATACCTTTGCAAATAGCATCCACATACATCATTGAACCGCCCGTCAAGACAACCACCTCATGCTGCATGAATAACTTTTCGAGAATCTCCATTGCTTCCGTCTCATATTGCGCGGCGCTATAATAGTCTGTAAGATGAAGCGTTCCTACCAAGTGATGCGGCACACGTTCGAGTTGTTCGGGAGTAGGAGCGGCTGTCCCTATTTTCAGTTCAGCATATAACTGTCTAGAATCGGCAGACACGATATGAGTCTGAAAATTCTCGGCTAATCGCAGGCTTAATTCTGTTTTTCCTACGCCTGTGGGTCCTATCAGAACGATGAGAGTGGGCATGGGGTTAAAAGTAGTAAGTATCGGTTGTTGAGTACTAAAACATGGAATTAAAAAATGTCAGGTATTAACTGCCCGGCACTGCATAGCAATTAATACCTGATACTTGATATTTAAGACTTAGAATTTATCTTCTTCGTATGGGTTGCCAGCGTCGCCTCCTCCTATGTCAAAACCTTCCTGATCGAAGTCCTCCATGTCGAAGTCCTGATCTCCGTAAAAGTTTTCGTCGAGGTCGAGCGAGCCACCGGCTGCGGCCATTTCTTCAAAATCAACAGTCTGTTTGGGAGCTTCTCCGGCTTTCTTAGTACATTTAGCACCATTCATATCTTTACCGGTGATAATTTCTGTCAGTTCGATGAAGAAACAACGTTCTGTCATGTAGTCGAACACATAGAGTAACTTCTGCTTTTCATCTTCTATCAGTTCGCTGATAGTGGTGTCTTTCATTACCCAACTGTCCATCTCCGGATTGTCATCCATTTCTTCCAAAGTCACTTCTTTTTCTTTTTCCCAATCATCGTCGCAGATAAAGAAAGAAGTCATCTGGTCATTAGCATACCCTACTGATTTCAGTATAGCTTCATGGAAGTCGAAGAATGTTGCTTCCGGATCAATTTGTATTTCTCTGACAAAATCGTCAACTTCATCAGATATGATAGTAAATCTGTATATCATAATATGACTATTTTGAAGTGTTTATTTAATAATTCCACGCTCCGAGTTGCGGATGAATTCAATGATATAGTCAATCTCGGGACTCTTTTCAAATTCATCTTCGATTTTCTTCAATGCTTCAGTCGTGTTCAGTCCACTCTGGTAGATGATACGATAGGCATTGTGAATATTCTCAATCACTTCGTTGGCGAAACCGCGACGGCGCAAGCCGATGATGTTGATGCCGCTGAAAGCGATCGGTTCGCGTCCTGCAATAATATAAGGAGGAATATCCTTGCTGAAGCGGCATCCGCCTTGAATCATTACATGGCTGCCTACATGACAGAACTGGTGCATCAATACATTGGCACTAACAATAGCGTTATCATCAATCACGATTTCACCTGCCATTTTGGTAGAGTTCCCAATGATACATCCGTTACCAACCAGCGCATCGTGTGCCACGTGTACACCCTCCATCAGTAAGTTGTTGCTTCCCACGATCGTGCGCCCTTTAGCTGCTGTACCACGGTTGATTGTTACGTTTTCGCGAATCAGGTTGTTGTCTCCGATTTCAGCGGTTGATTCTTCTCCGCGAAACTTGAGGTCTTGCGGAATGGCTCCGATAACAGCTCCCGGAAAAATAGTATTTCCGTTACCGATACGCGAACCGTATAAAATATTGGCATTAGCCATAATCTTATTATTGTCGCCGATAACCACGTTTTTATCTATGAATACAAAAGGCGCAATTTCTACATTTTCCCCTATTTTAGCTTCGGGATGGATATACGCTAAAGGACTTATCATTAATTTCAATTGTTAATTTGTTTTTTACTATTTGTGCCATGAATTCAGCTTCGCAAACCACCTTTTCGCCAACGAATGCATAACCTTTCATCGTGGAGATTCCACGACGGATCGGAGCCAGCAATTCCACACGGAACAATAACGTGTCTCCCGGCACTACTTTTGGCGGAATTTTACACCGTCTATCTTCATGAAATAGGTAGAGTAGCGTTCCGGTTCGTCAACGGAATTGAGGACAAGCAGACCTCCCACTTGTGCCATGGCTTCTACTTGAAGCACTCCCGGCATCACTGGTTCTTGCGGGAAATGTCCCTGGAAGAAAGGCTCGTTTGCTGTGATATTTTTGACACCTACGATATAGTTGGCACCAATTTCAATTACTTTATCTACCAGTTGGAAAGGATAACGGTGCGGCAGAAGTTCACGGATGCGGTTTACATCCATTATAGGTTCGCGGCTACAATCATAAGTCGGTGCCTGAATTTCGTGCAAGCGGATTTCTTTCCGCATCTGACGGGCAAACTTATTGTTGATTGTGTGTCCGGGACGGGTGGCGATGATACGGCCTTTGATCGGTTTACCGATTAAAGCAAGATCACCGATAACGTCCAGCAACTTGTGACGGGCACATTCATTCGGCCAAACCAACGGTTTATGATTGATATAACCCAACTGGTCGGCATCCATGTGAGGAACTCCCATTACGTCCGCCAGCTTGTCATAGCTTTCCTGTGACATTTTGCGTTCGTAGATAACGATTGCATTGTCCAGGTCACCGCCTTTTATCAATCCGGCGGAGAGAAGAGGCTCTATTTCGCGAACAAAGACGAAAGTACGGCTGGCAGCCACTTCGTCTTTGAATTTATGCATATCTTCAAGTGTTGCAAACTGATTAGGAATGATGGTTGAGTCATAGGAAACGAATACATTCAGACTAAAATTCTCATCCGGCAATACGATGATGGAAGAGCCGGTTGCTTCATCCCGGAATTCTATTTTAGATTTGATGATATAAAAATCCTTGACAGCACTTTGTTCTTCTGTCCCTACACGTTCTATTTCTTGTACATAATATTGTGCACTTCCGTCCAAAATCGGAAATTCCGGTCCGTTAACTTGGATCAGACAGTTATCGATGCCCAAGGCATATAGAGCTGCCATTCCATGTTCAACTGTGCTTACTTTTACTCCATTTTTCGACAATACAGTACCACGGGTTGTTTCTGCTACATTGTCGGCTACTGCGTCAATAGTTGGTTGTCCTTCTACGTCAATACGCTGGATTTTATATCCATGATTGTCCGGGGCCGGATTGAATGTTACAGTGAGGTCAAGTCCAGTGTGAAGACCTTTTCCGCTCAGTGAAAAGCTCTCTTTCAGAGTTTTTTGTTTCAGCATTGGTTACTTATTTACTTATTTAATTGTTGTTTTAATTCTTCTATTTCTTTGCGTAATTTGTTCAGTTCTGTGTACATATCCGGTAGTTTCTTAGTCACAATAGCCGCCTTGAAATACGGTTTCAACTCCATAGGAGGTGTTCCGATCAGTTGGTTGTCGGACTTAATGCTGCTTGGTACACCCGATTGTGCTCCGAGATTTACCCGGTTGCCGATCTTGATATGTCCGGCAATACCTACCTGACCGCCGAACATACACCATTCACCTATCTTGGTAGAACCGGCAATTCCGGCTTGCGCAGCCATAACGGTATGCGAACCTATTTCGTCATTGTGTGCAATTTGCATCAGATTGTCTAACTTAACGCCGCTGTGTACTATCGTAGCTCCCATTGTAGCACGGTCTACACACGTATTAGCACCTATATCTACTTTGTCTTCCAGGATCACAATTCCGATTTGCGGAATCTTATCGTACCCGTTAGGAGTGGGAGCGAATCCGAATCCATCAGCTCCGATCACTGCACCTGAGTGAAATATACACTCATTGCCGATACGGCAGTCGTGATAAACATTTACATTGGAGTAAAGCAGACAACCGTATCACCTATCTTCACGCCGTCTCCAACGAAAGTGTGCGGGTAAATTTGAGTATTATCTCCAATCACGGCGTTCTCACCGATATAGGCAAAAGCACCGATGTATACGTTCTCGCCGATTTTGGCGCTGGGTGCGACGAAAGCTAATGAATCTATCCCTTGTTTCTTAGGCTTGCTCATCTCATACAGGTTGAGCAATTTAGCTAGACTTTCGTAAGCATTGTCTACTTTGATAAGAGTAGCTTTGATCTCGTGCTCAGGAGTGAATCCTTATTAACCAGAACAATGCTTGACTGTGTTTCGTAGATATAAGGTGTATATTTCGGATTGGACAGGAAAGAAATAGCTCCGGGCATTCCCTCTTCTATCTTAGCGAATGTGTGTACCGTAGCGTTTTCGTCTCCAATGATTTCCCCTTGGATAAATGCTGCAATTTGCTTAGCCGAGAACTCCATGTCTTTATTTTAAATTAAATTAGTTCACAAATAACGGATTTTTTTTTCAGATTTCCGTGTTATTGAATGAATATTTTATACTTATCTGTGTAATCTCTGATAGCAGAGATAGTATTTCTTTACCTTTTTGGACAATAATGAGATGTTTAGCATGTCCGATGCTTCGGCAATATTTTTGATAGTGCCGTCTTTGTAGATAATATCAATACTGTCATCTGCCGGGTCATACATATTCTTTTCGATGCTGGGGGTAGAGACAAAATAGTTCGCTTCGGAAAGGGTTATGCCTAGTTGCTGGCTGATGTGCAAAGTTAATTCTTTTTTTCTGTCCTTACTAATAGGTTCCGACGAAATTTCCACTTTAAAGATATTTCGGTTGATCATTCCCATGCTTAAAGTAGAAAGTACTTTGTCAGGTATGAGTGCTCCACACTTTCAAGGCTGTCCATATATCGTTGTCGTCCAGCTGGATAAAATTTTCCAGACAGTCGGGATTATTATAGAACTCCGTAGGATTGATATCATTGTAGAGGAAAGAAACGTAATGCGGGTGATGCAAATAATTCCACACCTTGTGAAGCCAGTTCCTTGGCGCGCAAAAGAGTACTAATGAACATCCTTTCATAAGCGACGGACGTTTTATGCAGGTATACTTGCCAATACATCAGACGACGTGCAGTAAGAAAATTCTCAATGGAATAGATCCCTTTGGATTCGACAACCAAGCGGTCATCGGCTACGTCGAGCATTTTGATGATTCGGGCAGAGCCGATATTACCTTCTGTTACGCCTGTATAGAAGCTGTCACGACGAAGATAATCGAGCCGGTCCATGTCCAACTGACCACTGACGAGCTGATGCAGGAATCGTTTCGGATATTCGTCCTTAAAGATCTGTATGGCAAGACTCAGCTGCCCGTTCATCTCTTTATTCATCCGTTCCATGAGTATGAGAGAGATTTCTTCGTGAGATACTCCTTTGACAATGGTATCTTCAAGCACATGCGAGAAAGGACCGTGACCGATGTCGTGCAGCAGGATAGCTGCTTGTACGGCTTCGGCCTCGCTGTCGAATATAAAGTTACCTTTGGAAGCCAGTTGTGTGATGGCTTCACTCATCAGGTGAAAGGCACCCAGGGAGTGTTGGAAACGGGTATGCTGTGCGCCGGGGTACACAACAGACGACAGCCCTACTTGCTTGATGCGGGTAAGACGCTGCAAAAGGGGATGCCGTACAATATCGTACAGCAACCCCTTTGGAATATTGATGAACCCGAATACCGGGTCGTTAATTATCTTTCTTTCGTAAGGCATTCGTTTCTTTTAGAGATTCTTTATTCTTTTAGAGAATGGCTTTTAGCTGCTCTGCCATTTGTGCCTGAACTTCTTGTGCAGCAGTACGGGCAGCTTCGGCAAATTTCTCTGTTTTGTCCACGTAGATAATGCCACGGGAAGAGTTTACAATTAACCCACATGTACTGTTCATTCCATACTTGCAAACTTCTTCGAGCGAACCGCCTTGCGCTCCCACGCCGGGTACGAGAAGGAAGTGGTTCGGGACAATCTTGCGGATATCCTCAAAAGCACGTCCCTGAGTAGCACCTACCACGTACATCATACGGTCATCGCCAGCCCATTCCTGTGATTTGCGTAACACTTTCTCGAACAGACGTTCGCCGTTTATCTTCCGTCAATTGGAAGTCATGAGATCCTTTGTTGGAAGTCAGTGCCAACAGGATCACCCATTTGCCTTCGTAAGTAAGGAATGGAGTAACGCTGTCCTCACCCATGTAAGGAGCTACTGTGACAGAGTCTATATCCAGTTCCTCGAAGAATGTACGGGCATACATTGCAGAAGTATTTCCGATGTCGCCACGTTTTGCATCGGCAATGATGAACTGATCCGGATAGTTATCCTTGATATACTTTACTGTCTTTTCAAATGCAATCCAACCTTTTCACACCCATACTTTCATAGAAAGCGAGGTTTGGCTTGTAAGCGATGCACAAATCAGCTGTCGCGTCAATGATAGCTTTATTGAATGCAAAGATCGGATCTTCTTCCTTCAACAGATGTTCCGGGATTTTCTTGATGTCGGTATCAAGTCCTACACAAAGGAATGATTTCTTGCGCTTTATGTTTTCAAATAATTGTTGCTTATCCATCTTATTTTTATATTTTTTTAAATTTTAAGAAACCGTTCTCAAGTTCACTTTCTTTCAGACGTTCCGCATTTTCCGTTCCTTTCTTTCAGGTGTTCGATTTTGCTACGATCTGGTCGATAGTCTTGGATATCTCCGTCCATGAAGGCTGCCAGATTATAGATTGTATAGTTGATGCGGTGGTCGGTAATACGTCCCTGGGGATAGTTGTAAGTTCGTATTTTGGCTGAGCGGTCTCCGGTAGATACCATTGTCTTACGTTTGGAGGCAATGTCATCGATATACTTCTGATGTTCTTTGTCGTAGATAAAAGTACGGAGACGTGCCAAGGCGCGCTCCTTGTTTTTCGGCTGGTCGCGTGTCTCGGTACATTCGATCAGGATTTCTTCGGCAATACCGGTGTTCGGATTCTTCCAGATATAACGCAAACGGACTCCGGATTCCACCTTATTTACGTTCTGTCCGCCTGCACCGCCGCTTCGGAAAGTATCCCATTTGATTTCTCCTTCGTTGATGACTACGTCGAACTCTTCGGCTTCGGGAGTACGGCTACCGAAGCTGCCGAAGTATGTACACGTCCCTGTGTCTCTGTCGCAGGAACACGCTGTACGCGGTGCACTCCCGATTCGTATTTTAAAATACCGTATACGTTATCACCTGTAACACTACAAACAATCTCTTTATATCCACCGGCAGTGCCTTCATTCGCATTGGAGACTTCCATTTTCCAACCTTTTGTTTCACAGAATTTGGCGTACATGCGGAAGAGGTCGCCGGCAAAGATTGCTGCTTCGTCACCTCCTGCACCTCCGCGAATTTCAAGAATAGCGTTCTTGCTGTCCTGCGGATCGGCGGGGACAAGCATCAGTTTGATTTCTTCTTCCAATGCCGGGAGGCGCTCTTGGCTGTTGTCCATTTCCTCTTTCGCCATTTCACGCATTTCAGCGTCCGACTCATTGGCAAGGATGTTTCTGGCCTCTTCGATGTTGCCCAGCAGCTGAATATATTCTTGCGGGCTTTCATCAAGTCATCCAGATCCTTGTATTCTTTGGTCAGTTTGACATAACGTTTCTGGTCGGCAATTACTGCCGGGTCTGTGATGAGGGTAGATATTTCTTCAAAACGGGCTACGAGTCCGTCTAATTTCTCTAGTATGGTACTATTGTCTGCCATTCTTTAATATCTGAATTCTCCGAATTCGCTCTTAATGATTAATTCAGTCTGGTCGCACGCTTCAACACGCCCGACAATCTGTGCAGGAATTCCAAAGACTCGGAAATAGCTATTACCTCTTCTGCATGTTCCGGTGACAGATAGACTTCGAGGCGATGCCCCATATTGAATACCTTGTACATTTCCGCCCAGTCTGTACCGCTTTGTTCTTGAATCGTTTTGAATAAAGGAGGAACAGGGAAAAGATTATCTTTTACTACACGTACATTTTCTACAAAATGTAGCACTTTAGTTTGCGCACCGCCGGAGCAGTGTACCATTCCATGGATTTCCGGAGCGGAATGCATCCAACATTTTCTTGACTACCGGTGCGTACGTACGGGTAGGAGAGAGTACTAGCTTACCTGCATCAATCGGAGAACCTTCCACACTGTCAGTCAGTTTAGTCTTCCGGAATAAACCAGTTCTTCGGGAACTGCCGCATCGTAGCTTTCCGGATATTTCTCTGCGAGGTATTTGCCGAATACATCATGGCGGGCACTTGTAAGGCCGTTGCTACCCATGCCGCCATTATATTCTTTTTCATAAGTAGCTTGTCCGTAAGAAGCAATCCTACAATCACATCACCCGGGCGGATATTGGCATTATCTATAACGTCTGAGCGTTTCATGCGGCAGGTTACGGTAGAGTCTACGATGATAGTACGAACCAAATCGCCGACATCTGCAGTCTCACCACCGGTTGCATATACGCCTACACCCATTTCACGAGTTCGGCCAGCAATTCGTCTGTTCCGTTGATGATTGCAGAGATTACTTCGCCGGGAATCAGCAGCTTGTTGCGTCCAATAGTAGATGAAACAAGGATATTGTCTACGGCGCCTACACAGAGCAGGTCGTCGATATTCATAATCAATGCATCCTGTGCAATACCTTTCCAGACAGATAAGTCACCGGTTTCTTTCCAGTACATATAAGCAAGAGAAGACTTGGTTCCTGCTCCATCGGCATGCATAATGTTGCAATAGTCAGGGTCGCCACCCAAAATGTCCGGAATAATTTTACAGAAAGCTTTTGGGAAGATTCCTTTGTCGATGTTCTTGATGGCGTTGTGCACATCTTCTTTTGATGCGCTTACTCCCCGCATCATGTATCGTTGATTACTCATGAGTTATAGAATTATTTTGTATACGGCTGCAAAAGTACAGCTTTTTTTTTGTACAGCCAACTATCTTACTAGAAATGCCGTTGCTTATCTCTAGAACTCTACTTTCGGAGCTTTTTCACTTCCTTCTTCTGCTTCAAAGTATGCTTTCTTATCGAATCCGAACATTCCTGCAAATATATTTCTTCGGGAAGCGGCGGATATTGGTGTTATATGACTGTGCAGCATCATTGAAGTTTTTGCGGGCCACATTGATGCGGTTTTCCGTACCTTCCAACTGGGCTTGGAGCTCCAGGAAGTTCTGGTTGGCTTTCAGGTCGGGATAGTTTTCGGTAATGGCGAGCAGCTTGCCGAGAGCGGAAGTAACCGCGCCCTGTGCTTTTTGGTATTCGGCCAGCTTTTCCGGAGTCAGGTCGTCAGCATCTACTTTGATCTGTGTAGCTTGGCTACGTGCTTCTACAACTCCTTCCAATGTTTCTTTTTCATGTGAAGCATATCCTTTCACTGTGTTTACAAGATTGGGTATCAGGTCGGCGCGACGTTGATATTGGGTTTCTACATTTGCCCATTGACCGCTTACATTCTCGTCCATAGTAACAAGACCGTTATATACACTTACTGCCCATATGACAAGGATAGCCACAACGGCTAAGATGATGATAATTGACTTTTTCATGTTTCTTGTTTTTTTATTGAAATTGATAATCTGATTGTTTCTAGTTTTAGAACCGGGAGCCGGCACCGCCGCCTCCGCCCATTCCTCCTCCGAAGCTGCCGCCGCTAAAACCTCCGCCTCCTCCGAAACCTCGACCTCCTCCGAAGCCACCGATAAACGGACCGCCTCCGCCGCCACCCCGGTGGTGATAATCATTGTCATAACTTTGGTGGCGACGCACGAGTGTATGTCCGCAGTTCCTGCACGTATAAGTAATATCTTCGGTCTTCACTCCGTTGATTCGGGAAACAAGCCTGCTTCCGCTTCTTTGTAATTGGTGTTTCCCGCAATTCGGGCAACGGCTTTGTTTCCGTGCTGCAAAAAAGGCGAGTCCCCCGCCGATAGCGAAGAAGCAGAAAAGAGCGAGGAAGAAATCAAATGAACCTCCGTCTCCGGGTTCCGCCAGAGAATCATTTTCCATCGAACCGTCGAGCCGCTGGCAAGTCGCTTTTAGACCAGCCACCATTCCTGCATCCCAATTCCCATCTTTGAGGTAAGGAATCATATACCTTGTTTGAATCCTTTTGCAGATAGCATCGGGAAGTACTCCTTCCAAACCATAACCGGTATAAAACTGGATACAACGTTGATCTGTAACCAACAAAATGACTAATCCGTTATTTTTACCTTTTTTTCCTACACCCCATTTATTAAGCAGCTGATGACAGAAGTTGAAACAATCTTCTTCTCCGATTGAGGGAACTACGGCAACCACTGTTTCAATTCCAGTTTGTTGTTCCAAAGCATAAAGCATGGAGTCTATACTGTCACAAGCCGCTTGCGACAGTATTCCCGCCGGATTACAAACATATTGCATTTTGTTTTGCAGGTGAACTTTTGGAAGGTTGTCTACCGTGTATACTTTCTCTTGAGCTTGCAGAGGAAACAGCAAAAAGGCGGCAATTATAAATGTGAATATTGATTTCATAACAATTATTTTACATTTGCAAATATAGAAACTTTTTCTGTTATGAATCTAAAACTCCTTGTTATAATAGGTTTAATGAATGTATCGCCCGACGAATGCACGGACTCGGTCGGTGTACTCCTGTTTATTCTCTTGGTATGAAACAGCATGAGCGGCTCCCGGCACAATCCATAGTTCTTTGGGCTCCGGTTTGGCTTCGTAAAGCGGGTATACCATCCAGGTAGGCACATACGTGTCTTTGTCCCCGTGAATAAACAGCATCGGTAACTTGCATTTCGCCACCTGCTTCAATGAGGAAGCTTCTTTGAAATTCCACCCGTATTTCTTTTCACATAGCCAGCTTGTGGTATACATCAGTGGGAAAGGAGGAAGAAAGAAGGACGATTTCAGTTCATGCGAGAACTCATCCCATACGCTGGTATAGCCGCAATCCTCCACAAAGCATTTGACAAATGGCTTTTGTTCCTCACCAGATACCATCATGGTGGTGGCACCTCCCATTGAAATTCCGTGTACAACCATTTGCGTGCTGTCTCCAAAGATTTCATTGGCAATGTTCATCCATTGGAGTACGTCAAAACGGTCTTTCCACCCCATTTGAATGGCACGACCTTCGCTCTCTCCCTGATGTTGCAGGTCGGGGAGCAGAATATTATATCCCAAATCACGATTATACAGATAACCGATCATAAACATACGAATGGCGTTATCCGTATATCCGTGAACGATCACTGCCGTCTTGTCGGTCGGTTTAGGGGCGGCAACATAATATGCATGAAGCTGGATACCGTGCGGATTGATAATAAAAGTATCTTTGAGTGCGTCCGCTTGGCGCAAACTATCCACCCATGGGCGGAGGAAAGGATAGTTTCTGTACATATAGGGATAAGAGTCAGCATCTTTAGACAATATTTTGGCATTCGGCGTCAATGAGAAATTCAACATATAGAAACTTCCTCCGATAGTGCAACCGGTCAACAGCAGCACGACAATGATAATGACATAAATAATTCTCTTTCTCATAACTTATCCCAATTTATAAATAATCTCTTTGTCTGTCAGGAAATCACGTCCTGTTATTTACCTTCCGCATGAGAACTCGGGAGAGACATTCCGCCGGCTACCGGTTCCAGACTTCCCAGGCGGCAAATGCCTGAAGCAGGAGCATTTCCAGACCGTTTTTTACAACAGCCCCTTGCGCTTCTCCTTTTTTCATGAAAAGCGTAACGTTCGGATTATATAACAAATCGTAGAGCAAATGGTTTGGAGTTAGTAGTTCGTAAGGAATATTAGGGCAGAAATCTACCTTAGGGAACATACCTACGGGAGTACAGTTGACGATGACTGTATATTCGGCCATAATTTCGGGAGTCAGCTCCTCGTAAGTAAGCATTCCGTCCGCTTTGTGAGTACGCGAAACGAAAACACTTTCGATTCCCAGGTTTTTGAGTCCGTGGTAGACAGCTTTGGAAGCACCGCCGGTTCCCAGAATTAACGCTTTCTTGTGATGAGCCTGTAATAACGGTTGAATGGACTGGGTAAATCCTATGATGTCGGAGTTGTAGCCAACCAGTTTGACTTTTCCTTTCTGCTGGCGGATGATCTTAATGACATTCACAGCACCTATCTTTGCGGTGTCCGGATCAAGCTCGTTCAGGAAGGGGATCACCAGCTCTTTGTAAGGGATAGTGACATTGAGCCCGCGCAAATTGGGGTTCTCCTCGATAACTTCCATAAAATCATTGATTTGAGGAATCTCGAAGTTCACATATTCTGCGTTGATACCTTCGGATTTGAACTTCTCGTTAAAGTATCCGATAGAGAATGAATGTCTTAGAGGGTAGCCGATTAAACCATATTTTTCCATAACACGAAAGAATTAAATTAAATAACTCATTATTTTGTCGCAGTGTAAAGTGTGCAGATACCAAATGTCAGCCGCCGGAAATGAGTTTACTTCGCCGAATCCGGCTCGTGAGAGAACACCTTTCATTATTTCCCCTTGAGGAAATACTTTGATTGTGTCCGGCAAATAGCGGTAAGCGCTGTTGTCTTTGGAGAGAAGTTTGCCCAGTAACGGAATGACGGCTTTTGAGTAGATGGAGAATAGTTGCTTCATCGGAAAGCGCTCCGGAGTGGTTAGCTCCAGAATCACAAGATGGCCTCCCGGTTTCAGTACACGGCACATCTCGGAGAGCCCTTTGTCGAGGTCTTCGAAGTTGCGGATACCGAAAGCTACGGTAATAGCGTCAAAGTCATTGTCGGCAAAAGGAGAGTGAAGTGCAGTCCTCCCGGGCAAAAGATATTTTGTCCGAGAGTCCTTCCTTCTTTACTTTTTCACGCCCCACGTTCATCATGCCTTCCGAGATATCCGTGCCGATCAGTTCATCAGGTTGCAGCTTGCGGCAGGCAAGGATAGCGAAATCCTCCCGTGCCGGTAGCCACATCCATCATACGTTGCGGATGGAAAGGACGGAGCCAGGCAATGGCTTTACGGCGCCAGCTGCGGTCTATACCTAAAGACAAGGTATGATTCAGTTTGTCGTAAGCATGCGCAATATTATCGAACATGCGTTCCACCTGCTCGGTCTTTCTTACCGTCTCGTTGTAAGGCTTGATATGTTGTTGTGGGTAATCCATGCTTATTCAGTCAAGAAATTCATAACGTTCTTTTCGATACGTTCAGCAATATTGCTGGTATCTTCTTTTACAAATTTCTCACCGGTGATGTTCTCGAACAATTCGATATAACGGTCGCTGATGCTCTGTACGATAGCCGGAGTCATTTCAGGCACTTTCTGACCTTCTTTACCCTGGAAGCCGTTTTCCATCAACCATTCGCGGACGAATTCTTTAGAAAGTTGTTTCTGCGGCCTCACCTTTTTCGAAGCGCTCCTGATAACCTTCAGAGTAGAAATAGCGGCTGGAGTCCGGAGTGTGGATTTCGTCCATAAGGTAGATAGTACCGTTGTGCTTGCCGAATTCGTACTTAGTGTCGACGAGAATCAGGCCGCGTTCTGCAGCGATTTCAGTACCGCGTTTGAAGAGAGCCAATGTATATTTTTCGAGAATTTCATATTCTTCGGGAGTAGCCAGTCCTTGTTTCAGGATTTCTTCTTTGGAGATGTCTTCGTCGTGCAATCCCATTTCTGCTTTGTAGTCGGAGTGACGATCGGTTCCGGGAATTTTTCGTTCTCGCGCATTCCGTCCGGCAATTTCACACCGCAGATTTCGCGTACACCGCTTTTGTAAGTACGCCATGCGCTACCGCAGAGATAGCCGCGTACAATCATTTCTACCGGGAAGCCTTCGCACAAAACTCCTACCGTTACCATCGGGTCCGGCGTAGCCATTTTCCAGTTCGGACAGATGTCAGTAGTGGCATCGAGGAATTTGGCTGCAATCTGATTCAGCATTTGTCCTTTGTAAGGAATACCTTCAGGTAGTACTACGTCAAAGGCCGAAATACGGTCGGTTGCTACCATGACGAGTTTTTCGCCGTTGATGTTGTACACATCGCGCACTTTTCCGTGGTACACGCTTTTCTGTCCCGGAAAGTTGAAATCTGTTTTTGTTAATGCTTTCATTGTCTTTATTATAATTACAAATTACAAGTTCCAATTTATAAGTTGCAATAGGCTTCCGGATTTTGAGTCTATCAGTCTTTTGCCAGTTTCACCGGGCGTTCGCCGTTGATGACGAGTTGCTCGTTTTTCCGTTTCTCCCGTTCGGCTTTCGCTTCTTTGTCGAATTTCTCGTAAGCATCCACGATACGTTCCACCAGTTTATGGCGTACAATATCTTTCTTATTCAGTTCGACAAAGCTGATTCCTTTCACTCCTTTCAAGATGCGGAGGGCTTGCACCAGTCCCGATGTTTGTGAAGCGGGGAGGTCAATTTGCGTCATGTCTCCCGTTACAATCATTTTGGTGTTCATACCCATACGGGTGAGGAACATTTTGATTTGTTGCGTAGTGGTGTTTTGCGCTTCATCCAGGATTACGACTGCGTCATTCAGCGTGCGTCCGCGCATAAATGCTAACGGGGCAATCTGAATAATGTTCAATTCCATGTATTCCTTTAACTTGGCGGCGGGGATCATGTCCTGCAAGGCATCATATAAAGGTTGCAGGTACGGGTCGATCTTATCTTTCATGTCGCCGGGCAGGAAACCGAGCTTTTCTCCGGCTTCTACGGCGGGGCGGCTAAGGATGATTTTCTTGATTTCTTTATTCTTCAATGCGCGTACGGCAAGGGCGATAGCGGTATATGTCTTTCCCGAACCGGCCGGACCGATGGCGAATACCATATCATTCTTGGCGAATCCTTCTACCAGTTTCAGCTGGTTCTCGCTCCGGGGGATGATCGGCTTGCCCGTGACGCTGAACACAATCACGTTTCCTGTCTGTTCCGCTTGCGGAGCATTTCCTTTTATAATGTCAATGATAACTTCTTCTTTCAGAGAATTATATTCGGCACAGTATTTTTCAAGTTTGGTGATATTTTCTTCGAAGGCACACATTTCTTCCTCGTCGCCCAGCACTTTGATGACATTGCCTCGGGCAACTATGCGTAGCTTCGGATATAAAGCTTTAATTAACTGTATGTTGGCGTTGTTTACGCCGTAAAAAATAACCGGATCAATGTCCTCAAGAACAATCAGCTTCTCTATCATTAAGTTGTATTAAAGAAAAATTTCTGCAAATTTAATGAAACGTTTTGGATTCTCTGATTGTTTGGGGGTGAATTTTATTGCAATTTATACTCATCTTTTCTTTACCGGGCAGTAATATGGAAACAACCCTGTTTCAGCTCATACTTGATGTAGCATTTTTCGGCTTGTCGCAAATCTCTCAGAACTTCGGACAGAACAAGTTTCAGGGTATCGGAGCCGACATCTTGTAAGGGTCTTCCATTCTCGTCCTCCACCTTCTTGAACCGTTTCCAGCTAACATCGAAAGTAGCTCCGAAGCAATGCGCCGAGTTGGCGGAAGCGTTCCCGTTTCTGCGACGCAGACGTTTCACATCGTTTTCGGTACGCAATACGGAAGTGACAATCACCTGATTGGGATTTAATCCTTTGGCAGCAAGTGAATCGAGAAAGTTAGAACCGATAGTGTCGAGTAGCGCACTTGCACGAGGGACGAGGTAGGGGATGGAATGGGCCAGCGAATCTACCACATAGAACTCATTATCAGTGATATATGTCAACTTTTCTTTCATGCTTTCCGCTTCTTCCCGGTCCTCCAACGGACGGATACCAACAGCTTTTGCTACTTTCAGATGTTTGTCATTCAAATCAGGGAAAGAACGTTTGTAGCTGACGACGCCACGAATATTGCGTGGCTCGTTCAGTTTGAGTGACATATCTTTCTTTTTGCAACCGGAAGTAAGCGTAAGCCCTGTAATTAGTAGGAAGATCGGTAAAATACGAAGTTTATGTATGGTCATTTTGTATTTTTTGCTTGCAAATATACACTGTTTTGTTCGAGTTTACCAAATGGATTCTATTTGATTTTTTCGTTCCTCTACTATAAAGTTGAAAAGTATGAGGATATCTGCCACCTGTAACAAAACAGATACCTTCATACTTTTTCAAACTTATGGTAGAGAAGTTATGGTTGTTTCCTCTCTCTTTTAGTAGAGATTAGGGATTATTTCTTCTTTTCCTCTTTTTTCTCCTCAGTTTTTTTCTTCCGTTTTGTTTTCTGGATGAATAATTCCCTTTACAGTTTCACCGATAGGCAGTTTATCCAATACACCGAGACTAGGCGCAACCGTTTTCACTAATGTATTCAGGAAGTTGCTTGTACTCCCGTTTCCTCCATCGAATACAGTGATGTTTCCTAAGTTCATGTGTTCGAATGCCTTCACCTGTTCACCGGCAATTTCCTTCCATTGGTCTACCATCTTGTATTGGATGGCGATAGCCGGATTGGATTCGGCAGCTCTTACCATTGCTTCGAAACCTTCCGCTTCGGCAAGTAATGACTTTTTCTTACCTTCCGCTTCTGCTTCCAATTTTAACTGGATCGCTCTGGCTTCCGCTTCCGCCTGTGCCAAAGTCGCTTTTGCGCGGGCCTCTGCTTCGCGGGTAATCTTCTCTGCGATAGCATTCGCCTGCAGGATAGCTTCTTGCCGGGCAATTTCGGCAGGAACAATTTTTTCTGCTTTCAGTGAAGATTCTACTTTTTTGGCTTTCGCTTCTTCTACTTCTTTCTGAGCAATTTCACGGGCAGCCTGTACGGCAGCTTCCGATCTGGCAGCAGCTTCACCGGCTTGTTTGTCAGCGTTGGCTTGTGTCACGGC
>VOFH01000982.1_pt1 | contig 30001 bp, 29 predicted proteins | sample 5384091 | NCBI WGS metagenome assembly VOFH01 (sample SAMN12384727, study PRJNA508395) | human gut metagenome | isolation source: healthy gut G | host: Homo sapiens
CGGTGTTGATCGGCTACGCCCCGGCAGACGACCCGCAGATCGCCATGGCTGTGGTGCTGGAGTATGGCGGCGGCGGTGCCAACGCCGCGCCTGTCATGCGCGCCGTGCTGGACGCGTGGTTTGAATAAAGTGTGCATGATTGTATGACTTTCGCAGGCTTCGTTTCCGCTTTGCGCAACCGCTTTTACAATTTTCTTGTGATATTGCGCAAAAATATTTTGTGATTTTTTACCAAAAAATCCGTTGCCGAAGCGCAGACAGTATGCTATAATGTAGACAGAATAGTGTCGCGGTATTGTGCGGCAGAGGGAGCTTCCATGAGCGCACAATGTGTTATGATCTGTTCCGGTAAAGGCGGCACCGGCAAAAGCACCGTTTCGGTGCTGCTGGGTGCAGGCCTGGCCCGGCTGGGCCGCAAGGTCCTGCTGGTGGAGCTGGATTCCGGTCTGCGCAGCGTCGACATTATTGCAGGCGTCTATGGGCGCACGGTGTACGACATCGAGGATGTCCTTTGCGGCCGGTGTGAGCCGGCCAAGGCCGTTGTGCCCAGCCCGTTGTACGCCGGGCTGTCGGTCATCAGCGCCCCGTATGAGGGCGGCGAGGTCGCGGCGGTGCCGTTGGGACGGCTGCTGCAGGCCGTGCGGCCGTACTTTGATTTTATCCTGCTGGACACCGCCGCCGGGATGGGTGCGCCGTTTACAGCGGCCGCCACAGTGGCAGACCGTGCCCTGCTGGTGCTGACCCCCGACCCCGTGGCCCTGCGGGACGGCAAAATTGTGGCCGACCGGCTGCTGGCGGGGGGGCGCCCCCAAAGCGCCGTGCGTCTGGTGATGAACCGCGTCACGCGGGACAGCTTCGGCAAGCGCGCCAGCGTGGAAGATCTGGATGAATGTATCGACACCGTGGGTGCGCAGCTGATCGCAGTCATCCCCGAAAGTGTCGCTTTACAGCAGGCCGGTGCCGCCGGTACTGTGCCCCCTGCGCACGATGCCGCTGTTGTGGCCGGGCAGGCTTTGGCAAAACGCTTATGCGGGCAAAGGGTCCCGCTTACTTTCTAAGGTGCATATTTGTACGAATTACCGCAAAAGGATGGTGGATCACTCATGACGATCGCTCTGGTTGCACATGACTCCAAAAAGGAGCTGATGGTGCAGTTCTGCACGGCTTATCGCCACATATTGGCACAGCATCACCTGATTGCCACCGGCACGACCGGCCGCCTGGTGGAGGAAAACGTCGGCCTGCCCGTGCAGAAGTTCCTGCCCGGCGGCCATGGCGGCGGCCAGCAGGTCATGGCTCGTATCGCCTGCGACGAAGTGGACATGCTGCTTTTCTTCCGTGATCCCATCTGCGCTAAGCCTCGGAGCCCAACGAGATGAACCTGCTGCGCATCTGCGATGTGCACAATATTCCGTTGCCACCAACATTGCCACTGCCGAGGTGTTGATCCACGGCCTGGAGCACGGCGACCTTGACTGGCGTACCATCCTGAACCCCCAGCACTAAGGGCAAAATTGATGATACAGGGCGTTCACCGAAGAACAAAGAGACAAGTTAAGAATCCACACGCAGGCCCCTCCGCCATCCGGCTCCGGGGCCTGCTTTCTTTTTTGTTTCCAATCCTCTCTCATTCTGTCCCATGCGGGAAAACATGAGATAATGCGTTGATTTTGCTTGGTGTGGACTTGGAATGTTCTTGGAGTTGGCTTGGAGATTAGGCGGATTGCGAGCGGAACGGAGTGGAGCGAGCTCCTATGCGCTGTCTTGATTTTCTCTGCGCCTTTCTGGATTTTTTCGTGTACCCGCACATATAGTACAGTCAATGCAAAATCGGAAAATATGGAATCCTGTTTTGCCTCTTAATACGTCTTTATGCCATTACAGCGATAAATCTATGAGGTAAGCAAAAATTCAAGATTTTCCAAAAGGCACACTGAAATTCCACTTTTTCCAAATTTCGTTCTTTTCGGTTCGATTTTCGGAAAATGTGGAACGGAAGTTTGCCTCAAAAGGGCACAGGTGATTTTCCTTTTTCTTCGGTGAACGGACGCCCCAAATTTACAATAAGGAGCGTCAATGAAATGCGAAAACAAGTCCAAAAAGAGCGCTGTACCAAAATCATGCTCACCAAATGCAAAGCTGTCTGTTGCCTGTACGACAAAGTGCAGCTTGCCGCCGCAAAAATGTTGGATGTTGAACCGGCAATTTTTCAATTTGAATGTAATGTTCCTATCCTCTGCAATGATATTCCTGCCAACGACTTAAATCTTCCCAGCGAAACCTACACCACAGATTTTGTTCTGCACTATGACGATGGGCACACGGCAGTCCGCGAGGCTGTCTTTCGGTCTTTTCTAAGCCGTCCCTCGGTTGCGGAAAAGCTGGAACTATCCCGCCGATACTGGCAGCAGCAAGGCATCTCCGATTGGGGTATCATCATTGACAAGGAGGATGCCGACCATGAGGAATCTTGACATCCTTGCCGCTGAAAACGGCGAACACATCCGCGTTTTGCTTTGCAGAGAAGAACAGAGCTATGTTGTCAGCTGCCAACACTTTCGGATGCCGTACCCCGTTGCATCGGATTTGCTTGCAGAATTACAGCCCGTCCCTGCCGAATCATACTCTGTTTTCGTTCTGGACGAGGACATCACCAACCGCCAGCGCGAGGGGCGCAATCGCAAGCTCGACCTGATTGCGCCGCTGTTGGAGGATGCCTGCATCTATGATAAATCCCATCGCAACGAGGTTGTCCGCCAGATTGCTGCCGAGCATGGCATTGCCCGCCGCACGGTACTTCAATACCTTTGGCGCTATTGGGTATACCAAAGTAAAAATGCACTTTTACCCGCAGAGCGTCCCGCGCCAGAACAACATGAGCTTACTGCCGATGAAAAGGCCATCCGCTGGGCGCTGAACAAGTATTACTACACCCCACAGCGGCAAAGCTTGCATACTGCCTACAAGATGATGCTACGGGCGAAATACTGCGACACACACGGCACATTGAAGCCGGAATATCCCACGTTCTGGCAGTTCCGCTACTTTTTTCGCAAGAACCGCGACCCTATCAGCGAGACCATCAGCAGACAGGGGCTTAAAGCCTACCAGCGCAATCACCGTCCGTTTACCGGCTCGGTCTGCGATTACGCGCATACTATTGGCGTGTACATGACTGATGCCACCGTTGCCGACATCTACATTGTCAGCCGCCTTTCCCGCAAACCTATTGGCCGACCTGTCATTTACACAATGGTCGATGCCTACAGCCGCCTGATTACCGGCGTTTATGTTGGTTTAGAAGGCGGACAATATGCGCTGCGTCTTCTGCTTCAGAACACTTTTACGGATAAGGTCAGTTTTTGCCATCAGCACGGGATAGACATTGACCCACACGACTGGCCGAGTCACCATCTTCCCACCAAAATTATTACAGACCGAGGCAGTGAGTTCTCCAGCGGCCCACTGGAAAACCTGTGCGAGAGCTACCATATTGAGATTGAAAATCTTCCTGCATACCGTCCGGATTTAAAGGGTGTAGTTGAAAAACTGTTTGATTTGGTTCAGAGTGCCTACAAGCCGCTACTTAAAGGCAAGGGTGTCATCGAAACCGACACACAAGAACGCGGTGCGCCGGACTACCGCAGACAAGGCACATTGGATTTAGAGCAATTTACCGCCGTTGTTCTGCGTTGCGTCCTGTTCTACAATGCGAAATCTGTACAGACAGGTTTTACCCGTACCCCTGCTATGATAGAAGCCAACACGCCGCCGCTGGCAGCAAGTATCTGGTCGTTCTGCGAGACACAGGATGATTGCCCTGTGCATGAGGCCACAGACAAAAAGCTGCTCTATACGCTGTTGCCCCGTGCCGAGGGAAAAATCACGCAACGCGGTCTGGAAATTTTCGGCCTGCGTTTTTCAAACTGCACTTTTAAAAAGCGTTTTGTCGCTGCCGGTCTCGGTGGACGGGAAACTGTACAGGTTGCCTATGCACCAGAATGTATGGATACTGTTTGGCTATACGAGGATGGCACTTACTCGGCTTTTGCCTTGGTGCAAAAAGCCTATCTGGGCAAATCTCTAGCAGAAATTGCAGACGCACAACAGCTTGAAAAAGTAGAGCGCACCGATTGGAAAAAGCAGGAATTGCAGGCACAGCTTGACCTTATGAGCGATATACAAGCCATTGCAGACCGTTCTGAACGCACAATGCCAGACCGCAGCAATATCAGTAGGCAGATACAGCGCAACCGCAGCACAGCCCGCAAGCAAGAAAGCGTATCTCTGATGGATTTACTGACCGAGCAGCAGGAGGATGATTTCGATGCACGCTGATTATATTGCAAATCCGCTCTATGACAACAATCCATTTATTGAAGCCCTACCTCCAATGCTATCCGGCAGGGCCTTGATTCATGCTCTGGCAGTCATCCCGCCCTATAGCGATAGTGACCGTGACCGCAGCACCGGGGAGCGTTTGCAGCTGTTGTCCTCCTTATACGAGTTTTATCAGCCTCTATCCATGACGATTGACTTATACTGCGAAATCTACACTGCCATGCAGCATTGCTATGGGCAATATTCAGTCCAGAGCGAAGCCGCCGCAATGCAGAACGGTTACTCACTGATGCACGGTAATGCCCTTGCCGCATCTATTGGCGGCGGCAATTCTTTTTCCGTTGTCGGTGTGTCGGGTCTTGGCAAGTCAACCGCCTTGCAGCGCGTATTATCTCTATACCCGCAGGTCATTGAGCACACCGAGTATCATGGGCAAAAGTTCTACTGCCACCAAATCCCGTACTTGGTCGTGCAGACCCCGCACGATGCGTCTATTAAGGCTCTGATTTTGGATATTTACTTACAGATAGACAGCCTAATTGGAACCTGCTACCAAAGGGATGCTCTATCGCGCAGATTGAGCATTGATGTCCTTGTCAGCCAACTAAATCAAATTGTGCGGGTCAATCATATCGGGCTGCTGGTGATAGACGAGCTACAGAACATTGCTTACCGCAAAAGCGATGGCGGTATGCGCTTTTTAAATTTCCTTGTCCACCTAATCAATGGAGCAGGCGTAAGTATCTGCATGGTTGGAACACCGCGCGTCTTGCAGGTATTGCAGCAAGAGTTTCGCGCCGCACGGCGTACCACTGGGCTTGTCTATGACCGGCTGCCCAATGATAAGGAATTTTCGTTACTCCTGCACGGGCTATGGCATTACCAGTACACACAGTATGCCACCGACCTGACGCCAGAACTTGAAAATTGGCTATATCGCAAGACACAGGGCATTCCTGACATACTCGCCAAGTTGCTGTATAACGCCCAAAAGCAAGCCATCCTTGACGGACGTGAAAAGCTGGATTTAGAAGTCTTTGAAAGTGCATTTTTAAGGAACTTGGGGATGGTATCCGAATACATCAGTGAGCTTTCCACCAAATCCGTAGCCAAGCGGCAGACAAAGACCGCGCCGGAGGTATCCGTAGGTTCCGCAGCCCCCACCAAGATTGTTGGAAATGATATACGGGCGTTACTCAAAAAGCAAAAAAGAACGGCGAATCACCTATATCTGCTTATACCGAGTATATCAAGGGCGAGGTAGCAATATGATTAGCTTCTTTCCCATGCCGTATCCAGATGAACTTTGGTACAGCGTCATTTGCCGCTACCATGTTCACAGTGGCAACTACTGTGCTAAGCACACCCTGCGGCAGCTATATGAGGACAATTTCTGTGCTCCCAGTCTAATGCTCTGCGGGCCTATAAATACGCTGTTGGCACAGCTTCCGCAAGGGTTCTTGTCTGCAAAGGATGTTGTAATGCAGCACACATTTTATCCCTATTACGCGCGGTTTTTCCCTACGCAGCGTAAGCGTTCCACCTATGCCTATGTTGTCAATGGCAATCCATTAGCTGTACATCGGATGGGCATTTCACAGGCTAACGGGAATCATTGCTCTATAATGCGCTATTGTCCTGCGTGCTACCAAGAAGACTTGCAGTTGTATGGTGAGCCTTATTGGCATCGCAGCCACCAACTGCCAGATATGCAGATTTGTACCAAACATCGTTGCTGGCTGGTCGATACCGATGTCACATACAACAGCACACGGCAGCAGGAACTATTTCCTGCAACATTCACCATGCGGCTTAAAAACAGCCAGCAGAACCCGTACCGGGCTGTCTGCTGGCGTTAGATTCATTATTGCATGATACTTTAGATTCAAGTTTTGATTATCGTGACGGCTCTGTTTACCACGCCGTCCTTGACTGCGCATTACGTTCCCGTGGCTGGCGCTCCCTGACCGGGGACGTACATACGCCACCAAAATCGAAAATGCACTTTTAAACCTATATGGCAGTTATGTTTCTGCGACTGACATATCCGCAAAGCAGCTGCACGCCACACTATGCAACAAGTCCGTTGCGCCGCGATATGTTCTGCAACTTGCCGTTCTGCTGAGACTGACGCTCTATGACCTGCTGCACGCACCCGATGCCGTGCTAGACTATAAGACCGAGATGAAAGAAATGTATCAATCAGGAGCCAGCATGTACCATATAGCGCAGCTGTACGGCACGGATGCAAAAACTGTAGCGCGATGGGTGAAATAGCAAGTTATATTACATACATATCCAATATGCACAAATTTTCAACTACATTTTCGGCAGAGAAATCACTTTTGAACTTTTCTTTCATCTGTCATCTGTTCTAATTATCCGTTATAATATGAATAATTGGAGTCATCCCATTATCTAAAGGAGTTGACATTATAATGCCAAAAAGTGACTTTGAAAAATCGTTGCGCAGTATGCTGAAATGATGGCCACTGCTGCATCCATAGTTCCCGAATGTGTTGACCTTATAAACAATTATCGCAAAAACAATTATGATGCCACCACTAAATACATAAAAGACATCTGTATGGGAAAATATAAATTGCAATATCTCCTTGGCCTTGGGGGCACTCAAATGCAAACCGTTACAGTTGGTATGGCCGCGTTTTTGTGTTGTGGTAGCAAGCATGATAAAAACTTCTTAACTACAATGGTTACCGCATATTCCAATAGTCCCAAAATCATAAAGTTACATCTTCTCCAAACTGAAATTTACAGTCTTTTCATTGATGTACTGAAAAAATGTGCAGAAACCGGTGCCAGAGCTTCACTCGATATTCAATCCGGGAAAATAAACGATGAAACCAGAGCGTTTGCTTTTGCTTATTTTCTAAGTGTTGCTCCTAACAAATCTTTTGAAGAGGCTGTTATCCGTACTTTTGTCGAAAGTGATGTTCGCTCTGCAATCGTCCCTCCTGCAAAGAAAAGCTCCCGTTTCGCGTATTTAATGCATACAACAGTAAAAGATAGATTTCATGACAAGAATCTAAAACATATCCTTTTAACTGATGTACGCCGTCCCAGCAATGGGAGAAATTTCAGCCTGTACAACAACGAAATCGCAAGCAGATGGGAAATCAATCTAAAGTCATTTGGTGGGACACTCTCCAATGATGGTATGCTTAATGGTGGCTCGCTTGAGGAATTTGTCCTTACCAAAGCTGACGTTATGGCTATTGCTTCCGTTGCATACAATGCTGTTCACCTTGACGAAGAGCAGCTTCCCCTTGAAGAAATTTGGGCAAGTTGCGATGGCGACAGTTCCAATGAGTATGATTCTGATGATGTCGAGCAGGCAAAAAGGCTACGGCAAGAATTTGAATACGCCTTGTTCAATGCAACTTATTATCATTATCTTTGCAAGCAATGCCGCCGCCAATCTTTGAGCAATTTAAACAATTATTTCTTTAACCCACAAGGCTTAAAGCTCGATGCTGAACTTAAAAAGTGCAATAGGCAGATTGAGCGGGACAAGGCGCTTATTCAGTCACAGAAAGAAGTCCTTGAATCATTAACTGTCCGCGCCAATGTTGCCGAGAAATCCGCAACTGAAGCCCGTAACCGTTATGCAGCTATCCAGTCTAAAGTCGAATCCCAGCAAAGTAAAATTGATGTGTTGCAGAAAGAGCTTTCTTTGCTGAGAGCAGAGAACGAAGAACTCCGCCACATATTGCCTGCTCCTGAATCACCCAAGTATGCTCCTGCCAAAGTGGAACCCGAAATCAACTATGCTGATATGCTTGCGGCAATATTCACTAATAAGAAGATAGTCTTTATCGGGGGCCACCAAAACATTATGAACAAATTCTCGCAAAAGTACCCCGATGCAGTGGTAATTCCTCATGATAAGGCTGTATTAGCTAACCAGCCGCTTGAAGCTGCTGATGCCGTACTCTTTAAAACGGATTCTATGGGACATAAAGAGTACAATCCCATTAAAGACCTTGCAGCCCGCCGCAACATCCCCATCGGATATATCGGAGATTTCACCTCTCTTACTCTCGTAGAAAAAAGCGTATACGAAGAATTAACAAAGCTCGGCCTCTTGCAGTAAAGTAATGACGCATCTATAAAAGCAAGCAGATTCCTGTAGTCCGTAGGAATCTGCTTGTTTACTTTTATTTATCAGTATATTCTATGCCACTGCTTTCTCTTTTCCCGTAGCATCCTCCCGCTTTTTGCCATTCTTACGGGATTTCCGCTTCTCGTCATACTCCTTTTGAACCACAAGGAACGCGTCCGTAAGTACCTTTTCCTTGCGGCGGTTTCCCTTAATAACCATAGAGGGGTTAATCCGCCAAACACAATCAAGTTCCATTGCCGCAAAGCCTTTATCTGCGAGCGTATCCATTGCCCTCTGTACGGTGGCTTTCGAGCAATTTACATTTACTGCAATTTCTTTCATCGGTCCGATATATGTATTGTTACTGGTCTGCATTGCGCACACGAGGAAGTATAACACCTCGGATTCCTTGCCGCCAAGGCCGGAAACCGTCTCAAAAAATGAATCAAACACCCTAAAAAGTCACTTTTGACATTACCCAAACTTTCCGGCGTTTGGTATTCTATCGGCAAGAACACCGGGTCATTGCCCTCATCATCGGTAATAATCAAATTGCTTAATGGGCGTTTAAGCAATGTATCATACTTTGACATCAACCGCGCCTGAACAATAATATCGCCCTTTACCAGAAGTCTCGGATTGAGCATCCAAATCCGCTCGTTATCGGTCTTTGCCAGCATATCTTTTTCGGCCATCTTTTTAAAAGTGCTCCGAACTGTTGTAACATCGCAGTTCAGCTTTCTGGCAATGGTCTTACAGGCTCCAATAAATTCATTTTTTGTGGGCTGCGTCTTTTGCAGGATATATGCCAGTACCTTACTTTCTGCCGCTGAAAACGCTGAAAGCAACTCAAAGAATTTTTTGTCTGCTTTCCAGAAGTGTTTTGCGCCGTACTCTGCCTTGTGTCGCTCGTGCTGTAGCTCTAATGTCTCGCCCGTTTTGGAATTTTCCAGCACGATAGTCTCAATATTTTGCTTATTCGTTTTTTCATTGTATTGCTCCTTTGATACTTTAGGGGTGATTCCGTGATACTTTGCGTATTATTGGAAAATGTTTCCATGCGAAATATTTGATTATATATCGCTATATTTCACATTCCTGCCGTTCACAAATGCCAAGTCTCTCTTCTTATCTGTTCAATGCTAATTCATTTCATGAAATGTCATTGATAAAATAAGAAATGTCGCGGGAAACATACAGCCAACCCGTAGAATTTCTGCTGCCTGTCGGTTGCCTCTTATTTGCTCCTATAAGTTCACGCTTCGCGGGCAAAATAGGAAAAAATAAGAATTGACAACAGACCTCTTATTATCTCCTATAATTTCACGCTTCGCGGAGAGATAGGAAAAAATAAGAGTTGATAATGAGCCTCTTATTTGTTCCTATTATTTCACGCTCCGCGAGATAAATAGGAAACTATAAGTAATCTCTATGGGGGTTAGTGACTACCTTTGCCTTGCCGCTGCGGCTTGGGGGAACGTACCCACCCCGCCGTCAGCAGTTTGTGGCTTTCCCATAAGCACTATACTCAGGCGGGGTGTTCTTTTGTCCGAGTGAAATGTTTCTTGTGGAGGGGAACATCCAGACCATCCCGTAAAGTCGCGGCAGTGGGTAAGTTTCTTTGCGTTCTGGACTGAACGCCCAGTTACCGTAAGCGTTTTCCTCGACACCGGAAGTTAGTATCTTCCGGCAAGTAGAACCTTGACACGTTGCAACCATTTTGCGATTGTCAGCCATCTTAGGGTTGCCGATGCTGCGTATTATTTTATTTTCAAGGTACAAAAAAGAGCCAGCACAAACGTTACTTACACTATCCCCGCAGGGATAATGTCGTAATTTCTGTACTGGCTCTTGATGAGCTTTACTATTCAGAATATTGGATATTTGGTTTTAAAGTACACTCTTTAAGTCTTTAGACACTTATTGAGTTTACATATATATTATACCACAATTTCGCACAAACGGCAACTAAATTGAAATATTTACACAAGTCCGAAGTATTTGTCAAAGAACGCTTGCAATTTTGCAATAATGCCATCCTTTTTGGCCGTTCGGTTGCCGCCGCCAAAGCGCGAGACCGGCGGCAGGATGCGGTCAACATCTGTGCCGGTAGTCTTTAATACACCATCCCGGAAAGAATTATCCACAAACTTGCGCGTTTCGTCCGGCTTGAGCTTTTCCTCCACGATAAGTGTATCAAGGTCGGTTTTCTTTTTGCTCGGTGACGAACTTTATCCAGTCGTCATCTACCTTGGTGGCCGTATTGACGGTTGCGATAAAGTTTTCAATCAGGTCTTTCTTGCTGCGCAGCTGCATACTGGAGTCCACGGCCTTGCGGATGTCAACAAGGATTTCTTTATCCTCGCAGTTGCTATCGTGATACTTGGCAACCAGCATAAGGATATAGTCAATGTTGATTTCCACCTGACGGATAAGCTCCATCTCAAAAACTATATCGTCATTGATGACTTCCTTATCAGGGTTCTTAGGCCGCAGCTGTTGGTATAGGTCAATATAGTTGCTCTGATAGTCCTGCATATCGCGTGGGGAGAGCAGTTCATTGCCCGCAAAGTCGTCAAACGAGGTAAGGATATTCCGCAGCCGCAGGATTGCGCCAAACAGCGCGATAAAGTCCTTTTGGTTTTGCTCTCCAACAATGGGCTGACCCAGCGGGAACTTTGCTTGCAGCTTGGCAATCAGGTCTTCGTAGCCGTCGTGGTGTTTGCCGTCCTCGTCATAGCCATCGTAATAGGCTCTATAGTTTTTCAGCAGAACGATACTACCCGCATTGCGGTCACCAAACAAGGCAATGGCTTTGTTGGTTTCCTCCTCCAGATTGCGGAAGCAGACAATGTTGCCGTATGTCTTTACGGAGTTTAAGATACGGTTCGTGCGCGAGAACGCCTGTATCAAGTGTATCAAGCCGTGCATGACAAGGTTTTTATCCACCCAGAGCGTATTTAGCGTGGTAGCGTCAAAGCCCGTCAGAAACATATTTACGACAATCAGGATGTCAACCTCGCGGTTTTTCATGCGCAGGGAAAGGTCTTTATAATAGTTCTGGAATCTGTCGGCCGAGGTGTCATAATGCGTCTTAAAAAGTGCATTATAATCCTTGATTGCAGACTCCAAAAAGTCCCGCGAACTTGCATCAAGCTGGCTGGTATCATCGGAATTTTCCTCGCCCAGCATGCCGTTTGCATCTTCCACGTCCTCGTTGGGGGCGTAGCTAAATATCGTTGCCACGCGCAGGCGCTTTGCTTCGGGCAAGTCCTGCATCTGGCGCTTAAATTCCAGATAGTACGCCTTTGCCATCGCAATCGAGCTGACCGCAAAGATGGAGTTAAAGCCCGACAGACGTACACTGTCCTTGACTTCTGCGACCTGCCCGCGCGTTTTATCGGTGGCTACTGCCTCGATATTGCGCAGCGCACGGAAAGAATACGTTTTACCGTTTCGTTTTGTTTTCTGGTCGAAATGCTCTAAGATGTATTTGACGATTTCCTTTACGCGGCGCGGGTCGGCAAGTGCTTTTTCGGTGTCGATGGCCTTGACCTGCTTATCGCCGATGCCTGCTTTGCGGTTGACCGTATCCACATAGTCGATACGGAACGGCAGAACGTTGTTATCGTTGATAGCGTCAACAATCGTATAGGTATGCAGCGGCAAGACTTTTTTGCCGTTTGCATCAGGCTCACCGCCAAACGCCTGCGGTGTAGTTTTCAGCGTGGGCTTGCCGCGCGTGCTGGCATTGGCCGCAAAAATCGGCGTACCCGTAAAGCCAAAGAGGTGGTAGTTCTTAAAATACTTGGTGATGTCCTCGTGCATATCGCCAAACTGGCTGCGATGGCACTCATCAAAAATCAAGACAATGTGCTTTTGGAAAATCTCATGTCCCTTATTGCGGGCAACAAACAGCGCCAGCTTTTGAATCGTTGTGATGATGATTTTATAAGTATGCGGGTTGCCCTTGGCGTCCTGGTCTTCCAACTGGCGCTGCAGCACCTGCGTGGAGGTGTTGCCGTTGGCTGCGCCTTTTTCAAAGCGGTCATATTCTTTCATGGTCTGGTAGTCCAAATCCTTGCGGTCTACCACGAACAGAACTTTATCAATGTAGGGAGGTTAGAGGCCAGCTGCGCCGTTTTAAAAGAGGTCAGCGTTTTTCCGCTGCCCGTGGTGTGCCAGATGTACCCACCTGCGGCCAGCGTTCCCGTCTGCTTGTAGTTGGTCGAAACCTCAATGCGGGACAAAATACGCTCGGTCGCCGCAATCTGGTACGGACGCATCACCAGCAGCAGGTCTTCAGACGTAAAGACGCAATACTTCGTCAGGATGTTCAGCAGCGTATGGCGGGCAAAAAATGTGCGGGTAAAGTCCACCAAATCGGGAATGACGCGGTTTTTCCCATCCGCCCAAAAGGACGTAAATTCAAAGCTGTTGCTTGTCTTTTTGCTGCTCTTTCGGGTCGTTCCGGCGCTTTCTTTAATGTGGCTGTCGCGGGTCGTATTGGAGTAGTATTTCGTGTTCGTGCCGTTGGAGATAACGAAAATCTGCACATACTCATACAGCCCGCTGCCCGCCCAAAAGCTGTCCCGCTGGTAACGGTTGATTTGGTTGAACGCCTCCTTGATAGGCACACCGCGCCGCTTCAATTCCACATGAACCAGCGGCAGACCGTTTACCAGAATCGTGACATCATAGCGGTTATTATAGTTGCCGCTGTTTTCCACATATTGGTTGATAACCTGCAAACGGTTATTGTGGATATTCTTTTTATCCAACAGCGTAATATTGACCGTAGAGCCGTCCTCGCGGGTCAGGTTCTGAATGTTGTCCTCTTGGATGCGGCGGGTCTTTTCTTTGATACCATCGTTTGCGTTGGCGATTTTATCCTTAAAGAAGTTATCCCATTCCTTATCCGTAAAGGTATAATTGTTCAGAATCTCCAGCTGACGGCGCAGGTTTGCCACAAGGTCAGCGTTATCGTGGATAGGAAGATAGGCATAGCCCTGCTCCTCCAGCATCCTGATAAACGCCTGCTCCAGCGCGGCCTCGCTCTGGTAGGCATCAGAACGCTTGCTTTGCGGTTCGTATTCTGTTACAACGGTACTTTCGTTGCTGGCCGCAACCACATTGTAAGTGCTCATGTTTCATCTTCCTCAATTTGGATTTTGGTGGTGTTGCCTTGCTCTGCAAAGAATAAAATACCATCTAAAAATAACAAGGCTTTCAGAAAATCCATTCTGTTATATGTACGATGTGTTCTCCCATGTTGCAACCAATTTCTATTTAAAAGCTTGGTCTCACTTCCCTTGAAATCTACACCACAGAACATTGAATTTGAAGCGGCTCTAATTCCTTTATAAACACATAAAAGCTTTCTGTCCAATACTGTTAGTTCTTCATTTTTCCTGACTGTCTCCTTAATTTTATTTATTCGCTTATTGTAATTAGTGCTCACCATGTCGGTCAAGTCTGAAAGTACACCATCTAATAGAGCAAACATTCCTATACAAGCGAGTTGATAATGCTGCCTCTTAGAGCACTCCACTATCTCACTATAAAACATATAATAGCTTTCTATTGCCCTATCTTTTCCAATTCTATCTATAAGTTGCCGGATATGCCCCAATGTATAGTAGTAGTCTTCAACAGCTATAGAAATATCTTCCTTATCTTCCCATTCACACGCCAAATCCGCTGTCAAGTCATCGGTAAACACAATCTGTTTCTCCGCCAACTTTCCCACAACACGAAACCAAATAGCCATCTTTCCAACCGCTTCAAGGGTACTGACTATTTTAGGCATTGCTGCATCGATTTCGGCTGTCACTTTTTTGAGAGAAGCATAAAAAGCTGTTAATCCTTCGAGTATTCCTGAAAATGATGTTTCTGAATCGTTATTATCCATTTTATCCTCACGCGTTTAAAATGTTAAAAGCTTGTCCCGATAGTATTCGTATTGCTTTTGCCGTGCTTCGATTTCGGCAGGCAGACCCTTGGTGAGGTCGTTGCAGAGGGTGTCGAAGTGGTCAAGGATGGTTACAATATCGGATTGCCTTTCTAATGATGGGATTGGTAATTCAAGTTCTCGTACAATATCTGCATTTAGATTTTGTACTGCGCCGCCAAAAGAGGCTTTTTTTTCTTCATCTCTTGCTGAATTTCATTTGAATTTAGCAGATGATACAGGTAATCCGGCAAGAGCCAGTTTTCATAATCGCTTATTGCTAGCCAACCGTCATGAATACAGCCGTCTATTTTCAATATATACGGTCTGCCAAAACTCATCGAATTGAGAGTATAAAGTCACCTTTTTTGACGTATCTGGATTTTTCAGCACCCTCTTTTGTTATCTTCTCTGCTGTACTTACGATATATTTTGTGTTTGGCTTAACATCGCCAATTTTTATCCAACAAACGCCATTCTTATCCGTAGTGATATAGCTTCGTATCGGTCTTGGCGATGCACCTCTAACGATAGTTGCAATCTCTCCGAAAGGCAAGGCAACATAGCCAAACACATACTGCAAAAGCTTAATTAGGCTTTGTCTGTCTGTCTGTCTGTCTGTCTGTCTGTCTGTCTGTCTGTCTGTCTGTCTGTCTGTCTGTCTGTCAAGATTATGTCGTCCGCAGCAGCAAACGTCAAGAGCATATCCCGATAATATTCATACTGTTTTTTACGGGCTTCAATTTCAGCAGGCAGACCAATGTTCAGGTCAGAACAGATGGCATCGAAGTTATCCAACACTTTGACAATACGTTGTTGAATTGGAAGCTGTGGTACGGGAATCTTTGTTTCCAATATGAGACTTGAATTCAAGTCTCCGCGAGCGCCTTGCTTTTTGGACAACAGTTCCTCATACCTACTGCAAACACAATAATAAACATATTTATACAGAGCCTTATTTTCGTCAATTTCCAAATTCAAACAATGCTGATTTGTTGTCGCCTCGATTTTATTCACTGCGCAGCGTCCTGCACTGGCCCCAGAAATTGCAATTATCACACAATTCTTCGGAATCCATTTTGCTGCCGTTCTTTTTACTGCCTCTTCAGTGATATAGCTCTCAACAGATGTTATTTCATTAAATTTTACATCTTGGGTTCGTATCCAAGGAATCGTCCCGTTCTCATAAAATGCACTGTTTCCCTTAGTTGGAGTTGCACCAGAACAGCTATATTTTACCACATAGCGCAGCGGTACCGTCTGCACATTGTTTTTGAAAGTCAGCAAATCATCTCTATAGTAGGCATACTGCTTTTTGCGTGCTGTAAGCTCCGCTGTAAGCTCCGCTGTAAGCTCCGCGAAATTGTCAAGTATCCTGACAATTTCGCGTTGGACTGGCAGCGGTGGAACGGGCATCGTAACTTCTTCCAACTTCTGCGGGGTCAGGTCTATAACCTTTGTTCCTTTCGCTATGCGCTTCTTCTGGGTAAAGAAGTCATTTGTCTGGAACCAATATGCAACATATTTCGGGTCTTGATTGTGCCTGAAAATAGCTGCATGAGCGCCCGTCACAATCTGCTCATCACCAAGCCAGACAACGCACTTGCCTACATCTTCTACATTTTCGCTCGTAACTGCAATAACCAAATCGCCCTTATTTACTTTTTGCAGCTTTTCAGCCAGTTCAGGGGATACAAATGATTTCGTTTTGTAGGCACAAGTTCCATAATAAGTATAAATCTGCCCATAGTGGATACAACCCACGCCAGATTCCGTAAAATCCTTTTTCTGCAAGCCATTTCCACGAACAATAACGCCAATATCGCCCAAGCGTTTTCTTTCAACGCCCTGCGGACAAAGTTCTTGAATTAAATTATCCAATTTATTCATCGTGTTCACCATCGTCAATATCCCAACGCTTTTTAAACTCTTCATATTGTTTATCGCGCGTTGCTTTATCATAATGTTTCATAATGGGATAAACCATCCATTCTGCGCCGGGAATTTGCAGCTTTTTCCAATAAAGGACATACCCTCTTAAAAGTTCTATCACCAAAAATGCACTTTCAGTTGTTGCGTAAGGTATATTTTCCTTTTCATAGCAATATGCCTGATGCGCTGCGGCAAAAGGTGCATTTCAAAATACTGTACCGGAGTTTCATCACGAGACATGGAAATTTCTATTTGATTTTCGCTTTTTGCGCTTGTTTTGCACTTAGCTTCAATTATAGATTCTTCATAAGGTAATTCAAACGGTTCTAATCTAAAATCATCGCCGCAGTATTTGTATATTGTTTCGTTTTGCCTTTTTAATTGCTCTCGTATTTTCTTTGTTCGTACAACAACAACTCTTTGCTTTGTGAGGGCGAATGTCTCTACAAAATAGAGCATAACAAACGACACCTTATCTGTATCTATGTTTTTCTCTATCTGCTTAATGATGTCATCAAAAATTGGTGTATGCTGCCCTGTTTCTTTCCTGACTTTTCCATTATGCCATAAATACAGATGGTCAAAGTCCGCATGAATCTCAATTAGGAACCCAAGTTCCGCATCATTTTTACCTCTAATGCTATTTAAGTTTTCCCAATAGGCATCAATATGGGATATGTGCTTTTCCATCCCATACTCAAACGACGCAATAAAATTGCTATATGTCGCTTTTTGTTCTGCCTCTACTCTGCCTTTTATCAGTTGTGCCAAACCATTTAACGTTTCTTGCGGTATATGCTGTGATTCTAAAACCTTTTCGCGGTGTTCGTTGTAAAAAGTACTAATATTTTTCTGCTGAACTATTGCCGTTGATGCTATGTCATTTGTTTTCTTTTTGCGTGACGTGCATATCAACACGAAAATGTTCAATGCCAATCAGCGTGCTTTTTTTTTTCATTTTCTGTTGGCGGGCACAGCACAACAAAATCAGGCCGCACTCTGTCCACTTCTTTAAATCCATCTTGTACCCCGGCATATAGTCTCTTTGCGAATCTTTTTGTCCATCCGCACTGCTTTAATGCCAGTTCAATCGCTCTATTTAGGCAGTTTTCTTCTACTTTTCTGTCTCCCACCGTGTCCACCACCTTTCTATCACTTTACGATTTAATTTGTCTCAATCTCCGCAATAATCTTATCAATCTCGTCACGCAGCACCTGTTCCCGCGCCACAATGCGCTTGATTTCTGCGTTCAGCTCGGTAATGTTGATAACCTCGCGGGTGTCCTCCTGCTCCACATAGGTGGATACCGACAGGTTATAATCCTGCGCTGCAATCTCGTCATTGGGCACAAGGCGGCAGAAATAGTCCTTATCCTCGCGGTCAACGAACGAGGCCACGATTTTTGCAATGTTGTCCTCGGTCAGCTTGTTGTTGTTCGTGACCTTGACAAATTCTTTCGAGGCATCAACAAACAGCGTCTTGTTCTCGGCCTTGCTCTTTTTCAGCACCATAATACAGGTTGCAATGCTGGTGCCAAAGAACAGGTTGCCGGGCAACTGGATAATGCAGTCGATAAAGTTGTTATCAATCAGATACTGGCGAATCTTCTTTTCCGCGCCGCCGCGATACATGATGCCAGGGAAGCAGACGATAGCCGCCGTGCCGTTGGTCGCCAGCCATGCCAGCGAGTGCATGATAAAGGCCAAGTCCGCTTTGGATTTCGGGGCCAGCACACCGGCAGGGGAGAAACGCGGGTCGTTAATCAAGACCGGGTTATCATCGCCTTCCCATTTGATAGAATAGGGCGGGTTGCTGACAATGACCTCAAAGGGTTCCTCGTCCCAATGCTGGGGCGAAATCAACGTATCCTCGTGGGCGATATTGAATTTATCAAAATCAATATCGTGCAGGAACATATTGATACGGCACAGGTTGTAGGTAGTATGGTTTATTTCCTGACCGAAGAAGCCCTGCCGGACATTCTCTTTGCCCAGAATCTTGGCCGCCTTCAGCAGCAGGGAGCCGGAGCCGCAAGCAGGGTCATAGACCTTGTTGACCTCGGTTTTGCCCACGACAGCAAGGCGGGTCAGCAGTTCCGAGACCTCCTGCGGGGTAAAGAACTCGCCGCCGCTCTTGCCCGCGTTGGAGGCGTACATACTCATTAGGTACTCATACGCATCGCCAAATGCATCAATCGTGTTTTCCTTGTATTCACCGAGCTTCATCGCGCCGATGCCGTCCAGCAGCTTGACAAGCATTGCGTTGCGCTTTGCCACCGTAGCGCCAAGCTTGTAGCTGTTGACATCAATATCATCGAACAGACCGGCAAAGTCGACCTCGCTCTCGGTGCCTTTGGCCGAATCCTCGATATGACGGAAGACGGCCTCCATCGTCATGTTGAGGTTGTCGTCCTGCGGCGCACGGGCGCGGACATTGACGAACAATTCTGACGGCAGGATAAAGAAGCCTTTGGTCTGCACCAAGTCTTCCCGTGCCTGCTCGGCCTCCTCGTCAGACAGCTTGGCATAGTCAAAATCCGCGTTGCCTGCCGCGATTTCGTCCGCGTTGATGTAGTTTGTCAGATTCTCGGAAATGTAGCGGTAGAACATAATGCCCAGAACGTAGGATTTGAAATCCCAGCCATCCACGCTCCCGCGCAGGTCGTCCGCAATCGCCCATATTGCGCGGTGTAGTTCTTCGCGTTCCTGCTCTTTTTTATTATCCGGCATCGTGATTCCTCCAAATTTCAAGTACACTTTTTAACCCTATGTATATTGTAGCAAATGCTCCATCCCATAAGTCGGACTTGCAGCCAAAGATACATATTTTTATCTATTATAACGAAAAAGCGGGCATTTGTCACCCGCTTTTTGCCGTATTTCGTAAATTATTGTAGATGTCACGTACTATTTGAAGTAGAAATTTTTCCGCAGCCGGATTGCACCATCATCGCAGATTACAAAGAGGTCTTGCTCCAAATGCGCAAGGTCGGCTGGCTTGATGATAGGTTGTGGTTTCTGGTTGGGGTCGGTTGCCAATAGGGAACGTTTCTCACCAATCATTTTGGAGAAATATTCCTGTGTTTCGGCATCTTTGCAGCCGAGCAGAACAGTAAACTTAAAGTTACTCAGCATAGCTTTCCGTTCATCTTTACCGTAAATCATATCGAGGTCGGCTAACGACTGGGTCAGGACAAGGATTCTAATTCTGCGTTTTCGCAGCTTGCGCAGACTTTCAACAATTTGCAGCTTGCCAAATGAAGCAAACTCGTCAAGACAAAACAAAATCGTTTGCTTGTTTTCCGTCGGTCTGGATGAAAAATATTCCATCGACTGCGCCGTGATAATGCGCAGCAGGTCGCCATAGATTTTGAGCTTTTCGTCTGGGATATAGATGTATACGCTACTGGTTTCCAACATGGCCGGGCTGATGGCTTTTTTCATAGCTTGGCACTTTTCTAAGTGCATTTTTAATTTTATCGTTTGTGGCAAACAGTTTCAAGGCATCGTCTGCCGCCTGTTTACAGCCCGCCGTGTTCTGCTCTGACGCGCCTGCAAAGGAACTAATGAACATATTAGCAATTAGATTCTGCTGCTTTGCAATATCGTTCAGCAAACTGCGCCAATCGTGACCGAGAAAAAACTCGCAGATTTCCACAAAGCCCCAGCCCATGCCGTAGTAGCAAATAAGCGCTGCCGTTATCATTTTGCGGCCATTCTTACAAAAGAATATGCCCGCCTCGCTATCATTAGCTTTGTCCGGCAACAGCAGGTAAGCAAGCTGCTCCAAGCGTTCCTGCCGTTCAGTATCATCCGTTACCACATTGATTGAGGCAAACACATCATACGGGATACAGCTTTTTGATGTCGGGTCGAATACAATTTTGTTTGGCGTGTTGACATTAGCTGAAATATCGCCGGAAATATCCACCACCAGCGCCGTACCCTGCCAACTGCGCAATGTTGGAATCAGCAAAGCACTTGTCTTACCTGTGCCAGATGGCCCCAGTACGAGAATATGCCCCTCGTCCTGTTCGGGGAGTAGCCCAACAGACCGAATTTCTTGCCAAACAGAATCCCTTTTGCTTGCGCCGGATGTTGATACACAAGATTCTTTTTTTACAAACGGATTTGGAAAATGGTTCACCTGTCCGCGCAAATATACTATCAGTAGCAGCACAAGGAGCATTACCACCGTTGCGCCGTACAGGTAGCAGTTGATAAGCATTACCGCCTGATTCATAGCTGCACCTCAAAAACGCAGTTCCGGCCCGGACGATTCACCGAAATACAGCGCAGGGCGTTCTACTTCCTGCTGATATTCCTGCTCGCGTTCCGCTTTAAGCTGCGCGACAGTTCGGTTGCCACCCTGCCGCTTGGTTACGCCTGTCATAACGCGAGCATCTTCCAGACCGTGGGCGTCTAAATAGCGTTGTAGGTCAGGATGAAAATTGCGCAGTTCGCGGCGGTCAAGGACATCGTTTGCACAAATTTTATAGCCTTGCTCGTGTTTTAAATCTTCCTCTACTGGGATAAAACAGAAATGCAAATGCGGCTGGCCGCCCTCATCATCATGGACGATGGCCTGCACGACATTTTCCTCGCCATAGCGATTTTCCAAGAAATCGTATGTTGCGTAGAAAAAGTCGCCATAGTGCTCTGGGTCTAAATCCTTCGGGGCGGTCACGACCCAGCCTGCCATAACTTTTACGTCATCGCGTTTATAGCAGTACAGTTCTGATTTGCGCTGCAAAAAATAGTCATAATCGCTCATGCCCCTATCGGGGGACAGAACATAGTCCTGCCCCTGCCGAGACGGGTCAATGTCGGGATTGCCAGAGTGTTCGATTTCGCGGCGATTGTGCCGCAGTTGATTGCGGACTGCGCCCGCTGAAAACTTCTCTACACTTGCCATTGTAATCTCACTTTCCTTTACGGGGTTCATACCCCCTCCGCCCTCGCCTTGAAATGCCCTGCACAACGAAGCAGTGCATTTAGTCGCGGACTGATGTGCCATACAAGGTATGGCAGTTTCCCCGGAAACTCCCACCGCCCTTGCGGGCTTACCTTGCCAAAGGGGCGTGACCCCTCTGGACTCCCCGCTGCCGACAAGACCTGCTTGCCGTCAGTGGGGGCTGCGGCCCCCATCGGGACAACTTCCCGCCGTCCCTGCCCCTATAAGATTGGCGGCGCCAAGTTCTGCACTCCCGCGCAGAGCATCAGCACCGCCCTTGCTGCGACCTGTACGCCTTACTATCGCCAAGGCGTATCAGGTCTTATTTTTTACGCTTTGGAATACGGCTCCACTGTCCCAGTGCATCGCGCTCAATGCCAGCGAGGAAAGTGATGCCCTCAAACCAATTAAACGGAACATCCGGCTCACAACGATATGCAAGCGTTGCAAGCACATCGTATACAGCCTTTTCAAACCAAAGAACATCCCAATCGGCAAAAATGTCATCGGCCAAGCGTGCGCCATCCAGTTTGCTGCAATCGGTGGGAACAGGCTTTCCCAGTACCTCGTAAACTTCGACAGCCGACTCCCATAATGCCTCATCGTTTGAGATAGAGCAGCTGTCGTGTTTCTCATGCAGGTGGTAACGCGCAAAGATTCCCTGTAACCGTTCCGAATCGTAAACAGGGCGTGTCCCCAACGCTCTGATGCCACGCGACATGGACTGCTTGATTTCCCATGCGTCCAGCGTGCCATTTGCATTGCACTGAAGAATGAAAGCCGCCTCCGTGCGGAACGGTTCCGTCACAGGCAGAAATTCGTTTTTGAGCGCAATATTGATAAGCTCACCAATTTTCAGCCCGTACAATTTTGTTGCGAGAGCGATAAGAGTATCGCTCTCCTTGTCCGATATAAAATAACGGTTCATAAGAACGCCTCCTTGTAAGCAGAAATACAATTTGTTATGTAATACGATATGTATATAATAACATCGAATATACTATTTGTCAATATATACATATCGTATTTTTATAAAAATAGTACGGTACGCCGCTGCGGTGGGACGGGGGAAGCGTGGCCCTGCCGCTCGGAAAAGTATATAAGCCCACACCCTTTAGTCAACAAACTTTCACGGCATATTCTCGCACTTTACGGGGGTGCTGCGATATTCCATGATTTGTTGACACAGGGGCGTGGGCTTTACTTTTTCTCATCGCCGGCAGGGGCCAAACCTGCAAATCGCTTCTGCGGAGATTTAAGAGTAAACTTTTAAGACGAAAGGACAACGAAAATGAAACAGACGATTAAAACGAGCCGCGTGGCAGGTCAGTTAGAGAAGATGTTCCGAGCACTTAATAGCCGATTCTTTGGCGGTGAACTGCCGGAAGTCGTAATCAGCCTCAAAAAGACCGCAGGCGCGTATGGACATTTTACAACAGGCAAAGTCTGGAGGGCAGGAGAGGAACGGCGCTACGAAATCAACATAAGCTCTGCCAGTTTAAATCAGGAGTGCGCGTTTCTCGCTGGTGTATTAGTCCATGAGATGGTACACGAGTATTGCGCCGAGCACGGCATAAAAGACACCAGCAATAACGGGGTCTATCACAACAAGAATTTCAAACACATCGCAGAGACCCACGGTCTGGAAGTCGAACATCATCCTAAATACGGCTGGACAATTACCAGCCCCGGTCTTGAACTTCTGGATTTTGTGGAGGAACAGGGCTGGCAAGATTTCCAGATGGTTGAGAGCCTTAATCTACTGGACGTACTCGGAACGCTCCCCAAGGGCGGCAACAGCGGTGCAGGAGCAGAAACCAGAACGAAAAAGCCCAGCAGCACCCGCAAATATATCTGTCCCAAATGCGGCAACAGCTGCCGAGCGACCAAGACCATCAACCTGATATGCGGTGACTGCATGGAAAAGATGGTTGTTGCCGAATAAATCAAAATAACAGCGATAATGGTCGAGTGAGAGTAGACCGCCATTTTTATATGTACACTTTTAAAGGAGCTTCACAATGCAATACGATTATCATTCCTGCCCATACGAACCAGATACCGGCGTTCCCCTTGCGGGGAAATGGCCGAGTGCAAAACCTGCACATGGTGCAGTCTTGCGGCCACTTCCGAAAAGTAGAACGATGGCGGCGGTCACACAAGCGACCACCGCCATCATTTCCAGTATCAAATTTAAGCTATGCACAAGTAGTATTAAAAGTGCTTGCTATCGTATGACAAAGTAAGTATACTATCAGTATCAAAATTAACGAGCCTCAGAGGTGATACTGCCATGCAGATATATGGTTACTGCCGCATTTCCACGCCACAGCAAAATATCGAACGGCAAGTCCGTAACATTCTATCAATGTACCCCACCGCACATATCATCCGCGAAGTATATACTGGCACGACCTATCAAGGCCGCAGAGAATTAGATAAATTGCTTCACACTGTGCAAGCAGGCGACACTATTGTATTTGACAGTGTATCCCGTATGAGCCGTAATGCAGACGAGGGTTGCCAACTGTACGAAGCCCTATACGCCCAAAATGTAACGCTCTGTTTTCTCAAAGAGCCTCATATCAACACAGAGACCTACCGCCAGACCATCCAACGGCAAATCAGTACCCAACTGGAAACAGGCAATGCCGCTACTGACAGTTTTGTATCCTCGGTCATTGCCGCATTGAACCAGTACACCGTTGACCTTGCCAAAGAGCAGATACGCCTTGCCTTTGCACAGGCCCAAAAGGAAGTTGACGACCTGCATCAGCGCACCAGAGAGGGATGTTGACTGCCAAATTAAACGGAAAACAGATAGGGCAGGAGCGAGGCCGTAAGCTGATTGTCAAGAAAGCTGCCGCTTGCAAGGATGCCATCAAGAAGTACAGCAAGGATTTTGACGGCACACTCTGCGATGCCGATTGTATCAAGCTCATCGGTATTGCGCGGAATACGTATTACAAGTATAAAAGAGAGTTACGTTTTTTCCTCTGAAGTTACACGCTTAATTACCACACTTTATTTTTGCCAAGTTAATATCTTCATTTCGTGGAATTGTCATTTCAGGCAAATTCTTATCGGATACAATTTCTTTTATTATCTCGAAGTATACTTTTTGCAAATTATATTCTGACAGTTCAACATCCCGCTCGCACATCATCACTTCTCCGCCACCTTTGTCCTCGGCTTCATTCAATATCCGGATAGCGTTCGATAGTTCTTCTGTCCGTTCGATGCCATTTTCTTTAAAATCGTCAATATCCCCATATTCATCATCGTGTTCTACTTGATAATCCATACATTGAATTGCCAAGTCTATTATGTCTTTGCCAATTTTCTGTTTTGCTATTTCCAAATAATTGATAGGATTTTTCATGTAGTAAACATTTTCCGCATACTCTCTGACCTTTTTTATGAGTACAGGAAAACTATTCGCTGTTACTAAGTATTTAAATACTGCTCTAAGTTCTTTTGCCTCATATTTCCCAAACGGTTCAACGCTTTCTCCTGTAACTATACCTTTAATAGCTTTCCCTGTATCCTCATCTATTCCTATTTGCTTACACGCTTTTTCCATTTCAAATGTTTCAAAATCCGTTTCGCCAGTAAGGTATCCGACTGTTACGTCAAAGAAATCCGCAATATTTAACATATTTTCGTAAGATGGAAAGCCTATCGCTTTAGGCGTTCCATCCTTTTTTATCATACGGCCCACGCCAAGCCAACGACTAACATTTGCCTGTGTTCCACCGCCATATTTCTTTTTATATTCTTTCAAAAATGACTCTTGCGTGTATCCATTTTCTTCCATCAATTTGCCGAATCGTTCGCACCAAATAGAGGCCCGCTTTGTCCCAATATCATTCATAATATATTTCTCCGCATTTTTTGCTACATTTATGTCGTCTGTATATCATATTTGATATTTACTTATTAGAGAATAGCAGCTATAATAAGAATTGTCAAGCAGATACCACATCACATAAAGGCCCGCACCAAAGGAGGACTGACATGAGCGACAAGTCAATCACATCTTTCACAAATATTCCAAGCTCCCTGCAAAATGAAATGAGCCTCATAATTTCTAACGCTTTCACTGAATCCCAAAAAACGTCTAAAGAGCTTTATACCGAGAAATTAAAATTGATTACTTCCGCTAAAGATATGTCCACCGCCGAAAAACTTACAGCTATGAATGATAGTTATTCTACTTGGTATCAGCAAAATTGGCAAAATGTTTGCTGCTTGTGTATAATCGTCCTTAGCACTACTGTTGGAGTTCCTATCGCCATAAAAGCTGTACGAAAAGTGCTTGTAGCATAATCATCGTAAAAGCACTTCAATTCATATTCCTTCATTAAAAGTGTATTTATAAAAGTTACAGTTTATCGTCACATATTGACTTATATTCTTTTCTATATTACTATGATACAGGGCGTTCACCGAAGAACAAAGAGACAAGTTAAGAATCACACGCAGGCCCCTCCGCCATCCGGCTCCGGGGCCTGCTTTCTTTTTTGTTTCCAATCCTCTCTCATTCTGTCCCATGCGGGAAAACATGAGATAATGCGTTGATTTTGCTTGGTGTGGACTTGGAATGTTCTTGGAGTTGGCTTGGAGATTAGGCGGATTGCGAGCGGAACGGAGTGGAGCGAGCTCCTATGCGCTGTCTTGATTTTCTCTGCGCCTTTCTGGATTTTTTCGTGTACCCGCACATATCAAAAAATTGCACAAAAACACCCCCGCAGATTTGGTTGGTCTGCCGGGGGCGCTTTGTTTATTGCGGTTTGCTTAGTAGTTCATAATATCCTTCACCACGCCGGACATGGAGAAGAGTCTGGCGGAGAGGTGGTCGAGGTAGACGATGCCCAGCTTGTGGCCGGTTTCCTCGTTGTACAGGTCGGCCAGCTGGGGCATGACCTGGAAAGCGGCAGCCTGGGCTTCGGGGGTGTTGTCAAAGTTGGCAGTGCCCTGCACGCGCAGCCACTCGCCGCGGTCGTTGGCTGCGCAGATTTCCAGGTTGGTGTTGTCCAACAGCTGATAGGCATCCACCGTGGCCCAGGGCAAAAGGTGGATTACCCATTCAAAAACTGATGGGGCGCACGCGGGGCAGGTAACCATCCACGGTGGCCAGGTAGAAAGTGGGGTTTTCCTTCAGGAATTCCATAATTTCTTCATTCGGTTTCATTGTACGTTCCTCCGATGAATTAAAGTGCAGCCAGGGCGGCCTTGATGCGGGCAGCAGCCTCTTTGGTGCGGGCTGCGTCACCGAAAGCGGTCAGGCGGAAATACCCCTTTGCACTCGCCAAAGCCCTCGCCGGGGGTGCCAACAACATTGGCGGTCTCCAGCAGCCAGTCAAAAAACTCCCAGCTGCCCATGTTGTTGGGGCAGCGCAGCCAGATGTACGGGCTGTTTTTGCCGCCGCAGTACCACACACCGGCTTCATCCAGTGCTGCTGCAATCACGGCAGCGTTCTGACGGTAGTAGTCCAGGTTGTGCTGGATCTCTTTCATGCCTTCCTCGGTGAACACGGCTTCGGCGCCGCGCTGCACCACATAGGCAACGCCGTTGAACTTGGTGGTCTGGCGGCGCAGCCACATCTTGTTCAGGCTCTGGCCGTCAGAGACAATGGCCTGCGGCACAACGGTGTAGCCGCAGCGGGTGCCGGTAAAGCCTGCGATCTTGGAGAAGCTGCAAACCTCAACGGCGCAATCCTTAGCGCCCTCAACCTCATAAATGCTGCGGGCCAGACCCGGCTCACTCACAAAGCATTCATAGGCGGCGTCAAACAGGATCAGGGCGTTGTTGGCCTTGGCCCAGCGCACCCACTCTTTCAGCTGGTCCACGGTGTAGGTGGCACCGGTGGGGTTGTTGGGGCTGCACAGGTACACAATGTCGGCATGAACATTATCGTCCGGCATCGGCAGGAAGTTGTTCTCGGCGCTGGCGGACATGTACAGGATCTTGCGCCCGGCCATCACATTATCGTCAACTTGCTTTAATTAAGCAAATCGATCCGCAAACGGACCTCCCGCAAAGCGCGGGCGAAACGCTCTCCCGGCCATCTTATGCCGGGGAAACTGCGCAAAATGCCGCCCACCACTTGCGAAATACCTATAACTGGTGTAAAATAAGTAAATACTAGAAATTTGGGGTGCAATTATGGCAGAAGAGAAATTTTCCAACTTTTTGACGGATATTATCGATGCCGACCTGGCCGAGGGCAAGGTCGACGTGGTGCATACCCGTTTTCCGCCGGAGCCGAACGGCTACCTGCACATTGGTTCCGCCAAGGCCATTTACATCAACTACATGACCGCCAAAACCTATGGCGGTAAGTTTAATCTGCGCTTTGACGATACTAACCCTGCCCGCGAAGGCGACGAGTATGTGCAGAGCATCCTGCAGATCTGGAATGGCTGGGTGCCACCCCCAACGGCGGCATTTACTACGGCAGCGATTACTTTGAAAAGTGCTATGAATACGCCGAAAAGCTCATTCACGAAGGCAAAGCCTATGTGGATGACCTGACCCGTGAGGAGATGCAGGAGTACCGCGGCAACGATGCCGGTAAGCCCAGCCGTCCTTCCCCCTACCGCGACCGCACCCCGAAGAAAACCTCGACCTGTTCCGCCGGATGCGCGCGGGCGAGTTTGCCGATGGCGAAAAGACCCTGCGCGCCAAAATCGACCTGGCCAGCCCCAATATGAACCTGCGTGACCCGGCGATTTACCGCATCAAGCATGTTTCCCACCACCGCCAGGGCGATAAGTGGTGCATCTACCCTGTATGACTTTGCCCACCCCATTCAGGACGCTATTGAGGGCATCACCCATTCCATGTGCAGCCTGGAATTTGAGAACCACCGCCCCCTGTATGAGTGGGTCGTCCAATATTTTTGGCAAGGCTTCCCAAGCAGCGCGAGTTTGCCCGCCTGAATGTGACCAACACCGTCATGAGCAAGCGCTACCTGCGCGAACTGGTGGAGAAGCACATCGTGGACGGCTGGGATGACCCCCGCATGCCCACCCTGTGCGGTCTGCGCCGCCGCGGCTATACCCCCACCAGCATTTTTGAGTTTGTGCGCACCGCCGGTGTTGCCAAGGCAGACAGCCTGGTGGATATGCGCCAGCTGGAAGCCGTGCTGCGCGCCGAGCTAGAGCTGAACGCCGCCCGCCGCGTTGCCGTTCTGGAGCCGGTCAAGCTGGTGATCGACAACTACCCGGCTGACCAGGTTGAGTATTTTGACCTGCCCAATAACCCCAACCGCGATGCCAACGACACCACCACCCGCCCGGTTGCCTTTACCAAGGAAGTCTGGATCGACAAGAGCGACTTTTTTGAGGTTCCCCCGCCGAAGTTCAAGCGCCTGACCTTGGGCAGCGAAGTCCGCCTGATGGGCGCTTACCTAGTGCGCTGCACCGGCGTGGACAAGGACGAAGCCGGTAATGTGGTGACCATCCATGCCGAAGCCGACCTGGAAACCCGCAACGGCAACCCCGCCGATGGCCGCAAGGTGCGCGGCACCATCCATTGGGTCAGCTGCGAGCACTGCGTGGACGCTGAGATCCACCTGTACGACAAGCTGTTTACCCCGAACGCGGGCACCCAACGTGATGAAGGAACACGATACCGGCTGCGAGGGGGAGACCAGTTCCATGCACGGTCCGGCGGTAGCCAGCCTGCTGGCGGGCAAAACCATCGGCGTGGCGCCGGATGCCCACATTTACTATGCGGCCTGGCCTTCCTGGCTGAAAGACAGCCGCTATGCCGCGGATGCACTGGATTGGGTGCTGGAGCAAAACGAGGCGCTGCCCGAAGGTGAGAAGATTCGGGTCGTTTCCGTTTCGGCTGCGCCCGGTTCCGCCGATATGTTCCAGAACACCGACCTCTGGAACGCCGCAGCCGCCCGTGCCGAAGAAGCCGGGGTTCTGGTTTTGACCGTAGAGGGCGCAGGCACAAAACCGGACCGCCTTATGCCCTATCCTGCTGTCTTTGACCCAAACGCCCGGGATGACCCAGCCGCCTGTCGGGTCGGCTTTCCTGGCGAGGACGGTTCCTCGGTGTTTGCAAAAAATGCACTTGCTCTCCCCTGCTCTTACCGCACAACAGCCGAGGAATACACCGCCGGGCAGTTCGGCTACACCCACTACGGACAAGGCGGCCTGAGCTGGGGCATCCCCTACTGCGCCGGGGTGATGGCCCTGGGCTGGCAGGTGGACCCCACCCTGACCGGCGATGAGATCATGCGGTATCTGCTTTCCACCGCCGCCACCGGCACGGATGGCAACTCCATTATCGACCCGGTACATTTTGTCGAGACGCTGGAAACCAACCGCAGCACCTGAACACAACAGCCAGCCCCGGTTTTGGGGGCTGGCTGTTTGGTTTATAGGCAAAATCTCACAAAATTTCAAATCCCTGGGTGGTGGGATATTGAAATTTTGAGATTTTGAGACAACGTCATACCATCGTTGATTTTTTATGTTATGGAACGATGGTGTAAAGAGAAGTGAAATAACGGGTAGTTTGCACTAACCGTATTCTCAAAATTTCATTATTTCACTATCCAGCTCATGAAATTTTCTATGAGAAAATAGCACAGGAAGTAGTATTGCAGTTTCCAGGTATAGGGTAATACCTGGAAACTGCAATACTACTTCCCTGTAATGATAGAGCATGTAGGGGCGAACA
>VOFH01001032.1_pt1 | contig 30001 bp, 38 predicted proteins | sample 5384091 | NCBI WGS metagenome assembly VOFH01 (sample SAMN12384727, study PRJNA508395) | human gut metagenome | isolation source: healthy gut G | host: Homo sapiens
AAAATTAAAGAGATCCCGGATCCCATCATGTATGGATGGTCTCCCGGGTCTTTTTGATGAATATGGATAATTATTTCCCAAAAGAATCAATGGATTCTCTCGCAGTGATCTGATCCGGATCAAAATTTTTACATATTTGTTCCAGAATAGTATTATCGCTTAAATGGAATTCTCTTCCCATGCGAATCATTGCTAAAAAAGAAAAGAAGCAGGACTCCCCCAAAGGAATCCTGCTCTGATACAATTCATACGGTTAATTATTTGATCACATGGATCCAGCCTTCCGGTGCCTCGATATGGCCCATCTGGATGCCTGTTAATGTGTCGTAGAGCTTCTGGATCACCGGACCCATCTTCTCCATGCCGCTCGGGAAGCAGATCTCGTTGCCGTGGTCTACGATCTTGCCGACCGGGGAGATAACAGCAGCGGTACCGCAGAGACCGCACTCAGCGAAATCTTTTACTTCTGTAAACGGAACCGGACGCTCCTCTGTCTTTAAGCCGAGGTAATGCTCAGCAACGTAGAGGATGGAGCGGCGTGTGATGGACGGAAGGATAGAGTCGGACTTCGGTGTTACGACTGTGCCGTCTTTTGTAACGAAGATGAAGTTTGCTCCGCCTGTCTCCTCAACATATGTTCTTGTAGCGGCGTCGAGATACATGTTCTCATCATAGCCCTGTTTGTGAGCATCAACGATGGCATGTAAGCTCATTGCGTAGTTTAAGCCGGCTTTTACATGACCTGTTCCGTGAGGTGCTGCGCGGTCGAAGTCTGTGACACGGATCGTGATCGGCTTAGCGCCGCCCTTGAAGTACGGGCCGACCGGTGTACAGAAAGCACGGAACTGGTACTCGGTTGCCGGTTTGAACGAAATCAGCGTTTGCTGCAACCAGCTTTGTGATCGCGTCAATGAAGCGCTCCTTCGGGGAACTGCGGCATCTCCAGTCTTGCGCAGGAGTCCATCATACGCTCAGCGTTTAAGTCCGGGCGGAAGGTTACGATGCTGCCGTCCTCGGTGGTGTATGCCTTTAAGCCCTCGAAGCAGGTCTGTGCATACTGGAATACACATGCACACTCGTTTAAGGTGATCATATCATCAGTTGTAAGAGTTCCCTCATCCCAGGAACCATCTTTGAAGTTGGATACATATCTGTAATCAGTTTTGATGTAACCGAATCCGATATTGGACCAGTCGATCTCTTTCTTTGCCATTGGAAATTCCTCCATTCTGCCGTCTGACCGGCATTGTATTTTGCCGCCGGGGTCGGGCGGTAATGTCTTTACTGCGGTACTGTTTTCGATGTAATGAACAGTTACCGTGTTTTCTATTATAAGTACTTAAGATTTATCCTGCAAGTTCTTTATGGCAAAAAAGATGAAAAAATATGGGAAAATGGGAGAAAAAATGCTACAATATAACTTTAAGGAATAAAGAATATTCCGCAGATTTATTCAACATGCCCGCAGAGGCCAGGCGTCTGCCATAGAGTGAGTGACGGAGATGGAACCGGGTGGATATGTGGCCGGAAGTTTTCGGGGCGGACAACCGGATACCGGCGATATGCGGAAAAAAAAAAAGCTGGGGAAGGGCAGAAATAACAATGGAACAAAAGAAAAACAGACTGCACTACGCCTGGTTCATCCTTGCGGGCTGCTGTATCCTGCAGGGGGCGACTCTGGGACTCATCAACAACTGTGCCGGTGTCTTTTTATTCCCCCGATCTGCAAAGAGCTGGGGTTTGAGCTGGGAAAACTTACAATGTACCGGATGCTCTACTGCATCAGTTCTGCTTTGGCGCTGCCATTTGTAGCGACAAGCTTTCGGAAACATGATGTGCGGATCGTGATCAGCATTGCAGCTGTCATATACGGAGGCTGCGCGGTCCTCATGGGGGGACCTTCCATGAACTGTGGCAGTGGCATTTTGACAGGCATCATTCAGGGAATTGCCTCGTCCTTCGTCTGCATGATCCCGGCGCCGATCATTCTTGGAAACTGGTTTAAGAAAAAAGACCGGAATGGCGGTGGGAATCTCCGCGGCGTTTCTCGGTCTCGTCGGCATGATCGGCAGCAGCTTTCTTGGAATGGCGATCCCGGCATTCGGATGGAGGGTGAGCTATGTGGCGGTTGGAATCGTCAGTACCGCGCTGGTTCTCCCGATCTCCCTGTTCGTTCTCCGCTGCAAGCCGGAAGAGATGGGACTTCTGCCTTACGGGGCAGAGGATGTGGAGCAAAGGGCTGTATCAGACGCATCAGCGCCCGCATCCGGGGAAAACGGGATTACGTTAAAGAATTGCTGCGTCAGCCGGAATTTTATATTGCCGTGGGTGCATACTGGACCAGTGTGTCATGCGCGTACCTGAATTCCTTCCTGACGCCCTGTGGGATCGCAGCCGGCCTTACGCTGCAGGCAGCGGCCATGATGACGAGCATCTCCCTTCTCGGAAATATGTCCAGCAAGCTGATCCTCGGAAAGATCAGCGACAGCCTTGGAATCATAAAGACCTTCGAATTTTCCATTGCGCTGGCGTTCTTTGGTCATGTGTTGCTGTTCATAGGTTCCCCGAAGACTGTGATGGCAGGTTCCCTGTTCTTCGGCGTGACATTGCCGCTTTCCTCGGTCATGATGCCGTTATTCTGCAGGATCTTCTGGAAGGGCGAGACATACAGCGCGGCGTACGCCTACTCCACTATGGTGGGAACGCTTCTCGGCGCCCCGTTCAACATGTGGTTTGGAACATTCTATGACATAACAGGGGATTACAGGCTGACTATTGGTGTGAGCGCTGTGATGCTTGTTATGTTAACCTTCCTCATTATGCTTGAGGGAACTCGTCTGAAACGGATGAAGTCTGAAACGTCTCCTTCGCAAGCTCGATGAAGGCGTCCATCTCACCGGTGTGCCATTTGTCTTTGTGATAGAGGACCTGACGGTAGAGCTCCATGTGGAAATCCTTTACCGGCAGGATCGAGAGAATACCGGATTCCACTTCATGCCTTACGGCAAACTCCGGGAGAAATGAGATCCCGGCATTCTGTTTTAACATATTGATAATGAATTCTGTGTTTCCAATTTCCAGGAAAGGCTTGATCTCCTTTTCCGAGAGATGCCAGATACCGGTCAAGAACGAACCGGTAGCTGGCATTTTTTCGGTCAGGAGGAATGGGTGGCTGATGACCGAGGCAAGGTCTGTGGAATCGTTTTTTGCCAGCGTGTAGACGGAGGAAGAGACAAAGGAGATATTTTCCGGCGCTTCCAGAACTTTTATAAAAACGCTTGTCGTCAATGGGCTGGTCGAGGAGATAGACCAGATCGATAGAGTTCTTGTTCATGCGGTCCAAAAGAACATCCGGGGAGTCCAGAACGATGCTCACGGAGACGTTCGGGTAAAGCTGATGGAATTTCTTTAAAAGATCCGGAAAGATGGATTCACAGATGGATTCAATGGTTCCGATGGTGAGGTCACCGGAGAGCTCTGTGGAGGCGGAAACAGCTTTTTCGCGTCGGCGACGGTGCCAAGGATCGTCACGGCATAGCGGTAAAAGATTTCCCCGTGATGAGTCAGGACCGTCTTTTTTCCGAGGCGGTCAAAGAGATGGATGCCGAGTTCCTCCTCTAACTGCTTGATCTGGACCGTGACGGCGGCCTGGGAATAGCCTAACGCCTCGGCGGCTTTTGAAAAACTTTGCTTTTGCGCGATCTGTAGAAACGTGCGGATCTCTCGAAGTTCCATGGCGGCTTCCTTTCTTATATATAAAAAATTTATAAACGATCTGTTTAAAACGTTCAATTTTACTTTTAGTACTTCTTATGATACGCTAAGAATATAGAAATTGCAAGAAAATAGCAGGATAGAATGCGAATTTTCAGGATGTGAGACTCGGAGTCATGAATGGCGGGCGGAAAAAAGTGATCCGATCGGCAGAAAAGAACGGAGAAAGGACGGATACAATGGAGAAAAGCGATATCAGATATCAGGCATATGTGAGTATTCTGGAAGAGGAGCTGAAGCCGGCGATGGATGTACGGAGCCGATCGCCATCGCTTACTGCGCGGCAGTCGCGAGAGAAGTGCTCGGCGGACTCCCGGAGAAGGTGAAGGTAGGAGCCAGCGGCAGCATGATCAAGAACGTAAAATCCGTGATCGTTCCGAATACGGATCATTTAAAGGGAATCCCGGCGGCGGCGGCGGCAGGAATCGTTGCAGGTGATCCGAAAAAAGGAACTTGAGGTTATAGCGTCTGTTACAAAAGAGCAGATCACGGCGATGAAGGAATTCCTTCAGACGACCCCGGTGGAAGTGGAACATATTGATAACGGCATCACCTTTTGATATTATTGTGACACTGACACGCGGAACAGATACCAGCATGGTCCGCATCGCAAATTATCACACGAATGTGGTACATATTGAAAAGAACGGAGAAGTCATCAGGGATATCCCGGTGAATGGTGAGGAGGAGGAAGGTCTTACGGACCGCTCACTGCTCGATATGGAGCATATCTGGGACTTTATCCACACAGTGGATGTGAATGATATCAGAGAGGTTCTGGAGCGCCAGAAAACTTACAATATGGCGATCGCCAGAGAGGGAATGCGTGGGCAGTATGGATCCAACATCGGCGCACTTCTTCTCGATATGAATGGAAATGATGTTCGCACGCGGGCGAGAGCCATGGCGGCAGCCGGATCCGACGCACGAATGAACGGATGAGCTTCCGGTTATCATCAACTCCGGCAGTGGAAATCAGGGAATCACGGCTTCTGTTCCGGTCATCGTATACGCAACGGAGCTGGGAGTCGATGAGGATACCATGTACCGGGCGATGGCACTCTCAGATCTCACGACGATCCACCAGAAGACGCCCATCGGAAGACTATCCGCTTACTGCGGCGCAGTCAGCGCGGGCGCGGGTTCCGGAGCGGGGATCGCGTATCTCTCCGGAGCGTCCTATGATGAGGTGGTCCACACCGTGATCAATGCGGTCGCCATTATTTCCGGTATGGTCTGTGACGGCGCGAAAGCATCCTGCGCGGCAAAGATCGCTGAGGCGGTGGACGCGGGGATCATCGGCTACTATATGGCAAAGCGTGGTCAGAACTTTGATGACGGCGACGGAATCGTGACGGCCGGGATCGAAGCTACGATCCGCAACGTGGGACGTCTCGCAAAAGAGGGAATGAAGGAGACGAATGATGAGATCATCAGCATTATGATCGGGAGCTGAGGTCTGTCATCCCGTGTGAATTAAGATATGAAAGTATGGTTTCGGAGTGTTGTCCAGGTGACGGCACTCCGCTTTTTGATGTATAAGGTTTTTCTGTGAGAAATAACCTTAGTTTGATAAAGAATAACAAAGAAGTGGAAGGATATAGCGAAAAATGATACATTATATACAAGAAAAGTCGCGGGAATGTGCGGCTTTCAGAAATTTTTTTCAGCAGCGATGCGCAGGAAGAGAGATAAAAAATGAGGGAGGGAAGAACATGAGCTATGATATCAATCTGAAACATCTGGAATATTTCATCAAGGTGGCGAGACTTGGTTCCATCAACAAGGCGGCCCAGATGCTCTATGTTTCCCAGTCCCATCTTGGAAAGATCATTCATGACCTGGAGGAGACCGTTGGAGCGCCGCTCTTAAACAGGAGCCGTCAGGGCGTGACGCTGACTCCCGAAGGAAATGAGTTTTTGGAGCGGTCGGTGCGGATCTTAAAGGAAATGGAAGGAATGCACCTGCGGCCTTTTAAAGGAGATGGAGAAGACAGAGCCCCTGGCAGTGTCCATGACAAAGTTCTCCCATGTAATGGAGAGCTTTATCACTATCGTGAGACGTTACCAGGATCAGCCGGAATTCACCCACCGCCTGTATGAGGGGCAGCTGGAGGATGTCATCGAGGATGTGGTCTCGGGCGGGCCGACATCGGAATTTTCCATTTCGACAGCCAGAGACATGAGGAGATCCAGGTGATGGCGGCGGCAAAAGGTCTTACATACCGGTTCCTCTCCTATGTGGAACCGCAGATCGTGATCTCAAAGGATCATCCGCTCGTCCGGGAGAAGAAGCCGATGACGAGGGAGAATCTTGCGAATTACGGATTTATCCGCTATATGGGGCTGTATGATGATATTCTCACCAATATCCTCGGACCAAATGAGGATGGGGAAGTACGGGAAAGAAGAAGGAGATTTATGTGACAGGGCGTGCGACGCTCATGAACCTGATATCACAGACAGATTTTTACAGTATCGGGATCCATGACTTCGACAAGCAGTTGTCGGATTTCCGGCAGTTTCCGTGCCGATTCCGGGGTGCGAGGTGAAGCTGGAATTCGGGTATGTGACACTTGCGGATGTGCCGATCTCGGGATCGGGGAAGAGTTTTTGAAGGAAGTAAGAGAGCGGCTTGAGAGGGGACAGGACGTTTAAAATAAGAAAAAAGCACGGAAAATGTGCTGACAGGAGTTTCCTGCGAAGTATGGAAAGTGCGGCAGCAGGAGTGAAAGGTCATATAGGAAAGGAGTAAACAAAAGTTATGTTTCAGGATCTGATCAATGAGGCGCTGGAAACGGGACGCCCATATATCAAAGAGGGGAGGTTGCGACGTACATTCCGGAGCTTGGAAGAGCGGACAAGAATAAGCTTGGAATCAGCATCTTCTGCCGGGATGGAAGCCGGTTCTCTTGCGGGGATACGAAGGACCGGTTCAGCATCCAGAGTATTTCGAAGGTTATCAGCCTTGCGGTAGCCCTTGAGGTCTGCGGGTTTGACATGGTGTTTGAAAATGTGGGGATGGAACCGTCGGGGGACGCCTTCAACTCCCTGATCAAGCTTGAGGGATCCAACAGCCATCCATACAATCCGATGATCAATTCCGGAGCAATCGCAGTGGCGAGCTTTATTGAGCCGAAGGTATCGTTTGAGGAGATGCTGAAGCTGGCGAGATGTTTCTGTCAGGATGACGGGATCGTTCTGGATGAGAAAGTCTACGGTTCAGAGATGTCAACGGTGGCGAGAAACCGCGCCATCGCCTATCTTTTAGAGAGCAGGGGCGTGATCAATGGAAATGTGGAGGAAGCACTGGATTTCTATGTGAAAATGTGTTCGCTGAGCGTCACGGCGGAAAGCCTTGCGAGATTGGGACTTCTGCTCGCGAATGACGGAGTGGATCCATCCGGAAAGCGGCTGCTGAATTCCGATACCGTGAGAGTCGTGAAGACGATCATGCTGACCTGCGGCATGTACGACGGCTCCGGGGAGTTTGCGGTCCGCGTGGGAATTCCTTCTAAGAGCGGTGTCGGCGGCGGGCTGCTGTCTGTTGTTGACGGAAGATGGGCATCGGAATCTATGGTCCGTCCCTGGACGCAAAGGAAACAGCATTGCGGGGAGAAAGATCCTGCAGTTCCTTTCCTCACAGATGAAATTGCATATTTTTGCGAAGAAAGACTGAGCAGTTTTTTGATGAAGGGTAACAGTTCATCAGGTTACGATGAAAGTATGAAAGTGGTACGGGACCCAGGGAAAAATGGGCGGACGGAAACTTTCTTCTTTAGAAAAAATTAGGAAAGGGAGGTATAATGGAGTGTGCGGTTCTGGCAAAATTTTCTGAAAAAATGATTGTAAATATGGGTAACTTACAGTAAAATTTTGGGGTAACAAAAAAAAAAAAGAGGGGTAACAACACATGTACGATTTGTATGGGGCACTGATCGGGAATCTCAGTAATTATCTTTACACATACATCCTGATCATTTTACTTGTTGCAGGCGGAATCTACTTTACGGTCCGCACAAAGTTTGTTCAGTTCCGCTATTTAAAGGAATCTTTGCGGGTCGTTCTCGCACCGAGTGAGGATGACAAGGCGATCTCGTCCTTTCAGGCACTTATGGTTTCGACGGCATCCCGTGTGGGAACCGGAAATATCGCAGGCGTATCTACTGCGATCTGTCTCGGCGGACTCGGATCATTATTCTGGATGTGGCTCACAGCGCTTCTGGGAATGTCTACTGCTTTCGTGGAGGGAACTCTGGCTCAGATCTATAAGCGCCGTTCCGATGACGGCGGCTGCTACGGCGGTCCGTCCTACTACATCGATCAGGCAACCGGAAAACACTGGCTCGGAATCCTGTTTGCGGTGTTCATGATCCTGACCTACATGGTCGGCTTCAATCTGGTTGCATCCTTCAATATCGCAGATGCATTCCGTGTCATTCCGGCATACTCCCAGAATGAAAACCTTGCAAAATGGATCATCGGCGGCGTGCTTGCAGTGTTATTCTTCGTCTGCATCAGCGGCGGTGGAAAACAGATCGCAGGGATCACGGAAAAGATCGTTCCGTTCATGGGATTCTTCTACATTGCGGTTGCCGTGTTCGTGATCGTGACCCATATCACACTTCTCCCAGGAGTGTTCGCAGAGATCTTCCGCAACGCGTTTGATGTGAAAGCAATTTTCGGCGGATTTACGGGTTCTGCGGTCATGCTTGGTATCAAGAGAGGTCTTTTTCTCTAACGAAGCCGGTGTTGGTGCAGCTGCGTGTGCGGCCGGTTCCGCGGGTGTTTCCCATCCGGTAAAGCAGGGACTTGTTCAGGTGCTTTCTGTATTCCTTGATACCTGTATGATCTGTACAGCGACAGCGATGCTGCTGCTTTGCTCCGGTGTGGAGCCGGATGCGGATATGGCCGGAATGGCCTATGTGCAGGCGGCTATGAACAGCACACTCGGCAAGTTTGGTGTTGTGTTTATTACAGTTTCCTGTTCCTGTTTGCATTTACGACTCTGCTTGGAAACTTCTATTATGCGGAGACAGGGCTTGCGTATCTTTGCGGCATGACTCCATCTAATGGGGCAAAGTGGTGCATGAGGATCGTTGCTGCGGTGGTTGTGTGCGTCGGCGCTACGATGAAGCTTGGTATTGTCTGGGATACAGCGGATGTGCTGATGGGCTTCATGGCGCTGATCAATGTGCCGGTGATCGTTATTCTCCTGAAGCCGGTACTGCGGTGTCTTGAGGATTATACAGAGCAGAAAAAGGCCGGAAAGAATCCGGTGTTTAAGGCGGAGAATATTGGACTGAAGGGAAGGTGGACTTCTGGAATTAGGGACGATATTTCCGGGAATGGAATCAGATATGGAAATAGGTGAAGGGCAGCCGCAAGGCTGTCCTTTTTGGGGATGGGAGCGACGATTTTGGGAGAGTACGCTGCCGGTCTGCCTCCAGTCCCAGACGCCAGGTATTTCCCAGGCGGTTCCTCTAAGCTTGCGGAAGAATGCTAAGGGCGGTGGTCAGTCGGCACAACTCGCCTTCGGCTCAGACAAGTGCCGCCTGTCCACCAACGCATTCTCCCACGAGCTAAGAGGAAACCATGCCCGGAAAATAATGCGTCTGAGCCTGAGGCAGACCGGCAGCTGGGGGGTGGCTAAATTACATAATCGTCCCCCGGCTGGCCATTCTGCACGAGGTCGGCGATGGTGATGCCGTCTAAGTATTCGTTGACGACTTTGTCGAGACCCTGCCAGAGAGGGAGAGTTTTACAGCTTCCCATTCTGGGACAGTCGGTGCTGCCGGGCTCTAAGCAGGCTACCGGAGCCATGGAGTTTTCAGTGAGGCGAAGGATGCTGCCGACTGTGTACTGTTCCGGTGCTTTTGTGAGGCGATATCCGCCGCCTTTACCGCGGACCCCCTCTAAGAGTTTTGCCTTTACGAGGATTTTGATGATGCCCTCGAGGTATTTTTCAGAGATTTCCTGTCTCGCTGCTGTATCTTTTAATGGAATATAGCCGTCGGTCTGGTGCTCCGCAAGATCGATCAGGACGCGGAGAGCGTAGCGGCCTTTTGTTGAAACCATCATAATCTGTATCCTCCCATGCTGCTGCGTGTTGCTGAATATTTTTGATCGTAATGTAAGTTTAACATTATTCCTATTATAATACAAGGTTTAAGGGAAATAAAGACAGTGAAAAGGATAAAGGTGTTGTGATATATGATAGAAATTTTCGAACATGATATCCGGAATGAGACTTGACAAACAGATGATATCGCCATATAATCCTATTAACATATATGAAAGGTAGGTAATAACTTATGGCAAACATATATACATCCGCAGACCAGCTGATCGGAAAGACTCCGCTCTTAGAGCTTACACAGATTGAAAAACCGAGGACTTAACGCGAAGATCCTTGCGAAGCTGGAATATTTCAATCCGGCCGGATCGGTAAAGGACAGGATCGCGAAGGCGATGATCGATGACGCTGAGGCGAAGGGAATCTTAAAGACTGGTTCTACGATCATCGAGCCGACTTCCGGAAACACAGGAATCGGTCTTGCGTCGGTTTCGGCTGCCCGCGGTTACCGGATCATTATCGTTATGCCTGAGACCATGAGTGTGGAGAGACGCCAGCTTATGAAAGCCTACGGCGCGGGCTTGTGCTCACTGAGGGCGCAAAGGGAATGAAGGGCGCGATCGCAAAGGCGGAGGAGCTCGCAAAGGAGATTCCAGGAAGCTTTATTCCGGGACAGTTTGTAAACCCGGCGAATCCGGAAGTTCATGAGAGAACAACCGGGCCGGAGATCTGGGAAGATACGGACGGCAAGGTTGATATTTTTGTCGCTGGTGTCGGCACCGGCGGAACCATCACCGGAACCGGAAGATATTTAAAGAAGCAGAATCCGGACGTGAAGGTCGTTGCGGTGGAACCGGCAAGCTCCCCGGTACTGAGCCAGGGCAAGGCAGACTCCCACAAGATCCAGGGAATCGGAGCCGGATTTGTTCCGGATGTTCTCGACACAAAGGTTTATGATGAGATCATCGCTGTGGAGAATGATGACGCGTTCGCGGCAGGAAAGTTAGTTGGAAAGAAGGAAGGAGTCCTCGTGGGAATTTCCTCCGGTGCGGCGATCTGGGCAGCGATCGAACTTGCGAAGAGACCGGAAAACGCAGGAAAGACGATCGTGGCACTGCTTCCGGATACCGGCGACAGATACCTTTCCACACCGTTATTTGCGGACTAAGGAAAGAAAAACAGATAAAAATATATGAGAAAGACTGCGGGTCCATATCGGTTGATATGTGGATCTGCAGTTTTTTATGCAACAGGAAATGTCGGGGAATTCCTGTTGCATAAAAAGGCATTAACGTGCTAAAGATGCGCACTCGCGCAAAGATGTAGATTGCCGCACGCGACCGCGCGAGGCGCGAGAATGTGCCAGGCACATTCTTTTTATACAATGGAAGATTCCAAGTGTGCCGGGCGTATTTTTGGCGTTTTTGACAGAAGGTCGTGAAAAACTGTTTGGAGCAAAGATAAATAAATCCCGCAAAACAATAATAATTACTATTATTGACATTTAAAAACAAAGTATGTTGCATGCCTTATTCAAATTGTTTTATTTTCAACTATCAAAATCTATGCTGTCTTTAATGAAAAAAGATGACTCCCCGTTCTTCCGGTCTGAATCAAAGGATGCCCTTTTAATGGAAAAAAGATAACTTCCCTTCTTTCTGAGCTTGCAATGGAGCTTATTGATATTTCGTCCCATCGCCAAAAGGATGCTCTCTGCCAGTGCATTTGCTTTTCCTCGGTACAGATATCTCCGAAAATTCATGTCTTCCTTTACATCAGTCAAATGAACCTTCTGCCTGAATACTGCGATTCATACGGAGCCTCGTTCCATACTCACTTGTGATCCGTTTCAAATCTTCTGCACGTTTTGGCTCATCGTCTTCGAGACCATTAATACTTTATTCCGTTTTTCCATAGGTGTTTTGCAGTTGTTTCCCTTGATACATTCTATTTTGTAAGGGCAGCCGGTACAGTCTGAACTTCTGTAATAAGTTTTTACACTGACATATCCGCTGGCTGTTTTTTACGTTCATTTGCGTTCATTTGTAACTGTCTCTGTTCCGTGATTCCATGTTTTCTCTTCGCTGATGTCTTTTTGTATTTTCGGGTCTCTGTTCTGCGGCTTTATATAGGCGGTCTGTCCGTCCCTCTGTTGTTGTTCGTTTTTGTAAATATTTTTCGAATGTTTCCACCAAAATATTGACTTTAATCGTAATTATGAGCATAATGTTATTGAGTTATTATAACCGAGGTGAGTGTATGGATTACATGACTGAACTCACTGCTATTGCAAAAACGCATGGCGGAATTATTGAAACGAAAATAGCAGCGCAACGCGGCATCTCCAAGGCGATGCTTTATAAGTTGTGCAAAGAAGATAAAATCCATCGTATTGTAAAAGGCCAGTACATTCTTCCCGATGATATGCAGGATGAATTATTGGCAATCAGTAACCGTTCAGAAAGAATCATTTTTTCTCACGAAACAGCTCTTTACCTTCACGGAATTTCTGACCGTACTCCATTTGAGCATACGGTTACTGCACCGTCTGGTTGTATTCCTTCTGCGGCAATTAAATCTGAATGCAAAGTGTATTATATCAAGCCTGAATTGTTTGAACTTGGCAAAACAACGCTGAGAACACCTGCTGGAAATGATGTTCCTGCATACGATCTTGAACGCACCATTTGTGATGTAATTCGCAGCCGTAACAAATTGGGAACTGAAACATTTTTAGCGGCACTTAAAATGTACGCCGCAAGCCCGAAGAAAAACCTAAACCAACTGAATACATATGCAAAACAGATGCGTGTTGAAAAAGTGTTGCGTCAATATTTGGAGGTGCTTCTGTGAGTAAAGCAATGAGTTTGAAGGCGAAAATTCGCAATATCGCAAAACAGAAGAATATCCCTGCACAGGTCATTCTGCAGAACTATATGTTTGAGCGTCTGCTTGTCCGCCTTTCCGCTTCCGAATACAAAGAGAAGTTTGTATTAAAGGGCGGTATGTTGGTAGCCGCCATTGTCGGACTCGACAACCGCGCAACCATGGATATGGACACCACTCTTAAAAATCTGCCCCCTTACACCGGAAGCAATTCGCAGTGCGTTGGAAGATGTTTGTGACATCGCATTCGATGACGGCGTTGTATTCGAGATTGGCACAATTTCGCCCATCCGTGAAGATGATATTTACGGCGGATACCGTGTCATGCTGAACGCCAAGTTTGATACTCTGCTGACTCCACTTAGCATTGATGTGTCCATCGGTGATGCTATTACACCCCATGCGGTGCAGTACCACTTCTCTGAAATTTTCGATGATGAGAAATCTTATGAGCTGTGGGCATACAACATTGAAACCGTTATAGCAGAAAAGGTGGAAACCATTTTGCGGCGTGGCGTGTTCAACACTCGTCCCAGAGATTTTTACGATGCCTACATACTTACCACAACCCAGAGGTTTGATAATGCGGTATTTGCTGATGCGTTAAGTGCAACTGCCAAGCATCGTGGCACTACAGAACAGATTGCGGATGTTCCTGGTATTCTTCGCAACATCGAAGAAAGCCAGAACTCAAAACAATGTGGGGCAAGTACCGCAAACAATTTTCCTATGCAAAGGATATTACTTACGAACAAATTATGGATTCCATAAAGACTTTGCTCAAATATAAAGCATTTAAATAATATTCGGAGGAGAATATCATGAATAACGACCTTCTTAAAAGATATATTGACGATCAACCTACAAAGATTGTAACAAAGCTCGATTTTGCAACAGGCAAACTATCCTATGACAAGATTGTTCAATGCCAGAAAAGGACGGATGCTAAGCCCGAAGAACTTTGCCGTGCATATCTGTTGACCAAACTTGTAAATGAGCTTGGTTACGATCCTGCCAAAATAGAAATCGAGCATGAATACACAGCAGGTCGTCCGCACACAATTACCAGCCGCATTGATGTAATTGTGAGAGATGCGAATGGCGATGCATTCTTATTTATTGAAGTAAAAAACGAAGAAGAGTATGCGACAATTGACAAGGACAATGTTATTGAGGAGCAGCTCTTCAAGTTGGCGGGCATGGAACGCACAGACGGCCACCGTGTAAAATATCTGGTTCTATATACTACCAATGATACAACAGGTACGCTTGCTGATGAGTGCATAATCATTGACAACCAAAAATATCCAACCTATGCCGATTGGGAAGCTGTCCGTGATTTTACCAACACAATCCCTGCTCGTTATGGGAAGGCACAGAAAAAGCCATACATAAAAGGTTCCGAAAAGACCTGGAAACTAATTTCTCGCACGGTATGCTTTTGCAGCTTCAAAAGGATTTACACAATGTTCTTTGGGGTGGCGGCGGAACCGATGACAACGATGTTTTCTCTTCTTTGACAAATCTGATCCTTTCCAAAATACAGGACGAAGATGAGAAGGAAGACGGCGACACTTACGATTTTCAGTCTATGACATTCGCCAAGGATGGCGATGAGGAATTTGAAACAAACGAGAAGCTCTTTGACCGTATCAACGAGCTTTATCGTCGTGCACTTAAATCCAAACTCTATATTTTGGATGAAAAGGAACTTGGAAAATCTTATGTAGTAGATACCAAAAAGTTCTCCCTATCAAAGCTCAAATATGCCGTTCAGAAGTTAGAAGGACTTTCTTTTGTGGATGGTAAGAATAGCTTGAGCGGTAAAGATATATTAGGCGACTTCTTTGAAGGCATTATTCGCGATGGTTTCAAACAGAGTAAAGTTTAAGCAAAGCGAGGTGAATAATAGTGGCGAAAACACCATTAGATAAACAAATTGAAAAAGCACGAAAAGAGGCACAAAAAATGCTTATAAAGAAGAGCTTCGCCAAAGAGCTGCTTCGATTGTCAGTTCTCAACCAATAATCAACGGAGTTCGCATTATTGATGATACAGCGGAGATAGTTCTTAACTGTCTTCTTGAAAATTGCAAAGATAGCTCTACAGGGCATGTAAGCTATGATAATGATATTTTTCCCGCAAGCGGTTTCTCGCTCCATTGGATTGGAAATTGAAAACTGATTCAATATGGCATGGTTACGTCTTATATCCCGTGGGCAAATGGGGGTATGCTAAATTTGCTCCCCTGTTCGTTTTCATATTTTGAGAGAAAGGCAACTGCGCAAGCGATGTCTTTAGCATCTACAACTGGGGAGAAGGTGGATTCAATTATTTTCATAAGTCATAGATCAACAGATAAAGATGTTGCGGATATGCTTGTAGATTTTTTCTGTGGAACAGGCATTCCGAGAAACGCTGTTTTTGTTCTTCGTTGCCGGGAAACGACATAAATGAAAAAATTAGCGGCGAGGTAAAAACGGCGCTCAAAAGTAGTGCAATCAATGTAGCCATTCTTTCACACAGTTATTACGAAAGTGCATACTGTCTAAATGAAGCTGGTGTGTTATGGTATCGTGATGATGTTCCCGTTATTCCCATTGCCCTCCCAGAGATTACTTCTAACAACATGTTTGGATTTCTGAACAATGAGTATAAACTGCGTTGCCTGGATTCTGATGATGATATTTCGTATATCTATGATGCTGTAAGCGAAGCGGTTTCTGCGCCGCAGACAAAGCATAGTATCATTACTCGTGAAAATCAAAAGCTTAGAGAGCGTTATGTTGCTTTCCTCGGCACCAGAGAAATCCAAATACCAGTACCTACAACAACACCGGCAATATCTACCGCTGAAATCACTACAGATGACGAGCGAATTGTTCTATATTACATACTTAAAAAAGAATGTTCGTAAAGTATCGAAAGCAGCCATTTATGACTGGTTAAACAAGAGCGAAATTTACGATGTAGATATAGATAATGCTTTTGATTTATTGTCATCGCTTGCTGGCGGAACTGTTGAAAAAGACACTTTGGAATTCGGCATTGAGGCATTCCGCAAATACTCGGCAAATGCGGCATCCGTACTCCCTGAACTGAAAGAGTGTGTAGTTCGACATACGAAATTAGCGATCAATACATTCAAAGCCATTTGGAGTACAGATACTCTTGATCCGACAATAGGATTATTTATTGCCTATATTATCGACAAAAGAATGAGCACATTTGGTGATCGCTGGAAAGCAGATGGACAAATCGCAAGTATCAAACAGTGGGAAAGCAAAAACACCTTGGATGATACACTTTCAAAGAATTATGGAACTTGCCTTGAATTTCTTGTCCAAAACAATTTTGTCTACGCAAGCGAATGGACAGGCCCTGGAAATGTGAGACAGTTTACGCTGTGTCCTTCGCTCCAGGAGTATTTGTTTAATTGCCCGGCGGAAATCGTCGATGAGTTGCAGAAGCTAAAGAATGCACATTATTGCGACTTGCCATTTTGAGTAAATGTTTATAATGGGGCTGTCGCACTAGCAAATATTTTTGCTGGGCGGCAGCCCCAATGATTCGAATCTTTGAAATACAATGCTCTCGTTTCAAAACGGAGAAACTACCCTCAGCCCAGATTTTGCGCAGCCGCATCATGGACAGGTATTCAGGAGTTCCCACGCGCTGATGCCCTCTGAAAAATGCCGGATAGCAACTGCTGGCCAACACTCTGCGCCGAATTCCAGCTTTCTCTTGATACGTTGGCCGGAATGTAGCTTCCATCCGCAGCCATCGCTTCTCCGTCGATCAGCCCGCTGTCTATGCATTGCTTGACTATTTCATAAAAGGCTTTCTGAAAAAGGCTGCTCTGTTGCCATTTTCGTGTTCTGGTCTTGCTGAATGTGGAGTGATTTGGGATCGTGTCATCCAGTTCAAATCCGCAAAACCATCGGTAGGCGATGTTGAGCTGAACTTCTTCCACCAACCGCCGCTCTGATTTGATGCCATACAGGTATCCGATCAAGAGCATTTTGAACATACTGACAGGGTCCACAGATGGACGGCCTGTTGCCGGATAATATGGCGCCAGAAGATCATAGATGAAATCAAAGGATACCATCCGCTCGATCTTCCGCAGCAGGTGGGTTTCTGGAATCAGTGACTCAATATCCACGAAAATCATTGCCATTTGTCTGCTTTGGTGTCCCATCATGCTGCATCCTCCTATAACTATTGTACCACAGAAAGGATTTGCGCACCACTTTGTCAACAGGTCCCTTATTGTACAGAATGGAATAAGTGGAAACGGTGAGGATGCAACAAAATAAAGCCTCCTGTGATAGAATGAGAATGGTGTCGCAAGCCAAACTCAAAATCAAAGGAGGCGGTCCAAATGGACAATAAAAGTTTATCACATACTCGTTGGAAATGCCAGTATCACATTGTGTTTATTCCGAAATACAGAAACTATAAATGAGCAAATTTGAAAAAATTGCACAAAACTACGCCACGACCTTTACAAAGGAGTCAAAATCATTGCATTCCCTTGCACATTGATAGAGGGTCAGATATTTTTCCATCTGGATTATGTCACTGATCTTGTGATACCCTGTTTCAAAAGGACAGACTTCGCCAGTTTCAACAACACACATATAGTGTGCAAATGACATAATCAACCAATATCTTCGGATTCCCTGCGCAGAACGGATTTGATAGCTGTCCAACGCCAGTTTATCCTTAGGCCACCTGCATACGTAATTGTCCAGGATTTCATTTGTGGATAAAGACACATCCATGCAAAGGAAGGCCCTTAGTGCTTTCGGTTTTCCAAATGCTTTTTCGGGATAGCTGAAAAGAACAATTGCGTTTTCTATACCGTTGAGATTGCCTTCATATCGGTACACATAATAGTTTCTGCCTTTAACTGTCACAAGATCAAAGTTTTTATGTGTCACGGATAATTCGGCAGCCAATTCGCTGAGCTTCTTTTTCATTCCTGACGGGTACAGCAAACGATTTGTTTTCAAAGCACCAATGGTATGAAATCCACGTCCTGCAAAGGTATTGATTATTTTTTCAGAAACATACCAGCAGTCACAAAGAAAATAGGATTGTACCGGTGGAGCTGGCAGTTCCTTTGCGATATCCTGAACAATGTCGATTTTAGAAATTGCCTTGTTATACAGCACAAAGGCATAATTCAAAACAATGCCGTTACAGAAAGCATAACTGAAACTGCCTGATGCCCGTAATCCTGTTTGCCTTTCAAATGAGATTGATGAAAATACGCATCTTCAATCGGATGCAGAGCCCGTGACGAAGGCTTTGTCTTTGAAGCGATCGTATCGTCAACAATACAGAAAACAGATTTTCCGGTGCGGGCTGCTTCTGAATAAATAATCTCAATGACAGACCGTTTTAATGTATCTGAAAGCAACGATTCATCCCACTTTCCAGAGTTGAGGAAATGGGCAATTGTAGTTCTGTGGCAGGAACTGTTTTTAGCAAAATCCGTAGTTTTTCCATGGTATCCAGAAAGAAAGATGCTAATCAGGATACTCATAAGATGATTGATCATTCGATTAGAATACGATTTGCATAAATCTAATTTTTTAAACTGGTTGTATATGAATGCTGAATGATGTATAGTATTTGCAGGAGACACCTTCTTTCGTGAATGCTGTAAATGTTGGTTTGGTCACTTTCATTATACATCGAATTCATTTTCAAGGTGTCTTTCTTTTATGCAAAATGTAAACCATTTTCTGCAACAAAATTGAGAAATGAAATCAAATTTGTATTGATCACATTTTTCAGCTGCTCTTCAAAATCACTATTGTATGAAGATATGGCTGAGATTCCTTTCCCTACAATTGCCATATCTTCTGTTATTATATGTTCCAAAAAGCCATCAATTCCATCTCCCACAATTTCTGCTATCTCTTTTTTGCTGCATTCATTGCGCTTTACAATGTCTGCGTTTTTTTTCAGCAGCATATTATAAAACTCGTCATGCAGCATCTTATGAAATTCATAACCGGCATAACCTATCTCCCGCATATATATTTCTTCACCCTTTGCATGCCTTTTAAAATATCTAAGCATATATTCCAGAGTTTCATTCATAAGGAATAACCGGTACTTCGCATCATCTCCTCTCTCCATTACTTTATTATAAATCTGATCTGATATCCGAAACAATTCTTTATGCTCTTCATCGCCCATAAGATAATTTTTACTCCATTTGATCATTTTGTCGTCTCCTTCATGTCTTTATACTGTCAATATGCCTGTATTATCCAATTTTGCAGTTAACGCTTTAACCATTATATCATTCCCATTTACATTTTCAATACGCGAACTTTACATTTTTAATGAAATATAAAAAGCGCCTCCCGGATTCAGAATATATTCATTCTGTTCCAAGAGACGCACTCACTGTCTTTTTATAAAAATGACTACTTATCCTGAATTATTCATGGAGCAATTTCTAACCTAAAACTTGCACCATGAATTGAAAAAAAATGATCCATGCAGCCATAACTTTTCTCAATTTGTCAGAAAAAAGGGTATAAAATCCCTATGACGAGTTTTTGAGCAATTATCAGGCTGTCAAGGTTCGTTGACGGTTGCTATTCAGCTGTACATCCAGCTTACCTATTGCAGAAAGGGTGTCATAAAACTCTTCTTTTATATGGACAGCTGCTGCACAGCTTGATGATATATCTTGCATCATCTTCGAAGTAACCGGCCATGATCATATATATCATCTGGAGAAGGTTATCCCTGTCCGTATGATATCGAAACACTGCAGAATCATCGGTCTTAAATGAACGGTTTAAAATCCGTTCAATGCCAAGTCTGCTTATGAACTCTTTGATGAGGAGTAAGCCTGCATCGGAGGATAAGTCGCCTCCATCAAAATTTATTTTAATTTGCCTATTGCTTTGAAGTGAAAAGGTGTTTACAATACTCATAAAGGGCTCCTTTGTTGGTATTTATTTTGATTAGACACCTTAATTTTACCACAAATGGATGCTCTTTTTTATTCACTTAACAAGTGAAAATCAATATGTAATTAAAATACAATAACTATGTGGCTTTTCAGCCACGATCACGGCTTTGCCGTGAATAATTCAGGATGAGGTATAATCCTTCTGTATTATTTTGTTTAGTCGCATAAACTGATTATACCACGAACGCCGGGCTTTTCGAAGCTGCGGCGGTGGAGAAGGAGCCGCCTGCCTTTAACTGGCGGTTTTACATTGACCATTTCCAGGCCGTATTTCAATGCGGCCTCTTCTTCGATGATAATGGCGCGGTTCAAGTGCTCGCAGCACTGGGCAGCCAGATAAAGGCCGTGCTTTCTCGTTACCTTATAGAGGGCGTTGAATACGGCTTCTCCCACCTCCTTGCTGGAATAGCAGCCAATGGCATGGGCCGCGATCTCGCTGGAGGAGCAGCCCACCACCAGGATCTGGCCCTCCTTCATTTTTGCAGCTGCGATCAGCTCTTCAGCCACGGAAGCGGCCTGTTCCTGGACCAGATCCAGATCCACATCCACAGATTTTGCAATATCAGTTGCACTCATAAAAACACCTCGGTTTCATTCAGTTTATCTTTTTACTCAAAGTGGTAAGCATCCAGGAGCCTGGTCTTCATATGCCACAGCTCGTTGGAAAGATCCACATGGACCTCATGGGGGTTTACCAGACGCTTTGTCTCATCCCACAGGGTATCCAGCTCCTTTTTGCAGTATTCCCGGATCTCCATGACCTTGGGAGAATGGTATACGCAGACCCCATCCTTGAATATGGGGACCATGATCTCCTTCATAGTGTAGGTTCCCGGAGCCAGCAGCGTCTTTTTCCAGGTTGCCACAGGATCGAACAGAAGCAGGGAGTTATTTTCGTCATAGGTCTCGCCCACCAGGCAGATCAGGTCGGCGATGATCTTATGGCTGTCCCGGCTGTAGATCCTGTAAATAGTCTTATTGCCGGGATTGGTGATCTTTTCCTCGTTTTCTGACAGCTTGATCTTTGGGATGAATTTTCCGGTGGCTTTATCCTTGATGGCGGCCAGCTTGTACACACCGCCGAAGGACGGACAGTCCTTGGAAGTGATCAGGTTGGTGCCGACGCCCCAGGAATTGATGGCGGCTCCCTGGTTCTTAAGGCTGGAGATCAGTCCTTCGTCCAGGTCGTTGGAGGCGGAGATCACCGCATCGGTGAAGCCCTCGGCATCCAGCATTTTTTTTGCCTCCTTGGAGAGGTAGGCCAGGTCGCCGGAGTCCATGCGGATCCCGTAGAAGGTCAGGGGGATCCCGGCTTCCCGCATTTCCTTAAATACCTGGATGGCATGGGGGATCCCGGATTTTAAGGTATCATACGTATCCACTAAGAGGATACAGGCTGACGGATAAAGCTTCGCATAGGTACGGAAAGCAGTAAGCTCATCGGGAAAGCTCATGATCCAGCTGTGGGCGTGGGTCCCCTTCACTGGCACGTCGAACATCTGGCCGCAGAGCACGTTGGAGGTGCCGATACAGCCGGCGATCATGGCCGCCCTGGCGCCGTAGATACCGGCGTCCGGTCCCTGGGCCCTGCGGAGACCAAATTCCATGACTCCGTCGCCTCCGGCCGCATGGACGATGCGGGAGGTCTTGGTGGCGATGAGGCTCTGGTGGTTGATGATGTTTAAAAGGGCTGTTTCCACCAGCTGGGCCTGCATAATGGGGGCGATGACCTTTACCAGAGGCTCCCTGGGGAAGACCACGGTTCCTTCGGGAACGGCGTAGATATCGCCGGTAAATTTAAAATCAGCCAGATATTCCAGGAAATCCTCTTTAAAGATCCCAGTGGAGCGCAGATAATCGATGTCCTCGGGATCGAAATGGAGATCCTCGATGTATTCGATGACCTGCTCCAGCCCGGCGGCGATGGCAAAGCCGTTGCCGTCGGGATTGTCGCGGTAAAAAGCGTCAAAGATCACAGTTTCATTGGCGTCTTATATCAGTTCTTGTGCGAAAAGGCAAATTGCGTGTTAAAAAGTAACGAACACTTCAAAAGAACGTAAAATGTGCCTAAAAAGTTAAGAAAGAAAACAGGAAGACGGCATCAATATGGAAAGATTTTCGCAACTCCCGAGGGATTCCCTTGACTTTTAAATACCTTATTACTATAATTATTTTGATACCAAGGTCAAAAAGGTCGGAAATCTGATGCAAGCTTGCTTGCAAGAGGATTTTTGACCTTGGGACCCGCCTAAAACATGAATAAGGAGCCATTTTTCGGAGAAAAATGAGCGGATTATGAATGTTTTGAGGATTAGTGGAAGCGTAGTGCGAAACAATCCGGTATCAAAGGGGCAAAAGACCTTTTGACCCCAACATCATTATTTTGTCTGAGTGTAAAAAATGTAACTATGAACAGATTCGATGGTTACATTCAGACAATCCATAGAAAAAGCCATGACGGAGACAGTAGGTTCACAAGCAGAAAGCCTCATATGTCAGTATGCAGTAATAGGTGGTGCAACGGAAGTATATTTCGTCCTGTTGCAAGAACAGGACGATTTTTATATCATAGGAACGGATATCCTGTGACATAAAAATGCTCCGTGGGATCTTTTATCAATCAGACCGCATCCCGCGCGGGAGCCGCAGACACAAACTGCATAACCGAAACGCGCAGGGAAGAGAAAGCTGCGCATACAACAAGATTGGAGGAAATGTGTCATGTACCAGAAGGTGTCAACAGATCTGAACTTTGTGGACAGAGAAAAGCAGGTGGAGAAATTCTGGAAGGACCAGAAGATCTTTGAAAAGAGCATCGACAGCCGCCGATAAGGGACAGCCCTACGTGTTCTATGACGGACCGCCGACAGCCAACGGAAAGCCCCATATCGGCCACGTGCTGACCCGGGTCATCAAGGACATGATCCCGCGCTACCGCACCATGAAGGGGTATATGGTTCCGCGCAAGGCCGGCTGGGATACCCACGGACTTCCGGTGGAGCTGGAAGTGGAGAAGATGTTAGGCTTAGACGGCAAGGAGCAGATCGAGCAGTACGGCCTGGAGCCGTTCATTGAGCATTGTAAAGAGAGTGTCTGGAAGTATAAGGGCATGTGGGAGGATTTCTCCAGCACCGTGGGCTTCTGGGCGGATATGGATAACCCCTATGTAACGTACCATGACGATTATATCGAATCCGAGTGGTGGGCATTAAAGGAGATCTGGAACAAGGGCCTTCTTTATAAGGGCTTTAAGATCGTTCCCTACTGCCCGCGCTGCGGTACCCCCCTTTCCAGCCATGAGGTGGCCCAGGGATATAAGGACGTAAAGGAGCGCTCGGCGGTGGTTCGGTTTAAGGCCAAGGGAGAGGACGCATACATCCTGGCATGGACCACGACTCCCTGGACCCTTCCCAGCAACGTGGCTCTCTGCGTAAATCCGAAGGAAACGTATGTGAAGGTCAAGGCTGCCGACGGCTTTACTTATTATATGGCAGAGGCTCTGCTTGACACGGTTCTTGGAAAGCTGGCGGACAAGGAGAATGGGACTCCGGCCTACGAGATCCTGGAGACCTATGTGGGAACGGATCTGGAGGGCAAGGAATACGAACCCTTATACCAGTGCGCCGCCGATGTGGCAGAAAAAAGCAGCAAAAAGGGCCATTATGTGACCTGTGCAGATTATGTTACACTGACCGACGGTACCGGCGTGGTACACATCGCCCCGGCCTTCGGTGAAGACGACGCCCAGGTGGGAAGAAAATATGACCTGCCCTTCGTGCAGTTCGTGGATGCAAAGGGAGATATGACAGAGGAAACGCCCTTTGCAGGTCTTTTTTGTGAAGAAGGCGGATCGGAGGTATTAAAGGATCTGAGAGAGCAGGATCTTTTATTCGAGGCTCCCGTATTTGAGCACAGCTATCCCCACTGCTGGCGCTGCGACACGCCGCTGATCTACTATGCCCGTGAATCCTGGTTCATCAAGATGACCGCCGTGAAGGAGGATCTGATCCGCAATAACAACATGATCCACTGGATCCCGGAATCCATCGGAAAAGGCCGGTTCGGCGACTGGCTGGAGAATATCCAGGACTGGGGCATCTCCAGAAACCGTTACTGGGGAACTCCGCTTCCCGTATGGCAGTGTGAGTGCGGCCATATGCACTGCATCGGCAGCCGGGAAGAGCTTAAGAAAATGAGCCCCAACTATATGGATGTGGTAAAGAAATACAGTAAGGAAATGAACGGCGACCAGGGAGAGGTGGAGCTCCACCGTCCATTCATCGACGACGTGGTCATCACCTGCCCCCAGTGCGGAAAAGAGATGCACCGGGTGCCGGAGGTCATCGACTGCTGGTTCGACTCCGGAGCCATGCCCTTTGCCCAGCACCATTATCCCTTTGAGAATCGAGGAGCTGTTCCATGAGCAGTTCCCGGCCCAGTTCATCTCTGAGGCCGTGGACCAGACCAGAGGATGGTTCTATTCCTTACACGCCGAGTCTACCCTGCTGTTCAATAAGCCCTGCTTTGAGAACGTGATCGTTCTGGGCCATGTACAGGATGAGAACGGCCAGAAGATGAGTAAGAGCAAGGGCAACGCCGTGGATCCCTTCGATGCCCTGGAAAAATACGGCGCCGACGCCATCCGCTGGTACTTCTATATCAACAGCGCTCCGTGGCTGCCCAACCGGTTCCATGGAAAGGCTGTAATGGAAGGCCAGAGAAAGTTCATGGGAACCCTGTGGAATACTTACGCATTTTTCGTGCTTTATGCGAATATTGATAATTTTGATGCAACAAAGTATGCTCTGGATTATGAGAAGCTGCCGGTGATGGATAAATGGCTCCTGTCCAAGTTAAACTCCACAGTGAAGGAGGTAGACGACGACCTGGCCAACTACCGGATCCCCGAGGCTGCAAGAGCCCTCCAGGATTTCGTGGACGACATGAGCAACTGGTACGTAAGAAGAAGCCGTGAGCGTTTCTGGGCAAAGGGAATGGAGCAGGATAAGATCAACGCCTACATGACCCTTTACACCGCGCTGGTGACCATTTCCAAGACAGCGGCTCCCATGGTTCCGTTCATGACCGAGGAGATCTACCAGAACCTGGTACGCTCCATCGACGAGACGGCTCCCGAGAGCATCCATCTCTGCGATTTCCCGCAGGTGGAGGAAGGCTTCATCGATAAGGAGCTGGAGGCCAAGATGGACGAGGTATTAAAGGTGGTCGTTATGGGCCGTGCAGCCAGGAATACGGCCAATATCAAGAACCGCCAGCCCATCGCAAAGATGTTCGTGAAGGCAGAGGCTCTTCCGGAATATTACCAGGAGATCATCGAGGACGAATTAAACGTGAAGGCAGTGGAATTTACTGACGACGTCCGCGCCTTTACCTCCTATACCTTCAAGCCCCAGTTAAAGACCGTTGGACCCAAATACGGAAAGCAGCTGGGAAATATCAGAAAGGCCTTAACGGAGCTGGACGGCAACGCCGCCATGGACACCTTAAATGAAAAGGGAGCCCTGACCTTTAATTTTGACGGGGCCGAGGTGGTGCTCACCAGAGAGGACCTTCTGATCGATATGGCACAGACGGAGGGCTATGTATCCGAGGGAGACAACACCGTGACCGTGGTCCTGGATACCAATCTGACTCCGGAGCTTGTGGAGGAAGGCTTCTACCGGGAGCTGGTCAGCAAGATCCAGACCATGAGAAAAGAAGCCGGCTTCGAGGTCATGGACCATATCTACGTGTACGCAGACAACAACGATACCATCACCGGTATCATCAAGAAATATGCAGACCAGTTAAAGAGCGAGGTGCTGGCAGACAGCATCACCCTGGGACAGATGGCCGGTCACGCCAAGGAGTGGAACATCAACGGCGAGACTGTCATGCTGGGAGTTGCAAAGGTAACAAGATAATCAGAAACAGGAGGGTATGAACGTGGACCACACCATTCATAAGGCTGAATTTAAAAAGGCTGTGATTTACAATCTGAAGATCTCATACCGGAGGACCATTGAGGACGCCACCGCCGCGCAGATGTACCAGGCGGTGGCTCTGGCGGTGAAGGATATGATCATCGACCGCTGGATCGCGACTCACAAGGAGTATGAGAAGCAGGATGCCAAGGTCGTATACTATATGTCCATGGAATTCCTGACCGGGCGCTTCCTGGGCAACAATATCATCAGCCTCTGCGAGCAGGAGGAGATCCGGGAGGCCCTGGCTGAAATGGGCTTTGACTTAAATACCATTGAAAACCAGGAGCGGGATCCGGCTCTGGGAAACGGCGGTCTGGGACGTCTGGCCGCCTGCTTCCTGGACTCCCTGGCTACCCTGGGCTATCCGGCCTATGGCTGCGGGATCCGTTACCGTTACGGCATGTTTAAGCAGAAGATCGAGAACGGCTTTCAGGTGGAGGTGCCGGACGACTGGCTGAAGGACGGCAATCCCTTTGAGATCCGCCGCCCCGAATACGCCACAGAGGTAAAATTCGGCGGCTATGTGGATACCGAGTGGGACGGCCACAGGAATCATTTTGTCCAGAAGGGCTACCAGTCGGTTCTGGCAGTCCCCTACGACATCCCCATCGTGGGCTACGGCAATAACGTGGTCAATTCCCTGCGGATCTGGGACGCCCAGCCAGTGAATACCTTTAATCTGAAGGAATTCGATAAGGGCGATTACCAGAAGGCAGTGGAGCAGGAAAACCTGGCAAAGACCATCGTGGAGGTGCTGTATCCCAACGATAACCATTACGCAGGCAAGGAGCTGCGCTTAAGGCAGCAGTATTTCTTCATTTCTGCCAGCGTCCAGAGAGCCGTTAAGAAATATCTGGAGAACCACGACGACATCCATAAGTTTTATGAAAAAGCCGTGTTCCAGATGAACGACACCCACCCCACGGTGGCTGTGGCAGAGCTCATGAGGATCCTTTTAGACGAGCAGAACCTGGAATGGGATGAGGCCTGGGAGATCACCACAAAGACCTGCGCCTACACCAACCATACCATCATGTCCGAGGCCCTGGAAAAATGGCCCATCGAGCTGTTCTCCCGCCTGCTTCCGCGTATCTACCAGATCGTGGAGGAGATCAACCGCCGGTTTGTGGAGGAGATCAAGCAGGCATACCCGGGCGACAATGAAAAGATCCGCAAAATGGCGATCATCTACGACGGACAGGTGCGTATGGCCCATCTTGCCATTGTGGGAAGCTTTTCTGTCAACGGCGTGGCAAGGCTCCATACAGAGATCTTAAAGAACGAGGAATTAAAGGACTTCTACCAGATGATGCCCACAAAGTTCAACAATAAGACCAACGGCATCACCCAGAGACGGTTCCTGCTCCACGGAAACCCGCTGTTAGCCAGCTGGGTGACCGATAAGATCGGAAACGAGTGGATCACAGACCTGTCCCATATTAAAAAGCTGGCCATTTACGCCGACGATGAGAAGTGCCAGAGAGAGTTCATGAACATCAAGTATCAGAACAAGATCCGCCTGGCAAAATACATCAAGGAGCACAACGGCATCGACGTGGATCCCAGGTCCATCTTCGATGTGCAGGTAAAAGCGTCTCCATGAATATAAGAGACAGCTGATGAACATCCTGCATGTGATGTATCTGTATAACCAGTTAAAGGATAATCCAAATATGGATATCGTGCCCAGGACCTTTATTTTTGGAGCAAAGGCTGCGGCCGGTTATACCCGGGCGAAGCTGACCATCAAGCTGATCAACGCCGTGGCCGATGTGATCAACAACGACCGTTCCATCAACGGTAAGATCAAGGTGGTATTCATTGAGGATTACTGTGTATCCAACGCAGAAATGATCTTTGCGGCAGCTGATGTCAGCGAGCAGATCTCCACCGCCAGCAAAGGAGGCCTCCGGTACTGGAAACATGAAGTTCATGTTAAACGGAGCCCTTACCATCGGCACCATGGACGGCGCAAATGTGGAAATGGCAGAGGAGGTGGGAGCTGAGAACATGTTCATCTTCGGCGCTTCCTCCGACGAGATCATTAATTGGGAGAACCACGGCGGCTACAACCCCATGGAGATCTTCAACAGCGACCAGGAGATCCGCCGGGTGCTGATGCAGCTCATCAACGGCAGTTACAGCCCGCAGAATCCGGAGCTGTTCCGGGATATCTACAATTCCCTGTTAAATACCCAGTCCAGCGACCGGGCGGATACGTACTTTATCTTAAAGGACTTCCGTTCCTATGCGGAGGCAGAGGACCGGATCGACAAGGCGTACCGGGATGAGAAATGGTGGGCCCGGACGGCCATCTTAAACACCGCCTCCAGCGGCAAGTTCTCCTCAGACCGTACCATTGAGGAGTACGTAAGGGATATCTGGCATCTGGATAAGATCAAGGTAGAACTGTAATACAAACCAGGGGAACGCGGCCCGTCCGGGGACGGAGCTGCTCCCCAGGTTCTAAAAAGAAAGCCTGTCTCATAGACTTTACAAAAAAGGATATGAGGTGGGCTTTTTTATGAAGCGGTTTCTGACTGTTTTGATGATCATGGTGATGATCCCCTATGTGACGACCATGGCCTGGACAGGCCGGATCGGCGGCGGGGATTTTACGGGCTTTGAGGAGCTGGCGGGAGCCGGGGGAGAAGGAAGCCAGGGCGGCTCTCTGGGAACTGATGGGAATGGAGCGGCCGGAAGGCGGTATGTGGCTGTGGAGCGGGAAGGAAAGGTTTCGCGGGTCCCGGCGGAGGATTTCCTGGTCCATGTGCTGGCGGCCCAGATCCCGGCAGATTTCGGGCCGGAGACTCTGAAGGCCCAGGCAGTTATAGCCCGGACGTATATCTACCGGGAGATGGACGGGGCGGAGGAGATCCCGGAGGAGGCCCTGGACATGGACGCCTTGAGCGGAGCGCAGATGGAGGAGCTGTGGGGCGGGACTTACCAGGAGGATTACAGCAGGATCAGGGAGGCGGTGTCCGCCACCAGCGGGCTTTACCTGGCTTATGAGGGAGAACCGGCGGAGGTGTTTTTCTGCCGGGCGGCCTCGGGGGCCACAAGGTCTGGAGGACAGGAGCATCCATGTCTCAGACAGGCGGAAAGCCCAGGGGATCTTCTGGCCGACGGATATCTGTCCATTGCGGTCTTCACGCCGGAGGACCTGGCCCGGAGGGTGAGCGCCATTCCGGGGGCGGTCTCTCCGGATGCAGACCGGCTCCTGGAGGAGATCCAGGTGGCGGAGCGGGATGGGGCCGGATATGTGGTCCAGATCCAGATTGGTCCGAAGACCTACTCCGGGGAAGAGGTCCAGTACGCCCTGGGCCTGTCCTCCCCGTGCTTTTATTTCGATGAGCTCCAGGGAAAGGTCCGGGTCACCTGCAAAGGGATCGGTCATGGGTACGGCTTCTCCCAGGCCGGAGCCTCGGCGCTGGAAAAGGAGGGGCTCGGCTTTGAAGCACTTCTGGACCATTATTTCCAGAATGTGGAAATTTTAAAAGAGGGAATCTGAATAAGACGTGTCACTTTGGTAAGAATAGTACCGAGGTGATAAAACGTGAAAGAGAGAGTAAACCAGCTTTTCAAGGATAAGTTAGTTCTTGTGATGCTAGTGCTGGGCCTGCTGACTATTGTTGCCGCAGCAGGCGCTGTGAGGATCCGGAAGGGCGCCCAGAACATGGAGGAGAGTCCGTATCTGGAGATCAAGGAGCCGGACCAGGATGATTCGCAACGCAGGAGACAGAGTCCGGCGGCGACATTGGCGGGGGAACTGGCAGCGCCGGAGATGAAGCCGGAAATGGGGAACCTGCCGGAGACGGACGTCTGTCGGTCTGGCGGACAATAAGTAATGCTGAAAACTGGCCCTGATCCCGGCAATTTGCGGAGAAATTTCGATGGATACCGGTCTTGCTGATGCATCAGATAGCGCCTGACAGGCGATAATTCCATGGCGGAAGCCGGTGCCGCTGTCAGCGAATCCCTGGTCCTGGATTTTACGGAAAGCGACAGGCTTTTGTGGCCGGTACAGGGAAATGTGATCCTGGGATACAGCATGGACACCACCACCTGGTTCCCGACCCTGGAGCAGTATAAATGCAATCCGGCCAACGTGATCCAGAGCGAGGTGAGCACGCCTGTTTCTGCCCCGGCCGATGCCAGGAGTGGTCTCTGTAGGGGACAAACGAGGAGATCGGTAATTACGTTGATCTCGATTTGGGAAACGGCTATACTGCCGTCTGCGGCCAGTTAAAGGAGATCCCGGTGGTAGAAAATG
>VOFH01000090.1_pt1 | contig 30000 bp, 33 predicted proteins | sample 5384091 | NCBI WGS metagenome assembly VOFH01 (sample SAMN12384727, study PRJNA508395) | human gut metagenome | isolation source: healthy gut G | host: Homo sapiens
AAATCACCAATCTTCGCAAGTACTTCCCATGGATATGTACAGTCTTCAAATACCTTTGCTGCAATAGTCTCATTAAGGTCATACAGATTACTTATCTTTAATGCATCATTATTCATATCAAATATCCTCTTTATATCAATTATTCAACAGTAACAGATTTTGCAAGGTTTCTTGGCTTATCTACATCGTTACCCTTAAGAACTGCTGTATAGTAGGCAATAAGCTGTAATGGGACTGCCGCAACCATAGGCATAAGAAGCTGGTCTGCCTGTGGAAGCTTAATAACAATATCTGCCACTCCATCCTCAATGTCAAGCTCTGGTTCTGCAATAAGCACTACAAATGCTCCTCTTGACTTAACTTCCTTAATATTACTTATAGTCTTTTCCTCAAGATTCTTCTGTGTTGCTATTGCAATTACAGGCATCTGTTCTGTAATAAGCGAGATAGTTCCATGCTTAAGCTCTCCTGCTGCATATGATTCAGAATGAATATAAGATATCTCCTTTAACTTAAGAGAGCCTTCCATACTGAGTGCATAATCAAGACCTCGTCCTATATAAAGAAGACTGTCTGCATTAATAAGCTTAGAAGCTGCAAACTGACACTTACTCTCAAGTGCAATGGCTTCTTCAATAACCTCAGGTATTTCTTCAAGCATCTTAGTGTATCTGCTGCATTCTGCCTCATCCATCTTACCATTAGCATAAGCTAATTCAAATGCAATTAAATACATAATTGATACCTGAACCATATATGCCTTCGTTGAAGCAACTGAAATCTCAGGACCTGCATGTGTATATACAACCATATCTGCTTCTCTTGCAATTGATGAACCCTTGACATTAACAATTGCCATAGTATCAGCACCTGCCTGTTTTGCAAGTTCAAGTGCAGCCTTAGTATCAGCAGTCTCACCTGACTGTGATATAACAATCATAAGGTCATCTTCACTAATAAGAGGATCTCTGTATCTGAATTCTGATGCAATATCAACAGTTACAGATACTCTTGCTATCTTTTCTATTATATATTTACCGACCATTCCGGCATGCATTGCAGTACCACAGGCAACAATATATATATTCTTATAATTCTTTAACTTATCAGGATTGAATCCTTCTGCACTGAAATCAGGCATATCGTCCATGATTCTTGGCATGATTGTTCTCTTTACAGAATCTGGCTGCTCATGGATTTCCTTAAGCATAAAATGAGCATAACCGCCCTTTTCTGCAGCATCAACATCCCAGTCAGCAGTATTTCATTCCTTATGTATCTCATTGCCATGAACATCATATATCTTAACTGAATCCTTCTTAATAACTGCAATCTCATTCTGGTCAAGAAGATAATAATCTCTTGTGTAATGAATAATAGCCGGTACATCAGATGCTATGAAATTCTCATGTTCTCCAACACCAACAATAAGAGGACTGTCCTTTCTTACTGCAAATATTCTGTCAGGAAAATCCCTGAACATAATTCCAAGTGCATATGAACCCTTAATCTCTGATAACACCTTTGCAATAGTCTTCATCGGATCGCCATCATAGTAGTAGTCAAGCAGCTTTGCTGCAACTTCAGTATCTGTTTCACTTGCAAAGCTATATCCCTCTCCGATAAGAAAATCCTTAAGCTTCTTGTAGTTCTCAATAATACCATTATGTACAATAGTAACTCTCTTATTACCATGTGGATGTGAATTGATATCTGATGGTTCTCCATGTGTAGCCCATCTTGTATGGCCAATTCCAACATGTCCTTGTGGTTTTCCCTCTTCATCCATCTTCTCAACAAGGTTGGCAAGTCTTCCCTTGCACTTCTTAACCTTAATATTACCATGATCAAATACCGCAATACCTGCTGAGTCATATCCTCTGTATTCAAGCTTAGATAATGCATCTACAAGTACATCTGCGCTTTCTCTGTCTCCTACATATCCTGCAATTCCGCACATATGTTTAATTCCTTTCACCTATTTACTTATAATTTTTAGCAGTCTCATTAAAAAGTCCCACAAGCCCCGCCTGATTCCTTAATGCCATAACAGCCCCTTGTTCTTCTTGAAACAAAACCATCAAGCTTTTTCCATATACTCATCTGCTGTAATATTCCCCTCTGCTACACCTGTAAGTCCTTTTTTCCCAGCTTGCCGTAAGCTCCGGATTAAGCAGATGCCTGATAGAATTGTCTACAACATCATATATTATCTCGCCTAAAAATGTAGGCGTAATAATCTGTGTCTTAGAATTAATAGAAATATACTTAATAGTATTAAGTTTTTTAAGAATCTCTGCTCTTGTAGCACTTGTTCCTATTCCACTACCCTTAATCTGGGCACGCAGCTCCTCATCTTCAATAAGCTGTCCTGCATTCTCCATTGCAAGAATAATAGAACCTGAATTATATCTCTTAGGAGGTGATGTTTCACCTTCTTTGATATTAAACCCATTAAATGTGATTGTAGAACCTTTTCTGTATTTTTTCAATACCTCAAATAAAGCTGCATCACATTTGTTATCTTCCTTATTATCGACGCTATCATCATCCTTTACTTTTGCATCATTTCTCACCTTTGCAAATGAGTTCTTAGCTACGCTAAGATACCCTTCATCTACAAGCACTTTAAATGAAGCATACAGCTTTTCATTCTTTACATCACTGGTAATACTTACCTTCTGATAAATAGCCGGTGGATAGAATATACTTAAAAATCTTCTTACAATTATCTCATAGGTTCTCGCAGCTGTAACTGACAAGTTCTTTAAATTATTAAACCCCTGTCCTGTCGGAATAATCGCATAATGGTCTGTTATTGCTTTATCATTGCAGTATCGTGTCTTTTCAATTCCCTTCTGCATATTATTCTGTAATATATGCTCTGCTATCTCCTTCACAGGAGTAAAATTCCTAAGTCCGCCTATATTCTTATGTATTTCCTTACTTACCGCTGTTGATAACACTCTCGCATCTGTTCTGGGATAAGTGACCAGTTTCTTTTCATACAGTTCCTGAATAATATTAAGGGTCTCATCAGGGCTTATCTTAAACAGCTTGCTGCATTCGTTCTGAATCTCGGCAAGATTGTACAGAAGCGGTGGATTCTTGGTTTCTTTCTTTCTCTCAATAGAATCAACTACTCCCTGTGCCGGCAGTGGATCAGATAAGAACTTAACCAGTTCCTCAGCTTTTTCCCTGTCCTTAAAACCATTATCCTTATATAAATATGGCGTACCAGCATACATACTCTTATCACTTACACGCCATTCTGCATCAAATGTTGAATTTTCAGCCTGTGCCTGTCCTATAACCCTGTAGAATGGAGTTTTAACAAAGCTTCTTATCTCTCGTTCCCTTCTTACTACCATTCCAAGAACACATGTCATAACCCGGCCGACAGATACAACTGCCCTGTCAAGGTGCAGGTAATTAGCAATATTGCGTCCATATTTCAATGTAAGAACTCTTGAGAAATTAATTCCCATAAGATAATCTTCCTTCGCACGAAGATACGCTGAATCACTCAGATTATCATATTCAGATATATCCTTGGCTGTATTAATTCCTTTAAGAATCTCTTCCTCTGTCTGCGAATCAATCCACACACGGCGCTCTTTCTTTCCCTTAACGCCTGCCTCCTGCCTCACAAGCCTGTATATATATTCTCCCTCTCGTCCTGAATCGGTACACACATATATATATTCAACATCATCCCTTGTAAGAATATCTTTAACTATATTAAACTGTTTCGCAACTGCAGGTATAACCTCATACTTGAATTCCTTTGGTATGAATGGCAATGTGTCAAAGCTCCATCTTTTCAGATTAGGATCATATGCATCCGGGTAGCTCATAGTTACCAGATGTCCTACACACCATGTCACAATATGGTCTCCACCCTCAAGATATCCGTCTTTTCTTGTGAAGTTCACATGCAGTGCCTTGGCAAACTCCTGCGCCACGCTTGGTTTTTCCGCGATATATACGGATTTTCCCATTATATCCCTCATTTCTGTGTCTATTACACAATTATTATTCTCCTGAAGCATCAAGAGTTCCCATATAAGCTGGTATATATTCTTTTATAAAAAAATCTGCTTCCGGAATATTCATATCAACAATAGCCTGATATATTGTCTTTTCCGCATCAGCAAAATCCATATTACCAGACTTCTTTTCCTCAAGACATTTGATATAAGCTGACATCTTATCAGCCGCCTTTACATATTTCCAGAGTTCTTCTTCCTCTTCTGTCTCTGATAACACACCCTTATAATGTGCTCTTATATCAGATGACAGACCTGAGAGCATCTGCTCCTCTGCAACATGCTCTACTTCCTTATAAGCATTTCTTATAACCGGATTGTAATACTTTACAGGAGTCGGAAGATCACCCGTAATTATCTCTGTAACATCATGATACATTCCAAGAATTGCAAGCCTTTCAGCATTAATATTCCCACCATATATCTCATTGTTGATAATTCCCAATGCATGTGCTATGAATGCCACTTCAAGACTATGCTCGCACAGATTCTCATGGCGTGTATTCTGCATAAGTCCCCATCTGTTAATATATTTCATTCTCGACAGCATTGCATAAAAATAATTTTCCTTCAATGTAAATGTCCCCTCTTTACTCTTTAAGTCGTTTCATAATTTTATATCATAATAGGTTTTTAAGCAAGTAAAAAGAGATGCCATCTCTGACATCTCTTTTCTGGTATGTGTATTAGAATTTAATTATTCTGCATCCTTAGGAGTGATATAACCCTGTGCCTTAAGAAGCTCTGCAATAAGAACAGCTCCACCTGCAGCACCTCTTAATGTGTTGTGTGAAAGACCAACAAACTTATAATCAAACACACTATCTTCTCTTAAACGGCCAAGTGAAACACCCATTCCGTTCTCATAATTTACATCAAGCTTAACCTGTGGACGGTCATCTTCTTCAAGATACTGGATGAACTGCTTTGGAGCACTTGGAAGTTCAAGTTCCTGTGGAAGTCCCTTGAAATTTCTCCATTTTTCAATAATCTGCTCTTTTGTAGGCTTCTTTTCAAAGTTCACAAATACAGCTGCTGTATGTCCATCAAGAACTGGAACTCTGATACACTGACATGTGATAACCGGATCACTTGCAGGAACAATCTTTCCATCCTCAATCTTACCCCATAATCTTAAAGGCTCTTTCTCAGACTTTTCTTCCTCGCCACCAATATAAGGGATGATATTCTCAACCATCTCTGGCCACTGTTCAAATGTTTTACCAGCACCTGAGATTGCCTGATATGTTGTTGCAACAACAAGCTTTGGTCCGAATTCCTTTAATGCATTAAGAGCAGGTGTGTAGCTCTGGATTGAACAGTTAGGCTTAACACAGATAAATCCTCTCTTAGTACCAAGTCTTTCTCTCTGATATTTAATAACTTCAAGATGCTCTGGGTTGATTTCTGGAACAACAATAGGAACATCTGGTGTCCAACGATTAGCAATGTTATTAGAAACAACTGGAACTTCTGCCTTAGCATATCTTTCCTCTATAGCCTTAATCTGGTCCTTAGGCATATTAACTGCACAGAATACGAAATCTACCTTAGAAACAATTTCATCGAAATCCTTATCCATATCATAAACTGTCATCTTCTTAACGAACTCTGGCATTGGTGTCTGCATCTTCCAGCGTCCTTCAACAGCATCTTCATAAAGCTTTCCTGCTGAACGTCCTGAAGCTGCTACTAAAACAACCTCAAACCAAGGATGATTCTCAAGTAATGTTATAAATCTCTGTCCTACCATACCTGTACCGCCAAGGATACCAACTCTTAACTTATCGCTCATTTTAACTCCTTCAATATGTAAAATCTAAAAGACACTTCCCTCTGTTCTGTCTTTCTGTGACGGACATTTGTTTTTGTGTCTAAGAAAATATATCACAGCCTATAGGATAATGCAAGCCATTTTTAAATATTTTAAGATTTTTCTTAATAAAAATATATTTTTTATGTAAAAATGAAAAAGCCCCGGCAGTTAACCGGAAGCTTTTTCTGGAAATATTAGGAGAAGTAAATTCTTATAAACTTATTTATCGAATGTCTTCTTTCTCTTTAATTCAACACATGCAATTCCTGCTGTTAATGTCATTGCAGCAATATACCATACCATATGGTATGAATCACCTGTCTTAACACCATTATTATCTGATACCACTGGCTCTGTAGCTGGCTGCTCTGCCGGTGTCTCTGGTTTAACAGGCTGCTCTGGTGCTGGTTCTGCTGGTGTTGGATTCTCTGGTTCACCTGGTGCTGGATTCTCTGGTCCACCTGGTGTTGGATTTTCTGGTTCGCCTGCAGATGTAATCTCCTTACCATCAACAACAAGCTTAACATCTGAAAATGTCACATCAGCACTTCTTGCAACATACATTCCAACATATACATATTCTGAATCTACAGAAGTTAATTTAAAATCAAAACCACCTGTAATAGTTTCTTCATTACCAAATGTACATGCATAACCATCTGTATTACTTTCGATTTTAAGGTTATATGTTTCACCAGCCTTAATCTCATTAGTACATGTTCCGCCCTGTGTAAGAGCGCCACTCTTTCTTGCAAAACAGTTCCATACAGAACCTTTCTTAGTAAGTTTAAGTGGACCAGCTGCAACATAATCACCTAAAGTATTATTATTATTCTGATCAATATACATATCATCTCTTGCCATAAGACCGAATGATACCTGATCATTAGATGTAAAACTGTTTACAGTCGCCTTTGCTGTAATTGTAAAATTACTGTTTGCTGGAACTCTGTAATAATACATAGCAATTCCATCAGCAGTACCTGCTATCTTTCCTGCTCCATTAACAGCAATATTAATATTACCATTGTCAAGACTCTCAAGCTTAAATTTAGATGCTATCTTATCATTGCCGCCAACATTTCCAAATACAGTTCCCTTTAAAGATTCCTGCATTAGCCCATAATTCGCTGTCTTTTAAATCATTTGAATATTCTGACTCTTTATAATCAGGATTAGACTTTAAAACATCACTCTTAGTTGGTGCTTTAGCATCAATAATATGCTCTGCAAGTCCTGCTACATTAAGTTCCTTAATTGTCTTAGTAACAAGATATGCATTATATCTTCCGCCCCATATATTTGTATGTGTATTATCTACACTTGATGACTTAGATGATGTCCATGCGTGTAAATTAACTGTCTCGGCTGCTCCTAATGAATCATATAATTTCTTAGTAAGAGAAGTCATATCAACCACTGGAACATTAAGATCTTTTCCAAGATTAATGATTGCCTGTGGATAACTTCCTCCTTCAAACTCTCCTGAAGCAGCTGTAACATGAAGCTGGCTGTCAGACCAGTTGCCATCAGCAGTTCTTCTTACAATCGGTGTGCATAAAACAACAGTTGTTCCTGCTGCCTGTGCCGGCTTTATATAATTCTCATATAAAGAATTAGCAAATGAGCCTGCTGTTTTATAATCTCCATTAGGGTTAGTATATCTTCCGCTCTCCGCTTTTTCATCATTGTGGCCGAAACCAACAAGAAGAAAATCTCCCTTTTTCATTCCAGCTATAAGCTCACCATACTCCTTATCTGCTGTATAGCTTGTTGAACTTCTTCCTGATAAAGCAATATTCTTTACCTCAAAAGTTCCATCCAGATACTTATCAATCTGTGTTCCCCATCCATATCTAGGATAATAATAATTGTCTGTGAAAGCACTGACTGTCGAATCTCCCACAATCCAGACAACAGGCTTTGATGAATCTGATTCCTCAGCTCCTGCAAATGTGCCAAATCCAAAACTCATAACAAGCAAAAGAACTGCACTAAGCAGACAACTGATTCGTCTTCTATTTTTGTTTTTCATAACAAAGACCATTCCTTTCTTTCATTTGTTCAAATTGTAAACTATGAACCAGTGTCAAGGTCAAGTCTTTGTGTATATTTTACCATAAAATGTTTTTTACAAAAAAATCCCCCGCACTATGTGCGGGGAAATTCACAAAATATTAATACGCTATACCATTAGATACTTCTACATAATAAATATTAACTCCACCAGATTCTGATACAATATAATATTCACCTGCCTCATCTAATCTGAATGATACTGACTTAAGTGAAGAACCAGGTATCTTAGCTGTACTTGTTACATCATTACCGTTCTTATCAATAATCTTAATAAGTCTGCTTGTATCTGTATCTGAGCTTGTTGCATATATCTTTACCTTAGATTCACCTGCTGTCTTAAATGCAATTGCTCTTGCAGATTCGCTTCCTGCACCGCTAAGCTTGATTCTCTTTGTAAAGCTGATATTCTTGTAATCCTTATCACTCTTATCAACTGTTACAGTCTTTTTTTGCTTGTTGCAACAATCTTAAGACCATCAACTACAGTTGAACTCTTAATCTTTCCTGTTGAAACATCATTAGCATTAAGAATTAATTTTCACCCTTTGTTGATACTGAAGAAGCTTCTGTTGCCTTTGTTGTTGCCTCTGTCGCCTTAGTTGGAGCCTGTGTCTCCTTTGTTGTTGCCTCTGTCGCCTTAGTTGGAGCCTGCGTCTCCTTTGTTGCTGCCTCTGTCGCCTTAGTTGTTTCCTGAGCCTTTGTTGTCTCTTCTGGCTTAGTTACCTCAGATGATGAATTCTTTGAAGATACACTAATCATCTGATTAGCAACATTGAATCTTGCTCCCATTGAAGCATAGCTACCTATTGTCTCATAGAGACCGTTCATATTAACAGTTCCATCAGAATTTCTAAGCTGTTTATCTATATTTTTGCTCATATCGATTGCATTAACAGTGTTCTTAAACATTCCAGCTGTCTTAGCAGGGTCAGTTACAACAGTTCCCTTCTTATCTCCACTTACTAAAGAAGTAAACAAAGAACCTGAAAGATTATAATACTTACCTGAATTGTAATATATTGAATCAGCCATTTTACCAGTAAACTTATCTGAATCAATTGCACCAGCTGATACAAGTCCCTTAAATATTGCTGCACTTGATGTTCTGTAACATAAGAAGTTACCCTTCTTAGCATACTTTCCATTGCCCCATGCTGTAACATTTACAATTGTAAGACCTGTTGGGTTATTATTATCTGTAAATCCTGTTGCACCATTGTCAAATGACAGACAATTCATTACATTATGTGGAGTTCCAACACCTGAACCACCAAGCTTAAATCCATTCATATCTCCATTAGCATAATGAACACCATTAGATAATGTTCCGTTGTTAAATGCAACGCAATTTCTTATTGTAATTACACCTATAGGACCTGTTGCACTCTTTGCAAATAAATCCCATCCATCATCTGAGTTGCTGTATGATATACATCCGTCAAATACATTGCCTTCACCACATGTAAGCTTTGCAGCAAATCCATCTGCATTCTCACCTGTACCACCCTGGTCAGGGAAATCACAGTTATCATGTGATGTACAGTTGATAATCAGGTTATTTGATGGCCATAAATCTTTAGTAGCAGCTGTTGTGTCATATCTTGAAATCTGGAGTCCTGAATCTCTGTTTGCTTCAAATACACATTTTTCAAAAATGTTGTTATTACCAGCAAGTAATACTCCGTTATCTCCAGCACCATAGAAATTAATTCCCCTGGAAATACCAGTAATCTCCATCTACAACTACACCTCTGTTAGCTCCGTCAAGCTTCTGTGCTGAAAAATCAAACTTAACTTCCTTGCCACTTTCAGCCTTTACAATAATATAAGAGCCTGATTTTCCATTCATGGCATTATTAATTACAATTGTATCAGAGAACTTATATGTTCCTCTTTTACAATAATTACATCGCCAGCCTTAGCTGAACTGATTGCATTAAGAATTTCATTTGAAGATGATACATATTTTGCATTCTTGAAATCTGCATCTTTCTTCTTACTGATATCTGTATACGCACCTGAATAAGAAAGGCTTGTCTTATCATATGATGTTGTTGCATCTGAACCCGTTGTTTCCTTTTCAGTTGCCTTTGTTGCGCTTTCTGTTGATTTAGTTGTTGCCTGTGTTGCTTTTGTTGTTGTATGTGTTTCCTTTGTTGTTGCCTGTGTTGCTTTTGTTGTACTCTCTGTTGCCTTAGTTTCTTCTGTTGTTGGATCTGGTGATACAATCTTCGCATTAGTACCACCTACAGAAACAAGGTCTGTATTCTTGTAATTAGTAACTGTTGCCTTTAATTCCTTATCTATGGCATATACAGAATCATCTTTATCAGAGAATGTCCATGAAATCACTCCACCACCAAGGCTTCCTGCTCCCTTTGCAGATGTTACTACTGAAGGTACATCTTCTGCATTATTAAGACTTCCTGATTTAACTCCGAGATCCTTAGTTGTATCAAAGTTATCATAAGATGTTGCACCTGCTACAGTCTTATATGAAGATGGAACTTTCTCATCTGCTGACTTTGCAAGGTATGCATCAAATGATGCTGCATTTGCAGAATCACCTGTTTCTGAAACAGCATTTGCATAGATAATCTTCTGTGCACCTACGATAACATTTCCATATGCTTTAATGATACCACCGTTCTCACCTGAGAATGTACCCTCACCAAGTGCATCTGTTCCCTGATTAGATGAAAGCATTGGATTCTTACAGTTTCTAAAATAGTTATTCTGTATGAATAATGAAGAACCCATTGTTGAACCAGCACCATACTTTGCATTGCCATCATAGTAGTTGTTATACATATGCACTGACATTGTTCTTACTCTTGCATGTCTTGAATCAGAATGATCAAACCAGTTATGATGATATGTAATATAGTTAGGACCAGACTCGCTCTTCATTCCACATAACGAGCACTTACCTGAATCATAAAAATGTACATACGAAACTGTTATATACTGTGAATTACCTTTAATGTCAATTGAACCATCACCCTTTGCCTGGTCAGGATCCCCACCTGCTTTACCATAGTACAGATCAACATTGTGAATCCATACATTGCAGTTTGCTGTATCGAGAGAAATACCATCATCCATGAAATTAATAATTGAAAAATTTCTCATCTCAACATTTCCTGCATTTCTTAAGAGGAAACCGAATCCATTGATTGTTGCATCATCTCCGATACCCTCTATTGTCATATTAAGATTTGAATAAGCACTAGCTCCTTTAATCTGTACTCCCTCAGATGAACTTGAAAACTTATCCATTGCAGTATCTGTAACGCATCCGATTACACGAACATCAAGTGCTCTTGTTTCTATCCCCTTGCTAGCACTCTTTGTATATGCATCAATTATTGTCTGAAGACCTGTATATTCCTTCTCTCCCTTTGCCTCTTTTACTGATGCCTTAATTGTCTTTGCATTATCGTTAGTAACATAAAGAACAATCGCATCTGCCTTAAGTGTTCCATTCTCATTGTAAGCACCTGAACCTGTTTTATATTTTGATTCAGATGAAAATGCAAATCCGGATCTGTCATAAGAACTTACATTGAGTGTCTTAGTAACCTGTGCTTTGTCAGTAACTTCCTTTCCGTTCTTTACAGGAACCACCTTAATAACATAGTCACCTGCCGCAAGTCCTACTGCATCAACCCTGTAGTAGTTCTTATACTTTCTGATAAGTTCATTGTCGATTCTTGCATAAGCAGAATCTGACTGACTGGCTTTCTTGATATATGCTGTATATCCTTCTGCCTGATTATCAATGGTCCACTGTGCATATGCTGACTCTAACCATCCTGCCGCACCATCAATAAATTTAACTGTTCCAACATCCGCCTTTGCTGTAAGAAGTGATGTAGGAATCACGATACTCACAATCATAACCAATGCAAGTACCCATGCCCATTTTCTACGAGCTGCTTTGCTAATAATAGCTTTCATGTTTTGCTTTTCCTCCTCAATACATTTTTTGTGCATTTTGCTTTAACCAGCAAGGGTTTATGTCGTTATATTAGCAACTTTACTCAAAAAAGTACATGTATGTTAAGTAGGAAATAGGTACCATTTTCATAACTTTTAAGTACTTCATATTAAAATATGACAAAAATATGTAAAAACACCGTGGCACATTTGCTATTAAGCTAATATGCCACGGTGCAGATTAAGCATCCGGATATTCCAATATATATCTCTCATAACCATTAATTATCTTAGTATTCTCATTATATTCATATTCCTGCTTAAACTTCATCTGGTAGGTCTTGTGGATATGACCATGGATGAAATACTTAGGCTTATATTTTTCCAACAGATAATTAAAGCCCTCAAAACCCTTATGCGGTTCGTCAGGTCCGTCACCTATTCCCGCTGCCGGTGAATGTAAGCAGTATATCAAAGCCCCTGTTCTTCTTTATTGAAAGCCACATTTTATTAATTCTGTGGTTCATCTCTTTCTGTGTATACTGGTTCTTTCCCTTCTTATAGCGTATAGAACCACCAAGTCCCATAATACGGACACCTTTATACACATATATCTTATCCTCAATATTGATACATCCATCCGGTGGCTGTATATCATAACAGTCATCATGATTGCCATGCACATAAAGAATAGGTACTTTTGAAAATGATGCAAGAAACGACAGATACTGGGGCTTTAAATCCCCTGCTGAAAGTATAAGATCTATACCTTCCAATTTTTCCTTTTCAAAATAATCCCATAAATATTTAGACTCAAGATCCGCTAACACAAGTATTTTCATTAATAATTCCCCAGCCACCACTGCAGGCAGCATGCTTTCTATTCTTCTTCTTTGACAACACCCTGAAGTGCCATTTTTTAATTTAGCATTATCTGTAAGTTCATTATACCGAGGCAGTCTGCCAACCACATTATCAAGCAGCCAGTCCATAGTAATTATATGTTCCGGATCAATAAGCTTCCCTTCTTCAACCCTTATATTACCCTGCTGATCTTTTAATTCACCCTCAAACACTCTGAACCTTGCTTCCTTAAGTTCTTTCTCAAAGAGCTTTACAAGTCTCTTAGTTGCTGATGGCAGACTCTCTGAATATATAAGATCAACAACTCCTGCCGACATTCCCCACCAGTAATTAAGTGCTTTTACATTATCGCCGTCCTCATCCTTACTCCATGAACCACTCATAATGCTCTGTATAAGCTTTTCATAAAAAAACTCCCCAGTGCCATACAGGCATAGCCAGGTGCTTATCCGAATCACTCGCTTTATACAACCCGAACTTTCTCTTACTCTTGCCCGGAGTAATCATATCCTGATTAGAAATAATGCTTATATTCTTCTTAGCAAGATTTTCATCTGAATCATTATCCTTAATACTGTTCCATTCAAGGTAAACCTTGGCTCTTGGATTAACAAACTTTACTCCCAATGCAAATGCATTAATATTCGCACATGCCCCATAAACCGGATTATCAGCTATATAACCAACATTATCGTCATCAGCCATTGAACCTGCAATAATCCCTGTTATAAACTTTGCTTCAAACATTCTTGCATAATATGACCTGATATATTTATGTGAAATGTTAAGAGAACAATCAAGAATCTTTACTGACGGATGTGCTATTGCAGCTTTAAGTCCAGCCATATTCATCGCCGAAGATGTCACGAATATAAGATCACATCCTTTATCTATAAGTCTGTTGATTGCCGCCTCATCATTCTGCTCCGGTATCACATTCTCCTCAACGTATGTCTCTATCTGGTCACCAAATGTATCATCAATATACTGTCTTCCAAGCTCATGTGCATAACACCACTCTGAATCCTGCGGTGTTTTTTTCATATACAAATCCAACCTTAAGCTTCTTAACTCCTCCACCCATTGGAAGCAGATAGCTTAATATATTCTTCTTAGGTGCTGCTGCCGGCGTCATCTTAAGTTCCACTTCACTGTTATCATCAAGAAGCTCGAATTCAGCCCATGTTTTGGCGACATTCTTTGCCATCTCAGACTTAGTCATCTTCTTAACAGCATCATATCCGTGAATATGAATGAAGCGTAAAAATGAATCTCCTGTTGGAAAATCAAACTTATCCCCTCCTCTTGATTCATAAGCAAGCCTGAAATTAAGATAGCACGAAACAAGGTCTTTCTTATCATCCTCATCCATTGGTTCTCCTGGTGTAATTCCAACCAGCTCCATAAGAGTTGTAAAACTGCCCTCTTTACTGAAATATATATCGTTTAACTTGGTAGATTTATAAAAATCCATGAATTCATAATATATCTTAACATCAGGATCATCACTGTATTTAGGTATCTTTCTTATAACCTGTGCACTTACTGTCACCGCCTTAAAATATTTAAGTACACTGACTCTTTTATTACCTTCAAGCACATAGAACTTATTCATGTACTCATATACTTTAATATCGTCTCTTATTCCTTCATTCACCTGACTGTCGCTAAGCGAAGCCCACTTTGCTGAAAATTCTGTTCCCCCAGTCAAGTATAGGCATGAAGTTGTCTGCAAATGCAGTAGTTCTACCTGCTGTACATGTTCCAACCACAAGTCTTAACGGAATCTGGTCACTTCCAAGACTAACTTCTCTGTCAATACTGTTTTCATCAATAATATCCTCCAAAACCGGAAGATATGGGTACGTACCCTTATTTACACACGCATGATATTCTTTTTTACCAATCTTTACTGCACTAAGATAATCCTGTACTGACATATCTTCTACCTTTCCTTTCTGTCTGCATTCTACCGTTTAATGTTCCTGTATGTAACATTTGCAGACCGCCATATCTTATTTATTTCTACTTACATATATAAAACTATCACATTTTCACCAAAAAATACACCTTAAAATTGACTTTTGTTAATTATGCTAGTATCTTATTCGATAGGCTTGAAATTTTTCTATATTTCGGGTCTGAATAAAATGCATGCAGATACGCATTTAAAGAAATGGAGTATACATATGAATATTGAATTTTCTAAGAGAGCTGACCGCTTTGGCAGCAACATTTTAATATACTTAATCAGAAAAGAATGACAGACTTGCACAGGGAAAGCCGGTATATAACTTTACTGTAGGAACTCCTGATTTCAAGCCTGATGAATCTGTTATGAAGGTTGTTTCAGAGGCAGCACTTGACCCTGAGAATTACAAGTACTCACTTGGTGATACTGATGAATTGCTTGACGCTGTATGCAAATGGTACAAACGCCGTTACAACACCGTTATCACACCTGATGAAGTCGCCTCTGTATTCGGAACCCAGGAAGGCATGGCTCATATTGCCCTTGCTTTGTGCAACCCTGGTGATTTATGCTTAGTTCCTAATCCGGGATATCCTATATTCGAGATTGGACCATTCCTGTGTGACGCACAGATTGCTTATTACAATCTTCTCCCAGAGAATGATTATCTTATAGATTTTGATTCTATCGATGAAGATACTGCAAAAAAGCCAAAATGATGGTTGTATCTTATCCACTGAATCCTGTATGTGCTACTGCACCTGATGAATTCTACGATAAACTCATCGCTTTTGCAAAGAAATATAACATCATTATTATTCACGACAACGCATATTCTGAGATTATATATGACGGACAGATTGGTGGTTCTTTCTTAAGCCACGAAGGTGCTATGGAAGTCGGAGTTGAATTCAACTCTCTTTCTAAGACTTATAATCTTACTGGTCTGCGCCTTTCATTTCTTATCGGAAACCGTGAAATCGTAAGCAAATTCAAAACTGTCCGCTCACAATTCGACTATGGAACAAGTTTTATATATCAGAAAGCTGCTGTTGCTGCACTTAACGGTCCGCAAGGATATGTCGCTGACAACCGTGCTGAATATGAGTTAAGAAGAAATGCTCTCGTTGCTGGAATTAAGAAGCTTGGACTTAAACCTGCTGATGTTAAAGGCACAATGTTTGTATGGGCTGCCATTCCTGACGGCTATACCAGTTCAGCTGATTATGTTATGGAACTTCTTAATAAGACTGGCGTTTTATGTACACCTGGAAGCAGCTTCGGAAGCCTTGGAGAAGGTCATGTAAGATTTGCCCTTGTACTTCCCCATGAAGAAATTGAGAATATATTTTCTAATCTGTAATTCACTAAAAAACATAATATACGTACAAAACCCCGTATCCTGCAAAACAGAATACGGGGTTTATATGTATCTTTGATATTAACAATCACTGGTGATTAGCCACGGATCTTCTTAACAAGAGCAACAGCCTCTGCTGTCATATCCTTAATCTTGTCAAATTCTCCTGCCTTAATCATATCACCCTTAACCATCCATGATCCACCACAGCAGAAGATCTTATCGCATGATAAGAATTCCTCAAGGTTAGCTGTGTTGATACCACCTGTAGGCATGATTCTTACATTAGTGTAAGCTGCGCACATAGCCTTGATCATCTTAATTCCACCTGCAGCTGTAGCTGGGAAGAATTTAACTCTTGTAAGGCCTCTCTTAACAGCCTGAGCAAGCTCTGAAGGTGTAACGATACCGGCATAACAGGAATGTTCTTAGAAATACAGTAATCAACGATTTCTGGATCAAATCCTGGGCTTACGATAACTGAAGCACCAGCTGCTACAGCTCTGTCAACCTGCTCTGTTGTAAGTACTGTACCTGCTGCAAGTACCATATCTGGATATGCTTCATGCATAAGACGGATAGATTCCTCAGCTGCTGCTGTACGGAATGTAACCTCTGCACAAGGAAGACCACCATCAACTAAAGCCTTAGCTAATGGAAGTGCATCTTTAGCATCATTCAATACTACTACTGGAATTACTCCAAGTTCTTCAAATTTGTCTGCAATATTGCTCATAATTATATAGACTCCTTTCATATTTTCCCAATCTCTGGGATAATTTTGTCCGCAAATATTCTATCACACTCTCAGCACCATTACAAGCATTATAAATGTTGTTATTCCCTCAGCAACAGCATACGCAAAGCCATACTCCTGTCATTCCAAAAAGTGCTGACATTACAAAAACTGCACCTAAAATCAGCACAAATCCTCTTGCCACAGAAACAACTGCCGCTTTAAACGCATCCTCTGTTGCACTGAATGCACCGCCACCTACAATATTAATTCCCGCAAAGAATATTCCAATAAAATATAACTTAACGCCTTCTGTTGCGTAAAGCCTTAACATTTCTGAACCTTCACTGTTAAACACTGCGACAAACTGTCCTGCAAATATAAACAATATACTATACATAACCGCTGCAAGTACAAATGCTGTTGTATATCCCATTCGTTTTAACTGTGTACATCCATCCTTGTCTCCCCTGCCGAAACAACTGCTTATAAGTGGCTGACTTCCCTGTGCAACACCATTAAATACTGCAGTTGTGACAATTGCAATATTAGCCACAACTCCGTATGCAGCTACTCCGACATTACCAGCCAGCTTAAGTATTACGAAATTAAAAGCAAGTGTAATGACCGCTGACGACATCTCTCCTACAAATGCCGATACACCAAGCTGGCTTCCTGCCACAAGTTTTCTTACTGAAGGCTTACACACAACAAGCCTGACACTGCTTTTCTTAGAGAAGAAATGTATGCTGCATATTCCCATACCTATAATCGGCGACAAAGCTGTTGCCAGTGCTGCACCTTCCATTCCAAGATTCATCGGGAACATGAGAATATAGTCAAACACTATATTAAACAGACTGCTAAAAAGTGTTGCACTCATAGCAATCCCCGGGGCTCCGTCATTTCTTACAAATGCATTAGTCACATAGTTGCACATAAACATAGGTGCAAAACACATGAATATCTTAGTGTAATTATTCCCAACTGCTACAATATGTTCATCAGCTCCTAGAACACGCATGATATCTGCCGAAAAGAATATTCCGGCAAAAAAACGAATAGCATGCTTGACAATATACACCATATTAATGCATTCCAGAAATAATCATCTGCATTTGCATCTTTTTAATCTTACTAATTGCATACCTTATAGCTGAACCAACACCAATCATCTCACCAATTGAGAATATTATACTATATAATGGAATAACAAGATTTAATGCTGTAAGTCCGTCTGCTCCCTTTGCTATAGATATAAAATACGAGTCAGCAAGAACGTAGCATGAAAACCCTATCATTCCGAGAATATTCTGCGATACATATTTAGAAAAATTCTTTCTGTTTTCCTCCTTGCTCATCGAAATCTCCTTAATTAAATAATATAAGTTACAAAAACGGCTCCCGTTGGGAGCCGCATTTTACACACTATCATCTCTCTTAACACAAAGCAATTACATGCCCATAATTATTTACTTAGTTCCGAAGATTCGGTCTCCGGCATCCCCAAGTCCTGGGCAAATATAAGCATCTGCGTTAAGTTCTCTGTCAAGATGTCCAATGTATATCTGAACATCTGGATGCGCCTTATGAAGCTTTTCAACTCCCTCTGGGGCAGCTATGATACACATGAACTTAATCTGCTTTCCGCCAACCTTCTTTATCTGATCAATTGCATCAACTGCCGAACCACCTGTTGCAAGCATCGGATCTGTTACAACAATAGTTCTTTTCTCAATTGGATGTGGAAGCTTGCAGTAATATGGTACCGGCTCATGTGTCTCTTCATTACGATACATTCCAATATGTCCAACCTTAGCAGTTGGTACAAGTGAAAGTACACCAGGAACCATGCCAAGGCCTGCCCTTAAGATAGGAACAATTGCAAGCTTACGTCCTGAAATCATAGGTGTCATACAGGTTTCAATAGGTGTCTCAATCTCAACATCTTCTGTTGGAAGATCTGATAATGCCTCAAAACCTTCAAGCATAGCTATTTCTTCAACGAGCTTTCTAAATTCATTAGTTCCTGTTTTCTTATCTCTAAGAATTGAAATCTTATGCTGGATAAGTGGATGTGTAAATATAGTTATATTCTTCTCATTCTCAAAATCCATCATTATTAAGTACCTCCAAATTTTATTGTTATTTACTTATTATCTTCTGATTCTTCTTTTTCAGAGTCTGTGTTCATAACATAAACTCCACGGCTGCTGTCACCTGCTGGATTCTTACCGAATTCATAATCATTACCAGGTAATATAGCATTAAGAAGAATACCTGCTATAGCAGCGATTGCAAGTGCTGTAAGTGTTATAGATGTTCCACCGATTGTAAATGTAAGTCCACCACCGAAGCCTAAACCACATACAAATATAACACCTGCGATTATAAGATTACGTGACTTAGTAAGGTCAACTCTGTTTTCAACAACATTTCTTACACCGATAGCAGATATCATACCATATAGCATAAATGATACACCGCCGATGATAGCAGTTGGCATAGTTGATATAATAGCTGAAAACTTAGGGATGAATGAAAGTATAATTGCAAATACTGCTGCGATTCTGATTACTCTTGGGTCATATACCTTAGAAAGTTCAAGAACTCCTGTGTTCTCACCATATGTAGTATTAGCCGGACCTCCAATTGCACCTGCAAATGCTGTGGCAAGACCATCACCCATAAGTGTGCTGTGAAGACCTGGATCTGCTAAATAGTTTTCTTCAACTGTAGCCGAAATAGCTGACATATCTCCGATATGTTCCATCATTGTTGCAATAGCAATAGGTGCCATTACAAGGATTGCTGTTACATCAAATTTCATAAACTGGAACTTTGGAATTCCAACCCATGAAGCAGATGCAATTGATGAGAAATTAAGTATTGCTGAACCATCAGGATTATGTACGCCGCATGCATTAAGAATAAGTGCAAATACATATGAAATTACTACGCCCATAAGAATAGGGATAATCTTGAAAAGCCCCTTGCCCCATATATTGAATATAATAATTACAGCAAGTGCAACAAATGCAAGTAACCAGTTAGTTGAAGCATTTGTAATAGCTGAACCTGCAAGTGAAAGACCGATACATATAATGATAGGTCCTGTAACTACAGGTGGAAGGAATTTCATAACTCTGTTAACTCCAACAAGCTTAATTATAAGTGCAAGTACAAAGTAAAGCATTCCGGCAACAAATATACCACCACATGCATAAGCAGCCTTATCATTAGCTGACATTCCAGCATACATACCGCTGTCAAGATTAGCTACTGTGTAGAATCCACCAAGAAATGCAAAGGAAGATCCTAAGAATGCAGGTACTTTGAATTTAGTACACAGGTGGAATATCAATGTACCAAAACCTGCACAGAAAAGTGTTACTGATACAGACAGACCTCTGGTAAGTTCCTCACCACAGGCAGCCTGAAAATATCCTGATACCAGAATAGGTACAAGAATAGTTGCGCCAAACATGGCAAACATATGCTGAATACCAAGAATCAGCATCTTCGCTTTACCAAGCTTTCTGGCATCACGAATAGGTTCGATTTTCTTTTGTTCCATAATACGCTCCAATCAATATATATTTTCATATTATTATAAAACATATTATGATTTAGGGCAATGAGAAAATATTCCATTTTAAACATTTCGGGGCATGAAAAGCTTTCGCCTTCCATGCCCCGAAACTCGTGTTATGGTCAGAAATTGGATTATTTCTCTTCTGCAATAGCAGCCTGTGCTGCAGCAGGCATATGACGTATCTTTTGTATCACTTGAAGCGGTTGACAGTTGTTTTTTCAATCGGAAGTGGATTGACTGTATACTTCATTTCCAAAGGTTGACGACTCTCTTCACAAACTCTTGGTTACCAGACGTCACTCATTTGTAAGTCTTTTAACGCATCATCTATGCGACCAATCCGGTGATCTCCCTGATAACCTCATCCATATTTAATTGTTATGATATAACTGCCACAGCTATTTAACGATTTCGTTAATCTTGGCGGAATATCTGGTTAATCGAGCATGTCTCTTCTTAGCAAGCTCCTCCTCATATCTAGTATCATCAAATACGGATACCTTGCCTTTCTTCACGCACACAACAAGACGGGCACCGCATTCCGGGCAAACCATATACGAAGTTGTACTAGCTGACTCCATAAGAAATGCCCCACATCTGTGGCAACATACCACACATTCCCCAGTTTTTTCCTCCGCAAAACTCACCAACATCACGCCTCCTTTGACTGATAAGCTGATATCTCTCATTCGGAAAAGGGAAAGAAACCGATATGATGAGTGTACATAATTCTCCCGACAATGACCTTTCCGTAAGTGTAGTCAACACTGCCATTATCAACTGCAAGACTTGACTGATCGTTTAAACTGTTTAGCGCACATTATTCAAGGTTCTTAATGACCTTGACGGCTACACCCTGAATCTTACAGTCTGAAACAATGATGTCCTTCATGGTCTTATTCTCAGGATGAAGTCTGATTTTCTGATTCTCTTTGTCTACAAAATAGCGCTTCAGCGTGTTCTCATTCGCTACCAAGGCAACAACAATATCGCCATCCATGGCTTCTGACTGCTTCCTGACAAGTACCAGATTTCCCGGAGATATTCCAGCTTCAATCATAGACTCGCCCTTTGCCCTAAGTAAGAAAAAAGTCCCTTTACCAAACATCGAGGCAGGCAATGACACATATTCCTCTACATACTCTTCCTCCAGCGTAGGCACGCCACAGGAAACAGCACCAAGTAGTGCCACACTTGTAAACTCTGTCTGAACCTTCTCGGTCTTTTCAGTAGAAATCTGCTGGCCATCATATCTGATCATACCATTCTCATTCATGGCTACCAGGTACTTATATGCAGTTCCTCTGGCAATACCGACCGCATCTGCAATCTCTGTTGTAGACGGTGAGTGGCAATAATTCTTGTAGTATTCTTCTACAAATGCCTTAATAGTACCCATAAGCTCTGTAGATTTGTGTCTCATACGCCGCTCCTTTCTAAAGGAAGCAATATGCTTCTGTTACTTCCTATTTGAAAGTATATCGCCGCGAACACTTGTTCGTAACAATAATCTACAAAATATCAAAAATATCTGACAGCCGCGAAAATCGTGCACTCCCCTTTTATGATTCTAATGGTAGCAAAAACCTGTCCCTATATTTGGACAGGTTTTTGAGTTCCCATTTTAGTGTTTTTCAAACACCTGTGACAGCTTTTTATCGCGCCCTCTGTCATCGATGAAATTATCACAGATGCAATCTGTTTAACTGTTTCAATTGCCAACGGTAATCCTTTATCTTTTGCTACATCTTTTACTTTTTTCCAAATACTATCATCACGTATTTTATCTAAATACTCATACCCTTCCAGGTAAGATTGCTAACGCCAAAACTGTATAATGAATTACCAGCATATTGTGCTTTATAGTCAGATATTAACCCTGCCTCATACATCATCTTACAATGAATAGCGATTTGCTCCATGGTATATCCATCAACTTTTAAGTTGAAAATAGCTGTAGATGTATATTCCTCTTCTATTCTGAGCATAATCTTTCTTATCAAATCCATGTCTCTTTTCATAGTAATCCCCTAGATTTATAATGAATATCTTATATTTACACACATGGGATACCCACCGCGCTATATTATCAGAAGCTGATTTTCTAATATCACTGGTCAATGAATCATTTAATCTAAACAAATAGTTGTCTTCATTTACTTCGTATTTTTCAAATCGTATCCATTTTGTATTAACAAGTAACATGCATAGTTCATCGCCATTCAAAAAATATGGTGTAAAATATACTCCTCCAGCATCACTTATCATTCCTGCGTACTTCCACTCAAGCCATTCCTTATTACCTTTTTTCATCTTCAAACTTATAAATATGTATCAGGTAACCATAGGCATATGTTGAAATGAATGCTTTGTCTTGCGCATAATCACATCCCTGGCGTAATATCGACTTTAATTAAGTCATAAACAACAACAACTTTCTTATCCTTCTTAGTTAAAACTAATTGTTTACCTTTTTTTCCCAAATGTAGACTTGTCAAATGAATCCAAATTATCAATTTTATTTGTTTTATATACCTTGCCTGGTAATTTTTCATTTTCTGATCCATGCGTATTTATATTAAAAGCAGTGTTTAATCTTGCCTTCACTTCTATAGATACATTATTAGGATCAAATGTCGGCAATACATCCATATATTCAGCTAACTCGCTTATACGATTATTGTTAGACGTTAGATCTAAATAGCGGTCTTTAACCAAATCAGCAATTACTGATAATATGTTTTTCGTTGCTTTGACATTATCAATTTCATCTGTGCTCTCTACAGAAGCTAATAACATCAATAATTTATTAATACTACTAGGATCGATTCCATTTCCAGTCTCATATAAAAGCATCTTTAGTAAGCTCAGCGGAATCTCCATTGTCATACTTTCCAATGTAGTCAAGAATTCAAGCGGTCTATTTTTGTTTAATTCGTCATTAACTCGCCCAAAAAAGTGATTCTGGTTTTTCAAGAAAATCTTTTTATCGAGTGCGCAAATATACGTAGGCCTTGTCGTATCTTCATCAGAAAGCCTTTTCATCAAAAAGTCTTCAACTTCATCCTTAAGTTGATACTCATTTGTCCACAAGACAATTGTATAAGGACCATTATTAACCCCTATAATAGTCTCTATTGTAGATGCTAAAACAGAATATATATTTTTTGCTTCTTCATTACCATCCTCAAGTCGAATATCCAGAAAAACAAGACGTATTCCATCTATTTTATTTAGTTCTCCTTCATTAATTAATTTGCCATAATCATAATAAACATCAGGGATACCATTTGCAGTAAGTAATTGTTCTACTACTTCGACCTCCTGATGCTTATTATCGACAATTGCAACTTTGCCAAATCGTGGTAATACATTTGATGTCATTAGTTCTTTGTTTCCTCCTTAAAAACCAAGGCAATTGCTGCACCTGTTTTATATTCTTCTGATATTTCAAAATCATTGATATCTGGAAATAACACTTTACCTCCCATTGTTTCCATTATTTGACTAACAAGATGAAGCCCTAGTCCCATTCCATCGTCTTTTTTGGAAACAAATGGAAGGGTTATTTTATCCGTAGGAAGCGTAAATCCCTTTCCATTATCGACTATTAATAATCCCCTAAAGCCCGGTTCTTCAGAATAGTCCATAAAGCATATTTTTTTATCTTGGATTTTATATCGTTCCAGCCAATAAATCGAATTATCTACAATGTTCATTATCGCGCTACGGACTAAACTATCAGCACATATAACAGCTATATCTTTATCTTTGATTTGTCTCTCGAAACTGAGGTTATGAGCCTTAAGTCTATACTTAAGAATCTTTTTGAGTTCCATCTATCAACGAATCAAGTGTTATAGATCTCATTTTTGTGTTCTTAATTATCTCAGAATAGCTAGATATTCTTCCTGCCAAGTCGGATATCAATCCTGTAATGTGAGAAGAAACACCTTCCGTTTCTGCGCTTTTTTCAAGTTCCTTTAGGATCTTATCGATTTCATGAATAACCATACTCATGTTTAGTCCTAAGCTTGAACTTTTAACATATATCTTATTGATTTCTTCATATTCATTTTCAATGTTTTTAAGTGCACTTTTTATTTCTTTTTTACATCTTCATCTTTAACTTTTTTTATCAACTATTTCTGACAGATGTCTAACCGATCCAATAACTGGTTCCTTAAAATTACCTGAATAAAAGGCTCTCAAGTCAGCTTTGTCTTGCATTCGATCATTTTCAACACATGAAATAGCATATAAAACAGCCTTAACAAAGCAGTTATAAGCTGCGTTTTCTATAAAACCTTCTCTGCTTGTTTTCTCAATCAGATCCTTGCTATCCAATCTGTCAATATAAACAGCACCAACAACTAAATTACTACTGAGAGTTTTTGCCGGATTATTTATTCTTCTAGCACCTAATCCGAGCCAATCATTGCTTTGTTCTCCATACTCATTTAAACGCATATTATCTCTATATATAGAGATTCCACCGTTTTGCTTCAAATAGTCCTTAAGCATGTTCTTTTCATTTGGAAAGCCAAGATTCAAAACATATCCATCAAGGTCAAAAATGCTTAAATCAATTGTCACTTTTCCAATTTCAAAAGCAGCTAAATTAACCCCTGTTTTCTTCTTGTTCTCTAAGTCTAAAATTTCCGCCCCCTGAAAATCGTGGCTTTCTCTAGCTTTAACCTTTTGTAATACCTCCCAAGGTTGAAAATTATACGTATACTCCACAATTTTATTTCCTTCAAGGACAATATGCGCCCTGTATAGAGCTTTACTCTTCATATCAGCAAAGTCTTTTAAATCCTTTATCCATTCCTCATGTGTAGACTTAATATGAATTTTAAACGAATCATCTGTCTTAAAAGGTGAGTTTAATGAAAGCATACTTTTTATATACATTTCGATACTCTCTTTTTTGCCAGTTATGTCGTAATTCTGTAATCTCTATTCGCGTACCGTGTTTATCACCTACAAACACTTCCGGCTCTCTTTCAAAAACCTTTACTTCTACCTCATTTAAGTATTTATCATTATTAAAATCGTTCCAGTTTATTTCAAAATAGACTTCTCTATTAGTCTGGTCATCCTCATTTCTGGTAACCAATTTAATATGATTTCCAAGTTTATGCACACCAAATCTTCCAATTCCTTTTTCGCCTAAAAGGAATTCTCTTAACACCATTATGAGTAATAGCTTCCTTGCAATTATCAACTATTTTTTTCTTATTAAAAGTTGCTGGTTCCATCCAGTGATTCACAACTGTTTCTTTTGTCATTCCAATGCCATCATCCTCTATAACTATCAATCCAGCATCACAATCATCAATATTATCCAGTCTAACATTAACATTTCGAGCAAATGCATCATAAGAATTTTTATTAATTCGAGCATTGCTACACTTTCGTTTTTAATTAACTGCTCGCCTAATTCAAGCATCAATCTAGCTCTTGGGCGGAAGTATACATTTTCATCTTTCATTTACTCTTCTCCTATGATTTTTTTCTTTTACACTTATTTTTCTTCAAATACCTTTTCAAAAATCAACTTAGTAAAGATATCATCAACCTGTTTGGCAATTTTTTTTGACTCAGCTACCATTCCTAGTTCTATGTTCCCTTGCTGACCATGGTATGAAAGATTTGCAGAAGTTATAAGCGTTTTGTTCTGATCAACAGAAGTCATCTTTGCATGTAAAGCTGCCATTGAGTCTTCAGACTTCTTGTAGTTATAAATCTTTAGAAATCGTCCCTTGTATCGCAACAGCTTATCAAAACTTTCTTGACTATCTATGTCGTTCACAAAGAACTTCACAAATACACCGCTTTGACTCTTTTGTATTATAATATCCACTAAATCAGCAAAATATGAAGATAAAGAATACCCAGTAATTAGTATGCTACTATTTGCCTCCTCAATCATTGATCTCACAACATTCATTGTAGTCCTAGCATTAATTGAAAATGAAGGTGGCGCAGTAACCACTAATGATACTTTGTCAGAATCATCCTGCATTAATGCTTGGCCAAATAATGAAGCCAAATCATCACAGGAATTGCCAACTCCCGGAAATGCTTGTTTAAGCATTTCCGATGCCTTAGAAGTTCCATTTTCCTGATCTTCCTTTATTGTATTAAACAAAATATCTGGATTTACAAATCTACTTGGCATAAATCATTCACCAACTCTCTAAAATATGCATTATCCTCTCTACACGGAATAGGTACTACCAAACCTCTATCAAGCATTCTATTACCATTTTCACACGCCGTTTCCGAAATCATACAGCAAGAATGGCATGCAGCTCCATTGGAATTTTTTCCAGCAGGCATATTACTCATGCATTCTGGGTCATTTGTACATACTAATGCTTCTTGAAAAGCATCTCTCATAATACCTGTTAACTGAGAAATACTTCCTAACTCCACAAGTCCTCCTAAGGAACCTTCTTTATCCGCACTTCCTGTATAAAGCAAAATTCCCGCCATATTATCGCCGAAATATATTCTCTCTCTAATCGCAGAAGAAGAATAACCTGATGACATAGACATCTGCTTAATCAATAAATGTGCAAAAGTATGCATTAACACATAGACTGCATTTCGTACAGAAGTTATTGTCCATCCCTTAGACTGACAAAAGTCCTTATATGATTCGGCATAACGCTCTGAAATATCTTTTACAGCAGATATTCCTAACCACTTTGAAAGCATCTCTTTATTAAACTCAATAAAAATACCTTCACCATTGACTTCAGCTGCCGGTAACCATCTCTCATTTCTTCCTTTGCTAAGAGTCACTATATTAGGTTGATTAGCTGGATCTGCATCTGGATCCGGAGCATCAACTCTAGTAAATCCCAATAACACCCTTACTTCACGCAATCTTGTAACTCTTACAATTTTGCTAAAATATTTCTGCAAGTAAGAAGGCAATGGATCTTCTTCTGCCTTAAAGTGCTTCTTATTCGATTGATAAGCAGGATCTGAATGATGGGTTATGGCATTGTATTCCATCTGCTTAATCTCAGTGAATTCCTTGATGTTATTCATACGCTTGGTGAGGGCTTCATCAAATTCTTCCTTTGAGTAAGCAGCAAAATACATATCATATATTTTTCAACACCATCATCGCCCATCAATTGTTTTGCCAATTCAATATCTCTTAGGTGCTCATCAATAAGATTGTAAAGTGGATTAATCCATGGTGGAATTGATATCGCACTTTTACTTACTGCGAAATAAACATTTGATGCACCGCGCTGTGATGGAATTATCTGCTTTCCACATTTTTGATTCTTTACATTAGGTCTAAATGGATGATGACCAGGGCAAGCCAATCCATCAAAATTATCCTTTTGTGTTGCACCGCTCATACTCCGTTTTGCCCCACAACTGCACTGCACCCACATATCTGCCAACGTAGATGTGTTTCCTGTTGAGAACATCTTCAATGAACCTTTACAATCTACATTTCCACGATGAACCCACCAGCTCCAAGGAAAATCTGCCATATGCCCATTTTCACACATAGTTATAAATCTGGCAGGATATGCGGTCCTATGACATTCAGGGCAAGTAACACCATATCTTATGTATTTATCTACATCAAAATTTTCCCTTGCATCAAACAATCTACCGCACTTTGAATTCGAACACACATGCCAATACGGAAAAGATACAACCGGCACATCACCATTTGAACTAGTCCTTGGCATATAGAAACAATCAACACCAAGATATGTGACAATCTACCATCTATAATCTTTTGTCCTTTTTCCTTCCAATATGAAATATCTAAAACTGTAACTGAGTCTTTTACGGCGTCTACAACGGAACCTGGCCCAAATGTAGTAATAATTTGATTAGGTCGTAATTCCCCAGCTTATTCTTGTCAAAAAAGCCATCTTAATCCTCCGTGTAGTAATACATATTTGCTGAGCTCTCGACTTCTCTCATTGACTGAAGAGTAGGTTTTCAGTATCAACATGAGGCTTGTCATATGGATTCATCAATCTGTTATATCGCTCAGTTCCCACAACATAATATCGAAGTGTTTTTTCTTGTGCTGCCCTAAGCTTCCACCAATCAATGAATTGATCTATCTCATCACTTGCATCTGCTTTTGCTGCCGGCTTAATTATATTAAGTCGTTCAAGAATTAATTCCTTTACTTCGTCTATCTCTTCATTTGTTAAGCTTGCAATGGCAGAAGCATCCGCATTATTTGCAAGATTCGGGAATTTCAATCTAATAGCAGATATAATTACTGCATGTAAAACTCTATCTCTAGCTCTAGCAGAAAAAGGAGTTGCTGTAGTTCCTTCAACAAATCTATATAGCTGAGAATGGTACCCCGAAAAATTCTCATAATGTGATAAATCTCGTGGTCTATATGCGTTATACAAAGTGACTACAAGACCAGGATATTTTCTACCTATACGGCTTGTGGCCTGAATATACTCAGAATTCTGTTTTGGCTGACCAGTCACCACCATTAGTCCAAGTCTATCGACATCCATACCTACTGCTATCATATTTGTAGCAACAGCAGTATCTAAACAATCCTTTGATTCACATGTCGTTTCCAATTGCTTTAGCTTCTCTGGAATCTGGTATGATGACATACGAGATGTAATCTCAACATTCCTATTTAAGAATCTTTGCTTTTCTAAACCATATTTATTTTTTATACGCTTTATCCTCTTAGGAATATCGTCTTGCAAAAGACGCACTGCGCCACCAAGCTCACGTATACTGTTAAAATATCCAACTAAAGAGTAGTATGGATCAATTACATCTTTAAACTCTTCCTCTTGTGACAATGTATACGCAGACTGAAGTATAATTGCATATATTCTCAACAATGCTGTTTTTACTGATTGTCCAGGCGCACATACACCTACATATTTTCTAAATGGATTATCCTTTATAGAAAGCTCCTTAATAAAAAGCTATCCCCTATTTCAAAAACCATTCGGTGGGAATTGAGTTGTCATGTCTCGGCCATACAAGCATTTAGTCTGGGCAGCAGCATTCTTTATGGTAGCTGTTGAAACGACATATTTCGGTTTAATACCATCATATGTACACATATCCTCGATAATAGTTTCATATGCGCCATAGACCGTACCCAATGGTCCAGTAATTAAGTGTAACTCATCCTGAATAATTAATTGTGGCGGTAAAAAGGTTTAACATCCACTAATGATGATGTAGGCAATGTTGCAGTCTTATTATGTCTTGAATGCTCAGCCCCCATTGCTACATATCCATCTCTGCTACATTTTCTATCTACCCTGCCAAAAAGTGCATTGGTATTTACATCCCATGGTAAGCGTGCAAATTTGTCAACTGTAGACAAAATGATAGTTGGACATTTTGCATATATCTCTTCGTCAACTAAATACACCGGAATAGGTATTCTATTATCTTTGTATCGATAAAATTCACAGTGCTCATCTGAACAGTATATTTCAATTGACTTCTTCTCAGGTTCAATATTAAAATTCTCTTCTTTAAGAGGTTTTCCACAAAAAGGACATGTTAAAAGCTGCTTGAACACTTTATTACGTGCA
>VOFH01000136.1_pt1 | contig 30000 bp, 40 predicted proteins | sample 5384091 | NCBI WGS metagenome assembly VOFH01 (sample SAMN12384727, study PRJNA508395) | human gut metagenome | isolation source: healthy gut G | host: Homo sapiens
TTCTTCCGCGCTCAGTGAAAGAAATAATGGAAGAAGGGCACAAGCTCCATCATTGTACTAGGAACTTATGTAAAAAGCATAGTAAAAAAGTGCCTGGTTTTCTTTGTACGCAAGCGTCAGCGAACCGGACAAGCCCTTTGTACCGTTGAATTGAATGGGGCGGAGGTTCGGTCAGGTGAGTATGCTTTGGCAACAAGGCGCCAACCCTCAGATAAAGCTTTAAAGGTTTGGGAACAGAAGGTTGTAATGGCGCCAGCGGAGCAGTTGGCAGCTTTGAAAATACAGGACGGGGAAAAAGGCACGAACAGCCTTTTTCCCCTTGACGATTACTTTATTTCCGAATAAAACATATAACACTTCCCGTCATTATGCTTTGCGCGGTAAAGCGCCCGGTCTGCCAGCTTTACTAATTCCGGCAGGTCTGCCGGCGTCTGAGCGGATAGAAGGCAATGCCAATACTCACAGCTAAACCGCAGCGTCTGCCATTCCCACCTGCCGGGCCATTTATCAATGAGGCCGCGCTTTCTGTGCCGCAGACTTCTTGCGTTAACGTATCGTCTGAATAGCTACAATGAATTCATCTCCCCCAAGGCGGGCTACAAAGATTATCACTTCAAAGACTTCCAGCAGGCAGCGGGCAGCAGAATTTCTGCAATACGAGGTCGCCCTCCGGGTGTCCCAGCGTATCGTTGATCTGCTTGAATTTATCTAAGTCAAATATCATTAAGGCCCCCGCAGCCTCTGCCGCGCAAAGCAGCTCCGGCAGCTTCTTTTCTACCGCCAGTCTGTTTTTTACTCCGGTAAGAGGATCAATCAATGCCTCCTGCTCGGCGCTCATCAACAGCTTTTTCTGTTCACTGATATCGAAAAAGGCGCACAAAACTGTTTGAGAGTCCTTTGAGCAGTCAAAATTACCGTAAACCCACTTCATCTGACCGTGAGCGTCCTGCACCCGGAATTCATGCGCGGACAGTCCGTCCGGCAGAGCCGAAATTCACGGTCCTGGGGATGGATAATGGGGGAGCAGAAAACTCCCGATCCGCTTATCAAATTCCTGGGGCGTATATGCGAGGAAATGATAAAAGGCGTTATTTGCACCCAGAATGGAATAATCGCGGTCGTTTTTGAATTGCACCACCGAGCTGGGGACGGTCCGGTAAATGGATTCAATATTTTGGTAAGCCCTCTGCAGCGCTCTGTGGCTCTGGTGTTTTAAGTAGAAAATGAGTATTGCTATGAATGAAAATGACAATATCATGACGCCGCTTTGTAAAAGCTGGTGCTTTTTTATAATAGCCTGCGCTTTTGCGTCAATTACATCGGAGGGAATCACCAGCGCTAAATTCAGTCATTAATTCCTACTGGAATATATTTCATAATGCGCTCCTGGCCGTCCCTTTCATAGGTGATGCTGCCGCCGGCGCCGGTTTCCATATTGTGGAGTATAGCGTCTACATCGCCCGGAGTAAGGGTATTGGAGGTGTTGTCTGCAATTTCATCAAGGGTTTTATATTCTGACGCAGTGGAATCGGTTAAAGCCCGGAATATAATGCCGCCGTCTGATTTCATGACATAATTATATCCTTTTCCATCAAATGCGCCGATTGTGAACAGCTCGGCCCAGGTTTTCCATGGAATACCGCCCAAGCAGCACGCCTTCCGGCTCCCCGTTGTCATGAATCGGGACGGATATTACCAGCTTTTTCACTTTTGCCGTCAATTTCCGGCAGCCACATGACGGAGGACTCGCCAAGAATCCCACTTTGAAAGTAGGGTTCCCGGGAGATATCCGGCGTTTCGGATAACCCGGAACATAGAGCGTGCCATCGGCGTCCGCAACAGCCATCCATTTAAAGCGGGTTATATCAATCCATTGGCTCAATATGCTTAAAGTACCTGGAGAGGAAAGGGGCATGTCAAGCTCGCTGATGGAAGCCGCCAGGCCCTCCAAATAGGTCTGGTCGCTTTTTACGCGTTCGTAAATGAGTCTGGCGCTTTGTTCGGTCAATTCTTCCATATAGGTGTCAGTCTCTCTTCTTTTAGGGCAGAGTGGACAGAATTACACCATAAATCAAGGTGGTTATGATAATGACTGCCAGTACCAGAAAAGTGAGACGCCTATGAACAAGGGCCTTTTATATAATCGCATGGTAGTTCTCTGTCTTATATACAGTGAAGCTGTCAGTAAAAATACAGTTATTATATAATGGCATAACCTGCCCGGTCAATGTGTTTTCATGTAACCAGAAAATCTGTCATGGAAGTATTAAATATTTGTTAAAATTACATGATGTCTGTTGACAGGAGATGCCCCATCTCATATAATGCCAATAAAACACCTGAAACCAGTTTTTATTCAGAAAAGGAACCCTGCTCTATATGGACGACGCCGATAGCGACGCTGCCCGATGTTATAGTAATATAAATCAATGGAATAAGCTTCAGTACATGGAAGGCATAACCTGCGCTCTTTGATAATGGCGCGGGCTATGTCTTTTTGTGTTCTGACTTAGAATAAATAACAAATCATATCTCAAAAAAGAAAGGAGTGGTCTTTCCTATATGGAAAATCACAAGCGACTGCCTTGGCACGCATCAGAGCCGGAGGCAATCTACAAAGCATTACATACCTCAGAAGAGGGGCTCAGCGATGCCGAGGCTGCCCGAAAGGCTGGCCCACTATGGACGCAACGAACTGCGTCAGAAACCGAAGAAAACAATCTGGCAGATGATTAAAAGCCAGATTACCGATCCCATGGTACTGATTTTGATTGGCGCCGCTGTCTTTTCCGCCATACTCCGGGAATGGACGGAAGCAATCGTTATCCTGACAATCGTAATTATCAACGCGGTCATCGGGATTGTGCAGGAAAGGAAGGCGGAAAGCTCTCTGGAAGCATTGAAGCAGATGAGCGCGCCAAATGCCAGAGTTCTGCGCCAGGGAGAGGAAAGCATTGTGCCGGCCAGTGAACTGGTCGTCGGAGATATTGTCCTGATTGACGATGGGGCTATGGTTCCGGCGGACTTACGGTTAATAGAATCAGCTAATTTAAAAATACAGGAGGCTTCTCTCACCGGCGAGTCCGTCCTTCTGAAAAGGATGCCAGGACATCATGCCGCAGGAGTGTGCTGGGAGACCGGGTAAATATGGCGTATACCTCGTCGATTGTCACCTACGGCCACGGAACCGGAGTGGTAGTGGCAACGGGCATGAATACAGAGGTGGGTAATATTGCCGGACTTTTGGAAACCAGGATGAGCTGGATACCCCGCTGAAGAGGAAGCTGAACGCGGTAGGAAAAACCCTGACCGTGGTGGGTATCATTGTCTGCGCCCTTATCTTTGCAATCGGCGCTTTTTATGGAAGGCCGCTGATTCCGCAGTTTTTAGTGGCAATCTCTCTGGCAATTTCCATTATCCCGAGGGGCTGCCTGCCACGGCTACCATTGTTATGGCTCTGGGCGTCCAGAGAATGGCAAAGCAGAACGCCTTAATCCGGAAGCTGCCTGCGGTGGAGACGCTGGGAAGCGCAACGGTAATCTGCAGCGATAAGACTGGAACACTGACCTTAAACCAGATGACCGTCACCCAGATTGCGGTGAATGGAGATTTTGAGGCAAAAAGGACAACGCCGGTTGAAGCGGCGGACAGAGAACATCCGGAGGTTTACCGGGAGCTGGTCTATGCCGGCGCGCTGTGCAACAATGCAAGCCTGGACCCTGACCATAAAGGGAAATCATCGGAGACCCCACGGAGGGCGCGTTGATTTTCCTGGCTCAAAGGTTTGGAATCGACCATGAAGAGCTGGAGGAGACGTATCCAAGGCTGTTTGAGCAGCCCCTTTGATTCCGAAAGAAAGCGGATGTCAACGGTTCATGAGATAGATCAGCAGCTAGTCTCCCTATACCAAAGGAGCGGTTGACGAAATGCTGCCCCCTGTGTACGGGAATCCTGACCTCTCAGGGTGTGCGCCCAATAACGCAGGCAGATATGGGCCAGATACAGGATATGTGTGATTCTATGTCACAGAAAGCCTTGCGTGTGCTGGGGTTTGCCGTGAAAAACTTAAAAGCATCTGCCGGAGGACGAGGAAGAAGATATTGAGTTTGATATGACCTTTATCGGCGTTGCCGGTATGATAGATCCGCCGAGAAAGGAAGTGGCGGAATCGGTACGCACCTGCCGGAACGCCGGTATCCGCACCATTATGATTACCGGCGACCATAAGGTGACTGCCCTTGCCATTGCAAAGGAGCTTTCTATCTGGCAGGAGGGCGATACCGTGATATCCGGTGAGGAACTGGCGGCCATGAGTGAGGAAGAGCTGGACCAGGCGGTGGAGCAGACCACGGTTTTCGCCAGGGTATCCCCGGCTGATAAGCTCCGGATTATCCAGTCCCTGAAGAGGAACGGCGAAGTGGCGGCCATGACGGGCGATGGCGTAAATGACTCCCCGGCGCTGAAGGCCGCCGATATCGGCGTGGCGATGGGGCGCACGGGAACAGACGTGGCAAAGGAAGCATCGGATATGATTCTTCTGGACGACAGCTTTACCACAATCGCCTATGCGATTAAGGAGGGGCGCCGTGTATACCGGAATATCCAGAAGGTCATTCAGTTCCTGCTGGCGGGAAATATAGCAGAGATTACAACGCTGTTTCTGGCAACCTTGTTTAACTGGGACGCGCCGCTTTTAGCGGTGCATATTCTCTGGGTGAACTTAGCGACCGCAACCCTGCCGGCGCTGGCGCTGGGCGTTGACCCGGCCAGCAAAAATATCATGAAGCATAAGCCGGTGAAGGCGGGAACGCTGTTTGAACGCGACCTGATTGCCAGAGTAATCCGTCAGGGTGTTTTTGTGGCTGCTATGACAATCGTTGCTTACTTTATCGGAGCGGATCAGGACGGCCATATCACGGGGCAGACTATGGCCTTTTGCGTTCTGGCTATTTCCCAGATGCTCCGCGCGTTTAACCAGAGATCTAATACAGAACCCATCTGGGTGCGGGCGGAAGGCCCTAACCCCTGGCTGGCAGTATCGTTTCTGGTGTCGGCCGGCCTGATGGCATGTATTCTCTTTATTCCGGCATTACAGAGCGCTTTCCGGCTGACAGACCTGACCGGAAGCCAGTGGCTTATGGTTATGGGGGCTATCTATCATGTCTATTGTTCAGATGGAAGCTGTGAAGTGGGTAAAACGGTCCAGAAAAAAGAGAGACAGTGATTTTTGGAGGAAGCAACCTATGAAAACTGAAGAGAGTTTGTTATCCACTTTATGTATTTTATGATCTTATTTTTAATGGCTTTGCGGTGATAAAGTATGGTATGTCCATGCTTTTTCCCCGTTCGTGGCAGCCTTTTTGATTGCATGGGTTCTGAAGGGCCCCTATTGGCTTTGTGTCAAAAGGTTACGTCTGGAACTGGAGGATAGCCGCTGTTCTGGTGGTGCTGTTATTTTACAGCACCATCGGGTTTTTGTTTTTTGCTGGGCGTCAAGGCATTTTCTGCGGCAAAGGAGCTTACCGGCAGCCTGCCGGATATTTACGCATATTATGTGGAGCCTGCCTTAATCAGTCTTTTTGACAGCTTTGAGCAGTCGGTTTTCCGGGTGGACGGCGCGCTTCTGTCTGCCTTCATGGAGCTGGAGGCCCAGTTTGTCCAGTCGGCGGGGCAGATGGTTTCAAAGCCTGTCTATGGACGCCATGGGATATATCTCGGAATTGCCTCGTCCTTGCCCGGCATATTTATTGAAATGCTGCTCATGATTATATCTACCTTTTTTATCGCTTTGGATTACCACCGGCTGACCGGTTTCTGCCTGATGCAGCTTGACGGAAAGGCGAAGGATATATTTCTCCAGATTAAAGAATATGTGGTGGGCACCTTACTTGTGTGTATCCGTTCCTACGCACTCATTATGACGATTACGTTTGTGGAGCTGGCGGTAGGGCTGACTGTCATAGGGGTGGAGAACTCTGTTCTGATCGCGTTCCTGATTGCGCTTTTGATATTCTTCCGGTATTGGGAACGGGAGGTACATGATACCGTGGACCATTCTTACAGCCCTCCAGGGAGATTACGCGTTGGCGCTGGGACTTTTGCTGGTTTATCTGTTTGTTACGGTGGTCCGCAATATTTTAGAGCCGAAGATTGTAGGCGGTCAGATTGGGGTCCACCCGGTTGTGACTCTGGCGGGTATGTTCGTGGGCGCCCAGTTGTTTGGCGTCCTGGGACTGTTCGGTTTTCCAATCGGGCTTTCGCTGCTGCGTCATTTAAACGAAAGCGGGGCAATAAAAGTATTTAGGATGGCGGAGGAAAAAGGATGAGTGTGAGTATGGTTTTTGGCTTACTGGGCGGTCTGGCGCTGTTTTTATACGGTATGCAGATGATGAGCGTCAATCTGGAAGCAGCAGCCGGCAGCCGTATGAAGCATATTCTGAGCGCCTTACCGCAAACCGTTTTTCTCGGGGTATGCGTGGGCGCCGGTATCACGGCGGTGATCCAGTCCTCTTCCGCCACAACGGTTATGGTGGTGGGCTTTTGTCAATTCCGGGCTTATGACTTTAAAGCAGGCGGTCTGGATTATCATGGAGCAAATATCGGAACCACTGTCACGGGGCAGCTGATTGCCCTGGATATCGGTGAACTGGCTCCTTTTATTACCTTTTGTCGGCGTGGCGCTGATCCTGTTTGTAAAGAGAAAACACGTCCAGTTTGCCGGGGGTATCATAGCCGGTCTGGGAATCCTGTTTATCGGCATGGGCATGATGGGGAGGCTATGGTTCCTCTGCGGGAATCGGAGGTCTTTGTCAATCTCATGACAAGATTCTCGAATCCGCTTCTGGGCATTTTGGCCGGCGCTGCATTTACAGCCATCATTCAGTCCTCGTCGGCTTCTGTGGGTATCCTGCAGGCTTTGGCTGTCAGCGGCCTGATTGGTCTGGACAGCGCGGTGTTTGTGCTGTTCGGGCAGAATATCGGAACCTGCATTACGGCGGCGCTTGCTTCCATTGGAGCGAGCCGTGACGCAAAAAGGGCCACGCTGATCCATCTGTTGTTTAATGTAATCGGGACGGCTGTATTTACGGCTGTCTGTCTGTATCATATGGCCGCTTACAGGTCTGGTGGGAGACTTAACCCCGGCTAATCCGGCGGCACAGATTGCAAACATGCACACGCTGTTTAATATTGTGACAACGCTTCTTCTGCTGCCCTTTGGATCGCAGCTTGCCTGTCTGGCGGGCAGGCTTCTGCCGGATAAGGCTATGGGAAAGGCGGAGGAGGAACGCTGGTTCGAGGATCTGCTGGAGTCAGAGCATGTGCTGGGGGTATCGGTAATTGCCAGAAAACAGTTGAAGGAGGACATCGGGCGAATGCTTTCCTGGCTGCGGAAAACGTGGATAAGGGCTTTCTGGCATTCGGGGACAGGGACGAGACGGAATTGAAAAAATTCTGGAGCGGGAGGAGGAAATTGACCTGCTGAACGCACGGCTGTCGCGGAAAATCTCAAAGGTTCTCCAGGCAGAGCACTCTCCGGACGAGGTGGAAGCCCTGCGCCACATGTTCACGGTTATCGGCAACATAGAGCGTATCGGGGATCACGCAAAGAATCTGGCGGGCTATGCCAAAAATATGATGGACCGGAAGCTGGAGCTGTCGGAGCAGGCGTCAGGCGAGCTGTGGGAAATGAGACAGTCCTGCAGGTGCGCCCTGCGGCTGCTCTGCAACGCGGATTATATCGCTTCCGGCTATCTGGCGGAGGAGGCTGCTCTGGTGGAGCAGGAGATTGATGATAAGGCGGCTTTGTACCGGTTGAACCAGATGGAGCGTATGGGCGTGGGAACCTGCCATGTTGAGACTTCCATTCTGTATTCGGAAATTCTGACGGATTTTGAAAGGATTGGCGATCACGTATTAAATATTGCACGCGCCTGGGCCGGTCTGGAGGAGACGGACCGGCTCCTGTAAGTGAAAAGGAGAAATTATGAAACCTGGAAGAAAAAGTCTGGCGGCAATGCTGTTGCTGCTGGTTATAAGTGCTGCTGTTGTATGGTTTGGGATGGGGGACGAGATGAAGGGCGCCAGGGATATGAGGTTTGGCATTGATATCCGCGGCGGCGTGGAGGCTGTTTTTGAGCCGGTAGGCTTAGACCGCGCCCCCTACGGAGGCAGAGGTCACAGCGGCCCGCAACATCATGGAATCCAGGCTGGACGACAGAAACATTCTGGACCGGGAGGTGACGGCTGACACGGACCGGGGCTATGTGATTGTGCGTTTTCCTGGAAGTCAGGGGGAAACGCAGTTTAACCCGGAAGTGGCAATCGCAGAACTGGGAGAAATGGCTAATCTGACCTTCCGTGATGAGGCGGGAACGATCATGCTGGAGGGGAAAGGACGTTTCCACCAGCAGCCCGGTGGAAAGCGGCGGAACGGACCGAGACAGTATGCGGTGGAGCTGCATTTTACGGAGGAAGGCGCAGAGCAGTTTGCGGATGCCACAGGAAAGCTGACCGGTCAGCGTATGGGGATTTTTATGGACGACACCATCATCTCCAACCCGGTGGTAAAGGACCGGATTACAGGCGGAAACGCTATTATTGACGGAATGGAAAGCTATGAGCAGGCGAAGGAGCTGTCGGATAAAATCAATGCAGGCGCTCTTCCCTACTCCATGGCAACGCGGAATTTCAGCACAATCAGCCCTTCCCTGGGAGCCTCGGCTCTGGATATCATGGTGGCGGCAGGGATTGGGGCATTTGTTCTGATCTGTGTCTTTATGGTGGTGAAATACCGGTTGCCGGGCTTTGTGGCCTGCCTTGGTCTGGCGTTCCAGACCTGCCTGCAGCTTTTGGCGATATCGGTTCCCCAGTATACACTGACGCTGCCTGGTATCGCGGGCATTATCCTGTCTTTGGGAATGGCGGTGGACGCAAATGTGATCATCAATGAAAGGATTGGAGAGGAACTAAGGGACGGCGCTTCCTTAAAGGACGCGGTTCTTGCCGGATATAAGCGGGCATACAGCTCCGTAATGGACGGAAATATCACCAGCGCCATTGTGGCGGCGATCCTGATGCTTTTTGGTTCCGGTCCGATGCTCAGCTTCGGTTATACACTGCTGGCCGGAATCATCATCAATGTGGTAATTGGTGTGTATTATTCAAAAGTGATTCTGCTGTCCTTTGTGAAGGAAGGCCGTTTTCCGCTGCCGGGTGGTTCCGTTATAAGAAGGAGCAGAGAATTTACCAGTTCATGAAATATAAGAAGGTCTGGCTGTCCATATCTGCCGCGGCCCTGTTTGTCGGCTTTCTGGGCCTTGCCAGAAATGGCGTAAGCCTGGACACCCAGTTTACCGGGGAACGACTCTGAACTATGAAATCCGGGAGGTAACGGACTCAGAACGACTGGCGGCTTCCCTGGGAGAAGAGCTGGGGCGGAACGTGAGCGTCCGGTTTACAAGGGAGGACGGCCAAGGCAGGCAGTCCATGGTGGTGACCTTTTCCGGAAAGGAAGGAATCAGCCCCCAGGAGCAGAGACAGGCCACGGATTTGATTCACAGGGAATATGGGGAGCTGGAAGCGGCGCTGTCGGAAACGTATTCTGTCCAGCCCTATATCGGGCAGCAGGCGTTAAACCGCTCTATGATAGCCATGGGGCTTGCCGCGGTATTGATAACCCTGTATGTATGGATACGGTTCTCGATTCTGTCCGGGCTTCCGGCCGGGCTGGCGGCCATGGCGGCGCTGGTTCATGATGTGCTGATTGTTTTTGCCGTGTTCCTGGTATTTTCGATTCCTCTGAATGACGCATTTGTGGCGGTGGTGCTTACGATAATCGGATATTCCATCAACGACACCATTGTTATTTATGACCGGATACGGGAAAATATGAGGAAGGGGAAGGAAAGGAAGTATACCGGTTAGTGGATATGAGTGTATCCCAGAGCCTGTCCCGGTCGGTCTATACGTCCGTGACAACCGTAATCGGCGTGCTGATTCTGGTGGCAGTGTCCTGGTATTACCAGATACCTTCCATCTTTGAATTTTCTCTTCCCATGCTGTTTGGAATTATCAGCGGCTGTTTCTCTTCGGTGTGCATTGCCAGTATCCTGTGGGCCTTATGGGTGAAGAAGCGGGAAGCGTGTCAGACAGAGACGGCGGAGCCTGACGGAATCTGATTTCAGAACACCTTTTGTGTTCTGGTACTTTAGAAAGGAGTGTTAGTTTGAAAAGAAGCCGCCTGTGGTTTTTATATCCGGTTACCGGATTGTTTATGATTGCATTTTCTCTGTGGATGGGGACATGGTATGCGGCCGTTTCCCTTCTTTTAACCGTCGCCATGGGGATTATGCTGTTGGATAACCGGTTTTCAAAAAAGAGACAGATTGCTTGCCCCCGCCATAAAACTGATTCACAGCTTAGAGTCCGATGATGAGACCAGAAGCTGTTTTGAAGAGGGAAAGGCGTACTATCTTGCGATGGAAAGAAGAAGCATCATAGATACCATCCTGGGCCTTTTGTTTATATGGGCATCGGTGTTATGGGCTTATGAACGCCCTGCTGCGTCCGGACGGGGGCGCCGGAGTCGGGGCTGTGGTTGGTTTCTTAATCGCGTTAATCCTGTTTTTGGTATTCAATTTCCTTTTCAGGGTCTGTTGGCGGCGGGTATTGCTGCACCCATTAATCAGGATATCAGGCCCGTCAGCGCATCGGTGGCCTGTCTGCTGGAAGGAATCTACGGTCTTTCCATTACGCGGAAGCGTACAGTGTTCATGCACAATGCAGCCGTGGGCCTGTATCGGGCGGCCGCAGTGAAGAGGCGCTGGTATTGTGCCGGCTTGCCCGTAAGATGGCAGGAAAGCATATAGGCGGCCTGTTTCTGTATTTATACAGTAATACAGTCGCTGTCTGTTTCAGGCGTCTTGGAGAGGAAGCGGCGCGGAACGGGAAGAATTGCGGAAAGAGCTTATTCTTGAGGAGAATCCGCTACTTTGAAGAATCGTGATATTCAGTGGAACCTACAAGCCGGCAGATTTCGCTGTATGCTGAAAGAAGGGCGCCTTACCGATGCGGAAGAAACAGGGGAAGATTATCTTTACAGCTGTAACGATGATTACCACCGCTTACCGGTGCTTGAGTTGATGGCAGAGGTGAAGGAAAAGCTTGGAAAAACAGAAGAAGCTTCTGATATCCGAAAGAAACTTCTTACCTTCAGTCCTGAAAACAGGGAGGTCCAGAATGCGATGGCTTATGGGCCTTGTACCTATTCATGTGAAAAGCTGGCGGTGAGGGATTGGACCGCCAGCGCTTTCCGGGTCATATACGCTGTTGTTATAGCCATCTCACTGTTTATGACAGCGGCAAAAATATCGGGTGCAGAACAACTATCAGATGTACCCCAAACAGCTCCTTCTGAAATAACCGGACCTATGGAAAGAACGCCGGAAGCAACGCAGGCTCCGCGTCCTACGGCCGTTCCGGCGCCAGAGGATACAGAAGCACCGTTTATAAAAGACGATTCCGGAAAAACCACAGCTGAATTTACTATCCTGTACCCGGAGGCCTGGAACGGATTATATGTGGAGAAGCAGTTGGAGGGCGGAGGAATTTTAATCTGCCAGAAAAAATCCTATGATCTGAACGGAGACGGGGCATTATTTTCTATTACTATTTTTGAAGATGGGGCTTATGTCAATGAGCCGGATTATGAAATTCTGGGTTATGACGGGTCCGATGTCTACGTTATGAAAAAAGCCTACCGATGTAACATTTTATTGGGAGAATGAACAGATTCGGCATGAATATATTAATATGCAGGAGGATTTGAGCGTGATTAAAAGCAGCTTTCGTATCCTCTTCGACTCTGCTGAATATGATGGCAATGAATACATTTTTCCTAATAGCAGCGCAGCGGCCCTGCAGGAATCAGACCTGTTAAACCTGTCTGCAAAACAACTCCGGATTGCAAAAAATGAGATTTACGCGCGGCATGGGCGGCTGTTTGCGGATGCGGAGCTGCAAAGCTATTTTAATGGCTGCAGCTGGTACAGGGGGAGGATTGAGCCTGACGAATTTGAGGAAGGGCTGTTAAGCGAGAGCAGGAAAAAGCCAATATCAGTATGATTCAGAGCCGGCAGTAAAAGGCTGGTTAAGTATTAAATCTTTGTTAAGAATCTTTGCTGCCTGTTGACAGAATATGCCCCTCCCAATATAATGCCATCATAACCCTAAAATGGATTGTTTTTGAAAGGAAATTACGGAACATATGGACGACGCCGATAGCGACTGCCCCTAAACGATATATTAAGAATGAAACAGGAATAAGCTCAAGAACAGGAAAGACATAACCTGCGCTCATAAAAAGGCGCGGGCTATGTCTTTTGTGTTCTGACTTAGATAAATCAAAGGGTTTTTGAGAAGAAAGGAGTTGTAAATTTTGACAATCATAGAGGTCGTGGAGCTATTAAAAGCGGTTATCTTCGGTTCATGCAGGGGTCACGGAATGGCTTCCTGTCAGTAGCACCGGGACATATGATTTTGCTGAACGAGTTTCTGCCGCTATATCAGTCGGAGGAGTTTTTGGAACTGTTTTCGTGGTGATACAGTTTGGCTCCATTCTGGCGGTTCCGCTTCTGTTTTGGAAGCGCATGGTTCCCTGTGCTGTCCGCGGCGGCTTTCGCCTGAAACCGGATATTCTTCTTTTGTGGGGAAAGATAACCGTGGCCTGTATTCCAGCCGGTGTGGCGGCGCTTTTATGGAATGATGAGATAAACGATCTGTTTACCACCCCATGTGGTGGTTATCATGCTGATCGTTGTGGGCGTTCTGTTTCTTGTGGTTGAGACACGGAAAAGGGAGCCGTCTGTTCATACCGTGGCGGAGCTAACCTGGAGGGCTGCCTGGTGGATTGGCTGCTTCCAGATGATTGCCGCCATATTTCCAGGGACCTCCCGCTCCGGCGCAACAATCATCGGGCGCTCATGATAGGCGTGTCGCGGACCGTGGCTGCGGAATTCACCTTTATCATGGCGTTTCCTGTCATGCTGGGTGCAAGTCTTTTTAAGTTAGTCCAGTTTGGCTGGGAATGGACCTGGGTGGAGGCGGTTATCCTGGTGACTGGAATGATTGCTGCATTTCTGGTGTCCCTGCTGGTAATACAGGGTCTGATGAATTTTATTAAGGGGCACAGCTTTAAAATTTTCGGGTGGTATCGGATTGGGCTGGGGATTGTAATGGCACTGTATATTCTTGTTTAAGCAAAGGAGGATTTAAACGATTGAAGGGTTCTGTTTTATCTGTCATGCTGAAGGGTGTCTGCGTGGGCAGTACCATGATGGTTCCAGGCGTCAGCGGAGGTTCGATGGCAATGCTTCTGGGAATTTATGACAGGCTGATATATTCTGTAAATTCCATTCGCAGCGGGAAGAGCCTGCTGCTGTTAGGTACATTTTCCATCGGTGGCTTCATTGGTATCCTGCTGTTTTCCCAGCCGCTGCTGTCCCTGCTGGAGCGCTACCCAATGCTGATGCTTTACTTTTTATGGGCGCCGTGGGAGGTGGAATCCCGCTGATGCTTAAAAAGGCGGAGGTCCGGAGGTTTTCCATGCCGGTTCTGATCTGGCCGGCCGTTGGTATGCTGCTGGTATGGATCTTATCTTTACTTCCGGAAGCTCCTGTTCAGGCTGGGCTGGAAATGGGGTTAAAGGAAACTGTGTTTCTTATAATTACCGGTATTGCCGCCGCAGTGGCTTTAGTTCTTCCGGAATCAGTGTCTCCTATCTGCTGCTGGTGTTTGGGATTTATGATGGAATGATTCTGGCGCTTCACGGGTTCCATCTGCCTGTATTGGCTCCGTTCGGGATTGGGCTGCTTCTGGGTATTTTTCTTTCCACAAAAACACTGGAGCACGCAATGAAACATTACCCCAGGCCCACGTACCTTATGATTTTTGGCTTTATACTGGCTTCCCTGGCAGAGATATTTCCAGGAGTGCCCGAAGCCAATCAGATGCTTCTGTGCTGTGTGCTGGCAGGAGCAGGCTTCTTTGCCGTCCGGTCGCTTTCCGGGCTGGAGGACACGGCCTAGATAGGAATGATTATGAAATTATTTTTTGAGTATGAATATGGCGCTGCTGGCAGTAAGTATCGGATTTACCCTATATGTATTGAAAAAAAATATGGGGAGGCCGGCTGGAAGGATATCATAAGTCGTGCGATTCTTCCTCCCTTTCTTTTGGGCGTGGAAATCGCGGTATTATCTGCCATTGAGTATACTTTTATTATGCAGGACGGCAAAGGCCCTTTTTAGGGATTAATCCTTTTATGTTTTATTTTTTTCTTCCGTGACTTACCTGTTGGCAATGGCTTATTACGTCCGTGAATATGGCAGGGATGTACTTGATTCTAAAAAATGGTGGAGGAGCTTTAGACGATTATGGAGATAAAGACTGATGATAAAGTGAAGAAGGGAGTAAATGTGAATCGGGCAACTGCTGCTTATTTTACAAAGATAGCTGCATTTCTTGAATTTTTTGTGGCCGCAATTCTTCTGGTCGTCATACTGGCCGGGGCAATTCTTCTGGCGGTTAATCTGACAGGCGATTTGATACATAATCCGCAGCTGGTGGACTTGAATCAGGTCCTGGGGGACGCTTTAGCTCTGGTTGTAGGGATTGAGTTTATTAAAATGCTGGTAAAGCACGCGCCGGAAGCCGTGGTTGAAGTGCTGCTGTTCGCCATTGCCAGGGAGATGGTGGTTACACACGCCGGATCGGCTGAAACCCTTATGGGGGTAATTGCAGTGGGGATCATTTTCCTGATCCGCCATTATCTCTGCCCTCCAAAGCCTGCACGGGGGAAGGCGGCCAGGCAGAGTGACAGGCGTGGAATTACAAGATTATGGTTATTGGAATTGAAAGGGGGTGCCAGAATGGGAAAAATTGTTATTATCACGCTTGATGAAGCAGAGGAGCATGTCTTAAATAAGATATTGGACAGCATTGAGGCCGAAAAAATTCAGTTCGTGGATATTTCGCCCACTCCGGTTCTATCCCTCACAAATCTGTCCCTCTATCCTCATGAATGTAAGGTAGAGGTCAACGGCCAGGAACTGACCTTGGGACCTCGCCAATTTGCGCTTCTGTATCTTCTGGCCCGCAATGTGGGGCGGATTTTTACAAAAGAACAGATTTACTATCAGGTGTGGAATGAGTCCACGGCTATTAACGTTGATGAAACAATCCGCTATCATGTCAGTGAAATCAGGGAAAAAGCTGGAACAGACCTATGGCTATGATTGTATCGAGACAGTCTGGGGAATCGGATATCGGTTTAAACATAATAAAAATGACGAATAAGTTTCTGTGGTCTGTTGAAAAAGACGTAATCCAAGCGTAAAGGATAAGTATAAAATGAAAAGGAGATGTTTTTATGTTATTAGCAATCGACCACGGAAATAAACAGATTAAGACAATTCACTGCCCGCCGTTTGTATCCGGGCTGCAGCAAAGTATCACAAAGCCCTTTGGGGAAAATATCATTCAATGTAATGGGACCTATTATGCTCTTTCCAATCAACGGATTCCCTACCGGAAGGATAAAACGGAGGACGACCGGTTTTCCACCTGACCCTGTTTGGCCTGCCAATGAAATTGAGGCTATGAAGTGCTATACGGAGGAGGTGATACGCATTCAGCTTGCGGTAGGGCTTCCGCCGGCCCATTTCGGCGCTCAAAATAAGAGCTTTATCAGATACTTTAGGACCGGGATGTGATTAAGTTTTCTTATCATGGAAAGCCTCATTCCATTTATATTGAAGATGTGGCCTGCTTCCCCCAGGCATATGCGGCCGCTGTTACCATGATGGAATCCCTGATTGACAGCCCGAAGGCTTTGGTTTTGGACATTGGCGGATTTACTGCTGACTATCTGTTAATGAAATATGGACAGGCAGATCTTTCCACATGCGATTCCCTGAAAACGGCGTAATTCTGCTGTACAATAGATTCGCTCAAAAATAAATGCTGAACTGGATTTACTTCTGGAAGAGAGCGATATTGACGCCATACTGAAAGGGCAAACGGATGGATATACAGAGAAGGCGGTTCGGATTGTTGAATATCAGGCGCAGGAATTTATCAATGATTTGTTCAGCACCCTGCGGGAGCGTATGATTGATTTGCGGTCCGGTACTGTTGTATTTGTCGGGGGTGGAGCTTTTTGCTTCGCAGACAGATTGAGGCGTCAGGAAAAATAGGCCGGCTCATATTTGTGGACGAAATTAATGCCAATGCAAAAGGATATGAATTTTGTATCAGCTTGAAATGGCAGGCAGGTGATTCCTATGGCGGCTAAAAGGACAGGGAACGCTTTACAATTAAGTTTAATGAAAATGATCCCTCACACAGAAAGGTCATTGAAATTCTGGAGAGTCAGGGCGCGCATAGTAAGGCTCCTTTTAGCGTCAATGCGATCCTGCACTCTATCCACTGCCCTGAAACTCCGGACATTCCTGTTTCATGGCTGATGGATAAAGGTCTATTGAGGAAATGGTACGGGGATTTTGAAGGAGCAGACGTCAGACGTAGCAAAGCCGAAGCCCGAGATAAAGGGCGCAGCCGGCAGTTAAGCTACAGTCTTCTGCAAATATGCAGCCTGCGGCAGCTTACACAGGTCAGGAGAGATAAAGCCTGAAGCAGAAAGACAGCCTATGGAGAATATGCGAGCCTGTAACTGACATGGGACAGAGAACGGAAGAAACGTTGGCAACAGCTTTTCACGAAAGCAAGCGGCTCCGTCAGACAAAAGACGGAGGAAAATCCGGCGCGTGCCTTGATTATGAATACATTGTCGGCATTTCGCAATAACTGAAAAAGGAGACATGGGAGGTTTAATTCTCCTGTGTCTCCTTTTCCTTCACCGCTGCCACAAAACTCTCAATAATAGTTTCCAAATGCCTGTACTGAATTGGCGTCAGTTCAGATACCTTTGGGGAGAGAAGCAGTTGATCGTCCCCTGTTACCTTGCCCAACAGCAGGTAATCTGTGCTGACTTCAAGGGCGGTAGAAATTTTGATAATTGTATCGGGCCTCATGGCCTTTTGCCCCAGCTCGGCAGTGGAAACAGTCTGCGGTGTAATGCCTGCCAGCTCCGCCAGCCTTTCCTGCGTCATATAAGCTGCTTGCGCCTGTCATGAATACGCTTGCCCATCTCTTTTAAAAGGTCGTCCATTTATCTTTCCTCCATGCCATAGTTATATTTTATCGTCTATGACATGGTAAAATAAGCGGCCATAGTTGATTTTTAGCGTCCATAGCATGTATAATACAAATAACATTAAATACAAAAAAGGAGGAAGCAGATGGATATACTCGCATGTACAATTATTGGGCATAAGCCCACCAGATTTAAGTTTAAATACAAAGAAAATTATTCCTTATGCAAAAAAATAAAGAGTGCCATGACTGGACAGTTTCAAATTCTTTATGCAATGGGGGTGCGCCGTTTCTATATCAGCGGCTCTCTGGGAGTCGGTATGTGGGCCGGTGAACTGCTTCTCCGCTTAAAAGAGCAGAAGGGATATGGAGAGCTGGAGCTTTGGATTATTTTGCCCTGTGCAGGCTATGACGCTAAATGGGATGAACGGAGCCGAAAGCGCATGGAATTTCTGAAAAAGCATAGTACGGAATATATAACGATAGGAGGTGCAAAGGATAGAACGATTTTTCCGGCGTAATTGTTATATGGTAAATCAGACGCAGCACATGGTAGCTGTTTATGACGGAAATCTTGCGGTGAGATCCATTACGGGTCAAACCGTAAAATATGCTATGGGAAGAGGGGTGAAAATTGTATTTATTCATCCGGACACGGCGAATACTCTCTGAAGCGTTTCGGCCGGTTATTTTTCAATCCTTTTATAATGGCTTTCACATTTCCTAAGTGCTCATGATCCAAAGCTTTTATATCGTCAAACATCTCTTTATACTCTGTGGGATAGCTATTATCACTGTCGAAAAATTCGGCTGGTGTAACACCTAAATATTCGCAGATATAGAAAAAGACCTGCATGGACGGAAAGCCGTTTCTATTTTCCAGCGCATTAATATAACCCGCGCTTTGCCCAATGGACAAGCTCATATCCCGCGCAGATACCCCTTTTTCGGAACGTAGTTTTTCCAACCGTTGATAAAACAAGTTTTCATACATACCAAATCACCTCTGTATATGATTTTACCCCATAGATGACCGCAATATGTCTGGTTAAATCGGATACTCAACTTCAAGTGTCCGATTGTGACAGATATAATTGTAAAATAACTTATTTAATCAGATAGGAGCTCTTATGAAGAAGATATTTACCTGTTATTGGACAAGAAAAGTTGGCATATTATTTTTCGTTGTTGTTTTGCTTATGATGGCCGGTATGGTCGGAGTGGGTCTGCTGAACGCGCAGAAAGGGTCAAAGCCCGAGCAGCAGGAGCAGGAACATCCAGAGCAAAAGCAATCAGTGCAAAAGCAAGTATCTGTAGCTGAAGCGGAGGAACTGCCGCGTTTTAAGTCAGATACAGCGCCAGAGGATTGCCTGATATGTAATGGGGGAAAAGAAACACTGTTTACCTGGTATTTTGGGCAGGAAAATGTGGGTTTTATCAGCCTGAATACCTTTAGGCTGTCATGTGTGGAGATTAACCGGTATGATGATCATAAAAACTGATTGAAGAGCCTGTAAAAAGGGTCCTCATCTCATATAATGAGTACTGGTAACGATGGCTTTATGTCATACGTCTCGGAAGATCCGAACAGAGGCTACGCCCATGCATCTCTTACTTTTAATAATGATGAGGTTCTGGATCTGAAAAAGGCCGGTAAATTTCTATGTACGGACTGCCTGAATCGTGTCATGAGCAAGAGCTGGAGCGACGAGCCATATGGAATTGGGGTGATTGACTTCAAGACAAAGGATATTCGGCTGCTGGAGCCGGACATCACGGCATTTATTTTCAACGACTATTATGTTTCCTGTGATTTGCGTGAAAAGAGGGGAGAGGATTCCAGTGCAGAGATGGATTTATTGATTTTTATTGCCCGGAGAGGTATAAGAAGTAGGTGGTGAGAGAGCATTAAAATTCAAAAGCGTCCCCTTTGATTACTGCTGGGGACGCTTTTAATATCGTTATTTTTGTTCTCCTGTATAAGAGTCAAATACCATCTGTTCTACAACTTCCTGGGAGTCATATACTATTTTGGAAAACAAAATTTCCTTTTTGTTCAGCGTCATATCTTTGTTCATACAAATAGCGAACGCCATTTTCAACCTGCTCCACGGTTCCAAACCAGAAGGGCGCATAGGCTAATGGGCCTTTTCCGTATTTACGGGCTTCGTCAATTTTATTGGATACCTCTGTTGATATTCCAACCTCGCTGGGGATTGTATGTGGAAAATCGCTGTAATCACCGATTTCAGCTTCTCTCTCAATGGTTTTTAAATATGCCATGGCATAGGATTGCTCCTGCCGCTTTAACTCTTTCAGATCCTCTTCCCGTATAGCGATACATCGCTTCCAAAGCTCTTCTGGGAACATGGAACGGATTGAATCGCCATAGAGGCCGCCGTCCAGTGGTTCTTCATAATTCTCCAGTTTCCAGACGCCATTATCTTCGTCACGTATCTGGATGACTGCAGGTATTCCGCCGCTTCCGCCATTTTTAACAAAATTCCCATCCTGAAACTGATAGGCCCCATACATGGTGAGTGCATATACCGTAACAATTTCCCCATCCTGAACCGTATCCATAATAATATGGCCCTCGCCGTAAGCTTCATTATTAGCCGGGAATTTATCTTTGTTATGTTCCAGAATTGCTCCTGTGACTACCTCGTCCAGAGTTTGCGTGGTGGGCGCCGGGGTGGATTTTGGGACCGTTTCTGAATTGTGGGGGAAACCGTGCGGGTTTCTTCAATGCTGGATTCGGAGGGTAAGGCAGTGTTCTTTGCAGATGGCTCATCTAATCCTCCTGCGCGACCGGTTATAACCAGCATCAGGATTAAGAGACACAAAATATATAATAATCATTTTTGCTTTTTTTTTGATTTTTTCCAACACTCCATTCATAAGCCAGACTTCCGTTTTTTTTCGCATTTTCCATAAAACGCTAACAAGCTCAATGCAAAATGCCACAATAAAATGACTATTTCGGCCCGCCAGGAAATAGGAAAAGCATAATCAAAGATTAACCAGGATAAAATGTAAAGCAAAAACATCGAAATATAAAAAAGATGACCCGAACGAATGATTGTAACAAAATTTTCTTCATAGGATTGTTCCTCCCGCAGGCAATTTAAAATAAAGTGATAGTTAATTATACCATAACTACATTTTTCGTGGTAGAAATGAGGGAATCTTTAATACAATGTTAAGATTTTAAGAGACAGCGCTACCCGTACTTAAAGGCAGCGCTGATTGCTCAATTCAAATCCTACTTTAAATAATAGTGTACATAGAGATTATAGTCTTTAAACCTTGTTATCAACCGCTTGACCATATCTGTAAGCTCTGAGTTCCAGAGTAAAGATTAAATTCCGTTTCATCGCGGGTCGGCTCTGCACAGGCAGTACACAGCCGTTTCATAGCCGATAAGGTTGTAAACTCCGGTAGCAGGAATAGCGCTTCCGTGAATTCATCAATCTCTTTTATTAATTCCGAATCCAGATGCCCCTTATCGTGTTTGAACCAAGATGTGTGCCACCTGTATCCGTCATAATCAGACCTGGAATAAACTAATTCACTGGAGGGGCGGTCAATGCCGTTCTCACCCTTTCTCATATTCTGAAAAACATGGCTAAAGGAACAAATTGGCGAAAGTATAACCTCTGAATCAGACAGAGTATCTGGCAAATTTTCGGAGACGGCTTTTTGTAAATGCTTTGAATAAATATTAATTTTCAATTAGTATGCTCCTCTCTCCGGATTACATGTTAAGCAATCCGGGAAACATCTTTCTTATCGTGGCAGTTATGTAAAATTTGAATGGCGCGTTGACATCTCTGTTCTCGTATTCATGGGTGAGATTATCAAAATAATCGCCAAAGTATAGCTCATCTTCATAGGCACGAAAGGTATTTTGCTTCCACAGCTTATCATTTTCTTCGTCCAGCTTTTTGTATTGTTCCTGGACACCATACACATACCAGTCCATCACATCATATTTAGTTTTCCATTTATCGAATTGCCGGCCTTCCAGCATCCGCTCAAATGCCCACAAATAAGCCTTTTCAAAACTAGGCCAGCGCCGGAACTCACGGAGTATATTTTTGATGATGTGAGGGACAACCGACACAGCCAATCCGGCTGAAGCCTTCATCATATAATTCGCAGTATGGAATACGATTGTCGTCAATGACATTCCAGAGCTGCTCGTCTGTCCAATCAAGAATAGGGTGAAAAAAGGTCACTCCCTTAAATGCCTGGCAGGTCTCAACTCTTGACCGGTTTCTTCTTTTTTGGACTTTCGGCTTTGCGAACCCCTGTCAGCGTCAGGACGTTTTTTCTTTCGGACAGGTATTTCGTTCTTTATATTCACTGCGGCCAGTACCGGCAGACCCTGGTAGGGGAAGCCCTTTTGATAATCAAGTGAAACATGGAGATTCTGGGCTGTTCTTCAATCACATCGGAATGGTATTTTCTGATAAAACGGAGCAGTTCCGGAGGGTCAACGCTGGTCCGGCTGAATCTCGCCTGATAGGGGATACCGGCCTGCTCGAATAACCATTTCAACACCACACTGTCCTTACCGCCGGAAAACCGCAGACACATAGTTTGGCGACCGGCTATACAGCGCAGTTCCTAATGACCCGCCCGACATAATCGCCGTACACGGGTAAATTTATTTGACCTCTCATTTTGGCTCCTTATATTTTGTTTTATTCATTGGCACGAATACAATGGAAATCAAGAATGAACCACAGTCACCTTTAGTATACTGTCCTTCCTGGCATACGGCAGATTTGAGAGGATATCCGCGTAATATTTTCCCGTGCCTAAATCCTCTTTTCGATAACTGTGGTGGGAGAGCGGCGGTCCGTCGCTTCCGATTACGCCTATTACAAAAGCGTCCGTATCCCGTGTGCTATGGTAAAGCATATAAGTGAGACCGCCCTGATTCCACCTGGCTGCCCGAAAGCTATGGGCACAGATTACGCCTTTCCAAAATACCTTTACCATTTGAAGCTGCTTTGAGAATAAGCGGTCTGCGTGAAACGGATCAGCGGTTACTTGTGGCGCATATATTTGATACATTTTAAAATCATTTGCCATATGTTATTAAGTCCTTTCCTCTAAATCAAACAGGCTCATTTGTACCTGCTCTGCTTTTATCCTTTGCAGCCGTAATTCTTCCAGTTCCTCAATCCGTTCAGGGGACAGCCACTTGTCCGCATGAATCCTGTCTAAAGAGTGTTCTTCCAGGCTGTCATATCCGGTTTTTAAGAGTTTTGCTTCCAGCTTCTCTATCCGTTTTCCCGTGCTTTCTGACGTCGCTCCCTTGGCTTCCTTTTGGCGTTTTATTAAATCGGACGAATGTGATATTTTAATTCCGTCCTGGATATCAGTCAGGTCCTGCATAAAGGTTGCGGCTTGGTCTTGATTCGGCTCTGACATTCAGAATCTCGGCGTGGAAGGTGGGATCAAACAGCTTTACAGTGGTATAGGTATTCCACTTGTATTTATCCCAGATAATATCTTTTCCGTTTTGTCTGACAAATGCCTGACAGATATCCATACACACAGGACGTTCAAAGTAGCGGATTCCTTTTTCAATATGAACTATCTTCGCCGTCGAACAGGGTCCCATCCTTCCTGATGTGGCTCGTCTTTAAATCATAATACGTTGCCCTTTTTCCGGCTAAGCTGCCGGCATAAAACAGGGCACCACCCATCCTGGGAATAGCATATTCTGGCACATCTTTGAGGTTCATATTCCAATCTCCATTCCCGCGTCCTTTCATTAAAATACATATGATTCAAACACACGCGCCCTTTGTGGGTTTTGGAGTATTCTTCATATTTCCTGCGCTTCTCAGCCTGCCGTTCATCGTCTGCTTTCTCAATACTATTCTCGTAATCATAACATTCCTCTGTCCTATGGCAGACACATTGGCACATAATGCAGAGTCCTCCGCCCCGGGTGCCATGGAGCAGAGGGTCATTATCCGCACAGTCCGGGATATCATAGGGACACCGGATGACCGGGTTATCATTTTCATGACACCACAGGATACCCATATAACTCATATCACTGTTCACATTTTTGCCCAGAACATATTTACCGCAGCCTGTCTTGTAGATACAGTCATTGGCAATGGCTTTTTTTGAAGACAAAACCGCCGCCAAGATTGTTCAGTGGATCTCCTCCGGGTAGGGTGCTGCCCTGAATCTGAACGTAATCCGGATAATGGTCTACGGAGTATCCTTCTGACAAAAGACGCTGTGTTAAAAGATTGTATTCTGCCATAGGCTCACCTTATAGACCAAGGCAGGGTCTGATGCCCAGAATAATGTTCCATGCGCTCTCGCAATACATCTATGTCCATATCGTATTCCCTGGCAATACATGCCTCGCAGACAGGGATATCTGTAGGCCAATACCTTTGAGATTCTTTTATCCCAGCTATTAATCTGCTGACCGCAGTTGTTACAGGCTTCGTCCAGCCATTTTAAGCTCTTCATTTTGCAGAGCAGCCTCCTTTCATACTTAGCCGGTCTGATCCGTCATGCCGGCCCGATAGTAAAAAGAACTGACCGATGCTCATTCAAGCAGTCAGTCAGCCCTTTTATGTCGATTACCTTATTTATCTTCGCTTCCTTTTGTATAAAATACTTTAGAGGAACCGGCTCCACGTACCTGAAAGGTGTAATCTGTTCGATTTGATATCCATAGCGCCAAAATGTTTTTCTTTTTCATGCTTACCATAGATTATGTAATTCAACGGTTGTCCTCCTGGTCTTTTTTACTCTGCGGCATAGCAGAAAATTTCTGTTATGCCATCCTATACCGGCGGTAATCTGTCCTACGCGCCGAATCCTGTTTTCCATATAGAAGCTCCTCGGGTATCCACTTTCCGTCACGCAGGATACAGCCGTTGACATTATTATAGATATCCGGCGTTCTGGGCGGGTCTGCGAAGCAATCTTCTGTCAGGTAAAGCCCAAAGTGTTGATGGTAAAATGGTTCCAGAGCCATTTTTATCTGCTCATTTAAAGCAAGCGCTAACCGTTCAATTTCCTTGATATCCTGCCGTTTGAAGGCCGCGGCTGAAATCTTTGGCGGCAGCCCTGACCGGTGTATTGCGTTTTCAATAATAGGCAGAGCTTCTTTAAAATACGCCTTGCGGATACGAATTCCTGCAAAGCCGCCTTTTGGACATAGGCAATGGTTGTTGTGCGTATTTCCTCACATAGCGCTGTATAGGGCTTGCGGTATTTTGTCTTTAATTCAGCAAGAGATACAAGTTCCCGGTTACGTTTCAATTTATCAAGCAGTGCGGACAGGGTTTTATGTATTTCCATGATATCCATAGCAGACCTCCCTTCGGTCAAGTCACTGATCTGCCTCCAGCCGTTCCGGTTCCATAAGACCGGAAAAAAATCAGTTGTGTGGCGGTACAGAACCCGGATTTATAAGCCTGCTCAGCAACGGCGCTATTTCTTTTGATTCCGCATCTAAATAGTCATAAAACAGCTTTAGTGATTTCTTGGTAAGGCTTGATATCAGCACTCTCTGTTTTATTACCACCGTGTTATTAAGCGCTGCCGGCGGCGCAGCATTATTAAAAACCGAAGCTTCATAATTTCCAAGATAAAGCTCCTTTAAAATATCCGAGCCTTCAGCCAGGGGCAGCTTGACAACCGGATTTTTTCGGTTTAACGCTTCTGATAGTGATTGTAATGATTTAATAATTTGGGGCATCTGATGTTCAAAAAACATTTGTCCTGCTGGTGTCTCATAAAAGTTCATTCTTATTTCCTCCTAATAATGAGTGTCCATATTCGTGCTAAAAACCTCTGTTTCCTTATAAATCATGCAATGTCCTGTTTCCCCAGCGAATCCGCCGTCCCTTATCATCTTCTTCCTGGTACATGAGCAGCGCCAGCAAATCATAATCCACATCAAAGCGCTCGTATATTTCATCTAAATTTGTATCCTGCCCTTTCATAAACAAATTCAATTTTTCTTTCACCAGTATCATCTGCATAAGGTTCGATTCAATGCTTCCGGCATAGGTAATAAAATACACGTCCTTATACTCCGTAGAGGTATAGCGAATAAACCGGAAATAGAACTGGCTCATGCCGGAATTGTTATAGTGAAGCTCGGTATGATGATCTTATTGACAAATTCAAAGTTCACACTGGACGGAAGGCTTTGTTGGGTGCAGAGCAGGATACCGTTCCCGCTTTCCAGCAGCGTCTGCCGCAGGGCGCGTCTCCTGGCAAATGTTGTGTCTGAGCCGGTGACGATATACAGGGGGGCGGTCCGGAAGATATTTGCGGATTGCCCTGGCGTAGAATCCAGAACCACCTTATGCCGCACCCCGATGGCTACAATCTCATTTTCCCATCCGGCGGCCAGTTCCACGGCAGCCATAATCTTAACAGGCGTATCGCCCTCATACTCGTCTACCGTGTCCGGGGCCGCTCCAATCCGTAGCAAACAGGATAATCTGCTGGATTAATTTCATCATGCTGTCCTTTCTGGAGTTTCCTGTCAGATTAAAGTATTTGTTGCGCATGACAAGAAACTTGTCCATGGCCTTTTCATATACCTCTTTTTCCTCTCCGGAGGGAAGCGGACTGGAACCTGATGAAGCTGTTTGATGTCCTTTCCGCAGACATCCTCAAAGGTCCGTGTAATGACGGTCTTGCCCAGAAGCTCGCTTAAAACATCGGCGTTGTAGATATCCTGTGTCCTCTGCGCCACTCCAAAAACAGTAATTTTATCTGGAAGGTGGGAAGCGGAAAAAAGAGAGTATCCTTTTTTATAAGCTGGGATGGGCTGTCTGTAATATAGATTATTATGTGATTCCAGGTGAGCCTCCTTTTCCCTTATAGCGATAGAGCTTAGAGCACCACGAAAGCATATGGATTGAATTGTTGTATAGCAGTTCTAATTGTGGTGCGAACTGGAAATATTGTTTCGTGTGCTGGTACCCGTAGTCAGCAGCTTCATGCGGCAGCGCCGGAAGCCCAGGCCAAACCGCTTTGGTTCTCTGGCTTCTGGCGTTGGAGATCTCGTCGCTTTCGTCTAACACAAGCTGGATTTTCTGCCGATGCTGTTTCAACCACTTGAAACCTGCTTCTGGTACTGGGAGATTTTATTTAAGGTGATAATAACAAAATCCCCCTTGCGGATTTGCTCCAAATCCTTCAGCTTTTCCACGAACACATAGGAGATACCGTAATTCTTCAACACCAAATCCCAGTTATTCCCGGATCGAGATAGCGGAAGAGACCACCCAGGTATTGCGGATACCCTGACAATTCATTCGGTATTGCCCAACCGCAATGCCGGCAAGGGTTTTTCCGCTTCCCTGCTCCCACTGGAGAAGGGTGTTGCGTTTTGAAGCACAAGATTAATGTCATGCCGCTGGGGTTCGTTTAAATGAATTGCTTCATTATTTTTCAGCATCCCACAGAACAAAGCCAGACAGCCATCTGGCGATGTCCGGGTCCTCCTGCATATCCGTAAACTGCTGGTTCTGATTTTCGTAATCCTTTCGTTTTTCGCGTATTAGCCGGGTATATCCGGGAAAGTGTTCCGGGTTATTTTCCAGAACAGCCTGATAGATTGGCGTTGGTGCCTCATATCATGGTTCATCTGGCGGCGTATTCTTGCGCTGTAGCCTTTGTAGGCAAAGTGGTAGTTTTGCTTAACCAGAGCAATTACATCCCGTTCAGGAGGTAAATTCTGTCTTTTTAAGGTTTTATGAAGATACGATAATACTTTTTTTTTTCTGTAATCCGGACTCTGCACCATTCCTTATACGTCATGTCATCCGGTTTCTTTTCCGTGCAAAACCGGTACAGATATTCACAGCATTTTGTATACCGGGATTTCGTTTTCGGATATCTTAATATGGTACAGCAGCCTTTTAACCTTATACTGGAACTCGGCCGACGTGTCGCGGCTCTTTGCAAGCTCCAGCAGGATATGTGACTTATGTACCTCCAGGTCTGCTCTGGCCTTTTCCAGAAAGCAATCATAGATACGCCTGGCCTCTGACTGAATGTGAAAATCCGATGTCAGTGACAAGCCGGGTTTTGTGGTATATGGCAGGGGAACCCAGCCTTCTAATCCGCTTCGCCTTTGCCAGAATTGCAGCTTTGTGGGGAAGCGTCCGGCGCCCATGGCTAAAAAAGGCGTTATCCGGCAGAGTGACCTGTCCGAGAAAGCTGAATCTGCTCTCCATTTCCTGAATGAACCGGCCATCAGTAAAGCTATCAGCCAGAAAAGACTGGGGTACAATCAATGCCATGATACCAAAGGGCTTCAGCAGCCCGGCAGCCTTTTATGCAGTAATAGAGCTGCGAAAGCGTTTCACTCCCTGTCCTCCAGATACCATTTCAAATGGAAGGGTGGATTGCCAAGTATATAATCAAACGGATATCGGACTCATATGTGCGTATGTCCCCAGCTCAATATTCGCTTTCGGATAAAGGTAATGGGGCTACCTTGTATGCTTTGTGATCTATTTCACAGCCATAAGCGTTTGACTCTGCGGGCAGAAAGTTGAAAAAGCTCCCCATTCCGCAGGTTAAGTCTGCGATTAAGTCAGATGCGGAAGGCTTCAGGCACGATACCACCAGGTCGCATATTGACGGTGGTGTAAAAAACTGACCGTTCTCTATTTCCTTTTTGGCGTCACTGTATTCATGGTAATTCTCATAGTCCTCCCGCTGTAAATCATGCAGCCCGCCGTCACCGGTGTAGGCGTTGTAAATATCAGCCGCTGTAATTTCCGCCGAGTCAAAGCCATCATGATCTATGAGGTAGAGAACCTTTTCGTTCAACGCTTTTCTCTGATTCAACAGGGATAGGAGTGTTCTCATAGGGATATTTCATGAAAGCCCCCTTAATAGACACGGCCCAGATATTCGTCTGCAAATTGCCGGGCAACGGCTTCACTTGCAAATCTGATATCAACCCGTCCGTTTTTAAACATTTTAAGCTGGCGAACCTTGCTGCAGGTTAAAAAATTCAACCGTCTCAGAACCGGAATGACGGTAGCCTAACAGGCTGTCAAAGCCATGGGGCATAAGCGCAAAGCACCCCGTCTCAAAGTGTGCTATGCCTTTCAGGATTTCCTTTAAGCTGTCGTTAAGCGCCCAGTCTCCGTTGCTATACCAATTTTTTATAAGAGCAGCCATATGTGAAACGCAAAACGGATTTCTTAATTTCAAAGTCCGCGGTTTTTCTTTAAGCAGCTCCACGCGGCGTTATGACACTTATCCTTTAATTCATATAACGCCTGCTCTCCAAAATCACGGCCATTCATCTGTTCAAAATCAGATTAACAATATCCTCATAGCTAAGGGACAACGCCAGCATATCCCTTTCATACTGCTCCTGTGCTGCTATGGTCCGCCGTGAATCAAAGACGCTTTGCGGAAGCAGCTTTTGTTCAATCGCATATTCATCAATGGAGACATGATAAGCTCTGCTGAAATGCGCGGTAAGATTTTGAATGAACCGGGAATGGAGCTTCATCATGTGCTCACTGATCTGGACGGCAGAAATATCAAAGCCGCCGCTGGTTGATAAATAGGACGCATGGGAATCCACCTCCAACAGGATATCTTTTTGCCTGCCGCAGATATCCTCCCATATGTATTCCATTTCCTGAAAACAGGTCTGGGCTGTATGGTATGCCGCTTCGTGGGCTTCACAAAAGCGCTGGTCTGCTTCTGACAGCCGGATATCCGCTTTTACCGTAACTGCCTCAAATTTTGATAAAATATCCAAGGGTAACCTCCTTATCATCAGCCGTTCTGCAGAATCCGGTGAAGCTCTGACATCAGCAGCCGGTGGTTCTTTTCATACTGTGGCAGAAACGGTTTTGCAGATCGTAATTGTAGTATCCAAAATAAAGTAAGCCGTGGAAGAAACAATCTGCCACGGCTGAAGCGTCAGGAGCCGGCCTGACTGCCGGCCCCTGTCTGTCAGTTACCATTCTTTAGGCTGCCATTGCCAGTTTTGCAGGAAGCATGGCGCTGGCTGCCCCTGGAAAAGGGGACAGTGACAGATGGTATTCGGCCTTTGCTGTTTCAAAGCGTATAAAATCCTCCATCTGTTCATGAATCGCCACTACAGGCAAGGTATGGCGAATTCGTCCGTTGGCATATAAAAAGGCGCTTTGCCCCACCATTAGAGGGCGCAAAAGGCGTCCGTTCACAGCAATTTCTTTTTTGTAATGTTTCATTCGTTTTGACCTCCAATCTGCCCGCTGCGGCATTTGTCTATTCATAACATAAGTCCATAAGAATACTGCGGACATCCTCCAGCAGCTTTTGAACGTGCTTCATGCTGGTTTTATGGCTGCGGGCAATCTCTCTCTGACCCCATAGCCGTTGGACTTTAAGTACACCATATCAAGCTGCTGCCTGGAGATTTGCCCGGCCAGGTCGTGGAGCAGGAGCTTGGCCTCCAGCTGTTCCATCAAGTCATTTCGGGATGGTAAGCTGTGCCCAGGGGCAGTCCGTCATGGGATAAGCATACATGGATGCTTTACCACCTCTGCATTGCGCTTCTGGCGGCGGTTTGCTTTGTAGTGGTTGAGCAAATCAACCCGCATACAATTCCATGCGATTGTTCCAAATTTGTACTTTTTCAGATTGGCTTCCGTGAAATAGCGCCGGACGGCCCGAAGGTATCCGAATATCACCACATCATAGAATTCATCTTCATTTAGTCCATAGGCGTTCAGAAAAGCATGTACAAGGCCCACA
>VOFH01000202.1_pt1 | contig 30000 bp, 53 predicted proteins | sample 5384091 | NCBI WGS metagenome assembly VOFH01 (sample SAMN12384727, study PRJNA508395) | human gut metagenome | isolation source: healthy gut G | host: Homo sapiens
TTTGATGTTCAACGTTTTTCCAGTTGAGTTCGCCTATACTCTAGATAATGGAGATCCAGGTGACATTGCTTTTGAAACTTTTAATGCAGCAGCTGCTACAATTCATTTTCATGGTACAGTTGTTCATCCCGGAGAAGCATATGGCTTAATGGTTAATGCTGCTTTGATGTCTAGTGAATTTATCCAAGGCTTGCCAGCTGATGAGGTCCCAGAAAATAGTAAGGGCTTTGATGGCTATTTTATGGTTTTATCCAATAACGGTAATGTTGATCATGCCCAAATTCAATTGATTATCCGAGACTTTGATACTGATGGCTTTGAGAAAAAGAAAAGTTAGTCACAGACCTAGTGGATAAGTTAAATGAAAAATATGGAAAAGATCGCGTAACCTTAGAGTTGCATGATCAATACCGTAGTCCTGGTGATTTAATTAAAAATATCCTTATGTTGTAAATTTAGTTTTACATGCCTATGACGCTCTAGGATTAAAGCCTAAAATTATTCCATTTCGCGGTGGAACAGATGGAGATTTTATTTCAGAAAAGGGCATTCCTACACCTAACTTATTTAATGGTGGTGCGAACTTCCACGGGCCATATGAATATGTAACAACTGAGAGTATGGCATTGCTTTCTAGAACTTTGATTGAAATTGCTCGGCAACATGTTTTATTAAATAGTAATCGTGATGAACGTCCATTAAAGAGAAAGTATTAAGTTAAATGAATTTTTATACAATAAATTATATTCAAAGTCACCAAAACACTGATCGGACGGCCTTATATATCTTAATGATTGTAGCAGCTAGTGCGATGATTATTTTTACTATTCTTTATTTACGAGATCGTTTTAATACCAGGTATCGTGATTTAGGAATCATCGCACTTTTATTTTTGGTATTATTTGCTGGTACTCAGTATGAAAAATATATTCAAAATAATGAGCAAAAATCAAAGGCTGCTCAAATTGTTCCTTTTATTAAGTCAATTGCAGACGATGCAAATGTTAAGAAAAGCGATGTAATGGTAAGTTCGACGACCTTGCAAGATGGAATGATTATCCGAATCGATTCCAAAAATGAAGATTATCAATTGAATTTAAATGAAGATAATAATAGTTACACTTTGACTCGTGCTCATGTAATTGATCATCATGTATATGTACAAAAGTAGGTAAAAGATGGATTATACACAATTATTTATTAAGTTTGCTTTAGGGATCTTAACTCTCATTATTCAGATTAACGTTTTTGGTAAGAGTAAATTTAGCACCAACTACAGCATTAGATCAGTTACAAAATTATGTCCTTGGTGGAATTATTGGTGGTTTAATTTATAATTCCAGCATTACAATTATTCAATTTTTACTCGTATTAGTGATTTGGACTTTGGTAGTCTTTATTTTGAAGTTTGGACGTGAACGTAGTAATTGGGTTCGTAATTTAATTGATGGAAAACCGGTTCAAGTGATAAAGAATGGTCAGGTCTTAGTTGGAAATTGCATGAAGGCGGGTATTTCAGCTAATGAATTAATGTTTAGATTGAGGAGTCGAGGAATTTATTCAGTTGAAAAAGTTAAAAATTGCATTTTTGAACAAAATGGGCAGTTAACGGTAATTGAAAACGATGAAGATAATATTCGCTTTCCAATTATTAGTGATGGTCAAATTAATGATGACGTTTTAGATTTAATTCATAAATCTAGTGCTTGGCTTGAACAAGAAGTAACTAAAGCTGGTTATAATAGTATTGATGATGTCTTTTTAGGAGAATATATCGAAGGAAAACTACGTTTGGTTGGATATTCTGAAAAATAAAAGGAAGAAATAACATGAAAGATTTTAAACAAATACAAAAATGGCTAGCTGAAGCAGATGCAGTAATTGTTACTGCTGGTAATGGCTTTGCACAAATGGAGGGGCTTGATATGTTTGAGGACGCGGCTTTTCCAATTGAATATCAAGCAGTAAGCAAAAATATCATGTTAAAACTATTGCAGATGCCTTAGACAAAAATTTTTGATTCCTGGGATGAAAAATGGCAGTTTTGGAGTCAGTTAATTAATGAATATTCAGTTGAATATGAACCAAGTAAGGCAATGAAGCAATTAAAAGAGCTCTTAAATGGAAAGAACTATTTTATTGCGACCAGTGCTTTTGGTCACTTTTTTTGAAACAGCGGGATTTGAGCAAGAAAAATTTTTGATGTTTTTGGCGATTGGACTAGAATGCAGTGTTCTAGTGGATTAAACCATGGTACTTACTCTGATTTGTCTGTTGTAAAGAGATATATTAATGGACAAGGCGAGATTCCGCGCTGCGAAGATTGTGATTCACCAATGGAAATTCATATGCCGCTTAATGCACATTTCTTCCCAGATGAAGATGCTAATACAAGATTTCGGTGGTTTTTAACTAGAAATCAAACTAAGAAAGTTGTGGTTTTAGAATTAGGTGTTGATCCAACTAGTCCCACAATTGCTTGATCCAATGGTAAAATTAGTAGAACAATTTAAAGATTGGCATTATGTTGCAGCCGATTTAAGTCAGGATGAATTACCTGATAACATTCAAAAAGAAGTGCCGGGTTAGGGATGGCGCTTCCTGAAGTGATTTAAAAAATTTCTAAAAATGAAGGTTAAAAAATGAGTATTTCAGTTATTCAAGGTGTGCTACGAATTCCAGCTGCTCAAGATAAAATACGTCAAAAGGAATTGAAAAGCCTGGTTTTCCAGAAAACTATACTTTAATTGATGTTGAAACTACTGGTCTTAGTCCATATCGTGATCGAATTACCGAAATGGGTGGCTTGAAAGTACGTCATGGAGAAGTAGTAGCAACTTTTTCAGAATTAGTGAAGTTTCCTGATAATAATAAGGTACCTGCTTTTATTACTAAATTAAATGGAATTGATGAAGCAGCTATTGAAGAAAAAGGATTACCAGTTCAAGAAGCAATTAAGAAGTATCGCGAATTTATCGGCAGTGATCCAATTGTTGGCTATAATGTAAATTTTGATTTGAACTTTGTTTATGATTTAGCTGAAAAGTATCATTTGACAGTTTTAAACAATGACTATGTAGATGTTTACCGTTTGGCGCGTAGCTTTTATCCACAAGAGCGACATAGTCGCTTGCTTGATTGCATGCATCGAATGAATATTGCAGAGAACCAAGAACACCGTGGTTTAGATGATTGCTTAGATACTAAAAAGGTTTTTGATGAGTTTCATAAACTATTTAAACAAGAGCATATGCTTAGAGCACAAGAGGCAGTTAAAACTTTAGATTTAACTAGTGAGTGGCCTGATATTGTTAAGCAAACGCAAGCTTTTCGCAGTCCTTTTTATTCATAAAAAAGTGGTAATTGCTGGTGATTTAGACCTAGATGAGTATGAATTAGCTAACGCAGTAAAAAAATCTAGGCGGCTTTATTCAAGAAGAAGTGGGGGCAAGATACGGATTACGTTCTAGTTGGTGATCACGATTTCTTCAGAACAGATGTTACTGAATTAAATAAGGCAAAAGCTCTGAAAAAACAAGGGCAAAACATTAGAACTTGGTCAGAGAGCTTTTTCTTAAATGTGCTTGATAATTGGGCACGTAGTTAAAAATCTAGATACTAAAAAGGAATCCTATAGTAGGATTCCTTTTTTTTATAATGGGGAAGATTAAGATGGACTAACCAGCTGATATTAATTGCTACGATTATAAAAGTTAGAATTGTAATTACCTCAAAACTAGACCAAATAAGGCAAGAAGTTGCTCCAATTATAGTTGTAATTAAAAAGACCAGAATAGTAGATCTTCTTAATTTGAATTGCGGTTTATTGTAGCGTGTTGCAAATAATAATCCTAAATAAAATAAACCAACCCCGCAATATAGACATAAGACGGCAAACCAAGAATTAGCGTCTGTTTCGTGAATAAATTTAATGCTAACAGTAATTAGACTGATTCCAAAAATTATTAAATAGTGTAAATAAATTAAAAGCATTACCTGTAACGTCATCTTGATCTTCATCAGTAAACTTATCGAATTGTAAAGCATAAGTGAAAAATAATAAAGCGACTGTTAAAAGATAAGAATTGAATAAAGTGAAAAAAGTATTAGGTCGAAAATAATCCGCAATTCAATAATTGTTTCACCAAAGATAATAATTACTAAAAGATTTAATCTTTCAAGTAAATGAGGAAAAAATAATAGGATGTTTAATAGTATATTTTGTGGTTAAAATAGGCATTAACCAACTAAAAATAATGCCAATGACTGCTAAAACAAAGCCAGGAATATTATCTAATAGTCCGCCAATGATTAAAGTGATTGATCTAAAAATTAAAATTAGGAAAAATGCCCGGGAAATATTTTGATCAATTTCACTTTTAATTTGAAAATAATTAATTAAGTAATGACTTGCTAAAGTAAAAAGAAAGTAAACCAGCAGAAATAAATAAAATTTTCATTTCAGTTAGGTTGTTTGTGTCAAAAGAGTTAGACATGTAAAGCAGAATCATCATGTCAATGAAATAAAAAGCAATGTCTGCCCAGCTACCTATCCCATAGCGATTAGTAAAGACAGTTTGAACCATCCATGAATTAATAAAGATAATAACAATTAATGCAAATAGCGCAAAAGATGTAGGGGGAAACAAGGCCATGCTCAAGATGATGAAGTATCTCAGTTGTTTTAGAGATCATGTAGACAAAAACGAGATCATAAAATAAAGCAATTTTTGAAACTCGTTTATTTAAAATTGCTTGCATGAAGATTTTACCTGCTTTCTTTAGAATTCTTCGTGCTCGTTCGGATCGAAACGGCGTGCGGATTCTTTATCTAAATCAATTAAGCTTTGAACTTCTTCAGGAGTTAATTTGAAATCAAAAATGTCTAAATTGCTTAGTTGGTGCTTATAAGAACTGGCTTTGGAATTGGCACAACATTGATTTGCGTTTCCCAGCGTAAGATTATTTGAGCGGGAGATTTGTGATATTTCTGTGCTAATTCAATAATTTCTTTTTCTTGAAAGGCTTCACCACCACGCTGAAGCGGACTCCAAGCTTCAGTAATAATATGATGTTGATTATCATACTCACGAACTTTTTACTTGACCAGTAAGGATGCAGTTCGATTTGGTTAACAGCTGGCATAACACCAGTTTCACGGTATAAGTATTCAATATGTTCTGGTTCGAAGTTAGAAACTCCTACTGAGCGAATTAAGCCGAATCTTTGTGCATCAATCATGGCTTGCCAAGCTTCAAGGTAGTGGTTTTCCTTTGGATTTGGCCAGTGGATTAGATAGAGATCATAATAGTCGAGGTCGGCAGAGTAAAGAGATTCTTGAATTTGTTCAAGTGCTTCTTGGTATTTGTGATGACGCCCAGGTAATTTAGAAGTTATAAAAATATTGTCGCGGTTTACACTACTATTTTTGATGGCACGCCCTACAGCTCCCTCGTTTTCATAATTAACGGCGGAATCTAGTAGACGATAACCATTTTTTAAGGCTGCTTGGATAGCAAAAACGCCGCGAGAACCGTTTAATTTATAAGTTCCAAAACCGATTTTGGGGATACGATTCCCATCGTTTAAATTGAAATATTCCATTCTTTTTCTTCTTTCTATTTTTGATAGAGTTGCCATGTTTATTGTAGCAGTCTAAATGAATAAAAACTTATTAATCATATTGCAAACATACGTTCAAATATCTATGCTGAAAGAAATAAAGCTAGGGAATAGGAAATGGCAAAGAGAAGAAAATATAGAAAAAGCAAAAAAATACAGTAGCAAGCTGGATTATAGCAATTGTAATTATTATTTGGGGTGGTTGGTTTAAGCTTCAATCTTCTAACCACACATCAAATCAAAGTCAAGAACCAAGTAGTTCTCAGCAAGTAGTAAATAAGGCTACAACAGCTAATACTAATTATGGCGGATTATCTAGTGATGATTATCAAAAACTAGCCAATTTGGATTTTAAAAGTGGCGACAAGGCTTATGTCTATGTAAATAATAATAAGTCCACGTTAATTAAAAATGCCTGGAAAGTTAACAAGGTAATCTATTCTAATTTAGATAATTTAAATCGTACTTCTCATTCAAATACTGCTTTTCTCGAACCAAGAAATGTGGCTAATGATTCTTTAAGAGTAAGACAGTTTATTAATCCTACGGCATGGCATTCTAATCGAGAAAATGGCACGCAAATCTATAATCGTGGTCATTTGATTGCTTATTCGATTTCGGCAGGAATTGATCAGGATGGTAACTATAATCCTAATAATCAGTCAGGTGATCAAAATAATCCGAAAAATTTATTTACGCAAACTGCATTTTCTAATCAAAAAAATCCAGACTATTTTTGAGGGAAAAGTTCGAAATTCTTTAAAACAAGGAAATAAAATTATTTTCAAGCAACACCAATTTTTAGGGAAATGAATTAATGGCGCGTGGTATTAATTTACAGGCAATAAGCTTGAACAATAATTTGAACTTTAATGTTTATCTTTTTAACGTGCAGCCTGATTATGTGTTTGATTATAATAATGGTAGGGCTAAAATAGATCGTAATATGGTAGTTAATCAATAAATAATTTTTAGAGAAAACAATGAAGAAAAGTAAAGATAACTGTACGGCAATGATTGTCGGAAAAAAGCTACAATTGATGGTTCAACTATCATTGCACGTGATGAAGATGGTTATGGTGGTATTAATGAAAAGCTTTTTGTCGTTCATGAAGCTAAGGACTATGATGAAGACTATGTATCAAAGTATAACGGCTTGAAGCTTCACTTAAAGGGGCATGGCTGCAAGTGGACTGCTACACCAACAGCAGATGCTTCAGAAGGTCGCTGGGATGAGCAAGGAATTAATGAATATAACGTAGCAATGTCAGCTACTGAAACTGAAGCAACCAATGCTCGCTGTTTAGGGCATGATCCTTTAGTTAAAAATGGTGTTGATGAAGATTCCATGGTGTATCTTGTTTTACCATTCGTTAAAAGTGCTCGTGAGGGTGTGGAACGCTTAGGTAAGTTAATTGAAAAATATGGTACTGGTGAAAGCAACGGTATCGCTTTTTCTGATCACAATGAAGTTTGGTATTTTGAAACTGGTGCTGGCCATCAATGGGTTGCTCAAAAGAATTCCAGAAGATTCTTATGCAATTTGTCCGAATATTATGGTTATTCAAGATATCGACTTTGATGATCATGAGAATTTTATGTATGCTTCTACAATTCGTGATTTTGTGGAAAAGAACCATTTAAATCCAAGTACTGATGGTAAGTGGAGTTTTAGAGATATTTTCGGTACTAAAGCTGAAGCTGATAGTTATTACAACACTCCAAGAACTTGGTATGGCCAAAAGTTGTTTAACCCTAGTGTTGAACAAGATCCTCTAAGTCAAGAAATGCCATTTATCAGAAAGCCTGAAAAGAAGATTGGCGTTGAAGATGTAGAGTATTTCTTATCAAGTCACTATAACGGGACTGAATATGATCCAATGGGATCTTTTTGCTTCTGGGGATGATAAGAAGCAAAAGATGTTCAGATCAATTGCTTTAGATAGAAACCAATCTAGTTGTATTCTTCAAATTAGAAATGATGTTCCTAAAGAAATAGCTGGTATTCAATGGATTAACTTTGGTTTTTATGCTTATAGTTTATGTACCTTTCTATACCAATATTGATGACACGCCACTTAACTATCAAAAAGCTAGTCATATGGTTACGCCTGAATCTAGTGCTTATTGGTTATATAAGAGCTTACAAGTATTAGTAGAACCAAGATACCATCAATTTATTTACCAAGTTGATAACTTTAGAGATGAATGTCAAAGTTATGCTGTAAGTCGTGTTTCAGCAACTGATGAGAAAGCAAGAGAAATGTCTGGAAAAGAACAAACTAAATATTTAACGGCTGCTAATGCTGAAACTGCTGCTCATATTACTACTGAAACTAAGAAATTGATTAGCGACTTAACTAGACAAGCATTAAATACATCTAAATTTCAATTTGAACGCGGCGATAATTTATAATTTTTTTGAGAAAACACTGCACAAGATGTAGTGTTTTTTTATTGTTCGACTTTCTCTATCTTGTATATTGAGAAAACCAATACAAAACATAAAACTAAAAAATGCAAGTAGCAAAATACGATTTATTAATATTTTTATATAAAAATGTTCTTAAAATGATATTATTATCCACATCTTATCCACAAAAAAGCAATAAAAAATTCACAAAGTACGAATTATTTACTGAAAAAATATTTGTGATTTTGTTGCTTTTATCATAAAATTTGTGGTGTAATATGATTTAAATCTAAATGTAGTAGTGAGAGATATATGAACGAAGATAAATTCATTCAGGTAAATAACCTAGAAAAAACTTATGAGAATGGTTACCAAGCAATTAAATCTGTCACCTTTTCCGTAAAGAAAGGCGACTTGGTATGTTTGTTGGGTCCTAGTGGTTGTGGAAAAACCACTACTTTAAATATGATCGCGGGTTTATTGAATCCAACTGGGGGAGACATTATTGTAAATGGTAAGTCTCTTCTTAATGTTGCGCCCAAAGATCGTAATATTGGCTATGTTTTTCAAAACTATGCCTTGTACCCTCATATGACAGTCTTACAAAATGTAATGTTTCCAATGACAGTTGGAAAGAACAAGAAACCTAAGGACGAGGCTGAAAGAATTGCCAAAAAATTTATGAAGTTAACTCATATTGAAGAGTTGGCTGATCAAAAACCAGGTAACCTTTCTGGTGGTCAACAACAACGTGTTTCAATTGCACGTGCTTTAGTGCAAGAACCCCAGATTTTATTAATGGATGAACCGCTAAGCAACTTAGATGCACGCCTGCGTTTAAAGATTCGTGAAGAGATTCGTAATTTAGTTAAAGAAGTTGGCATTACAACTTTATTTGTTACGCATGATCAAGAAGAAGCTTTATCAATCGGAGATAAGATTATTCTTTTCCATAATGGTGTAATTCAACAAGATGATAAGGGACAAGATCTTTATCTAGAACCAAATAATCAATTTGTGGCTAACTTTATTGGTAATCCAGTAATTGATAACTTTGATGTTAAGGTAGCAAATGATCAAATTGTTGGCTCAGATTTTGAAATTCCAGTTGCAAAGTTAAATAGCTCAAAATTTAGAAGCAAATTAGCAGATGGCGATTATACATTAAGTATTCGTCCAGAAAACTTGAAGCTAGCTGATGAAGGCGAACTCTCTGAAGTGATCGATGATATTGAGTTAATTGGACGTGAGCGTGTATTAAAGTTTAATCATGCTGGAATTAGTCAACGTGCATTAATTGATTTAGAGCAAGAAGTAAAACGCGGAGATAAAGTTAAATTTAAGATGAACTTGGATCGCATTTACTTATTTAAGCCAGATGGGAGCGAATCTATTAATGAAAGATAATCAGAAAAAAGCTTGGTTATTCTTAGCACCGGCAATTGTTTGCGTTACTGTATTTAGCATCTGGCCGATTTTACGTGCCTTTACGATGAGTTTTGAGGGGGCCCATTAATTGATCTGCATTTTAATGGCTTCTCAAACTATCAGTATATTTTTAGTGATCCAGAATTTTTGGCGTGCAATTATGAATACAGCTATTTATTCATTTTTAGCTGTTCCAATTGCTTTAGTAATTTCTGTTGCCCTTGCTTGGTTTATTTTTTCTAAAATTAAACATACAGCTTTCTTTGAAACAATGTTCTTTATGCCATATGTTACAAGTACAATTGCAATCGGAATTGTTTTTCGCTACATCTTCAATGGTGAATATGGCCTATTGAATTTCTTATTAAAACTTGTTCATTTACCGCAACCAGATTGGTTAGATAATCCTAGCTTAAGTCTTGTTTCACTAATTATTTTTGGTGTCTGGTCATCCTTAGCTTTTAATATTGTTATCTTAATGGGTGCGTTAAGAAATATTGAACCGAATTACTATGTTTTGGCTGATATGTATGGGGCAACAAGTAAAGAAAAATTTTGGCGGATAACTGTTCCTCAACTAGTACCAACCTTAGCTTTTCTTTTAACAGTTAACTTAATTGGGGCATTTAAGATCTATACTCAAGTTTATGCATTATTTAATGGACAAGCTGGAGTAGGAAATTCAGCAATGACGGCAGTTTACTATATTTATAATAAATTCCAAATTGTTGGAACTCCGGGCGTAGCTATGGCTGCTACTGTGGTCTTGTTCCTATTTATATTGTTCGTAACTTTCTTACAAAGAAAATTGATGAAAAAGGTGAACAGTTAAAATGAAGCAGAAAAAATTACGTTGGGGAATGATTTTTGTCTATTTATTCATTGGAATTTTTGGCATTATAACTGTTTTCCCATTTATTTATATGATTTTAGGTGGCTTGATGTCATATCAAGAAACCACGACTATTCCGCCAACTTTGATTCCTAAAGTCTTTAGGTGGAGTAACTATCAAAAAGTATTCGAACAAGCGCCATTTGCAAGATATTTTTGAATACCTTTATCACAGCAGCAACTACAACGATTGTTACTCTATTTACTTCAATCCTTGGTGCTTTTGCAATGACTAACTTAAAGTTCAGGGGAAAAGGATTAATTCAATTGGTCTTTCTTTCATTGTTAATGGTGCCTGGAGAAGCAATAATTTTTACCAACTATAACACGATTGCTCATTTAGGCTTATTGAATACTTATTTAGGATTAGTTTTACCATTCTTAACTTCAATCTTCTATATGTATTATTTGCAAAGTTACTTCACAGCAATTTCACCAACAATTTATAAAGCAGCTATGATCGATGGGGCTTCTGATTGGGAATATATTTGGAGAATTTTAGTTCCAATGTCTAAAGGTGGTTTAATTACTGTAGCGTTACTTAGTTTTATTTCTGGCTGGAATTCATTCTTATGGCCATTATTGGTTACAAATGAAGATAAGATGCGTTTATTAAACAATGGGTTAGCTGCATTTGCGTCAGATGCAGGAGCTCAAACGCAACTGCAATTAGCAGCTGCAACTTTAACAGTTGTTCCTGTTTTAATTGTTTACTTCATTTTTAGAAAGCAAATTATTCGAGGAGTAGTACGTAATGACCTCAAAGCCTAAAACTAAAGTTACTTTTTATAATGGATTAACTACCATCGGTGGTCCAATGATTGAAGTGGCTTATGATAAGTCGCATGTATTGTTTGATTTAGGAGAAGTATATCGTCCAGAATTAGGGCTAAAAATGGAAGATGAAGATTTTGCTACTCTGCTCAAGTATCAACTAATTGGTGATGTGCCAGATTTCTATGATCCTAAAGTTACAGGAAAAGAAATTGATCATGAACGGTGGGAACATAGCGCAGCATATATTTCTCATCTTCACTTAGATCACAGTAAGGCAATGAACTTGTTAGCGCCAGAAATTCCTTTATATGCAGGTCCATTAACAGCAGCCTTGTTGCCAGTGCTAAATCGTGATGGCGAATTTTTATTGCCAGCGGCTGATAAGCCTAAAAATTATACTCGCCCAATAATTGCTGCTAAGTTAAATGAGCCAATTCATGTTGGTGACATAACTTTAACAGTTGTCCCAAGTGACCACGATGCTTATGGGGCAACAGGTTTAATTGTGAAGACGCCAGATAAAACAATTGTTCATACTGGTGATATACGTCTGCATGGCTATCATCCTGATTGGGTGCGTAAATTTATGGCAGCTGGTAAGGGATGTGATATGCTAATTATTGAAGGTACTGGTGTTTCATGGCCAGATCGTAGTGAAGACGATAGCGAGGAATTTAAAGGCGTTAAGAATGAAATTGAATTGACAAAAAGAATAGTTCAATACCAAAAAGATAATCCGAAGCGCCAATTAACTTTTAATACTTATCCTACAAATGTAGAGCGAATTTTGAGAATCATTTCAGATTCACCTCGAAAAGTAGTCCTTCATGCTAAACGTGCTGAACTCTTGAAGCTAGCATTAAAGCAAGATGTTACTTATTATTATTTACAAGAAGATAAAAAAAATTGATGCGCTCGATCCTGATCTTGAAATTAGTTATCAAGATCTTTTAAAGGACGATCATCAATATTTCTGGCAAGTAGTTGGTCATTATGATCAATTACAACAAGGTGGCTTGTACATTCACAGTAATGCCGAGCCTTTAGGGGATTTTGATCCAGCCTATGCTCCGTTTATTGAAAATATTGAGAAGCGTGGAATTGAATTAATAACTTTGCGTTGCTCAGGACATGCGGATGTAGCTGAATTAAAAGAAATTATTGCGGGTTTTGAGCCGAAAATCTTGGCTCCAGTGCACACATTGCATCCTGAATTAGAAGAAAACCCATTTGGAGAAAGGATTTTACCTAAGCGCGGAGAGGTATTTACGCTTAGTTAAAATTAAAATTTTATTTTGTTGTTGTTTTTATTGGGAGGAACATATGAAGTTCACTAAAAATTTGCAGCAGTTGCAGTTGCTGCTTTAGCCCTTGTTGGCACTACTGCTTGCTCAAATTCTAAGAGTAATGATAGCTCAAGTAGTAAGTCTGCTGATATTCCAACTAAGATTACCAAGAAGACTACTGTTGTTTTCTGGCATGGTATGACTGGTACTCAAGAAAAGACTTTGCAAAGCTTGACTAAGGATTTTGAAAAGAAGAATCCTAACATTACTATTAAGCTTGAAAACCAAGGTAAGTACAATGATTTGCAAGCAAAGATTAACTCAACTTTGCAATCACCAAATAACTTACCTACAATTACTCAAGCTTATCCTGGCTGGCTATTAAATGCCGCTAACAGCAAACGCTTAGTTGATATGACCCCTTACATTAATAATAGTAAGATTGGTTGGGGTTCAGCTAAAAAGAGTGATATCCGTGAAGAATTATTAAAGGGTGCTCAAATTAAGGGGACTCAATATGGTATTCCATTTAATAAATCTGTTGAAATGTTAACTTACAACAAGGATTTATTAGACAAATACGGTGTTAAAGTACCAAAGACTATGTCTGAATTAAAGGCAGCTTCTAAGAAGATCTATGAAAAGAGTAACCACAAAGTTGTTGGTGCTGGATTTGACTCACTTTCAAACTACTACGTTTTAGGTATGAAGGATGAAGGCGTAAACTTCTCTAAGAACATCAACTTTACTGGTTCTAAGTCTAAGAAAGTAATTAATTACTATGCTGATGGTATTAAGGCTGGCTACTTTAAGACTGCTGGTTCAGCTGGCTACCTTTCAGGTGACTTTTCTAACCAAAAGATTGCTATGTTTGTAGGTACTAGTGCTGGTGAAGGCTTCGTTAAGATGGGTGTTGGTAACAAGTTCCAATACGGTGTTGCACCTCGTCCTTCTAAGTACAATATGCAACAAGGTACTGATATTTATATGTTTAACAAGGGTACTGCTCAACAAAAAGCAGCTGCCTTCATGTACATTAAGTACTTGTTAGGTAAGGACCAACAATTAACTTGGGCTGATAAGACTGGATACATTCCTGTAACTAATAAAGTAATTAATTCTAGTGCTTACAAGAACTCAACTAAGACTAAAGTTCCTGCTCAATTAGATAAGGCAATGAAGCACTTATACAGTGTTCCTGTAGTTAAGAACAGTAATGCCGCATACACTCAATTGAATTCAATTATGCAAAACATCTTTGCACAAGCAAAGAAGGGTCAAAAGCTGGAATTCACAAATTGATGCTGGTAAGACTAAGTTCCAAAGTGCTTGGAATCAATAAAAACAGAATATTAAGTAAAAAATGAGGACTGTCGTGATGACAATCCTCATTTTTGATGATTTTATAAAAGAAAAGTAGAATAAAGGCAATTAACGCAGGTAACATCTGAACAACAAAAATTTTTTTACTTGCTGTAAAACCGCCAAAAATAGCAACAACTACAACAAATGCTAGTAATAGTTGCCAGATCGTGATTAAAGTTGGCATTCTAAAGAAGAAAAATACGATTAAAATTAATAAACCTAACATTCCATTATAGATGCCTTGGTTGGCTAAGGCAGTTTTGGCAGCAGGTTGTTTAACAAAATTTATATCCATGTCAAATGATTTGGCTTGTAAATCGGGCTTTCCAAAGATTTCTAACCACATAATTCCAATATGTTCTATTCCGACAAGGATTGTTAGAATAACTCCAATATTTCTTAAAATCATTTTGTACTCTCCTTACTAATTCTTTCAGATAAATTTTACTTATTGTTAGTAGGTAAAAGCAACTGATCAACTTAATATAAATTAGTAATATTGTTGCATTTACAACAATAATGAAATATACTAGATAAAAATAAAAGGAGTAAACATGGAAAAAGAGGATATTCTAAGACAAATCGGTTCAATTTCACGGGCATTAGATTCGATTGCGAATATTGAATTTAAGGATTTGAAGTTGAATCGGGGACAATACTTATATTTAGTTCGAATTTTTTGAACATCCTGGAATTATTTCCGATCAATTAGCTGTATTATTGAATATCGATCGCACTACTACTTCACGTGGAGTTAGAAAGATTGAACAGGCAGGACTTGTTTTTAAAAAAAGATGATGAGGTTAATAAGAAAATTAAGCATCTTTTTGTCACAGAAGCTGGTGAAAAATTAGCGAAAGAGATAGAAAAAAGAAAATACTTATTCCAATGAACTAATGATAAAGGGACTAAGTAAGACTGAACAAGCTGAGTTAGGAAGATATTTGAGCATTATTGAAAAAAATGCTAATGAGAATTGGAGCTTTGTAAAGAATGGTGGAAAAAGGGAGTACTAGGACGATGCAAGCATATGAAATAAAAAAAGTGACGATAGCTGATATTCAAGACTTACAACAGATTTCGCGCGAGACTTTTTCAGAGACTTTTGGCTCGCAAAATAGTACTGAAAACATGGAAAAATTTCTGAATAAAGCTTATGCAGAAGAAAAATTGAGATCTGAAATCGAAAACAAAAATAGTAATTTTTATTTTTTAATTGTAAATAATCAAGTAGCTGGCTATTTAAAGGTAAATGAAGTCGATGCTCAAACAGAGCAGGTGGCAGACAATGCTTTGGAAGTGGAAAGAATTTACTTGAAACAAAACTTTCAGCATCAGGGATTGGGCTTGGTTTTAATTAAATTAGCTGAGGAACTGGCTAGGAAAAGAACAAGGCTAATATGTGGCTTGGTGTTTGGGAGAAAAATTATCAAGCCCAGACTTTTTACAAAAAGATGGCTTTAAGAGAGTTAGTCAACATACATTTGTAGTTGGAGATGATCCTCAAACAGACTTTATTTTAGTTAAGGAGTTAAAGTAATGAGGTTTTATTTTAAAGCAATTGATGAAATGACGGGACGAGAGGCTTTTTGTGTTGAAAGATTAAGAAATGAAGTTTTTGTTAGCGAGCAAAAAATCATAGTGCCTGAAATAGATGATGAGGATTTCTATGCTATTCATGTTTTTTTACTTTAAATAAAAGTAACGATAATGCATTAGCTACTTGCCGAATTTTTAAAGATAAAAATGGAGCTTGGTATTTAGGACGCGTCGCAGTTTCAAAGAAAGCACGGGGATGCATCTAGGAAGCAAGATGCTGGAAGAAGTTCACTATTATTTAAAAGAAAATGGAGTTGATAGATTATATTGCCATGCACAGATGACAGCTAAGCCATTTTACGATTATCTTGGCTATCAAGTGAAGGGCAATATATTTAATGAAGCTGGCATTGATCACATCTTAATGTATAAAGATTTATAGACAGAAAAGACCTCGGAAAATAGAATTCCGAGGCCTTTTAACTTTTAATTATTCATCATCGTTATGGTTAGTGAAGTAACGGTAGTCTTTACTCTTATCAAAAATTACACCACGTGCGTTTTCACCGTTTGAAACGCTGAATACTGCATCTGGGTATTTTTCTTTAACTTCAGCTTCCATGTAGGAACGCATCATAGCATTGTTTGAAAGAACTGAACCAGTTAAAGCAATGCGCATTGGCTTAGGATCTTCGTAACGATCTAAACACATAATAATATCGCGTGCTAAAAGATGAGCTTGATCGGCGATGATCTTACGAGTATCTTCATCGCCGCTATCTGCCAGTTTAGCAACTTTGACAGCTTTTGAAGCAACTTCTGGACTAGTTAAGCTGTAAAACTTAGCCGGAACTTCACCCATGTTGTCAACATTAAATTCTTTTACAAATAAGTCAATTAAGGAATTCTTCTCGCGTTTGTCCCAGCTAAGAAGTGCAGATTGAAGAGCAGCCTTGGTAATAGCATAGCCACTACCTTCGTCTCCAAGTAAAGAACCGTAACCACCAACAGCAATTAATGAGCCATTTTGACGACCATTAACAACAGATCCAGTACCAGCAATAACTAGAGCACCATCTGCTCCTTCAAGACCATTGTAAAGGGCAAGAAGTGAGTCAGTAATGGCACGGGGTTGGAATGTTACCAACCATTGAAGAAATAGTTGCCGCAACTTCTGGAGCATTACCAACAACTGATAAACCAGCAATTCCGGCTAAGACCTTTGATACAGTCACCGTCAATCTTATCGCGCAATTCGTTAACTGCTTGAGCAATATTTTTTAATACCAAGTTCGTAGTCGTTGTTGATTTGACCTGGGCCAGATTCTGCACGACCTAATTCTTTACCATTTTCATCATAAGCAATTGCCGTAGAGTGTGTACCACCTGCGTCAATACCAATCATATATTTCAACATAATTAATTATCCTCACTGTAAATATTAATACTGGAATTATTGTACTAAAAAAAATCAATTTGTGAACGCATTCAACTGATACTATCTAAATAAAAAAGATAAGTAAGAAATATAATAATCCTTATCTTTGAAGCATTTTTATTAAATTGCATGATAAAATAAAAAATATGTAATTAAGGAGAATTTTAATGAAAAATAAAATCTTTTTTAGGAGCAATTTTGTCATCCTTTTGTGCTTTAGCTTTTTATATGACAAGCATAAATCATATGAAGACACAAACATTGGAGATATATGGAAATTCAACCGCGAAAGTAGCTCAAAAAAGCAAAATGAAAGAGGGCAGTAAGCAGACTCGTTTAACTAATGGGGAAAGCGAGATTGGCGAAGCTGCTATTTCAAAAAAATAGTAATAAAAGCTTAGCTAAGGCTATTGTTAAGGCAAGCTCAAATGTTCAAGGCAATTATCAAATAAGCGTAAAAAGACTTGAATAGTACTAAAGTTTTTACCGATTTAACTAATACTAGTCAAGACACTTTAAATGCAGGAAACGTTTTGAAATTATACGTCCTACTTGCTTATTACAAGGCAGTTCAAGATAAAAGCTTAAATTCTGCTACTCCATATAAAGTTAAAGCAAGTGATTTAAACGGTGGAGATAAAGTATTGAAGGCTGATATGGCCTATTCTTATACTTATTTGCTCGATTTAATGATACGGCAGCAAAATAATAATGCGGCTAATATCATCTTAAATAAAATTGAAAAGATAAAGTAAATAAAACTGCAAAAACATTTGGCGCAAGCAAGACTGAAATTACAGAAAATTTTGGTAAGGATTTTGCCGGGAAAACCAGTAGCAATGATTTAGTTACGACTATGCAGAAACTATATCAGGGGAAAGTGTTAGGCACTGATATTGATAATCAGATTTTAGGTCAATTAGCTAATTTCCCCGAAAAAAGGATTAGCTAAAAATATTAATGGTGTAGTTTATAAAATAGCTGATAAAAAACAAGGCGCAGCCTTAATTCAAGAAAAACGGAAAAACATATGCAATGGCAATGGTTAGTGAGGAAGATGCAGATCTAGCTAAAGTTGGAGATGCAATTAATAATTGGATGATTAAACAAAGATAACTATATTAAAGGAGTTTCGTGACTCCTTTTTCTTTTTGCTCAAAAAAGTAGATAAATTTCTACACATTGTAGATTGTTTTCTACAGATTGTCGTGTTAAAGTATATGAGTACACAAAAAAGAAGGTGATTATCTTGGCTAAAAAAAAGAGCTTTAGACCGCTCAAAAGTAATTGATCAAGCAATAGCAATTATTAGTGATAAGGGACTAAGTGAGCTAACCATGCCAGCTTTAGCAAAGGCATTAGGAATTAGATCTCAGTCTTTATATCATTATGTTGCTAATCGTAATGATCTATTAGTTCTAGTTTGCGTGAATAGACTACAAGTTTTGCGTCAACATTTAACAAAAAAGATAATAGGTCATTCTGGCTTAGACGCCTTGTTTAGATTCGCAGATGAGATACGAGATTTTTTGCTACATGATAAAGCAATTTCTGGAATTTACTATGGATTAAATGAATATGTTCAAAATGAACAAATTCACGAAGAAGTTATGAAAATAGTAGAACTAGGAGAAAGCTAGATGTAGATAATAAAATATCGTCTCCCTGCACAGTTTGCTGGGAGCAGTCTTGGGATACGTTTTCTTAGATCGTTATGTGATCGATGAAACAGAAAAAGAAGCTGATGATAATTACCATGAGATGCTTTTTGCGACTTGTAGCGCCAAAACTTCAAGTTGAGGGTACAAAATAGAGGAAAGGAAAGTATACATGAAATTACTGAAAAACCATCTTGGTGCTTTGGTAGCGTGGATTGCGATTCTACTGATTGCGATCTTTTCATTGCCAGATGTAGATGCTTTAACGCGTCAGCATTCGGAAATTTCACTTCCTGAAGATGTTCAAAGCTCGATTGCGACAAACATCGAAAGTAAGTGGGGACACGGGCAAGATAATACTTATGTTGTAGGGGTTGTTTTTAATAAAAAGCATGGAAAATTAACCTCAAGTGATAAGGAGAAAATTGACAATACTATTCGCTTTTTGAAAGACAACAAGAAAAAGCTGGGTATTAAGTCAATGATGACTCCGAATGATAATTACGCTACAAAAGCGCAATTAATTTCAAAAGATAAAACGACTGAAATTGTGCAATTGAATATTGCAAATGATCATTCGACTGTGTCTAACGTTAATAAGTCTTTAACTAAAGCAGTTAAAACATCTGGAATTAGAACATATGTAACTGGGGTAAGAATCCTTGAAGATGACTTCTCGGCTTCAGTTCAGGAAGGTATTAAAAGACTGAATTAATTACTATCTTCTTTTTATTTTTATTGTTTTAGTAATTGTATTTAAGTCACCAATTGTACCAATAATTTCATTATTGACAGTTGGAGTTTCCTTTATTACTTCATTTTCAATTGTTACTAATTTAGTAGAGAAGTTTAACTTTCCATTTTCAAACTTTACTCAAGTTTTCATGGTTATTGTTCTGTTTGGTATTGGGACCGACTACAATATCCTGCTGTATGACAAGTTTAAAGAGAACTTTGAGTAAGGGGATGTCGAACCACGATGCGACAAACGATGCTTTTGCGTAAAGCTGGTAAGACCATCCTTTATTCTGGATCCTCAATTTTAATTGGATTTAGTGCTTTAGGACTAGCTAAATTCTCAATTTACCAATCAGCTGTTGGTGTTGCTGTTGGTGTTGCTGTTTTACTAGTTGTACTTTTGACCTTAAATCCATTCTTTATGGCTGTTTTAGGTAAGAAATTATTCTGGCCAGTTAAGAATTTTTGAAGGCGAAAGTAATTCTAAATTATGGCACGCTCTTTCTAAGGGAAGCTTAGCTCATCCAATTACTTATTTAGTTGTGATGGCTGTTGTAGTTTTACCATTCTGCTTGTTCTATTCAAATAATTTGAACTATAACGATGCAGATGAAATTTCTGACTCTACTCCTTCAAAGGCCGGGCTATTATTACTGCAAGATCACTTCTCTGAAGGTACACCAGAATACTCAACCTTATATATTCAAAGTGGTCATAAACTCGACAATGAGAAGAGCTTAAAAGAAATTGATCAGATTGTTAAGAAAATTCAAGCTGATCCAGACGTGAAATTTGCTTCATCAGTAACTGAACCAAATGGTAAGTCTATTAAACGTCTTTACGTTGATAATCAGTTAGGAACTGTTAACTCAGGTGTTAATACAGCCAGAAATGGTTTGGGCACTTTAAGTAACGGTAGCAAGCAAATTACCAATGGTGCTGTTCAATTGCAGAACGGTGCAAATCAACTTTCTAATGGTACTGGTCGTCTTCAAAATGGTGCAAATCAATTGTTAAGTGGTACTACACGTCTACAAAATGGTGCTAATACACTTAGAGCGGGTACGATGCAATTGGCTACTGGTGCTGGTCGTTTAGAGAGTGGTACTTTGAACTTGCAACAAGGTGCTGTACAACTTGAGAACGGTACGATTAAGTTAGTGAATGGTGCTGTTAACTTGCAAAACGGTACACGAGAATTGAGTCAGGGTACACAAAACTTTGTTAACCAATTAAATTCTATGAGTACTCAGTTATCAGGAAAATTGAGCGCCAAAGATAAGGCAAATATTCAAAAATTAGAACACGGATTACCAGAATTAAATGCGAATATTCAATTATTAAATCAAAAGCTAAATTCTGGTTCTAATTCAATCGATTCTGATGAAATAAAGAAGGAATTAACTAATGTAGGTACACAGGCGGGAATTATCGCTACACAATTAAAAGAAGCTGGGGCTACTTTAAATAGCTTAAATAATGTTCAAGGATCATCAGCTACTATGAGTGATAGTGAAAAGCCCAACTTACTCAAGCTTATGCTCAAGCAATGAATAGTGCTAAGTTGAATGACCAACAAAAAAACAAATAATGAGTGGAGCCTTTGATAGCATTTTAGGTAAGGTAAATTCTGCAGCTGAACAAAAGTCTCAAGCGTTAAATTCTGGTTTATCTAGTTTAACAAAGGTGGCAGGAAACTTAAAAGCAGCGGCAGATGCTGATAAAAAAATTAGGTGATTCTGCAGTTAAAGTTGGTAATTCGCTTGGTTCACTTAAGGAATTACAAACATTGAAGCAAAATGTAAATAAATTAGCAGATGCTTCAAACCAAGCATTACCAGGGGCAAGCACAGCTTTAAGTGAATTGAGCTCTGGCTTAACACAAGTTCAAGGCGCTATGGCTCAAAAAGGAGTAGCTGGGGCTAATAAACTTAATTCAGGCGCATCTCGCTTAAACAACGGTGCAGGTCAACTTGCAACAGGCTTACAAGCTGGTGTATCAGGTTCTAGTCAACTTGCAAATGGTGCTGGACAATTAGCAAACGGTGCCAGTCAATTGAACACAGGCTTACAAGCCGGACTAAGCGGAACTAATCAATTAGCCAATGGTATTGGCCAACTTAACGGTGGCGCCGGTCAATTAGCAAGTGGTATTGGTCAACTTAATGGTGGTGCAAGTCAATTAGCAAATGGTGCTGGTCAAATTGCATCAAATAATCCTAAGATTACTGCTGGAATCGATAAAGTTAATAGCGGTTTAGGTGAAGGCCAAGAATACTTAACTGGCTTAGCAGATTCAGCTGCTGGTAAGACTTTCTACATCCCAGCTAAGATGATTCATTCATCAACTTTCAAACCAGCTCTTGATAACTACATGAGTTCTGATTTGAAATCTACTAAGATTATCATTATCTTGAAATTAGACCCAGCTTCAACTGAAGGGGCAAAGAAAGCTCACGAACTCAGCAACATGGTTAAGAAGTCAGTGAAGGGTACCAGCCTTCAAAGCTCAACTATTGCTATGGGTGGACAATCCGAAAAGATTTATGATACTCAAGAAACTGCAAGTAGCGACTTCTTAAGAACTGCAATTATTATGTTGGTAGGTATCGGAATTGCTTTGATCTTTGTTACTAGATCAGTATTGCAACCATTATTTATTCTAGGTACTTTAGTAATTGCTTACTTAACTTCTCTATCTATCAACCAATGGTTAGTTCACGCCTTATTAGGTAGATCATTATTAGCTTGGAATACTCCATTCTTTAGCTTTATCATGATCGTTGCCTTAGGTGTTGACTACTCGATCTTCTTAATGATGCGTTATCGTGAATTAGGAGAAGTAAACCCAGGCTGGACTACAAGTGAAAAGATGCTTCAAGCTTGTGACATCATCGGAACTGTGGTAATTTCTGCTGCTATTATTCTTGGTGGTACTTTTGCAGCCTTAATTCCATCAGGTGTCCCAACTTTAATTGAAGTTGCATTATGTGTGGATATTGGGTTATTACTATTAGTATTCTTACTTCCAATTAACATGTCCGCTGCAATGAAGATTACATATGAAGGCTTAGGCAGAAAAAAGAATAAAAAAGATGCTGAATAGTATTTAATATTCTAAAAATAAAAGATTGAAGTTTATCCTATTTTGATCAGGATAAAACTTCAATCTTTTTTCTTTATAAAATTAATTAGATATTTTATTTAAGGCAGCTGCAATCCCGTTGTGATTATTATCTAAGGTTACTGGAATATTCAACTTATTCTTTAGCTCTTCTGGTGCATTACCCATTAAAATTGATGCCCAACAGCTTTAAGCATCGGTTCATCGTTATAATTATCCCTGAAAGCCCAAGCGTTCGTCTTATCTATTGCAAAGCTATCAAGAACAATTTTAACTGCTTTTCCTTTATTAACACCTTTAAGCATAATTTCTAAAAGATGGGGCGCGGATTTAACAAAAAAGCTAGTTTAGGAAAATCAGATTGGAGTGTAGGGATAATCTTATCAAGTGTGTCAGGCTTGCCAATGACTAGCACCTTGTGGATACCTTTTAAATCTTTTATTCGTTCTAGAGAAACAGGAAGTGATTTAATTCCAACTCTTTCTTCTTCCTTTTTAACTAATGGATTTTTTATTAAGTGAAGAAAACCAATTGTAGCCACTGTAGACATTCCAAGCAAGATCTTGAGTTTTAAGAGCATCTATTTTGGTAATTAGTTGGACTGCTTCTGCAGCATCAAAAATTGTGAATTAAGCGGTCTTCCCATTTCATCTAAGACTAACGCACCATTATAGGCAATAATAGGACAGAAATTAGTAATTTCATCTACTACGTTCATAATTCCTTTGGGCATGCGTGCAGAAACAGGAATAAATAAGTTACCAGCGATAATTTGTTTACGAATGGCATCGATTGTATCAGGCGATACATCACCACCAGATGTAATCAGGGTGCCGTCAATATCACTAAAAATTAGTTTTGCTGTCATAAAAATTTTCTCCTTTGATGGCTTTATCTATCTTATTATAATACGATAAAGATAAGAACTAATGAGCACGAATTGCTTTTGCTTATTATTTTAAATAGTAAAATTATAATTAATAACTACGTATAATTGAAATAGATGAGTGAAATTATGACAAAAAAATTGAGAAAAGTAATCTTTATCATCTGTGGAATCCTGTCCGCAATCATTTTACTTTACTTACTCTACCGCGACTATCGTCCTGAAATTAATGTTTTAATGCATCCTGATAGCCATACTAAAACAAAGTTACTCTATTTAATTCGCCAGCATGAAGTACGTGATAGCCTGTTTTTTATTGGGTCTAATAACAGTTCTGAATGCTATTCCTGGTATGTCAAACTCTGTTTTTGCATTTTAGCAGGACTTTGCTATGGGCCTTGGATTGGACTAGCAATTAACTGGGCCGGCAATATTTTAGGAAATTGTATTGTAGAGAGTTTAATCAAAAGGGTTGATTTTTTCCCATCGGTTTAAAAAAATAAGTTTTTAAATTGGCTAATGGCACAAAAACATCCAAGTTTAGGAATGACATTAGGGTTTATGGTGCCAGTAATACCAAGTGTGTTAATTGATTACACAGCAGCTAGATTAAAAGTGCCAGCAAATAAATTTTTGTTGATGGTAATCGTGGGGATGTTTCCTACGTCTTTTATCTATGCCTTTGGTGGAGATGCAATCTTTAATGGGGATGCTAAAAAGTTAATTGGATCTTTAATTGGTATTGCAATTCTATTCATTATTGCTTGGTTATTAGTAAGAATGGCATCTAGAAAAAGCAGAGAACAGCGTAAGCATTCTCTGCTTTTTAGTTTAATTGCTTGAAATGCTATAATAAGCTAAAAAAGTTTATGAGGGAATTAAAAATGAAATGTCCAAATTGTGGTGAAGATGTAAAGTCGACTGATAAACAATGTCCTAACTGTCATTTTGATTTAGAAAAATTTAGAAATGAATTTTTTTACTGGGCAAAATCAAACTCGTAATGAAAGCACTGACAATCGTCAAAAGCAAGAAACACGTTCTGTTAAAAAGATTGAACCGAAAAAGCAAAATTCTACCATTGCTAGCATGATTAATTGGATTCAAGTAAATTCAATGATTGTTTTTGTTGTTGGGATAATTTTGTTGATTTTGACTAGTTTTTCACCATCATTAGGCTGGTCTTGCTTCTTTGCATTGTTAATATGGTTGTTTATAGTTTGTGATAAAAATAAAGGCAAAGTAACAGAACAGTACACTGTTGATCAGCGATTAACTGAGCATGTTAATAAGGTTGGCTCTGATGTGGTTAATTCTTTTGAAGAAGGGGAGAATCGAGTAAAAGCTCATCGACAAAAGATTGATAATAAGTTAGGGCGCGATCCAGAAGCAAAAAAAAGTTGTTAAGCAAAAAGAGAACAGCTACTCAATTGGGAGTAGTCTTAATTGCAGTTTTAAACTTGCTTCTTGTATTTAGTGGCCCATTTTCATCAGGAATGATGCAAGGATATCAGACTTTATCTATTTCAAAAGCCTTACTTTCAATTGGTAGATTTAATGGCAAGTATCTTCTAATTGGTTATGGAATGTGGTTTCTTCTAGTTGGAGTTCCAATTGCAATTATTATTTTGACAATTAAGAATGGTAAGAATAATAAAAGAATTGTTTTCTTACTTTCTTTAATCGAGTCGATTGTCTTAGTAATTTGTGCTGTTGAATTAATTTTTATGAATGCTGGTTCCTCCTTAGGAATTACTAATAATGCAGCAGCAAATAGTGTTGAAATTCAGAGGATTGTAGCAAATGCAATCTCATTTGGGGTTTCTACATACTTATTATTTGTATCAAGTATTCTTTTAACGGTTGTTGCGTTTCGCAGTATGAGACAAAATTAAAAAGAATTGGGTCATTATCTGATCCAATTCTTTTTTTGCATGTTTAAAAAATTATTTTGAAACGTCAATCACTAAATGCTCATTTACAAATGACATTAAACCTAGTTCGCTTAATTCACGGCCATAACCAGACTTTTTAACACCGCCAAATGGTAATTCTGGAGCTGTGATCCAGCGTCCATTAATAACTGTCATTCCAGTATCAATTTCACTGGCTACTTCTTGCGCATGAGCTTTATTTTGAGAAATAACGCTTGAACCTAGACCAAAGCTTGAATTATTGGCTAGTGCAATTGCTTCTTCTTCATCTTTAACCTTAAATACTTCGGCAACTGGTCCAAATAATTCTTCATCGAATAATGGATTGTTTTGATCAATATTAGTTAAAATCATCGGACGGAAGAAAGCACCAGAACTTTCAATTTCGGGATATTGATAGGCAACTTCTGCTCCATGTTCAATTCCTTTTTGGTTTGCGCTGCTAACTTATCAGCAGCTTTTGAGAATTCATTGGTGCGAGACTAGTTTCTTTATCTAAAGGATTACCGGGTTTAAGACTAGCGAAAGTGTGCTGCAAAATATTCATCACTTCATCGTAGCGTGATTCGACGACGATGATTCGTTTAGAAGAAGTGCAGACTTGACCACAGTTATAAGTTCTAGCGTCACTTAATACATTTTTAATATCGTAGAATCGGCATCAGCTAAAACTATAAATGGGTCATTTCCACCTAATTCCATTGTCGATTTTTTAATATTTTTACCAGCTGCTTCGGCAACGCTGCTTCCGCCACGTTCTGAACCTGTAACAGCAACTCCTTGAACGCGCTTGTCAGCAATTACATCACCAATTTGGGCATAAGATAAAAATAAGTTTTGCAAACTTGCTTTTGGAGCGCCTGCTTCTTGAATAATTTTTTCTGTTAATTGAGCTGAAGCTGGGACATTGTGTGCATGTTTTAAGATAATTGGATTTCCAACCATGAAGTTAGGAGCAAATACTCTAATTACCTGATAGAGTGGGAAGTTCCAAGGCTCGCAAGCCATGATAATACCTGTTGATTGTTTTAGGTAATAAGCCGTCCCTAAGGTTGTTTCTAATGGAGTAGGCTCTAACATTTTAGGAGCTTTTTCAGCATAGTAATTACAAATGCTGATACATAAGTCTACTTCTTCAAGTGATTCATGATATAGCTTTCCCATTTCTAAAGTCATAGTTTTAGCCATCTCTTCACGATGCTTTTTGAAAGTATTGGCTATTTGATGAAGTAATTGACTTCTAGTAGCAGGAAGCTGACTACGCCAAGTCAAGTATAATTTTTCTCCAGCAGCAAGTGCTTGTTCAATTTCTTCTTGAGTAGCATCGGGGTAACTCTTAATCAGCTGATTAGTATACGGATTAATAGATTCATATTTAGACATAAAATTTCCTCTTTCCAATATATTTCATTATAAAGCGCTTTCTTGCAGATGTATATAAAAATCACTTCTTTTTAGTAAGATATAAAAGAAGTGATTTAGTTTAAGCTAGTTTACTAATTTTTCTAATAATACATGATTATTGTTGAGACGGGCAAAAGCAGCTGAATCGTTTAAATATTGAGTAGTCCTTTGTTGTGAGCCATTTTCTGCAATATTATTTTGAGCTAATTGAAAAAGTATGCGAGCAGTAAAATAAATTACATGCCGTTTTTTGCATAAGTCATATCCCATCTCTAATAGTTTGTTAGATTGTCCATAATCCTGGTTTCGACCATAAAATTCCCCCGCCGTTACACAAAATAGAAAGAAATTGTAGTAACGAATCTTCATCTTCAAGCTGAACATTGGATATTGAAGAGAGAATGATGTCATAGTAATGGCGAGCTTTTTTTCAACATCATTTTGTAAATCATAAACTTGACTACAACCTTTAAGTGCAAGAAGATGGTAAATCTTATTCTGTTTTGACAAGTGTGCATCAAGAATTGTATTGAAGTAATACAAAGCATCAGTCTCAGCATGATCAAGATTTAAGGCAAGAAGCCCACGTAGATAGTAATAATGAAGGATGTCTTCTTGCCGTGTTAATCCATCTTTATTAATGCTAGCTAAAAGTTGAGCTACTTTTGGAAAATCAAGCTGAATGACAGCAAAATCGGCTTCAAATAGTTTATGAGATGTTTTTTATTAGAATCTACATCCATAATATCTGCTACGTTAATATTCAAACGGTCGCAAAGACTATTTAAAATTTTTAAAGACGGAATACGACCATTATTTTCAAATTTACTTAATGTAGAATGAGTACAAATACCATTGCATAATTCAGTCTGCGATAAACCTAATTTTTTGCGAATGGAAATAAATTTGTTAATATTAATCATTCTTTTACTCCTTGATTGTCTGAAAAAGAAAATCTAAAGATTCATCCAAGTAGTCCTTGCCATAGTCCATTGCATGACGATGACCTTTGATGATCAATAATTCAATTTCGTGATCATGATTAGCTAAAAAGTCGACAAATTTTAAGATTCCATCTAATGGAACAAGTTCATGAGCAGAATTGATCATTTTAAGCGTCCTAAATTGTTAAGATCATAATTTTCTGCATCCATTTGTTTGTAAATAGCTTGATCATCTTTACCCGCGTATGTCAATACAAAGAACTTATAAAATGATTCAAAAATATCATGTAAATTAGTGAGCTTTAATTCGTTCGCTCCATATCTTGAAGGTATAACGTTTGGATGAGTTTTCATCCAATTAGAGAAGTCTACAGATGCTGACCAAGTTACAGTAGGAAAACCATATATTCCGGCAAGGTAGATAGCCAAAGTACCACCAACACTGGCACCAATTTGTACGATATTTTGTTGATCATCTTCATCGGTATATTTTGACTCTAGTAACCACTTCACAAAATTTTTACTGTCTTGATGAGCAGCCGGAAAAGTAGAGGCAGGAGCTAAGCGATAGTCAGGGATAAGAGTCATAAAGCCTGCATTTGCTAATCTTATCCCAAGATTCTTAACATCATTTTTGAGCCAGCAAACCATCCTCCGCCATGCCAAAAGATTAGAATTTTAGTTTGTGAATTAGTATTGTTAGGAAAATAAATGTCTGTCTTCAAATTGTTGTTTTCGTCGTAAATTATGTCTTTTTTTTATAACAACCATAATTAAGCCTCTTAGTTATTTTTTAACACACTAATATTATAGAATAAATGTCAACGATAAGTCATATCTTATTCATCCTATATTTAAGTTTATTTCATCGGTTAAGGCGCCTATTTTGTTTTGTTTTTGTTATCATTAATTTAACATACCAAGGAGGGCAGAAAAATGTCTACTAAAACGAGTCATAAATTAATCAATATTTTGACGATTGTTACTACAATTATCCTAGTTTTACTAAGTATTTATTGGTATAGGCTAGGCATTTTTACAAGCCAGGAAAAATGAAGGCTTATTTGGCAAATAAGCAGATCATTGGTCCCTTGATTTTACTTTAATTCAAATAATTCAAGTTGTTATTCCTATTATTCCAGGTGGAGTTTCATTACTGGGTGGAGTGATATTTTTTGGACCAATCTGGGGATTTATTTATAACTATGTAGGAATTTGTCTAGGTTCGATCATTTTATTCTTTTTTGGCTAGACATTATGGACGCCCATTTATTTTGCATTTGGTTTCTGAAAAACATATGAAAAATACATGAAGTGGACAACAAATCAGAAGAAATTCAATTGGTTCTTTGCTTTGTGTATTATTGCACCAATGGCGCCAGATGATATTCTTTGTATGATTGCTGGGTTAACTGAAATGAAATTTTCAACATATTTATGGATAATTTTATTAGGAAAACCTTGGACAATTGCAGCTTATAGTTTGGGATTAGTTTATGGTGCCAAATGGTTATTAAAGTTAGTAGGCAAGTAATGCTTGAAAGTAAACGAATTATTTTAAGAAAAATTGAGACAAATGATGCGCCCACCTTACTCAAGTGGGGTCAAGATAGTGTGTATCATAAAAGCGCTGGTTATCAATATCTGGAAGATTTAAGTGCTGCTCAAAAAGCATTGGTCAATATAGGGAAAGGCCCTATAGTTACGGAATAGTATTGAAAGAAAGTGGCCGCTTAATAGGATTAGTTGAATTATATGAACGTGGATTAGATGAATATAATGGCTTATTGATGACAAAAGACTTAGGTTTTTTATTAGATAAAATTATTGGCATCGAGGATTAATGACAGAGGCTTTGCAGCTAATAATCAATTTTGCTTTTGAAAAATTGCACCAAAATCAAATTTGGGCCGGGACTTTTTGTTTCTAATGAAAACTCACAAAGATTACTAAAAAATTAGGTTTTAGATATGTTTATACAACTGATTATTCAATGGTTTCTTCGCTTTTTAATTATCAAGAAAAATATTATTTGTTAACACCACAGGATTGGCATGATATAATGCAGATAAACATGAAATCCTAAGACTAATTTCAGAGAGCTCATGGTTGGTGTAAATGAGTAGAAAGTCGTTTCCAGATTTCGATTATTGGGTAGGTAATTCTACACGGTTAGCACCGTTATCGCTTTTTGAGTGTGGTATTTTTAACCAAATTTGGGTGGTACCGCGAACTGTGTAAGTCGATTCGTCCCAGTGAGAGGGATGAATTGGCTTTTTTTTATTTTAAGGAGGAAATATGTTAGACATAAAGGTAATTCTGAGAGAATTTAGACTGGTCAAAGAAGAAATTAGCTACACGTGGAATAAAGCCAGAAGAACTAGATAAATTAGTGGCTATTGATAAAGAAAGACGTGAAGCTTTAACTAAAAGTGAGCAATTAAAGCAAAAGCGTAATGAAGTATCCGATCAAATTGCGCAAGCTAAGCGTAATAAAGAAGACGCAAGTGATGCTATTAAGGCAATGCGTGAAGTTGGAAAAGAAATTAAGG
>VOFH01000317.1_pt1 | contig 30000 bp, 42 predicted proteins | sample 5384091 | NCBI WGS metagenome assembly VOFH01 (sample SAMN12384727, study PRJNA508395) | human gut metagenome | isolation source: healthy gut G | host: Homo sapiens
ACTATATTATATGTTGAAAGCAAATGAAAATGTCTATTCGTTTATAACTTGCACCTTGTGGTTGATCTTCGCCAGGCTATCAGCCAGAACCTGTTCCGCTTTCACATCATTTGAGATAGCGACCGATGGTGCTGTTACTTGTTTACCAATGGTATCCGTTGCCAATACACTTCCGTCATCTCCGGAGAAAGAATGTTGTGCCACATTCCCCAAAGAAAGGATGATTGCAATCACAGCAGCGGCTTTGAATAGGGGGATGAATCTTCCTGTCAGTGTCAAGCGTTTCGCTTTTACGACCGTAGGCTCCACCTCTGCCAGAATACGTGTATCAAAGTCTTCGCCCAGTCCTACTTCCTGCTGAACCTGCTGATAAACAAACAAGGATTCTTATAGCGGAGCAGATGAGCCGGAACTTCCTCCTTTGCGAAGAAGTCGCGCAATGTTGCTTCCTCCTCAACGGAAGTTTCGCATTGCCAATATCGCTCCAGGAGCTGTTCTATATCTTTATAATCCATATTCGTCAATTTTTAAATACCTTTGTTTTACTTTTTGCCTGGCTCTGAACAGGTTTACTTTACCTGTTCTTCGGTCAGATTCAGCAGCCCTGCAATTTTCTTATAGCTTTCACCTTCAATGTCCCTCAGTTGCATGATAAGCCGCTGTTTTTCGGGAAGTTCGTTTACCAGTCTATTAATAATGTTCATTCTTTCATCATGAATCATCTGGTCATACGGACTATTGGCATCAGGCTCTTCCGCCATCTCCGGGAGTGAGTTCCACATTCTGAGCTTCTTTCTTCTGACTCCGGTCTATCGCCAGGTTCTTTGCCACAATCAGGCAATAGGCTTCGACCGATTCGAATTGCGACCACTCATCACGCTTGTTCCACACTCTTATCATGGTATCCTGAACGACATCCTCGGCTTCAGCTCTATCCAGAGTAATTCTGAGAGCCAATCGAAAGAGTTTATCTTTCAACGGCAAAATATCGTTTCGGAAGCTGATTTCTTGCATCTCTATAATAATGACGGGCTAGGATACGAAAAGTTACAGGCGCCCACTACTTTTTTTGAATTATTTTTTTATTCTCGTTCCTCCAGAGTCATTAATCGCTGATGCTAAGGTAATTACCACTTCAGATACTCCTGCATTTATTGCTTCAAAAGAATTTTCCAACTTCGGAATCATACCGCCTTGAATAACGCCGTCGGCTACGTATTGTTCGAATTCGGCACGGGTGATCTGGGGAATCACACTATCGTCATCATTCTCGTCACGCAACACGCCTTTCTTCTCGAAACAGTATACCAGCGTCACGTCAAACAAGGCCGACAACGCTTTCGCTGTCTCCCCAGCAATGGTATCTGCATTCGTATTCAGCATATTGCCGTGGCCGTCGTGCGTCAATGGAGCCATCACGGGAACAACGCCTTTATGTATCAAATCCGACAGTAAAGTAGCGTCCACCTTTTCCACATCTCCAACAAATCCGTAGTCCACATCTTTGACCGGACGTTTCACCGAACGGATTACATTCATATCCGCTCCGGTCAATCCGAGTGCATTGACTCCGCGTGCTTGCAGACCTGCCACAATAGTTTTTATTCACCAATCCGCCGTACACCATCGTTACCACTTTCAACGTTTCCGCATCGGTAATACGACGACCATTTACCATTTTGCTTTCAATACCTAGTTGCGCGGCAATCTTTGTTGCCGAGCGACCGCCGCCGTGAACCAGCACTTTATGTCCGTCAATGGCGGCAAAGTCATTCAACAACTGAAGAAGGGTGGCTTCCTCTTCTACGATTTTTCCACCCACCTTAATTACAGTTAGTTTTTCTCTCATTTCTTGATTTCTAATAAGTTCACCGAATGGAGAATCCGGCTCCGGCACCCTGCCGGTTATTCCAAATAAGTATATCCGTAAAGCCCCGAACGATAGTTGGAAAGGAATTCTTTTCCTTCTTCCAAGGAGATTCTTACCCTCTTTCACCGATTTAGTCACCCAAGTTTCGAGTGTACGTACCAGCTTCTTCGGACTGTATTGCACATAGTCCAATACTTCCGCTACCGTTTCTCCATCAATAATCTGTTCGATACTGTATCCCTTCTCATTCACCGAAACGTGTACGGCATTCGTGTCACCGAACAAATTATGCATATCTCCCAAAATCTCCTGATAAGCTCCCACCAGGAACACAGCGACATAATAAGGCTCCGTTTTCTTCAAAGCATGTACAGGCAGATAATGAGCTACATTACGCGTAGAGATAAAGTTGGCAATTTTGCCATCCGAGTCGCAGGTTATGTCTTGCAAGTAGCCGACCGTTCGGGCTTTTCATCCAACCGCTGTATAGGCATGATCGGGAATATCTGGTCAATTGCCCAAGAGTCAGGCAGTGACTGAAACAACGAGAAGTTACAGAAGTATTTATCGGCAAGCAACTTAGACAATCCACGGAATTCATCCGGCGCATGTTTCAAGCCTCCGGCGATCTGATTGATTTCCCGCGTGATGGACCAGTACAAACGCTCGATCTGAGCACGGGTCTTCAAGTCCACAATACCATGACTAAACAAATCGAGCGCCTCTTCCCGAATCTGTTGTGCATCATGCCAAGCCTCCAGCATCTTGTTCTGGTTCAACGTATCCCAGATGGCCTATATAACTCCTGCACCAATTCGTGTGCATCCGGAGCAATCTCCTCCTCGTCGTCCCATTCGGGCAATGTAGCCGTTTCGAGAACTTCAAAGATAAGTACAGAATGATGTGCCGTCAAGGCACGGCCACTTTCTGTTATGATATTCGGATGCGGGATACCATTCTTATCACTGACATCTACCAGCGTAGAAATAGAGTCGTTTACATACTCCTGAATGGAATAGTTTACGCTGCCCTCGCTATTGGAAGAACGAGTACCATCATAATCCACTCCCAGTCCGCCACCGATATCCACAAATTCCATATTGAAGCCCATAGAATGCAACTGCACGTAAAATTGTGAAGCTTCGCGCAAGGCGGTCTTGATACGGCGTATCTTTGTCACCTGACTTCCGATATGGAAATGAATCACTTCAGACAATCTTTTAAGCCTTACTCTCCAGAAAATCGAGTGCTTCGAGAAACTCACTGGAAGTCAAGCCAAACTTGCTGGCATCACCTCCAGACTCTTCCCACTTTCCGCTACCGGAAGAAGCGAGTTTGATACGTATACCGATGTTAGGTTCCACATTCAGCTGCTTTGCCATCTTTGCTATCAGCTTCAGCTCGTTCATCTTCTCTACAACGAGATAGATACGTTTACCCATCTTTTGGGCAAGGAGTGCCAGTTCAATATAACTTTCGTCTTTATATCCGTTACAAACAATCAATGAGTCAGAGTCCGTATTGACCGCAATCACCGCATGGAGTTCCGGTTTAGAGCCGGCTTCCAGTCCGAGATTGAACTTCTTTCCGTGGCTGATAATCTCCTCCACTACCGGGCGCATTTGGTTGACCTTGATCGGATAAATTATAAAGTTCTGGGCTTTATAACCATACTCCTCAGCTGCCTGTTTAAAGCAGGATGACATCTTTTCAATACGGTTGTCCAGAATATCCGGGAAACGCAACAGCATAGGGGATGCCACATCACGCAATTGTAACTCATCGACCAGTTCTTTCAGATCGACAGTCACTCCATCTCTACGAGGTGTAACAACGACATGACCTTTGTCATTAATACCAAAGTACGAGGTACCCCAACCTGTGATGTTGTAGAGTTCCTCAGAATCTTCAATACGCCACTTTCTCATTTTCTGTTATTCAGTGTTTTTAGTAAATAATTGGATGGCAAAAATACAGATTTATCTACATCTTGCCAATTAATTGCTTATTAATTCGTTCAATTATGTTATAATCCGAGAAGTTGTTGCAAACGTTGCACCGATGTTTCAATCTGCGAACGGTCTTCCAATTCGTCCGCATTAAAGATATATTGTGCCTGATGATAAAAAGGCGCGCGTTTTTCAAGTGCCTGTATGATAAAAGTTTTCAACTCGTCATCTTCTTTTCCCTGAAGAATGGGACGTTGCTGCTTGGCCACACGCAAGCGTCTGAACAGCACATCCGGATGCACATCCAGAAAAACAGTCTTTCCGGTCCGGTTCATAAAATCCATATTATCATAAAAACAAGGCGCTCCACCTCCCGTCGAAATTACCACATTCTCAAACTCAGCTACCTCATGAAGCATATTCCTCTCCAGCTCCCGAAATCCGGCTCACCCCCCGTTCCGTGAATAGTTCTCCGACAGTTTTATGGAAACGCTCTTCGATATACCAGTCCAGATCAATGAACGGTATATTCAGTTTGCGGGCAAAAGCCTTGCCCAAAGTCGTTTTTCCGGCGCCCATATAGCCGGTAAGGAAGATACGAATCATAAATGACTAATTTTACCTGCAAAATTAGTCATTTATTTCATTATTTAAAGATTTTCACTCTTTCTTCAGTGGTTGGAATTCTTTTTCTCCCGGTTTTTCGGTAGGAAGCCCGAACGGCATTTCGGCAATCAAGTGCCAATGCTCCGGCAAGTTCCATGTCCGACGCACCTCATCATCAATCAACGGATTATAATGTTGCAAGGAAGCACCGAAGCCCACATCTTCAAGCATTGTCCACATAGCCAGTTGGTGCATGGCGGAAGTTTGCAGCGACCATCCCGGAAAGTTTTCCTGATAGGAGGGAAAAGCTTCCTGAAGCCCCTTCACCACCTTCTGATCTTCAAAGAACAGCACCGTACCATATCCACAGGCAAATGAGTGGTCTATCTTCTCCTCTGTTTTCACAAAGGCGTCCGCCGGCACAATCTTCTTCAAAGCGTCTTTCACGATTTTCCACAATTTCTTGTGAGACTCACCCAGCAGTAACACCACGCGTGTGGACTGAGAATTAAATGCCGAAGGCACGTGACGAACAACCGTACTCACGATACACTCGATTTCCTGATCGGCTATAGGTGACTGATTAGTAATTGAATAGTAAGTCCGACGATGTTTTAATGCTTCACTAAAAGATCTTTCCATAATATATCCTTTCTTATATATGATATTTCTTAAACTCTCTTTTTTTATAACAAGTAACTCTACTAACTTGTTCAGTTAGAGAATATATTCGTACCTTCGCAGCCGAATAAACCATTATCTTTTATGGCTAAACAGAAATTCTACGTAGTATGGGAAGGCGTCACTCCCGGAGTTTATACCTCCTGGACGGATTGCCAGCTCCAAATCAAAGGGTATGAAGGCGCCAAATATAAATCTTTCGACACCCGCGAAGAAGCCGAACGCGCACTCTCAGCCTCACCATACGCTTATATAGGAAAAAACGCAAAAAAGAAAAATGAAAAGATATCCTCCGATCTGTTGCCTCCTTCCGTGATAGACAATAGCCTGGCGGTAGACGCGGCTTGCAGTGGAAATCCCGGCCCTATGGAGTATCGCGGTGTACACATAGCCAGCCGACAAGAGATCTTCCATTTCGGTCCGATGAAAGGAACGAATAATATCGGAGAATTTTTAGCTATCGTGCACGGACTGGCGCTATTGAAACAGAAAGGATTCGATATGCCCATTTACTCCCGTTATCCGATGTAACATACCCAGCAAAGATATGTTTTGATTGACGCTAAACTGATTCAGCCCATTCTTATAGACAAGCACATCGAACCATTCTTTATATGAATGAACGACATATTCCGGAGAAACATAGAGCATCGGAAGCAAAAAAACGATCACTGCCCAAAAGACTAATCCGCCGACGAGTTTCATTTTGTGTTTCGAGAATAAAAAGAAAGCCAGTCCGACTATCCCATAAAGTTTGGTCATAGTCCCTAATACAATCATCAAAGCAGCCCAAAAATCCTTTTCTTTCTCGATCAGCACATACGAGAATATAATCATAGCGGTAATACCTATGCTATATTGCTGAGACAAAACAGCTGTAAAAACGTCATTTACAGAAACTAATATAACAACAGCAAATTGCCACTTTTTCAAATCTAACTTGCTGATAGCATAATAAAGGAAACCACAATTCACCAGACACCAAAAGACCATCCCCAAGGGTCTGGGAAGAACCGCAAAAGGAGAAATCAATGCAGTGAAAGAAATACCATACAGAAAAAAATCTTTCTGTTCCTGAAGATATTCTACATATAAAGGAGAAGAAGATATCGCATGCCAAAAAGACTGGCTAAATATAACATAATTGCTATATGTCCCCTTCATCATCAATGATAAACTGCAAGCTAATCCTTCCCATCCACAAGATGAATAGAAAGACGGGATTCTGCACATATCCTTTCAACCTCTCCAACATATCATCAATAAGTTTTTTAGTTCATTTACAAATACCCCTTTTTCATATCAGGCAACATCACTTCGCCTCTTAAGTCTACAGGAACCTCTTTGATGAAGGTGGTATCATCAAGAGAAGCCTTATATATAAACTCCGTATCAAATAAGAACTGTTTAATACGAGTGGGACGAAAAGCTTTTTCCCTTACAGTTAAACCCCTTTAATCCCCCCTGCGTATCTGTGTGGGTCAGCCCTAACAGCATAAAGTTCAAGAAACGTGAAGCATGACTCGCTAACTTTCTGCGGGTAGAAAGTTGTGAATAATACGTATGATTACGATTTGCTACAACTACATCATACCCTTCCTCAAGATATTTAATCACCTGACAAACAGACTCAATCTTATATGGAAAATCATAATCTGTATAAAGAGCCAGCTCTGAATCAGAATGTGCTATACCATCACGAACAGCAGCTCCTTTCCCTTGATTTATCTTATTGTCTACAATGATAGTGTTGGGTAAGTTATTTGTCAAACGAAGTACAGCTTCTTCCGTAAATCCGCGTTTGGAACCATCATTTACTACGATAAAGCGAATATTGTACCCGTTCAGCATCCTCCAACTCTTTATGTTTTTCAATCAGTTGCTGCTCCCATCCTTCATGAGGATTATAACAGGGCAATATGACGTCAATCCGTTCATCATCTTTTTATGTAGAAAAGGAGTTGGGGTTCTTGATGTATAGTCCTGAGTTAATTGTTCCCAGATGATTTTAAACCAGATAATAGCACATGGGAGAGCTTTAAGTGCAAATGAAGTTATGTATTCAGTCCTGAAATGTTTTGAAAAAAGAATACTGCTTGAAGACGCTGCCGTCAACACAAAACAGAATAGCAATAAGCATGTATTCAGCACAAAACGATTTTTATACGTTGGCGTACTTACATACCATATACCCACACCAATTAGAGCTCCCACATATCCACATTCTTCCGTCCCGTACTAAACAAGACCATAAATAACAGAACTGATGCCAAAAACGAAAAGCCGAAAATTTCTATTCTCATATTGTCCAATACGCAAATAAGGTAATAAAGAATAAAACAATTCCAGGAATTATCAGCCACATATCGCTATATTCAACAGCATGAGTAATCTTTCGAACCATTCTAATAAAAGAGATATTCTGATAAAGCTCAACTCATTAACATCATTCTTAACTACAAGAATACTAACCCATTCTTTATAAGAATCAAATACATATTGTGGAGAAGTATAAAACATTGGAACTACAAATAGAACGAATGCCCAAAATAGAATTCCCCACAGAAAAATATAATTTTCTTTTAGAGAAAAGGAAAAAGCTAACCCCACAATCCCATAAATTTTGGTTAATGTGCTAACACAATCATCAATGCAGCCCAAAAATCTTTTTTTCTCTCGACAAGAATAAAAGTAAAAAGAATGAAAGCGGCTACTGCTGCATTATACTGCTGAGTCACAACAGATAAATATAAGCCATTATATGACAACCAAACAATAATGGCTGTTTTCCATTTTTCAAACTCTAACTTTTTATAGCAAAGTACAATAAAAAGAGCATTACACAAACTCCACAAAGCAGAACCCACCATTGTTGGCATGATTGAAAAAGGAGCAATCAATAAAGTAAAAGGAATGCCATATAGAAATAAATCAAAATATTCTTTAGGATATTCTACATATAAAGGCGTTTGCTCCAAAGCATGAAAAAATGAACGGGAAAATATCAAGTAGTTATTTGCAAGTCCTTCTGTCCAGCTTACCCAAAATCCCCTGATAGCCACCCCAAACCACAAAATTGCTAATACAATAGGATTTTGCACTAACCTTAGTATAAATCTTATTATATCTTTCATTTCATTATATCCTTGTTTAGTTTTATATAATCTATAAAACGACCAAAACTAACATTCTTTTTCCTAAAATATAGGATGAAAGCATCCAGCCTTTTTCCATTCCTTCTCCTGCATGATTCCTTATAATAAATGGCAGTTTCCATTCCGGATGTTCATTTAACGGATAAAATTCCCACGGATGAAAGTATGTCACAAAATATCCATCATGCCGATGAGTGTATTTACACAACCAACGATAAAGTGAAGCGGGCAAATTATGACATGAAAGCCAAAATAAAGGGAAACGCAGCAAAGGAGTAACTGATGCCGGCATTTGCATCACACGGTCTTTTATAAAAGGAGTACGGGGAGTAGAAAGCCGCATATATCTTCCCGGGATAAATGTCGGATTCAAGGAAGAATTATATATATACCCCGCCTCATATACTGCTTTTTTCCGACACAGGCATCATGCGTGCCTGCCGATAGCCATAAACTTTGGTTCCGGTGATTTCCTCCAACTGATCCTTCGACCTTTTCAGATCTTCTACTTCAAAGGTCCAATGATAGAAGCCATGAGAAGCAATCTCGTGACCTCCCTCCTGAATGCGCTTTATTATATCAGGAGCATGGAGAGCAAAATTTGCCGTACAGAAAAAGGTCGCTTTTACCTGATTCCGTTCCAAGCAATCCAAAATTCGGGTAGTCCCCTCTACAGAAACTTTAATTTGCTCTTCCATTGATATGTCCACCTGATGTTCTTTGGGCACATCAAATTCCTCAATGTCAAAACTTAATAAAATCATTCCAATATCAGTCTAGTTTACGTTTGTTGCTGTGAGTTGCTGCAAATATGCAGCCACAGCCTATAATGCTTGCATATCGTTTAGTCTTTTATAATAACCGTCTAATTCCAATAATTCTTCATGACGTCCACGCTCTACGATTTCCCTTCATAGAGTACACAAATCTCATCCGCATTCTTGATGGTGGAAAGGCGGTGGGCGATGGCAATCGTGGTACGGGTCTTCATCAATCTCTCCAATGCTTCTTGTACCAAACGTTCCGATTCAGTATCCAGTGCAGAAGTAGCCTCATCCAGAATCAGGATGGGAGGATTCTTCAGAATAGCACGGGCGATGCTGACACGCTGTCTCTGTCCACCGGAAAGTTTGCCGCCACGGTCACCGATATTTGTATTATATCCTTCCGGATTTTCCATAATAAAATCATGGGCATTGGCAATCTTAGCGGCCTCTATGACTTGTTCCATAGTTGCATTTTCTACGCCAAAAGCAATATTATTGAAAAATGTATCATTAAAAAGAATGGCTTCTTGATTTACATTGCCAATCAAACTGCGCAAATCGGCAATACGTACATCTTTAATACTTGTACCATCGATGGTGATATCTCCTCCTTGCACATCATGATAACGTGGCAATAAATCTACGAGCGTCGATTTTCCTGAGCCTGACTGTCCTACCAAAGCAACTGTCTTTCCCTTTGGCACTGTTAAGTTCATGTTTCAACACTTCTCTTTTACCATCATAGCTAAAGCTTATATCTTTTAAACTCAATCCGATCATTCATTTCCAGTCAATGGTTTCGGATTAGGAATTTCTTTAATATTATTTTCAGCCTTCAATATTTTGTCCACACGTTCCATAGAAGCAAGCCCCTTTGGGGATATTGTAACCAGCCTTGGCAAAGTCTTTCAACGGATTTATCACGCTATACAAAATAACCATATAAAATATAAACGTTGGTGCAGTTAATGACGAATTATGCCCTAAAATCAAAGCACCACCAAACCATAATACAGATACAATCAGAATTGTTCCCAAGAACTCACTCATCGGATGAGCCAAAGCTTGCCGCATAGCCACTTTGTTGACTGCATCACGAAGCTCATTACTGCACCTCGTAAAACGATTTATCATTCTGTCCTCTGCAATAAACGCTTTGATAATACGCAAACCACCCAATGTTTCTTCCAACTGAGACATTGTATCACTCCACTTACCTTGTGCCTCCAGTGATTGACGCTTTAGTTTTCTTCCGACCTTACCCATCAGCCAGCCCATAGCCGGCAATACCAAAACGGTGAAAAGAGTTAACTTCCAGCTGGTAGCAATCAATGTTATAAAATACAATATAATCATGATAGGGCTCTTTATCAACATGTCCAATGAACTGGTAATAGAGTTTTCCACCTCTCCCACATCACCACTCATACGAGCTATAATATCTCCCTTTCTCTCCTCTGAGAAAAAGCCCATCGGCAAACGCATTACCTTCGCATATACCATGATACGGATATCCCTGACAACTCCTGTACGCAATGGAATCATCACAGCTGAAGATGCAAAATAACAGGACGTTTTAAATAAAGTCATCAAAGCCAGAAACAGTCCCAGAAAAATCAAAGCAGTAGTAGGACCATTATCCTGAATCATTTGGGAAACATAATAATAGAAATTATTTATCGCAACATCTTTAAAACCGGCAGTTCCCCATTCCATATAATATACCTTTTATTCTGCTCCTGTTTTAAACAAAATATTCCAGAATCGGAATTAACAAAGTAAATGAAAACACATTGAATACAGCTGACAAGATATTCAGCAAAATAGCCCATCCGATATACTTCTTATATGGCGACACAAAACGTCGCATCAGTTGCAAAATTCCTTCATTATTTGAAATAAAAATAAGTTAAGGCTGCAAAGATACAATAAAACTGTCTAACAGTTGAAGGTTTCTTTCAATAATTAATACGAATTATATAATAGCCACCTTCTTGACCATTTATTCGTCTATTTCCTCCAACACTACTCATTATCAAAAGATATGGGCACCACATGATAATAAACCCCATGAGATCTCCGGTACGATTTCCTCCCAACTTTTGCAGAATACGCCCCAAATAAGATACTTGCCGAGGTGAAAACTTCATCTTACTAGCCTTCTGTATTCGTTGTAGCAAATCCGCAGCAAGCAACCATTCTCCCTCTTCTTCCTCTTCCGCTGCCCGGTAATATACCTGAAACAATTGTTCAATCGCCGGAGACTGTTCAAACTCCCGGTTAGCCTCCGTCATAATCGCTTCCTCTTCTTCATCAAACCAATACCGTTCATTTTTATAAAGCGCCGTCATTGCTTGTGCATAAAGCTGCTCATAATCAATGGGACGCACCACATCAATCACTCCCGTCACTTCGACGCCGATAAAACGGCGACTACCGGAAGTGTCTGTCAGTAAGTCTTTATGATTACTCGTCCCGATAAAAGAAGCATACCGGCGGAGTGATTCCACAGCTGACGCATTCGGGCGACGGGTATTAACAACCGGTTTTTGCAAAATATGTTTAAGGAATGACTGCTGATTGACACCTATCTGATCAAACTCATCCATATTGATAAGAAGAAAACGATTCAGATACAACTCGGCGTCCCTTTTACGGCTAAAGTCAATGCTGTCCGTATAATACGCCTGCAAACACGGAGGCAGAATCAGACGGCAAAAGGTAGACTTACGATAAGCCTGCGGACCGATTAGAATAGGTGAAGTACTGTTCGCATGATTTTTGTCAACTCCACGCCAGTGCGCCACTGTACTGAGAAACCAACGACGAAAAAGTTGTCCCCAATGAGGATTATCACAAGGAACTCTTTCAGCCAGGTCACGGATGTGGTCTTTACCGTCCCAATGGGGAAGGTCATAAAGAAATTCCTCGACAGGGTGATAAACGGGAACATGATCGGAATTCAGATAACGCACCACATCCTTGTCCCAAAGCTTGAAGCCCCTCGTACTGCGCATTCATCGTAATACTTGCCATCACCCGTTTGTCTATGGGGCGAAAATAAAAGTTGAAACTGTTCCGCTCACGGTATTCCACGCTCGAAGTCAGCATATTGAAAACGAAACTCATATCGGCGTTTCATAAACTCATCTGTCTGCATGACAAACAATTGCTCCGGCAGCAAACTACTTTTATCGGCAAAACCCTCGCACGTACCATACACGTTCTTCACCGTCTCGCGAATCAGAATTCATCTTTCGGTAAACGATAATGAGCACGTGCCCATCGCACGGTGTCTTCCTGTGGAATACCGGCACGAAAACACTGCTCAACCAGACAAACAAGCAATGAGTGTATATCATCGCCTGGGCGGTATCCTTTTGCTCGGCCAATGCCCGGGCAAATGCTGCTTCAAAAAAAAGAACAGAAAGTGCTTCGTAACTATCATATCCGGGAACAAGCCGCTGTAAAGGAGAAGCCTGCGCCTGTACCTGCTCTCGATAGGTGGTTTCCCCGGCAAAGATGCTGGCTGTTTCAGATAAACAGGCATGGCTTCGGGATTAAAATACAGCTCCGGGTCGAAAGTCAGCCGGCAATACTGTTCCAGCGAAGGCTCTCTTAATTCGATATCAAACGGGAGTTGGGGCTGGTAATATTTCACAGCCAGACGATAAGCATGCGCATGAAAGACTTCCGCCTGTTCGCGATTATCAGGCAGACGATTGTCAGGATACGTAAAACGAACCCATATCTTTACAGACTTTCCTGAAGAACCGATAAAAAAGCAAGATACGTCTGAGGCAGTTCCTTCACACACTCCTTCACCTCATCAGCTTCCATACGTCCCGGACAACCCGTTGACCTGAAGCATAACGATTCCATTATATTCGGCCATCGCCATCACCCCGTTTTTTCTGACAAAAGCTGCCGCCAGAAGTATCTTCGGGACCCTCTCTATATAATCATTTTTATCACCGGGAAGTATATAAGGCAGGACTTCTCTCATATTAGAGACCAGTTGTGCTTTAGTTTCCTTTTTCATCTGCTCTACGAGCTGTTCAATCTTCAACGTACGCATCGTATTTACTTTGCCATCGTCTCTCACTTGTGTTATTCTCATTTTTTCTTTTTCGCTGTTTGTCCTGCTTGCGTGTGTAGGGCAATATATATTTTGCAATAAAAGTACTGTAAACATTCTATGTAAACAAGTTTCTGATCATAAGCTTCATTCCCATCTCCTCTCCTTCTACTAGAAAAGAAAAAATAGATTTTAGTCTCACGGTCTCACTACTTTTACATAATCACCAAATAATTAATATATTATAGGATGAGAGATACTTTTTACAGAGGTATCTCTCATCATTTCCTCACTGAAATTACTCTATTCTAACCTGTCTCTCACCTTTTTTGATTATCTCTCATTCTGCTTTCGAACTTCCATTATTTAATTTCAGACCTATACATTTCTCCTTTTAGAAGTACTTTAAGGCGCATATATTTTACCATTCATTATCATGCAAACAATCCTATAATTGCTTGTTTTACAACTATTATTGTTGTATCTTTGAAAGACGTTATTCATCATACTACCCGGGTGAACCGACCTGTTCACCCAGGTACCACAGATACGTTCTCGAAGGTGCAATGATCGGTTCACCCGGTAGAACGATGAAGATGTCAGTAAGATGACACGCAGATAAAGGCTTTAAATGCCGAAGAGATAAGTAACACCATATATAAACAACAGATAAACAACAATTAAGATGGCAGTACAATTCGAATTTTATAAGAATCCGTTCAGGGAGAAGAAGAGGGGAAACAAGTTATCATCCCAGAGTCGTGAATTTTCAACACGTGACTACTCAAAGACTGGCAGCCGAAATTCACTCGGCAACTACCTTTGGCAAGGCCGAAGTGGAAGCAATGTTAATGGAACTCAGTCGGTGCATGGGCAACCACTTACGCGAAGGGCAAAGAGTACATCTTGACGGGGTCGGCTATTTTCAGATCACATTACAAGCAACAGAGCCGATACATTCCATGGCCGCACACGCTGACAAAGTGAAGTTTAAATCGGTCAGTTTCTTGGCGGACAGAGATTTAAAAGGTGAGCTTATAGGTATGCATGCACAACGCTCAAAGTATAAACCCCACTCGGCTACCCTCTCCCAGAAAGAAATAGACAAAAAATTAACTGGGTACTTCGCTACGCATACGGTTTTGACCCGCTCTGATATGCAGTCACTTTGCCAATTCACACACAGTATGGCGGCACGCCATATTCGCAGGTTGAAAGAAGAAGGTTCTTTGCAGAATATCGGAATTCGTACGCAACCGATTTATGTGCCGTGTCCAGGACATTATGGGAAATAGTTGTAAAATAGAATGAGAGATAATCAAAAAAGGTGAGAGACAGGTTAGAATAGAGTAATTCCAGTGAGAAAAGAATGAGAGATACCTCTGTAAAAAGTATCTCTCATTCTATAATATCTTAATTATTTGGCGATTATGCAAAAGTAGTGAGACCGTGAGACTAAAAAAATTCTTTTATAGCGGACTTAGATATAATCACAACACCCAAAGAGGAAGCACAAATGAGCTTCCTCTTTTACCTAATATCGCTTATGGAATATCTTGAATAATTCCTTCCCAACTATCAATCCCTATTCGAGATAAATACTGTTCAAAATAATCATCTTCTTCATCTGTATCCGCTTTTTGATAGGTTGTCCATACAGGCTTGGCTTCACCATTATGAGGCGCTTCGGTATACTTACGCAAACCCAAACAGGCACCATCTCCCAAATGATCAAACCAGCTATGCCATTGTATTCCATCAATGCCGTCCAGATTATTAATCTTCTTCCAGCCATAAGCAAAGCCGGCAGCCTGATCCTGCAAATCATTATCACTATAACTTGGAGAACATGTTCCTGCCTCAGAAAGCCAGACAGAACGTTTCACTGTTCCTTTATATTTATTGGAGGAAAGACTTACCCACTTATCCAAAACTTCCAAATTTTTCAAAGTTACATATTCCGTATCCATAGAGTAAGTTGCCTGTTCATCATCCCAAGTGCACGGGTTACCTAACTGAGCCGGGTAACTATGACACGCCAATGACCAGAAGAAATCACCTTCGCTTTCACTGAACTGATTCATAAAGTCGAGCATATCTCTTACTTTATACCAACCGCCACCGGCAGCGATATTCCATCCATGCGAGAAAGAGATAAAGACTTCTGAGTGCTGGTCATATTGATGCGCAATATTATAGCACATACGCATCGAACGGAGATAAGTATCCATAAACGTGGCAATCGGTTTGTCACCCATATTGGTCCAATGACTTCCTCCATCCACTTCGTTATGTATAATCCAGTGCGCTATGCGCATATTAGGGTCACTATATCTTTCTGCCAGGAAGTCAAGTGCTGCAGCGTAACAATTTGTAGACTCTATTGTGGTCATATTGGGCATTGTATAAGGAGCTGTACCATTAAAATCCGGATGTTTCAAAAGAGTACCGGCATCCCCAGTAGGAGGAACCAACAAAATACCTGCTACTGAGATTCCACGTTTACTCGTTTGCTCCAACACAGCATCAAATGAACTCTTCATATATCCCTCATTAAAATAATATGTCCTGCCACCGTAAGTATGCGGAATATCTCCTTCCTGTTGAGAAAGATGCATGAAATGAGAAATAGGAATGTTGATGGTGGCACTGGCAATATCCAAAGCATCCAAATCAGATGCAAGGGAATTCATGGTTTATCAATCCTCCCAACCCCTTCTTAGATTTTAAAGGAATAGCCTCAACACTTTGTTTTACGTGTATTTTATCCACGTTCGCATAGCGGGCATGAGAAACAATCTCATCCTTGGAAGTTCCTTCTTTGTATATAGCCCACTTAGACAATAAACTATCATACTCATAGTCACCTATAGTAACATATCTATCCAACTGAACGTCAAAGAGCCATTTGATAAAGGTGTTTTATTTTCCACCTTTTCTACTTTGAACATATCCACAAATGGAGGAATCTCTCCCAAGAAGAAAGTACCTTCTCCCGTATAGTTACCTTGAATACTAATCGTATTCTCTCCTACCACTACATCAGTTACATGGCAATCATATTCTTTATTCAGATAATCTTTAATTCCTTGTTCGTACTTCTCTTTATTAAGTGCTTCATTATTCTCGTCCTCTTCCGCCTGTTTTTCCTCATCATTCATTGTACGTAGGCATATATTACGCATTTGTATGATATTATTAGGCTGGTCTCCAAAATCCAGACGCAGATAATCTTTTCACTTTTCCCCAATCAAACTCCTGTCTATATTTCTTTAGACGAACGCTGAATGAAGCCCATTCCGTAGAAGCAGGAACGGTTCCCGCACTCATGCTATGAGTAGCATCAATCCCATTTTTTGCATCAGCAAAAAAAAGAGTTCTAGGTTACTCATCCCGATTTCCGTCTGATATTCAAATTCAAGAACATTACATTCTTCGGGAACATCTTCTTTAAACAAACCGGCAGTCGCCCAAGGATCACCATTAGTAGTTTCTATCGTATAACTACTGTCTTCATTCTGAGTTAACGTTACTCCCCGACTTATAGGGCCCATCCAATAACATATAAACAGGCGGGATAACAATTTCCTCAGGAGGAATAACTTCTCCTCCATCGTCTTCAATAAAATCATCATTACAGGAAGACAAGTTCATCACAAAAAATGCCATTAAAACAACATGCCACATCGCCCTAACAGGCGTTCAGGCCTTCTCGTAAAAGAAAGCTTTCAAATTTTCCATAATTTCAGTTTTTAGTTAATAATGTCGTTGATTAAAAATTCTCAATAATATTCCAATCAGAATTCCAATTAAAGGTAAGAATTGTTCGAAGTATTCATCTTCTTCATTTGTGCCTTGCTTTTCGATAAACTTCCCACACAGGTTTGGCTTCCCCTCTGTAAAATTCATCCAAGTATTTACGCAATCCGAAGCAAGCTCCGTCTCCCGGATGATCAAACCAATTATGCCATTGTAGCCCATCAATCCCTTCCAATGCATTGATTTTCTTCCAGGCGAAAGCCAAACTAGCCGCTTGCTTCTGAAAATCTTCATCCGAATAAGTAGGAGAATTTACTCCAGCCTCAGAAAGCCAGACAGAGCGCTTAATAGTCCCTTTATATTTATTTTCTTTGGTAACCGCCCACTTACTCAGAACTTCCAGATTCTTAAACGTAATAAATTGGGTATCCATGGAAAACGTTGCGTTCGGATCAATCCAAACACATGGATTCGTCAAATCCTGAGAATAGCTATGATAAGCTAATCCCCACTGAAAGTCCCCTTCTACCCGACTATAAACATTCAACAAATCAATGATTTCCTTGCTTGTATAGAGCCACCATCCACATTCGCTATCTGTGTCCAAGAATGTGTAAAAAAGGAGCCCAAAACCTCTGCCTGTTTATCATATTGGCGTACTATATTATAACATATACGCATTGATTTTTATATAGGTATCCGTAAATACAGTAAGAGGTTTTACTCCCATATTTGTCCAGTCTATACAGCCGTCTACCTCATTATGCATAATCAATGAGCTATGCGCCCGTAGCGATTGTCCGCCGTACAATATCTTTTCGCCAGAAAATCAAATGCTGCCGCATAACAATTTACCGATTCCAGAGTAGTCATATTAGGCATTGTATAAACCCCTCTTTCATAATCGGATGTTGCAACAATGCCCCCAAGTCAGGGTCTACGCATTTAGCTGCCGGTTCGACAAGAATGATGGCAGCAACAGCAATATTCCGTTTGGCTGCTTCTAAAAGAGGAACGTCAAGCACAGTCTTGAGGTAACCTTCATCCATATAATAGGTTCTTCCCCCATAAGTATGCGCAATATCTCCCGCTCTTGGCGTCAGATGCATAAACTGAGTGATACAAACATTAATCGTAGCACTACTTATCCCCAACAAAGTAAAATCCGATATATATTGGTTAGGAATAATTCCACCCAACCCTTTCTTTGAAGTCAGTTTGATAGCCGGAAGATTCTGAAACGCATGAATTTCATCCGCTTGATGCGCATGAGAAACCAGTTGGTCTCTTTTACTCCCTCTTTATAAATAGCCCACTTTGACAAAGACGGTCATATAATGCTCCATCCCTTTCTACATAACGCTCTAACTTAATTTCAAAGATGAATCTTCTAACTTCAACTTATAAGGAGCCTTCTTCACATCTATGATATCCAAATAGGAGGAATCTCACCTAAAAAAGAAGTTGCCTTCACCGGTATATTCACCAGTAACGCGAACGGAAGATTCCATTACTGAGACCTGAGAAATTTTACACGAATAGCTTTTTCCCAAATAAGCATTCAGATCTTGTTCGTGTTGAATATCTTCTTCGTCAAAAGGAGATTCAGGTATCTCCTCTTTCTCTTCCTCGTGACAGGAAGAAACAATGAAAGGACAGCAGGACAGAAACAAAAGAATAATAAACGACTCAATATAAGCCTTTCTCATTTTAAAAAAATGACTTTTCAATAGCTCCATAAGTAAACTGTAAAAGGGTTTAGGTTTTAATTGTACAATTATAGAGCTATTAATATGAACACATGCAAAATCCTACTTCTTTTTACAATTTTTATACACAGCAAAAATATTACTACCGAAAACATCTTAACTGGCAATCATATCTATTATCACAAATGAATACTAATCAACCAGCAAAGCTTTCATCGGCTTTTGTCTCCCCATATAATAGACGGAAATACAAAAAGCTTCCCAGCCCGCATATCCTCCGAATCGCCAGACATAAGAATCAACCCAACAGGGAAACTCCTCATATCTGAAAGAAACAACACCGTCTTCTGAGTGGAGATAAGTGGTCACTATATCCTGAAATTGCGCATGAGAACGTTTTGCGCATGGAATGACAAATGCCATATGCAAAAACGATCGCACAATTGATACACTTCTACACCAAACCGCATTAAATGAAGTCTGTTCACTGATCAGCTTGATTAAAATCACAACAGAAAACAACTCTATTCCAAACAATTGCCGGACATTTTCGAAATCCTATAACCAAGCTAAAAACAAGTTCAATTAAGATTACATAAAATAAAGTTGATTATCATAGAAAAAACTTTCTCAGGGTATGATTATTGTTGTTTCTCTTTTCACGAAAAAAAGTATATACCAGCAAAACACAGAAGAACATAAAATGCCCGAAGCTCACCGATTATCAATAAGAAGGTTTCCCAGATGGAAGGATGATCAAACGACGCGCGCCCGCGGGCAGCAAGGCGATAAACACAACAACAAGGTCCCAAGCCAAAAGCCGGCAACCAAAGCTATTTCAGGTGATTTAGGCTTCCTCTTATTATATTGTACACAATAAATAATAAACAAAGCCCCAGAAATGCCAATAACCAAAGATTCATGTGTCCAACCAGAAATGACGCCCAGCAAAAAAGAAGAAAAAGCAACTCCCAATTCACCCTTTCCATTTGCCGCACTTTAGTATAAACAAGCAGAAAAAGCCAAACAAAGAACGGCGCTCCAAGTATAATTGAGAGCACCACTCATCAGCAAAAGAGATCAACCGGGCAAGGCAATAAGAACCATATAAAGAAAACAGCAACAACCCAGTAACCGAATTTTGTCAGATTTCTTTTCCGGAAATCCATATAACCAACATATTAAGTAACAAAAAAGCGAATACATTGATTAAATTAAAACAATTCTCCCCCAAAGTCCGGCAAACGACTGCTCCAGAATATGAGGAATGGTACGGCCATTCACATAAAAATAATGATTATATTGCGAAAAAATAACATCGGTAAATGATGATATCTTCTGCTCAAATCCTATCGATGCGCCTTCAAAGAAAAAGACTTAGCTGCCACAGGAGTCAAATAGAATGAATAAAGATAATCATCTCCACATATCGGAGTGTACATATTCATCAGGTAAAATAAACTTCCTATTATCAACAGAAATGCGCCAATACCAATCCGAACCGTTTTTTTACTCATAATCTTAGTTATTGTTTCACACCATTATATTCTCTTGCAATGTAGGTAGGACGATTCTTTGTTTCATTGAAAATACGTCCTATATACTCCCCTATGACTCCCAAGGACAGCAATTGTATACCACCTAAGAAAAGAATCACGACCATCAGAGTAGGGAAACCCTGTACTACTTCGCCCCATATCAATGTTTTAAACATGATGAAGCACATGTATATGAAAGCAACCAGGGAAACTATAATTCCAGCAAAAGTAGAAATGCGTAAAGGAGCTACAGTAAAGGAGGTCACCCCTTCCACAGCCAAGCTCAGAAGGCTGAAAAAGTTAAACGAAGATGTACCGGCAACACGATCTTCCTGCTCGAATTTGATCTCTTTCTTACGAAATCCAATCCAGCAATACATACCTTTAGTATATCTTTGGCTCTCACGTAGCTGTTTTAAAGCGTTTATACAACAACGATCTAACAGTCTGAAATCACCGACATTCGGGAGAATCTCCACACGGGTCGTTTTCTGCAATAACTTATAGAATAACAAGGACAGATATTTACGCATCAAACTCTCCTTGCCTCTGGTTATTCGCTTTGCGTATACATCATCATACCCTTCTTCCCAATATTTCAACATTTCAGGGATTAAGTGAGGAGGATGTTGCAAGTCAGCATCCATAATCACCAGACAATCGCCTGTAGCATAATCGAAACCAGCTAACATTGCTACTTCTTTTCCAAAATTGCGCGACAGGTCGACAAAATTAATTCTCTCGTCTTGTGATCTCAAAAAATTTAATAACTTCCAATGTTTTATCATGGCTGCCATCATTAACAAACAAAATCTCCCACTCATATTCTGCATAAGAATCCATCATTTCTTTTAGCTTCGAATAGAGCTCCGGAAAGAGAGTTCCTCGTTGTATGCAGGTATTAAAACACTAACTTTACTCATATTTTTTTAGATTTTAGAACAAAACGAACAAGAAGGAAATTAACCGGTACTACTAATGCAAACACAGGAAGAGGTGCCCATCTCTCGGGAACTCCGATCCATATAAATAGCGACAACAGCCCGATATGCAACAAATAATTGACAAAATGACTGATGCCAAATCCTATTCCTTTCTAACAGTAGGCTTAGTATTAAAGGTGAATATATTAGACAAGTAAAAATTCAGAATAAAGCTAATAACATAACCAATAGTATATGCAATAGCTGGTAACATCAGTACACATAAAAAGAAATAAATACCATAATGAGTAGCAGTTGCCAGAATACCAACCAATATGAAACGAACAAACTCTCTACGCTTATTAAAAACAGACATCATCCAATACTCTTTTATTGATTTTGATCCAACTACCTACAGAAGACTTATAAAACGGTACAATATTATAAATAATATGTAAGACCAGCAAAGAAAAGTATAACTAAATATACAAAAATAAATAATGTTACTTCTCCATTTGATTAAATCATAGAATGATATCTAAGGTGCAATTCTCTATTCATCTTCATGAGTTACCACCACACATCACTTTATACATTCAAGAAAAAAGCTCCCTTATTTTGATCACAACATCCATATTCTGCGAATCAAATTTTCGAGCAAACAAATGCTCTGTTTCTAATAAATATTGCAAATCCTCCATTTTCCAAACATAAAGTGATTCCCCCGTTCCCAATCAATTGCACGAAGTCCGGCATTCAACTGCTCACTACCTGGATAAATATGACTCCGCCTTTCTGAGTTCCACAATATAGATTGAAGAAATATTTCGTCACCACAGCAAACATTTTTAAAACGCCTTAAAAATAAAAGACTTTTGAGCTAATATAATTGTTAGCAACTCAAATACTAACCCAATTGGAACCCTTTTTAAATTCAATTTCTTTAGGTCGGTTATAATGGAAGAAATCCTGCAACTTTAAAAAAGTTTATTCGAAGAGATTGTACTTGCTTTTTAAAAAATACGAGGTGGAATTTTATAATAACGACAGAACAAATGATATTTAAAAACCCTTTCTTTCGAGATCTTTAAATTAGCCTTGAAGGCACAAACTCATACCCCTTATTTTTCTCGAAGAAATGATGGATATAGTCTTGTGACTTTATCGGCAAATCGACTCCTGACAACAAATGATAATAATCATAAGGACCTTTCATACTGGCTGTCTCAAGTAACAACAGTTCAGCCTTTACCACACTAATATCACCCCATCTTACGTCAAGACGTTGCTCAAGTACAAAAAAGACGAGCTTTTGCAAGCCGAAATAAATCTTGCTCTAAAGGTCCGAGCACGACTTTCTTATCAATATGCAAATATATATCATTCCTCCCATCATCAAGCATAGAAAGTAGTATCTTCAATATTTGAAATTCATTATGGGCCAGAATTAAAAAAGCATGTCTCATTACCTTTGCATCATTAAATAAGTTCATTATCATGCAAAAGATACAACAGATAAATTCCAATACAACAATAGTTAGATAAATTCCAAACATATATTTTGATAAGTATTGGAATCTATCTATCTTTGTGAAATTTAAGTCTTAAATCATTAAATTGGAGCTGAAACCCGGTTCTTAATGGAGACAAAGACAATAACGTCATTAACCTAAACAACTATTATATAGACCAATAATATCCATAATTACAATGATAGACAAACCTATATATGTGACTTCCCCCTACTGCCTTCTTTGGAAGATTTTACTTTCTTATTAAAGAAATATGGGAAAGCAAAATGCTGACAAATAATGGCAACTTCCATCAAAAGCTAGAAGAGGAATTAGCTAAGTATCTTAAAGTTCCCTATCTCAGTTTGTTTACGAACGGCACTCTACCTTTGATAACCGCTTTACAAGCAATGAGAATTACCGGTGAAGTGATAACTACTCCCTTTAGCTTTGTAGCAACAACACATTCTCTTTGGTGGAATGGAATCAAACCTGTTTTTGTAGACATTGAGCCAGAAACCTGTAATCTGGATCCTAGTAAAATAGAAGCGGCCATTACCCCCAGGACTACAGCTATCATGCCTGTACACGTTTACGGGAAGCCTTGTAAAACGAAAGAGATTCAAGAAATTGCCAATAAATATGGATTAAAAGTCATATATGATGCCGCTCATGCTTTTGGAGTAGAAATAAACGGGGAAAGCATTTTAAACTTTGGAGATATGGCTACTCTGAGTTTTCATGCAACGAAAGTTTACAATACTTTGGAAGGTGGAGCATTAGTCGTTCATGACGAGCAGACTAAAAAGCGCATCGACTATCTAAAGAACTTTGGTTTTGCCAGTGAAACTGAAGTTGTAGCCCCCGGTATTAATAGTAAAGTAGATGAGGTACGCGCTGCATACGGATTACATTTTAACCTTAAGCAAGTAGATCATGCAATCAATTCCCGTCGCAAAGTAGCCATAAGATATAGAGATGAACTTCAAGGTGTTAAAGGGATAACCTTTTTCAATGATATACCAGGAGTACGCCACAATTATTCTTATTTCCCAATTTTCATAAATGCTGAAGAATATGGAATGACGCGTGATGAACTTTATTTTAAGATGAAGGAACATAATGTATTCGGACGCCGTTATTTCTATCCGCTAATCAGTACATTCTCAACATATCGCGGATTAGATTCTGCTAACCCTGACAATCTGCCAATAGCAACCCAAATGTCCAATAACGTCATCTGCTTGCCAATGCACCATGCTTTAAGTGAAAATGAAGTCGAGTATATCCTCCAAATTATAAAGAAATAGTATGATACAATTATCAGAAATAACAAACTCTATATCCCTTCCTTAACAAAGGCGTCTATTTAACTTGGCCCAAAAATATGACAATGTTATAGACTTCACATTGGGAGATCCGGATATACATCCACACGATAAAATAAAAGAAGCTGGCTGTAAAGCGATACTGGAAGGTCGTACAAGATACTCCCCTAATGCCGGATTATTAGAATTAAGAGAAATAATATCTTCAGATACAAGTTACAATATAATATAGAATACAACCCGACAAATGAGATTATGGTTACAGTTGGGGGAATGGAAGGATTATATTTAACCCTGCTAGCCATTCTAAACAGAGGGGATGAAGTCATTATACCAGCTCCATATTGGATAAACTATGTACAGATGGTATGTATGTGTAGTGGAGAGCCCATTATCACAGCTCCTGTCAGCACCAATGACTTATCGATATCTATAGAAAATATAAGGAAGGCAATCACTCCTAAAACAAAAGCTATTATTTTAAATACGCCCAGCAACCCTTCCGGGCGGATAATTTCTGATGACTCCATCCAACAAATAGCACAGATAGCTATTGAGAATGATTTGATAGTAATAACAGATGAGGTATACAAAACACTACTTTATGATAATGCTCATTTCAAAAGTATTGTTACATGCGACAAGATGAAGGAACGCACTGTTATTATCAATAGTTTATCAAAAGAATTCTGTATGACCGGATGGCGTTTGGGTTATGTAGCTGCACCTTCAGAATTAATATCAGTCATGACAATGTTTCAAGAGAACATAGCTGCTTGTGCTCCATTGCCGTCTCAGTATGCAGCAATAGAAGCACTAAGAAATTCGGAGAAATATTCGGCTGGTATGATTGAGGAATTCACTCTCCGCCGAAATGTTTTATTGGAAGAAGTTGCCAAAATCAAAACAATAACAGTCGATGCGCCACAAGGAACCTTTTATGCAATGTTAAATATAAAATCTACCGGATTAAAATCTGAGGAGTTCGCATATGCCCTTTTAGAAAAGAACAAGTGGCAGTGGTTCCTGGAATAACTTACGGTGATTGTTGCGAGGATTTTATCCGGATTGCTTTTACATTAGATATATATAAAATTAAAGAAGGAATTCAAAGACTTAAGCGATTTGTCGAAAGTTTATAAGATGAAAAAGTTTTAATGCTAGGAGGCTCTTTATATCAGGTCTATGCGATTAAAGAAGCTGTAAAAATGGGATATTATGTAATCACCTGCGATTACTTGCCGAATAACCCAGGACATCAGTATGCCCACGAATATTATAATGTCAGCACAACAGATAAGGAGGCTATTTACGAGTTAGCCAAAAGACTTCAAGTAGATGGCGTCGTTGCATATCTTCAGATCCCGCAGCTCCTACAGCTGCTTATGTTTGTGAGAAACTAGGATTGCCTACCAGCCCCTATACTTCTGTAGAAATTCTTTCTCAGAAAGACTTATTCAGACGATATCTGGCTGAACATAATTTCAATGTTCCCAAATACGTCGGATGTACTTCATACACGGAGGCTTTGGAAGAAATCAAGAATTTAACCCTTCCTGTTATGATAAAGCCTGTCGATTCATCAGGAAGTAAAGGCATCAATAAACTGACTAACGTAGATCAACTAAAAAGACTTTATAGAAGATGCCCTCTCATATTCCGTGAAAAACGCATTATTATTGAGGAATTCATAGAGAAGGACGGATATCAGATATCAGGAGATGCCTTTTCCGTAGACGGAATTTTAAAATTCCACTGTTTTGGAAACGAATACTACAGTTCTTCAGTTGTCAAAGATTTCGCCCCACTTGGTGAATGCTGGCCTTTCCAAATGAAACCTGAAATTATAACAGAGCTATAAAAGGACATACAGCGTCTGATATCTGAACTAAAAATGGGGACAACCGCATATAATGTCGAGGCTATTCTTGGCAAAAACGGGAAATTGTATATACTGGAGTTAGGTGCCCGAAGCGGTGGCAGTTTAATACCTCAGATTACAGAACTGGCAACAGGAGTCAACATGGTTAAATATGTGATAAAAGCAGCTTTGGGAGAAGATTGCTCCGAAATAGAGATGTCACCTGCAAGGGGATATTGGTCTAATTATATGTTACATAGCAAACAGACCGGACGGTTTAAAGAAATATCATTTGATGAAAACTTTGCAAAAAAAACAATCTGGTAGATTGTGTAACAGAACTGAAAAGTGGAGATAATGTTCATGCATTCCGCGATGCTGGTGATGCATTGGGGACACTTTATCCTCAAATATTCTTCGAAAGAAGAAATGTTTAATGTTATAGAAAACATGGACCAGTTTGTACATATTATTATTGATTAAAATATGACATAATAATCCATACAGAACCTCTAGCATATACCGAATTCAGAGATTTTATCATATCCTCTGCAAACTGGTTTGTTCCTTCTCTGTTACAGATGCCCAACCTGGATGAATGGATATTGAAAATGTACCATAATGGCTCTATATACTATACTATTTCCGGATCTAACATTATATCTTAATTGTTGGCTATTACAATAGAAGAGATTTTTATATATACCCTATGTCTGTGTAAACCCCTGACCATCAAGGTCATGGGATCTCTAAAAAAACAATTAATTATATCATAGAACATCTTTCTACGGATATTCAGGAGATATTGCTCGAAGTTAGAAAAGACAATAACAATGCACTTCATGCATATCATAAAATGGGATTTTATGAGGCCGAGGATAGGGATGAGAAGTATTTAATGAAGAAAGAGGTACACAAAAGTTAATATTGAATGAAAGATATAGCAAATACTCCATTAGTAAGTATAATTTGTAGCACATATAATCATGGATTATATATATCCCAGTGTCTAGACGGTTTCTAATGCAAAAGACAAATTTTCCATTTGAAATTCTAATCCATGATGATGCATCCACTGATAATACTCCTGATATTATTCGCGAGTACGAACATAATTACCCTCAAGTCATAAGACCTATATATCAGAAGGAAAACAAATACTCAAAGAAAGAAGATATCTTTGCCAAATACCAATGCTCACGAGTCAGAGGAAAGTATATTGCAATATGCGAAGGAGACGATTATTGGATTGACCCATTAAAACTTCAGAAACAAATCGATTTTCTAGAAAACAATCCTGATTACGGCATGATATATACTACCAGCAAGGTATATAACCAAAAGGAAGGCAAAATAGAAGAAGATATTATTGGACGGGAATTTAATGGTTATATAGAGTTATTATCCGAAAATTGTATTCCGACTCTTACTACCAGCATACGCAGTTCCTTAGTCATGGAATACTTGAAAGAAGTGGAACCCAAGAGCAAAAAACTGGCTAATGGGAGACTATCCTAGTGGCTATGGATATCATATTATTACAAAATAAAGTATCTTCGGAAAGCACTACCGTATACCGTGTCTTAGAAGAGTCAGCAAGTCATTCTAATGATATACAGAAATATGAAAGATTCATATTATCGACCAGTGATATAACTGCATTTTATATCCACAAATTTAAGACTCCGTTAACAGAGCCATATTTACGATCCCTAAGTTGCTTTATTATGATTTATACGATAAGTATATGCATCTGGGCATGTATAAAAAGAATGACACTATTCAAAACTCATTAATCCTAGTTATGTCTCCGCACGTATGCGAAGAAGAGTCCGCCGATTCCATCTCAGATTCATGCAATTAAGATTAGAAAAATGGCTCAATATAAAAAGGGAAACAAAAGGAAGTAAAAAGGAGAAAAAATATTTAGTGGGATATTAAGTAAGTATCCCTTTTTATTCCATATTTCTATTTAGTTCCAAGTCTAATGTAATACTAGTATTGAAATATATGTTTTATATTCCATTGAACCATAATCTTCTCTCAAGGTAACTACATCAGAACTTCAATAATCTATTGAGATAGCTCATAGCTGACATACAGTTTCTTCTTGACACTCAACTTATCCTTCTACTCTGGGGCTATATTCAATACTATTTCTTTTTTTTAGAAAGTGAAACACACCTTATTCTAGCTCTACACAAATCCTCTCTGAATGTGACATCCAAATACCAATTTCACTGGGGTTTTAAGACTACACTGCCCCTCATGCACTCTCTTCTTTCTCACCACTGATGTAATAACGTGTCTTTCCTTGCACCTCACCTCTTACTTCCAAACTAATAATAGTTCCTAGGTTTTTCTATGCCCAGATATTCTCTTCCATCAAATATTCTGTGACTCGAAATATATACTTGTGGATTTCTATATGTCCATAGCCTGCTTCTATGATTTCTCTACTATTCGTTTGAAAACCCACTATACATCTTTTTTTGATTGGCTTTTAGAGTTAATAAATAATGCCTCTCCTCTTCCACGATTTTTCACCAAACTCTCATGGAATCAATAGTAAGAACTCTATCTTTTACATTTATATCATTTAATATAAAAAGGAATAGCTATAATCTCATTGGATATTCAACCTCCTATTAAGAAATACAGACTCGCTTACCCAAACCCCTAATACCTTCTGTGGTGGGAGAAACACCGCGCTTTGTCTCATATTAGCTTATTTATCAGAAAAACAAGAATACAAAGAAATATTCATACGTCGGATGTAATGCTTTAGAAAGTACAGTAAAATTTGGCACGATTACCCTGATTTCTTTCCTTTTGTATATTTAATATTATCTTTGTACATTGTCATCCAGAACTCTTTTAAACAAATTATTATTTAAGATTAGAGATGTAAATTAATTATTGGGGAGATAAAAAGAATGTTATTTATTGGGCAAAATATAAATTAAATACTTTTATTATGAAAAACAAATTATGCGCTCTTTCCCTTATCTTGTTACTAATTTCTTGTTCAGACGAGATTCAACAATTTGATGATTCTACAAAGCAAACACAAAATGAGAATAAAGGAATTAACAACTAGATCACTTGATACAGACGATCATGCTTTGGGTTTTGGATATGATGTTACAGGTGATTATTTAGACAAATATTCAATTAGAAACTCTGTAATTGATATTGTAAAATTGCGTGAGTTTGATAAGAACAGCATCATCACCAGCAATGAAGTTAGCGGAAAGAACCAATATTACTATGGTTACACTTCGTATGACTATATAAAAGAAATTACAAAAAAACAGGTGTTAATACCTCTGTTAGCTGTGATAGTATACCAATAGTCAAAGGAAATTTAAGTTTTACAGGTTCTTTCTCTAAAGAAAATTTCACAAGGCATGAATTATCTACCAAATATTCTTATGCAAGTGCGGATATCTGCAAAGACGTGAGATGGCTCCGATTGGCTGAGAGTGTCGATGTGTTATCAAATTTCTTGACTGACAAATTCAAGAGGATATTTCTAACATGACATCCCTGAACAGTTCGTAAAAGATTATGGAACACATGTATTAGCAGATATAACAATTGGGGGTGTCCTCCGAGTCATGTATAGTTCCAGCATAATAAAGGAAGATGATCAAGAGAAAAAAACGAAAGTTATAAAAGCTGGATTGAAAGGAGTATTAGCAAAAATCGGATTGAGTGCTGACGTGGATAAAACAGTAATAGAGAATGTATCGACTAGTGCGGAGAACATAAACCGAACTTTACATTTGGAGTACAAAGGCGGTGACGGAGTTGGTGGAACATATAATTTAGAAACAGGTTATCCTACTATTGATAAATACTCATGGGAAAAATCAGTAACTGCTGCTAATGCTGGTTTAACAAAAATAAACTGGGATAAAGCATACCCTATTTATGAATTTATTTCTGATCAGTAAAGAGAACAGGTAAAAAAAAGCAGTGATAAAATATATAAATGACAGTCAGTTGTCAGTTTTACAATTAAATCCCTATTTATGAAATGTTCGCACCGACGATGGACGATCGATTTTATGCCTTTTCTTGGGATGAAGTTCAAATGCAAATAAATAAATGGAATAATGAATTTTGGGGATTTAAAGGGATATATATTAGCAAAACCTGGAGTAAATACAATACCTATCTATGAGATGTTCGCACCGACGATGAACGATCGGTTTTATGCCTTTTCTTGGAATGAAGTTCAATGGCAAATAAATGATTGG
>VOFH01000436.1_pt1 | contig 30000 bp, 54 predicted proteins | sample 5384091 | NCBI WGS metagenome assembly VOFH01 (sample SAMN12384727, study PRJNA508395) | human gut metagenome | isolation source: healthy gut G | host: Homo sapiens
AGTTCAGAAAAATTGTTTGAGACATTACAGAGTATTACGGCAGAAAAACTGAAAAAATGAATAAAGTTATTATAGAATGCCAATCAATTAAGCAGATAAATGATATGACAAAGGAAATCGAAAAGTTTTGTTATGGTTGGAATTTATAAGAAAGAGTAGATATATGGATATTATTAGTAAATTATTAAAAAATTGCAGGAAAAGATAATTTTCAACTAGATCCAGCTATTGGTATGAGTTATGTCTTGCGTCAGTGTTGGAAATATGGTTGCATGATGATTCGAGGAAAAATTTTTTCTATTGGATATGGAAAGATTTCAGATAGTATTTTTATTGGGAAAAAAGTCAAAATTATTGAAAAAAAAAAAAACGATTGGTAGTTGGTAAAAGACAAAATTTCAAGATAGTGTTTATATTGATGCACTTTCTCATGAGGGTGTAATTATTGGGGAGAATGTTGTATTAGGTAGAAACACCAGGATTGAGTGTACAGGAAGTCTTCAGGGAATTGGTAAAGGTGTAAAAATTGGTAATCGCACAACTTTTGGAAATGATTGTATGTTTGGTGCAGCGGGAGGAATTGAGATTGGAGATGATGTTGTTGCTGGACAATATATTCGTTTTCATTCGGAAAATCATAATTACAGAGATACGATGAAATTGATCAGAGAACAAGGTGTTACACATAAGGGAATTAAAATTGGGAACAATTGTTGGATTGGAGCAGGAGCGATATTTCTCGATGGAGCAGAACTAGGGGATGGATGCGTTGTAGGAGCAAATGCGGTTGTGACCAAAAAGTTTCCAGCGAATGTTGTGATTGTAGGAGTACCGGCGAAAAAAGTGGCAGTTAGAGTTGAGGCAGGAGACAATTAATGAGAGCAGGGTAGTGATTTTAAATTTTAATTCATGGAAAATGTCGAATGATTTGGCAATTAAAATGGCATCTTTTTCAGAGATAGATGAGGTGGTTGTGGTTGATAATGTATCGACAGATGATTCTTATATTCAATTGAAAAAGTTGATACATCCTAAAAATTATAGTAACACAAAGTGAAAAAAATGGTGGATATTCATACGGCAATAATTTTGGAGCAAAAATTTTGGCTGAACATGGATGTGATATCTTATTTGTTTCAAACCCAGATGTTGATATTAAAGAAGAGTCGATAAAGAAAATATTGGATGGATTTAAAACAGAAAAAGAATATGGAATTTTATCAGGGGTGGAATATGATATTGATGATAATATTTCAAGGCCTCCAATTTGGAAGATCAATGATTATAAAGAAGATTTAGTCGAATGTTTTTATTGTGGAAGACATTTAACTAAAAAAAGAATTCCTATTGATTATTCAAAAGGAATTCAATCAGTTGAAATAGTAAAGGGTTCTTTTTGCAATCAGAATGGCTGACTTCGTAAGAGTTGGAGGATTTGATGAGAGTGTATTTCTATTTTGTGAGGAGAGAATTATATCTCGTAAAATTTCTGATATAGGTAAAAAATAGGAATTGTTATAAATGCGAAATATAATCATAATCATTCAGCATCAATTTCTAAAGAATATAAAAGTGTTGAAAAACAAATAAAATTGCTATATAAATCACGATATTATTACAATTGCAAATATAATAAGATCAGTTTGTTAAAAAAAAAAAGTAGTTATGTTAGTTGCAATGAGAATTTCGTTAATTGAGTTTTACTGTATTGATATTATAAGAAAAATAAAAATGGAAAAGAAAAATGAAAAATGAAAATAAAATGTAATAAAAGTCAACTCATAATAATTGTAACATTATTAGCACAGTTTTTTCTTCCAATAGAATATTTATTATTTGCCTTAATAGGAATAATTTTGTTGGAAACAGTTTTTTTTAATAAAGAGAAGCCAAAATTAAAACGATTACCTTGTGAAAGCGAGTATATGTTTTTTATCGTAGTTGGAGCAATTAGTAGGCGGTATAAAATATCTAGCTGGTAGTTATACGATAAGGCATTATTTTAAAGACATTCTGTACATGACTTTAATGGCTCTTTTTTTTTGGATAATAGGATCAAATTTGTATACAAAACGTTATGTATGTTCACAAAAAAAGATGTGTTGATGGCTGGCACAATATATGCATTAGTTGATTTAATAAGGTGTATATGGAAAATATTATTAAATAATGGATTAAGTAGTTCATTGTATGAATTGAGGTCACTAATTGGAACAGGCAGTCCCTATTGCAATGATTACTTTATTTTGGTGTATGTATTTTTATAATGATATTCATATGAAAAAACAATATAAAAATATATGTGTAGTTTTATTGCAAGTGATATATGCATACATTTTTCACGAATGAATATTTTAATAGCGGTTATTTTTATTATATATTCTGGCTTAATAAAAGACCTAAAAACTAGTGAAATATACAATAATAATTTTATTGGTAGTAATGATAGTAAGTATTATATCGCCTGAAATGTTGTTGTTGTATGTAAATAAGATATTTAACTCTGCTAAAGAAATTTCATTTACATCTAAGATTTGGGATAGAACTTCAATTATACAAAATTGGAGGGGGGATATGAAGTGTATTGTGAAATGAACAAATTTTCGAAAGTCAATATTTTGGAAAAATTGTTCGGAGGAGGTTTTGGTACACAGCTTGATGTTAAAGGATATGCTTATTTAATATCTACAGAAGATACCATTCCATTTTTACATAATGGTTATTTTTCTATTCTGATGATTTGGGGAGTGGTTGGAGTAATTGTGTATATATCTATGTTGAAGCATTTATTTAAAAAGAAAAAAATATAAAGAAAACTGTAGAAAGAAGATTTTGGAATTCCTTAGTAATGCTAATTGCAGTTGATACATTTTTGTACATGGTCCATTCTTTAGTGCAAGTGTAGCATGTATTTTTTTTGTATTTAGGTATTTTAGGAATGGATGAAAAAGAATAGAAAAACGAGTGTATTAGGCGATTACAAAGAACTGTTTAAAGTTTAAAAGGTGGTGGAGATAATTTTATGAAAATTAAAAAAATATATTATATTTTTGTGATTTATATAAATCAATATTAAAAAAGAGATTCGTCACTATATGCTTGTGGATCATGGTTTGGCGATAAATTTGCAGATAATTCAAAATATTTTTATTTGTATGCTCTGAAAAATGGGAAAAAAAGCAGTGTGGATAACACGAAATATGGAGGTATATAATCAACTAAAATCAGCTAATATGCCGGTTGCATTATTTGGTACTAAAGAGTCGAAAAAAAATTTGCAGTAAAGCTAAATATGTCATTGTATCAACTGGGAAATTCGATGTTGAGGCTCAATATATTGGTGGCGCAACGATTATAAACTTATGGCATGGAATCCCGTTGAAAAAATAGCATACGATGACCACATTACAAGTGATGCAGTTTCGTTACATAAACGAATTTGGAATAAACTTAGTGAAATCCCAACACCTAATACATATTACTTTTCTACAAGTGAAGTAATATCTCAAATTTATAAAAGTTGTTTTCGAACTAATGAATCTCATGTTATTCAAATTGGTCAGGCAAGAAATGATGCTTTTTTCGATGGTAGTTTGATTGAAAAAAATATTCAAATATTGATTACGATAAGTTAGTAGTATATATGCCAACACATCGTAATGAAGGTAAGACACCTGTAGATGTATATTCGTTATTTAATCTTGATGTATTAAATGAATACTGCAAACAAAATCATATATTGTTTTTAATAAAGAAGCATTATTACAATCGCAATGATGGAGCAGCTGTTAGTGGATATTCTAATATTGTGGATTTAACAGAAGAATCGTGTGACACACAGGAAATTCTTTATAATGCGGATATTTTAATTACGGATTATTCAAGCTGCTATATTGATTATTTATTGTTGGATCGTCCAATTTTGTTTTATGCATATGATTATGCTGAATATTTGAAGCAGGATAGAGAAATGTACTTTAAATATGAAGATGTGACGCCAGGAGCAAAAATCACTACATTTAATGAGCTTCTTAATGAACTGGACGAGGCATTAAATGGAAATATTCAATATAAAGCAGAACTAGAACGAGTAAAAAATCTTTTCTATGCGAAAAGTAACCAAGGTTTAGTTTGTCCACACTTAATGAAAGAAATAGGAAAATTATGAATAAGATAATGACGAAATATAGACAGATGCAGTTGCCTGCAAAGGCAAAGAATATGGTTTTTTGATATGTTCCTTTTTACAAAAGGAATTTCAGTAATTACTACACCTATTTTTACCAGATTACTGACAACTGCAGAGTATGGTCAATACAATGTATTTAATTCCTGGTTTAGTATTGTTAATATTTTTGTCTCATTAATGTTATCAGGTGGTGTGTGTACACAAGGACTTGTTAAGTTTGATCAAGAACGAAAGATTTTTTCTTCGTCATTGCAAGGTTTAACTCTAACATTAGTAGCTGGATGGACAGTAATTTATGTTGTTTCGCATAAATTTTGGAATCATGTTTTTTCTTTGACAACAGTGCAGTGTTTAGCAATGCTTTTAATGATTTGGACAGGAGCTGCTTTCAATTTATGGGCGGCAGAACAACGTGTGGATTACCGGTATAAATGGCTGGTTTTTATTACATTGATTGTTTCATTTGCCAAACCTGTTGTAGGGATTGTTTTTGTCAAGTACGCCAGAGATAAAGTAACAGCAAGAATATTGGGTCTTGCATTAGTTGAATTAATTGGATATACAGGATTGTTTATTTCACAACTAAAAAGTGGAAAAAATTTTTCTCAAAAAGTTTTGGAAATATGCACTGGGATTTAATATTCCACTAATTCCGCATTATTTGTCGCAGGCTGTTTTGAATAGTTCTGATCGAATTATGATTGGAAATATGGTTGGAGATACAGAAGCTGGTATATACAGCTTGGCATACAGCATTTCTTCGATGATGATTATTTTTAATACAGCACTGGTAAATACGATATCACCTTGGATATATATGAAAATAAAGAAAAACAATTAGGAGATATTGCGGAGTTTCTTATTTGACAATGGGGATTGTAGCATTTGTGAATTTAGCATTGGTAGCGATTGCACCGGAAGCTGTTCGAATTTTTGCGCCAAAATCTTACTATGATGCAATTTATGTTATTCCACCAGTAGCAATGAGTGTATTTTTTATGTATGCATATGATATCTTTGCTAAATTTCAATTTTATTATGAAAAGACAAAGTTTGTAATGATTGCAAGCTCAATGAGTGCAGTACTTAATTTGGCTTTGAATTATATTTTTATTAAATTGTTTGGTTATTATGCGGCAGGATATACTACATTATTTTGCTATGCAGCTTATACCATAGCACATTATGTTTTTATGAATAAGATATGTAGAGATTACTTGGATGGATATAGAGTATTTGATGAAAAAATTTTAATCTCAATAACCGGAGTGATGCTTGTTTGTGGATTTATAATGCTATTTTTGTATAACCATATTTATATTCGATATGGAGTAATAATAATTGTATTGATTTGCTGTTGGATTCAACGTAAACCAATTATTAATATTTTTAGACAGCTTATTACATTAAAAAAAGAGAATTAAAAGGAAGAGGAAAAGGAAAATGAAAAGAGTAATTACATATGGAACATTTGATTTATTACATTACGGGCATATCAATCTGTTACGCAGAGCAAAAGCATTAGGGGATTATCTGGTTGTAGTGCTTTCATCAGATGAATTTAATTGGAATGAAAAACATAAAAAACATACTTCAATTATGAGCAACGCAAACAATTATTAGAAGCGATACGATATGTTGATTTGGTGATTCCGGAAACAAACTGGCAAAAGCCAAAAGAGAAGTGATATGCATGAATATCATATTGATACATTTGTCATGGGAGATGATTGGAAGGGAAAATTTGATTTTTAAAAGAAGAAGGAGTGGATGTGGTTTATCTACCGCGTACTCGGAAGTGAGTTCTACAAAAATCAAGCATGATCTTTATGATGCTGCCGAGGTAGATGGTGAAAGTAAAACTTCGCATGATGAAATTGAGACAGATCCATGTGGTGCATAAAATGTGTACATTATAAGAAATTACATTCTGGGAGAAAGTGGATATGGACGATACATTGAAAAAATTACATACAACGTTAATTGAAATTTTAGATTATGTTGTTTCAATTTGTGAAAAAAAATGATTTGCAATATTGTTTAGTTTATGGATCCGCTCTGGGAGCTTATAGACATCATGGATTTATTCCATGGGATGATGATATGGATATTGCAATGCCACGAGATGACTATGAAAAATTTATAGATATTATGGAAAAGCAGAAAAATACAGGTTATAGTATTCAAAATGAAAAAAATGAGGATAATTATTTCCCTTTCTTTTGCAAAAGTACGAAAAACGGTACAATTTTTGTCGAAAGTATAGCAGAAGAAAAAATACCATAATAATGGTATTTATATAGATGTATTTCCATTGGATTTTTAGATAAATATGAAAAAAAAGAAAATGGAATCGAAAAAATCAATTATATTAAACATGTATTAAAAATACAAGCTTGCCCACAATTGTATCGCCAAAAAGAAGGTAAAGTTAAGTTTATCATTGATTGTATGTTTTCGTTTCCTGCGTGGTTTATATCAAATAAAAAACTGTTGTGTATTTTAAATAAATGTATGATTACCTCAACAAAACTAGAACAAGCTTAGGTATATAGCACAATATGACGAGAGTTCTGAGGCATCAGTGATGGAGAAAAACATTTATTTTCCATTAGAAGAATGTGAATTTAATGGAAAACAATATAAAATTCCCGGAAATATATGTGAATATTTGAAACGACAATACGGGGATGATTACATGAAATTACCACCAGTAGAAAAAAAGAGCTACACATAATCCGATAAAATTGAAATTTTAAGTATTTGGTTTATGAACTAATCAATTCGAATGTTTATTAGAATCGATTAGTTCATGAAATAGGAAGAAGTAATGTACATGAACAAGCAAAAAAGAGATATTCTGAGTGTACTTTTAATGGAACCATTTATTAATCAGCGTATTTTATCAGAGGTTTCCGGTCATTCGTTATGCATAGTAAATCGTTCGTTAAAAGAACTCATTAAGACAGGGTATTTAGATGACAATATCCATCCAACAATAAAGACAATAAACGAATTTAAGCAAAAAGCACCAAGGCGCGCAGTCATTCTGGCTGCTGGATTTGGTATGCGGATGGTTCCAATCAATACAGAAATGCCAAAGGGACTATTAGAAGTAAATGGAGAATCCCTGATTGAGCGTATTATCAAACAATTACATGAAGTTGGAATCAAAGAAATTTATATAGTAGTAGGCTTCATGAAAGAAAAATATGAATATCTGATTGATGAATATGGTGTGGAACTGATTGTGAATGCAGATTATGCGACTAAGAATAACCTTCATTCGTTGTATTTGGTTAAGGAACACTTGGAAAATGCATATATTATACCATGTGATATTTGGTGTGATCAGAATCCATTTCGCCGACATGAATTATATTCGTGGTATATGGTCAGTGATTTGGCAGACAATGATAGTAATGTTCGGGCTAATCGCAAGATGGAGCTTGTGACAGTACCAGAGAGTTCAGGCGGAAATTCAATGATCGGGATCAGCTATCTTATAAAAGAAGATGCGCAGATTATATCAGAACGTATTGAAGAACTTTGCAGAAATCAGAAATATGACAACTCCTTTTGGGAAGAAGCACTTTATGATAAAACCCGGATGATTGTTGCAAAGACGCGTAGTTCATTCGGCCGATGTAGTGGAAATTAATACATATGAACAGCTTCGGGACATTGACAGTGATTCGAATCAGTTGAAGACAGATGCAATTCAGGTAATCTGTAAAAGCATTGGATGCAAAATCCGAAGAAATTACAGATATCACAGTTCTAAAAAAAAAGGGATGACAAATCGATCGTTTTATTTACCTGTAGAGGAAAAAAAATATATCATGCGCATTCCGGGAGAGGGAACCGATCAACTTATCAACAGGCGCCAGGGAAGCAGCAGTATATCAAGTGATTGATGGAAGAAATATCTGTGATGATATTGCATATATCAATCCGGAAAACGGCTATAAAATCACAGAATTTCTGGAAAATGCAAGAGTATGTGATCCTTTAAAGTATGAAGATGTCAAGATATGCATGAACAGCGTTTACGGGCATTTCATGAATTGAAATTAAAGGTAGATCATGAGTTTGACATTTTTGGACAGATAGATTTTTATGAAACATTGTGGGAAGGCACACCTTCCATCTATAAGGATTACGCAAAGACAAAGGAAAATGTATTTTCTTTGAAAACATATATTGATACACATGTTCAAGAAAAGGTATTAACGCATATTGATGCGGTTTCAGATAATTTCTTATTTGTAGAAAAAGATGGAAAAGAAGAGATTCGCCTGATTGACTGGGAATATGCGGGCATGCAGGATCCACATGTGGATGTTGCAATGTTTTGCATATATGCTTTTATAATAAACGACAAGTAGATCATTTAATTCTTTGCTTACTTTACAGAGGGTGTGATGAATCGATCAGAATTAAAATCTACTGTTATATTGCAACTTGTGGATTGTTATGGAGCAATTGGTGTGAATATAAGAGAAATCTAGGCGTAGAATTCGGTGAATACTCATTGCGTCAATACCGTTATGCAAAAGATTATTATCGAATCGTCCAAAAGAACTGAAAAAGCAGAAGGAAAGAGAGAAGGAATAAATGCACAAAGTTGAAAGAGCAATCATCATGGCAAACAGGTTTGGGAAATCGGATGCGTCCAGTAACGTTGTTAACACCAAAGCCTTTGGTAAAAGTGAATGGCGTTCGGATGATTGACACTGTGATTCATGGATTACATGCAAATGAAATTCATGAAATTTATGTAGTCGTCGGATACTTGAAAGAACAATTTGCAGGATTAGAAGAAGAATATCCGGGAGTAAAACTGGTTGAAAATCCTTATTATGACACATGCAATAATATTTCTTCACTTTATGTAGCCAGGAAATATATTGAAAATGCGATGATTTTGGATGGAGATCAGATAATTTATAATCCGGCAATTCTTTCAAAGGAATTTGAACGTTCTGGATATAACAGTGTCTGGATAGAGGGTAAAACGGATGAATGGCTTCAGAAAGTAGAAAATGGACTTGTAACTTCCTGCAGTCAGACCGGTGGAAGCAGAGGATGGCAATTATACAGTATTTCACGTTGGACGGCAGAAGATGGAAAAAAATTGAAAAAGCATCTGGAAATAGAGTTTGAGCAGAAAAAGAATGATCAAATTTATTGGGATGATGTGGCAATGTTCTGTTATCCGGAAGAATATCAACTGGGTATCTATCCAATGAAAAAGGACGATATCATAGAGATTGATAATCTGAATGAATTGATTGCTTTAGATAATAGTTATAAAAAATATGCAGAGGGGAAAGAATGATTATGAAAAAAGAACGTGGTACAATAGACTGGATGATAACACTGGTACCTTTAGCAATTGTAATTGGATTATGTATTCTGTTCTTTTTCGCACCGGAACAGGCTAATGCGGTACTAAGTCAGATCCGTTTTTTCTTTGGTGATACATTTGGTACATATTATTTGGTGATTGGATTGGGAATTTTTATTCTGTCATTATATATTGCTGGATCCAGGTATGGAAATATTGTGCTTGGTGAACAAACTGAAAAGCCAAAATATTCTTTTTTTTGCATGGGGAGCAATGATGTTCACCTGTGGTCTTCTTTGCGGATATTTTGTTTTATTCGTTCTCCGAATGGGTATTATATGCAACGGATCCACATCTTGAAGAAATGGGAAGTATTCAGGAATGGGCAGGAGTATATCCGTTATTTCATTGGAGCTTTATCCCATGGGGATTTTATCTAGTACTGGCTGTAGCGTTTGGCTTTATGCTTCATACGAAAAAGAAACCGACAAAAATATTCAGAAGCTTGCCGTCCGATTCTTGGTAAATATACAGATGGATGGGCAGGACGCATTATTGATCTGCTGGCCGTATTTGCACTTCTTGCTGGTACTGCAACCACATTTAGTGTGGCAACTCCGTTAATGGCGACGATTATTGGAGAATTATTTCACATTTCGGTTAGCCGTACTGTAATTAATATTATTATTCTTTTGATTACCTGTGCGGTATATACTTATTCGTTACTGCATGGCTTCAAAGGGATCAGCAAGCTTGCAAATGTATGTATTTACTTATTCTTTGGATTGATTGCATTTGTTCTGCTTTTTTTGGTGGAGAAACAAGGTATATTGTAGAAACCGGATTTTCTTCACTTGGTAAAATGGTTCAGAATTTTATTGATTTGTCCACTTTTACAGACCCACTTCGTACGTCGAATTTTCCACAAAACTGGACAATCTATTATTGGGCATATTGGATGGTATGGTGTGTTCTTTGCACCGTTTTTTATTGGTAGCATTTCACGCGGAAGAACCGTTCGTCAGACTATTTTAGGAGGATATGTATTTGGTGTTGGTTCAACGTTAACAAGCTTTATTGTACTTGGAAATTATTCTATGGGAATGCAGGTAACAGGAAAGGCTGATTTTATTGCGCAGTACACAAAAGATGGTGATCTTTACGGGATGATCGTATCTATCATAAATACAATGCCTTGTGCACAAATCGTCATGGTTGTAGTACTGGTGACAATGATCGCATTTTATGCTACATCCTTTGATTCAATTGCATTAACGGCTTCTTGTTATAGTTACCATACATTGAATGACGGAGAACAGCCAAATAAAGGGATTCAACTTATGTGGTGTATTTTACTAATCCTGCTCCCAATTGCTTTGCTGTTTGCCGAAAGTTCTATGAATAATCTACAGTCGGTAAGTATCGTGGCAGCATTTCCAATAGGGGCTGTCATTGTGATGATTGCGGTGAGTTTTATGAAAGATGCGGATCGATATTTGCAAAATTTAGAAAAAAATAAAATTTCAAAGGACTGTGATGATTAAAAATGATTTCAAAGCACTGTATCTTGCTTTTTATTGTTTCTAAATGTTCTAAATACAAAAATGAAGGGAGGAGGAAAAGAGAATTGGAAACAATAAAAGACAAAATATAATAATTCAAAAGAGATTGAATTTCATGAGGAGGAAGTACCATATGAAGAGAAAGAAAATTGTGGCTTTATTATGTGCTATGGCAACAAGTAGTAGCTTAGTTATGCCAGTGATGGCTGCTGATCCTCTTTGCAGAAGTACAGACACAAGAAACAACTACAGAAACATCAGAACAGAATATTGCAGAAAATACAGATTCTGAAGATGCTACTGTAACAGAAGAAATGCCTGTAGAAGAAAACCAAGATAATTCAGAAGAAAATGAAAATACTCAGAATGCAGAACAAAATGATCAGAGTGGAATAGTATCTGAACAACAAACAACAGATTCGGATGCGGCGATTTCAACAGATGGACTTTATCAGGATGATCAGGGAAATTGGTATTATTATGAGAATGGAACGATGATTCAGGATCAGATTGTTGATTTTGAAGATTCGAAACTGGAGAGAGTTATTCTTGTTTCTTCCAGGATAATGGAATTATGCTCATAAGTGATAATCTTTTTGGATAGAGTATTCGGATGAAAATGGAGAAAATGTTTGTGGATATATTTTCACAGATGAAAATGGTCACTTACGAAAGGATCAGCTTGTTGATTTTGAAGATCCTGAAACTGGAGAAAGCTATTCTTGTTACTTTATGAGTAATGGAATTATGCTGACAAATGCAGAGCATTATGATATTGGAAATTATAATGAGGATGGCGAATATATTGGTGGATATATATGTATAGATGAGAACGGTCATTTACAAAAGAATATTTGACGTGAAGAAACATATTATGGTGAAGATGAAAATTATCATAAAGCAACTACTTATTATGGAAACGATGGTTTTTAGTCATTAATAAAATTTTGGAATTAGATGGTGAAAAGTATTACTTTAATCAAAATGGCTATTTGGTTAAAAATCAGAATATTTTATTTGACGGAATAATGTATAATGCAGATCAAAATGGTAAGCTTACTTTAATAGATACTAGCAAGAAAAATGGATGGTGCAGACTGAAGAGAATTGGTATTATTATCAGAATGGCACTATGGTTAAAAATTCATTTTGTAAAATCAATAATAAAGATTATTATTTTGATGAAGATGGAAAAATGCAAACCGGTATTTTCTGGGTATCAGATGACTATAAACGTTATTTTGCAGAGCCGAGTGGCAGTGTTGTATTGAATCATGTAGGATGGTTTAAATCATCAGAAAATGGAGCACGCTATTATTTCGATGCAGATTCTAATATTATATATGGAGAATTTTATAAAATAGACGGCAAAACCTACTATTTTGATTATGATGGAAAATTAAAAACAGGAGCTTTTGAAGCCTTGGATTATGACACTGGAATTGAGAAAGCATTTTATGCAAATGAAGATGGCGTAATCGAAGAAAAACAGGGCTGGCTGCAAGTTGATGCAGACTGGAAATACATAAAAGAAGATGGAACATGGGCAAAAGGTGAATTCTTAAATATTTCTGGAAAAACCTATTATTTTGATTATGATGGGAAAATGCAAACAGGAGTATTTGAAATTTGGGATTCGGAATCTCAATCTATGAAAGTGTATTATGCATATACAGATGGCGCAATTGAACAAAATTGTAAATGGGTATTGGCTGATTCAGAATGGAAATATATAAAAGAAGATAGAACATGGGCACAAAATGAAACTTTAAAAATTTCTGGCAAAACTTATTATTTTGACTGGACTGGCGTTATGCAAACAGGGGTTGTTTGTACGAATGACGGAGAGTATTATTATGCCCGAAAAGATGGATCTTTAGCTACTCAAGAAGGTTGGATTAGTCAAGGTGAATACTGGTATTATGTAAAATCAAACGGAAAATTAGCAAGAAATGAATTGGTCAAAGTTGGTGGAAAAACGTATTGTTTTAATCACGACGGACTTATGCAGACAGGTATAGTATCTGTTTATGATGATAATAATATGATATCATCTTACTATTATGCAGATGAAACAGGAAGTATTGTCAATAAAAAAGGCTGGTTTAAGTATGAAGGAAGATGGTATTATGCAAAAGATTCTGGAAAACTAGCCTTAAATGAAATTGTTGAGTCTGGATATTATATCTGGTATAACGGACAAATGGCAGTTGATACTGGAAAAACACATTATTATGTGAATTCATCTGGGAAAATATGTAAAAACGGTTGGATCAACCACAAAGTTGGTTGGAGCTATGCAGATAAAGATGGAAATCTTTATACCGATAAATGGATTGGTAATTATTATGTGAATAGCTATGGCGTTACCGTAACGGGAATTTATGAAATGGATGGAACATATTATGTCTTTGATGATAATGGTGTGTATCAAAAGAAAATACCTAAAAATGGTTGGCAGTTAGCTGATGGGCAATGGTTTTACTATAATGAAGATGGAACAGCATATAATGGATGGTTAAACGATACATATTATATTTCAGAAGGTTATATGATGACAAATAGTGTCGTGAATTCGCATAGTGAAAATCCTAAATATGTTGGATATGATGGTATTGTAAGAAAAAGTTGGATACAAGATGGGAACTCATGGTATTATGCCGAAAATGATGGTTCATTAGTACAAAATGCTTGGAAATTGATTGGTGGAAAGTGGTATTATTTTGATGGTATATATATGGTTTCTAATACAATCAGAGAAATTGATAATGTGACATATTTATTTGATGCAAATGGGGCAGAAATAAAATCAATTAATACAATTGGCTGGATTAAAGACAATAATGGACATTGGTATTGGAAAGACAAAGATGGTTTAATGAAAAACGATCAAAAGGTTATTAACGGAAATACCTATTATTTTGATTACGATGGTCATATGTACGCAAACGAATGTGCAGGTATTACTATTGATGGACATTATGATGAGTACTGGTTTGATGCTGATGGAAAAATTGATACAAAAGATGGTTGGAAATATGACGGAGAAAATTACTATTATGTTTTTAAATGGTAAGCTTGCAACAGGCAAACATATAATTAATGGAAAAGAATATTATTTGCTTCCAAGTATGGTGACTGGTATTCTTACTTACAATAACACTCTTTATGATGCTTCTGGAGCAAAAATCAATGCTACAAATGGATGGTACTCTGTGGTAAATAATGGAAAAACAGAATGGTACTATTTCAAAAATGGGGATCCATATTCAGGATGGTTTGGTAAGTACTATTTAGTTAATGGTAAAATGACAACCGGATTAAAGTATAATTGGTTATTTGGCCTTAGAATGTTTGATAAAGATGGAAATCTCTGTGAGAACAAATGGGTATTGTTTGAAAACAAATGGTACTATGCCTGCATATTCCGCGAAAACAGAGCACTCGCTCGCATGAGCGGAGCGCTGTTCCGCTAGGAACGGATCATTGCCCTGTTGGTTAATAAAGTTACTTGCTTTCTACACGTCTATCGCGACCTGGAAAGTCTAATCGATATGCTTTAGAGGTCATGCGGCTGAGACATGCATCTGCATATGTGTTGCTCTTCGTGTTTAGAAGATTTTAGAATTCGATCAATCAATTCCGACATGGAAGGATAGAACACAGACGCCCAGCGCCTGTAATAGTTTCCATCTTTTCGAATTGATTTCTTGATAATAAAGGTGTTCCGGAGGCATATGCTCATCCGTAGTTATGTACAACGGAAAATCCTTATAAGATCTTCTATGAGTGCAGATCAGACGGTTGTACTGATCACAGATACGAATCTCAGAAGGTGTAGCCTTGAGGATTGCTGGTTTTCCGCAGTAAGTATACAATACAGAGTAGTAGTGGACGTCATAATCGATGTGATAATTATTAGGCACCTTCAGTACTGCTTTGTAATCACAAGTTGTGTATTCTCCGCCTGGTAGTGGTTTCATACATGGTTTGTCATACTTGATAAACATTTCTTGTCTGGAAAAAGCTTGATTCTGAAAAGACCTCGCATTGAGGACGGCTACTATCTTTTGATATCAGCATTCAAATCCTCAAAGGATGTGTAAATCTTTTCTTTTAACTTTTCTATAAGATGTATTTCAAGGTAACGCACATGATTCTCGACCGTTGGCTTTCCCTTAGGTTTACGAGCCGGTGGTGGGAGCACAATCGTATCATAGAAGTCTTTCAAATCAGAGAACGATATGTTCATGGAACGGCAGAATGACGACTATTCGTACAAAGAGCTGGCAAGTCAGTCGGACTTTGATCGATTCTAAATGTTCGACTTATTTTACTTGACTTTGCAGACTATCTGATTTATTATACTCGTAAAGAAGTAACTTACGAGTTACTAACTCACGAGTATAATTATTGGAGGTGAGCAGATGAGTCAATTCTATTGCCGTGAGGATGAGCTGCGGAAACTGAATAAACGGTATGCAGGTGGTAAGTTTGAGTGTATTATTATTTACGGCAGGCGACGTGTTGGCAAAACGGCATTGATTAATGAGTTTTGTAAGGATAAGCCGACTATTTTCTTTTCTGCATTGAACACGACAGGAAAGGAAAATCTGGAAGCTCTCTCAAAGTCGATTATGAGTTTTGAGCGGCCGGATATGGAGTCTGCACCGGAGTTCAGGTCCTATGATGCTGCCTTTGGATGAACTGACAGCACTTTCAAAGGAAAGCCGAATCGTTTTTGTTATTGATGAGTACCCATATCTTGCAAAGGCGAAGCCTGCTATTTCTGCAATGCTGCAGCACATCATCGACCACAAATGGACAGAGTCCAAGATGTACCTGATTCTTTGCGGCTCCTCTATGAGCTTCATGGAGAGTCAGGTGCTTGGCAAAGAAAGTCCGTTGTATGGCAGACGTACTGGCCAGTTTAAGATTGAGCCGCTAGACTATAAAGAAACCGCTGTGTTCCACCCAAATCTGTCTGCAGAAGACAATTCCCTGATTTATGGGATCACGGGAGGAGTTCCCCACTATATCAATAAGTTGGATGTGCGAGATAGTGTGGATGAAGCTCTGTTGGATAATTTCTTTGACCGCTCCAGCTATCTGTATGAGGAACCGGGGAACTTACTGAAGCAGGAACTCCGGGAGCCGGCCATTTATAATGCAATCATTAAAGCGATTGCAGAAGGTGCTTCCCGAATGAACGATATCAAGATGAAGGTCGGCGAGGAAAACTCGGTCGTATCGAAGTACCTGAAAACGCTGATCGACCTTGGCATTGCGAAGAAAGAAACACCGATTACAGAAAAACCGGGTAAGAAAACCATCTATCTGCTGGCTGATAACTTCTTCCGTTTCTGGTATCGGTTTGTGCCAATCAATATGAGTGCCATTGACTCTGGCAGAATTGCAAAGACCTATCCACACGCTGTAAAGCAGTATCTTCCTGATTACATGGGTCTAATTTATGAGAAGATGTGTCAGGATTATCTGCTCTATTATTCGGACAGTCTTCCAATTGAACTGAGTGAAATCGGCCAGTGGTGGGGGACAGACCCGAAGAAGAAAAAGCAGACACAGATTGATATTGTCGGAACACCTGTTGAGGGCAAAGACTATATCATCGGTTCATGCAAATACCGGAATGAGAAAATCGGTGTGGATGAACTCGATTTGATTCGGGATTATGCCTCGGTCTTCGGAAAAGGTAACAACTATTATTATTATATCTTCTCTAAAGGCGGATTTACGGATGGACTTCTTAAGGCACAGGAGTGTGGTGAAGTTCAGCTGATAACGTTGGAAGATCTGTACAAGTAAAAATTCTAATCAACCCTGCTGGTGAAAGCTGGCAGGGTATTTTTATACCCATTTTTAGCCTGTCTGTCCCGTGCAGATGGGCTTTTTTCTTATGCCTGCGAGGGAGGTGGTTACGCAAATAGAATCCAGAATCCAGGGCATCACCGTTGAAATCGGCGCGATACCACAAAGCTCTCCAAAGCACTGGAAAGTGTAAACAAGTCAATCAAGGGGACGCAGTCCGGACTGAAGGATGTCAACAAACTCCTGAAACTGGACCCTTCCAATGAGAAGCCTGAACGATATCCTTGCGGACTGCCGTGTGGAGATTTTCACTGAAAAAAAAATCCTTCGAAGCGTGTGAACCGCCCGAAACATGTAGGGCGCGTCATCTTGCATTCTGTGTAGACAGCGTAGAGCAGACAGTGAATGAGCTGGCGGGAGGCAGGCATTGAATGTGAGCCGATTCGAGTTGACGATTTTACCGACAAGAATCTGAAAGAGCAGATGGATACGGCTGTGGTTCTTTATGGGGAGAATTGTTCGCTCCAATCTATAGCAGATTCTCTGGACTTAAATCCAATCAAAATAAGAAAACTGCTCATCACGACAGGTGTGTATGAATCAGAAGTGGCGGAAAAGGTACAGGATACCTTTGAAGAGTACCGAGAAGCAAAGGTAAACGAACTTTTACATTAGTAACCTGATAGAAACAAAAGAGTGACAAACACATCAGAAAGCCTTACAATATAGGAAACACAGTTATCTTGGAACTATCAAAACAGTAATTTGGATTATAAATTACAGTAATATGGGTTACAAAAGTTGTGAAGGAGAACATCAAATGGGAAAAAGTACGAGAGGCTATTGTAAATATTGCGGTAAAGAATATACCAGAACAGGCATGGTAAAACATTTGCAAACGTGTAAGAAAAAGAGTTGATTTATACGAAAAGGCAACAGAAACAGAGAAGTATTTTGAACTGCTGTTATATGGAGCGTACAACAAAGATTACTGGCTTATTATACAGATCAAAGAGAATGCAACATTGGATGATCTGGATCAGTTTATCCGTGATATCTGGGTAGAATGCTGTGGACATTTAAGTGCGTTTGAGATTAATGGCGTAAGCTATGAAAAGGAACCAGATGATGATTTTTGCTGGGATGAACTGGCAGAAAGTACGGAACACAAATTAAAAGAAATACTTGAATCGGATATGTTGTTTGGATATGAGTATGATTTTGGATCTACTACGGAACTTGCGATCAAAGTATTGAATTATTATAATGCACCAAAGCAGAGTAAAAAAGTGGTGATATTATCCAGAAACAATCCACCGGAATTTCAGTGTTCGATTTGTGGGGGAACACAGAGCATCCTGGATAAATGCTGTGGATATTTATGGTGAAGAACCATTTTGGTGTGACGAGTGTGCAGACAAGCTTGAAGAGGGCGAATTTGATGAAGAAATTGACAGTGAAGAGGTGTGTCTACTTCCGGTTACGAATTCGCCAAGGATGGGAGTCTGTGGATATGAAGGAAGCAGTGTGTATCCGGAGCAGTTTGAACCGGATGAAATTTGTTAGAAAGAGAAGGAAAAAGCTATGCCGATTAAAGAACGAGAGGAGCTTTTATTTCAAAAATTAAGAGAAAAAGATGCCAGTATTGTAGCCGATGGAGTGATCTGTGAGCAGGAATTTTTAAATGCCAGATATAAGATCGTATATATCTTAAAAGAAGTAAATGGTGGAAAAAGCTGGGATCTGCGGGATTTTGTTTATGAGGGTGGAAGACCACAGACATGGGATAATATTGCACGCTGGACGGAAGGAATTCTGTTCTGGGAAAAAGAATTTCCGTGGTCTGAGATGGAGATAGACAATGAACAGAGACGCTTGAGGGAGTTGAAGAAAATAGCAAATGGGTCAATTTGAAGAAAACTTCTGGTGGACATACTTCAAATAATGGTGAAATTTACAGGGCAGCAGTTGATCATCATGATATTATCAAGGAGCAGATTGATTTGTATAAAGCAGATTTTATTATTTGCTGTGGCACGGAGTATGCTTTATGGATGCATGTTATAAGGACAGAGAGGTTGACTGGAAAATGACTTCAAGGGGAATCTGGTATTTCAGAGATGGCAAATCTGTTGTCATCTCATTTTCGCATCCGGAAGCAAGAGTGAAAGATGCATATTTGTTTTATGCACTGACGGATGCGGTGAAGGAAATCATGCGCTGTGAAGAGTTTGAAGAACAACTATAGGGATCATAAGGAGAAAGTTTTGTAAAATCTGCAAGTGAAAGCAGAAGTATCATATATTGCAATTAGAATATGATAGGATGGCTTGATAAACAATAACATGAGATGTTTTGAAATAAAAAAATTGCACTTGCAGGTTTGAAGAGAAAAGAGATAAATAATAACCTTTTTGTGGAGCAATACACAGTTTACATTTTAGAATCTGTGGAAAATATAACGAAGAAAACTGGAGAATAGATGAAAAAAGTAAGATGGATTATTTTCGGAATGTTAGTTGCTTTGCTTGCAGGATGTTCTGGAAAGAAAACAGCAGAAACTTCTGCAGATGCAAAAAATGCGGAAAGTACAGATGAGAAAAATACGCTTGATTTTGTAGATGCACACGGAGAGCGTTATACGGTGGAAATCAATGAAGCAGTTGCGAAGAATCCGTATGATAAAGCACTTTTTGTAAAAAATGAAAATAAGATCAGCTATGAGGATAAGAAATATACTTCAAGGCTGGGCGTAGATGTATCTGTTTTTCAGGGAGATATTGACTGGGAGCAGGTGAAAGCAGCAGGCTATGAGTTCGCAATTTTGCGGATCGGATATCGTGGCTATGGTGAAGAAGGTACGTTAAATGCAGACGAGAAGTTTGAACAGAATATGGAAAATGCCCGAAAAGCTGGAATAGATGTGGGCGTTTATTTTTTCTCGCAGGCGGTAAATGAAGAAGAGGCAAAGGAAGAGGCTGATTTTGTTCTGGAACATTTGAAAGGGCAGGAGCTTCAGATGCCGGTTGTGTACGATCCAGAGCATATTCTGGAAGACGAAGCACGGACGGATGGTGTAACGGGAGAACAATTTACCAAAAATGCGAAGGTATTTTGTAAAGAAATAGAAGAAGCGGGATATGATGCCATGATTTACAGCAATATGCTGTGGGAAGCGTATGAACTGGATCTGGAAAAGCTGTTGGATTATCCGGTCTGGTATGCAGATTATGAAGAACTTCCGCAGACGCCGTATAGGTTCAGTATGTGGCAGTATTCCAGTACAGGAAGCGTGCCGGGGATTGAAGGAAATGTGGATCTGAATATCCAACTGCTTAAAAAAATAAAAAATCTATAGTTGTAATCTTGTGGTCGGCGAAAAATGTAGTATAATCGGAAGGAGAACATATGTTCCCTTGAAAAGTGTTAGGAGGTGCAGCGAATGCCGGAGCAGACACGCAGTTATGTAGCAATTGATCTGAAATCTTTCTATGCTTCGGTGGAGTGCAAGGAACGGAATTTGGATCCGCTTACGACGAATCTGGTTGTAGCCGATCCGGAGAGGACAACGAAGACGATCTGTCTTGCTGTTTCTCCTGCGCTAAAAGCATATGGGATTCAGGAAGGGCAAGACTTTTTGAGGTTGTCCGGAAGGTGAAGGAGATCAACGGCGAGCGAAAGCGGAAAAATGGAGGACATGAATTTACCGGGCAATCCTGTGATACCGGGGAATTAAAGGCAGACCGAAGCTTTGCACTGGATTATATCACGGCGGTTCCGAGGATGGCACTCTATATGAAGTACAGCACCCGGATTTATGACATTTACCTGAAGTATGTTGCACCGGAAGACATACATGTCTATTCAATCGATGAGGTTTTTATGGATGTTACCGATTATCTGCATACTTACCGGCTGACACCGGAAGAACTTGCAGGAAAGATAATGCGGGAAATCTATGAGCAGACCGGGATTACGGCGACAGCTGGAATTGGTACGAATCTGTATCTGGCGAAGATTGCGATGGATATCATGGCAAAGCATAGCGAACCGGATGAGAATGGTTTCCGGTTTGCAAGTCTGGATGAAATGAGTTATCGCAGATCTTTGTGGAATCACAGACCGCTTACGGATTTTTGGCGTGTGGGAAGAGGCTATGCGAAAAAAGCTGGAACAATGTGGACTGTATACCATGGGAGATATTGCCAGATGTTCGGTTGGAAAAGAGAATGAATTTTATAACGAAGAGCTTTTTGTATAAAATGTTCGGTGTGAATGCAGAACTTGATCGATCATGCCTGGGGGTGGGAACCGTGTACGATTGCAGATGTAAAAGCGTATCAGCCGGAGCATAACAGTGTTGGTGCAGGACAGGTACTACATTGCCCGTATGATGCCCAAAAGGCGAAAAATTGTGGTTAAAGAGATGCTGGACCTTTTGACACTTGATCTTGTAGAAAAGCATCTGGTTACGGATCAGATCGTGCTGACTGTCGGATATGATATCGAGAATCTGAGAAGTGGAAAAGGTTATACAGGGAGGTGACAGTGGACCGGTATGGAAGAAAGATTCCAAAGCATGCACATGGAACAGCGAATCTACGAGAGTATACAGCTTCTGCGAGAATGATAACGGATGCAGTGATGGAACTGTATGACCGGATTGTGAATCCGCATTTGATGGTGCGGCGGATTTCGATGGCGCGAATCACGTATTGGATGAAAAGAAAGCGGCAGATAAGACAGAATTCCGGCAACTGGATCTGTTTACTGATTTTACCGGAGGCAATGAAAAGAAGCAAAGCAGGATGAGAAGGTTGAACGGGAGAAGAAGATGCAGGAGGCAGTACTTTCGATTAAGAAGAAGTATGGGAAGAATGCAATTCTGAAGGGACTTAATTTTCAGGAAGGAGCCACTACCAAAGCGCGGAATGAGCAGATCGGAGGACATAAGGCATGACAGGATACGAGGATATCATTCATTTAGCGCATCATGTATCGGTCAGACATCCGCAGATGTCAAGGCAGGACAGAGCGGCGCAGTTTGCCCCGTTTGCGGCGCTGACCGGACATAAAGATGCAATCAGGGAGACCGAAAGACTGACCGAGCGGAAACGCAGACTCAGTGAGGATTGCAGACAGATACTGGATCTGTATTTACGGGAAGTATGCCAGAGGCAGGAACCACGGGAAGTAGATTTTGAATATTTTGTACCGGATCAGAAAAAGGAAGGTGGCTCCTACCAGAAAAAGTCCGGATGTATCCGGAGGATTGACACCTATCTGAATGAAATCGTACTGCAGAGCGGGGACCGGATTCCGCTTGATGAAATCGTAGACATTGATGGAGTGATTGCCGCGGCTGACGAAGTGTGATAGAATAAATTTTATAATTTCATGGACAAATGCCCATAAATTCAGAAAAGATACAGAAAACCAGGCAGGGAGAATATAGAAAATGAAACCAGTTTACGAAAGATTTATCGAGAATCCGGATTTTACAAAATCAGAATTTGTCGAATTGATAAAATGCGCAGAAGATCCGGAGGCAGTCCGGAGACTGAAAGAGGAAGCAGTCCGAATCCGGGAGATTTATTACGGGAAGAAGGTATTTACCAGAGGGCTGATCGAATATACCAATTATTGTAAGAATGACTGCTATTACTGCGGAATCCGTAAGAGTAATACGAATGCAAAGCGCTACCGTCTGACAGAGGATGAGATCATGGCATGCTGTGAGAATGGGTATGAGCTTGGATTCCGGACGTTTGTGCTACAGGGCGGAGAAGATGCTTATTATACGGATGACCGGATGGTAGCGATTATTAAAAAAAATCAAGGAGGCATATCCGGAATGTGCGCTGACGCTGTCGATTGGTGAGAAGTCTTATGAGAGTTATAAAAGATTCCGGGAAGCCGGAGCGGATCGTTACCTGCTTCGCCATGAAACGGCGAATGAGGAGCATTACCGGAAGCTACATCCGGAGAAAATGAGCCTTGCTGTTCGTAAGAATTGTCTGTATGATCTGAAGAAACTTGGTTATCAGGTGGGGCTGGCATGATGGTTGGTTCACCTTATCAGACGACAGAGGATCTTGCAGAGGATCTGGTATTTCTGAAGGAATTGCAGCCGGAGATGGTGGGAATCGGACCGTTTATCCCACACCACGATACGCAGTTTTCAAAAGAACCGGCAGGAAGTGTGGAGATGACACTGTTTTTGCTCGCTGTGATCCGGATTCTCTGCCGAAGGTACTTCTTCCGGCAACGACAGCACTTGGGACGATGGATCCGCTTGGAAGAGAGAAAGGGGCTGCAGGCAGGAGCCAATGTTGTGATGCCGAATCTTTCACCGGTAAAGAACCGGAAGCAGTATGAGCTGTATGACAACAAGATCTGTACCGGTGAAGAGGCAGCAGAATGTCGTGGATGTATGGGGAGACGAGTAGCAAGTGTTGGATATGAGCTGGTGACAGAGCGTGGGGATGCAGTGTAGAATCGAACGGATTTTCTGTAAAAAATCACTAAAATCCTGTTTCTGATTTTAAACAGATATTACAAAGAAGAAAATTTATTTTGAATAATTAAAAGGAATTCGGAGAAAGAAAACATTTTTCGATACATTTCGGTGGATTTCGCAAGCTGTCAAACCGGTATTTTCAGTAGCAAAAGAATCTCCCTTTTACCACTAGGAAAGTACACCGCAGATATGCTACTATATAGAAGTCGACAATACTTATACGCGTAAGAACAGGAGGAACTTGATTTAGCCGTTTCTAATAAAAGACCGCAAGCCTTTCTTGTAACATGCGGTATCAGAAATAGAATATTTTATTTTGAAGCATATGGAAATTGTATATAGATAACCATATATACAAACCGGACACCGGGGAATGGAACCGTAAAAGGTTTCGTTCCCCGGTGTTTGGTTGGAGAATGAAAGGTATCGTTTGAATTTATGGGTGAATTTTTGTTTCAGGCTTCTGAATTTTATCCCTACCGAAATTTACAGTTTTATGGTATGATGAAAAGTATGTAATCATTGCAGAAAAGTCGTTTATGATAAAAATATGAGGATTACATGAAAGAGGAAGCTAGCCTGGAAAAGGTCTTGTTTCCGATTCCGAATTTTGGGAGGAATATAATTTGAGTAAGAAAAATGAGTATCAGGGACATCTGATCCGTGAGGTTTACCCGGATTCAATTGCCGAGGCGATGGAGATTGAGCCGGGAGATGTCTTTCTACGAATAAACAACCAGAAAATAGAGGACGTTTTTGATTATCGTTACATGATCAAGGATGAGTATGTAGAAGTGCTGATCCGCAAGCCGGACGGGGAAGAATGGCTTCTGGAGATCGAGAAAGAGTATGATGATGACCTTGGCGTAGAATTTGAAAATGGTCTGATGAGCGACTACCGTTCCTGCAAAGCAACAAGTGTATTTTCTGTTTTATCGACCAGATGCCGCCGGGAATGCGTGAGACCTTGTATTTTAAAGATGATGATTCCCGTCTGTCTTTCCTGCAGGGCAATTATATTACCCTGACGAATATGAAGCAGAAAGATGTGGACCGTATTATCGAGATGCAGCTTGCGCCGATCAATATTTCTGTGCAGACAACGAACCCGGAGCTGCGGCCGCAAGATGCTCCACAATCGTTTCGCCGGAGAAAAGCTGAAATTCCTGGATGATCTGTATGCCGGACATGTGGAGATGAATGGGCAGATCGTACTGTGCAAGGGAGTTAATGATAAGGATGAGCTGAAGCGTTCTATCGAAGATCTGATGAAGTATCTGCCGTTTATGCGGAGTGTGTCAGTGGTTCCGGCAGGACTTTCCAAATACAGGGAGGGACTTTATCCACTGGAGCTTTTTGATAAAGAAGAAGCGGAAGAGGGCATTGATCTGATCGAGAGCTATCAGAAGAAGGCGTATGACGAGTTTGGACTTCATTTTATCCATGCAAGTGACGAGTGGTATATCCTTGCAGAGCGGGATTTCCCAGAGGAAGGACGTTATGACGGATATATCCAGCTGGAAAATGGTGTTGGCATGATGCGGCTTCTACGGGATGAATTTTACCATGCCTTTGAAGAGCTTCAGGAAAGTGAAGAATATCCAAAGTTAAAAGAAGGGATCGCACGGACATTTACCATTGCGACTGCAAAGCTTGCGTATCCGACAATTCAGGAATTTGCAGACAGGATCACGGAAGCATTTCCAAAAGTAAAGATCACGGTTGCCTGCATCCGTAATGATTTCTTTGGTGAGACGATCACCGTATCCGGTCTGATTACCGGACAGGATCTGGTGGCACAGTTAAAAGAGAGAAAAGAAGCAGGAGAGGATCTGGGAGATACTCTGCAGATTCCGATCAATATGCTGCGAAGCGGAGAAGAGGTCTTTCTGGATGATCTGACGGTGCAGGACGTGGAAGCGGCACTTGGCATGACGGTGAAGGCAGTGGAGTCCGGTGGTAAGGATTTTCTTGACGCGGCACTGAATTTGGATTATCATACAGAACGAAACAATGAGAATTTTGTATACATTAAAGCATACGACAGAGAGGATGAGTAACTTGAAATTTTCAAAACAGATGTCAGAATCAATTAAACTTGGTGTGATCCTTGCGATTGCCGGTGGATTTATGGATGCCTATTCCTATATGTGCAGAGGAAAAGTATTTGCCAATGCACAAACCGGAAATATTCTGCTTCTTGGAATCAATATTTCAGAGAGAAACTGGCATATGGCACTTCACTATCTGGTTCCGGTGCTGGCATTTGCCATTGGAATCGCCCTTGCGGATCTGGTGAAAATACGGACGAAAGATCTGACACTTCTGCACTGGAGACAGATTTCGGTATTCTGTGAGGCAGTGATCCTACTGAGTGTCAGCTTTATCCCACAGGATTTTAATCTGGTGGCGAATGCACTCACGTCCCTTGCGTGTGGGATTCAGGTGGAAAGCTTCCGCAAAATCCATGGAAACGGAATTGCAACCACCATGTGCATCGGAAACTTACGAAGTGCGACCCAGCATATGTGCAGTTATGCGAACACGAAGGATAAAGAGTATATCAAGAAAGGACTTTTGTACTATGGAATCATCTTCTTCTTTGTGATCGGTGCAGTTATCGGAAATGCCTGTGGAAATGTTTGCTGAAAAGGCACTTCTGATCGCTTCTGCAATTCTGGCAGTTGCTTTTGTGATGATGTTTGTTGATGGAGAAAAAGAACAATGCAAATAAAGCAGATCGCGTATATAAGATCTGATTTTGTGGAGAAATTCGGGATTCCGCGACAGAGTAATCTTGCGGATACCCGGGCAGAAATCCATTTTCTGCCGGAATATCAGAATGCGGATGCACTGCGGGAAATCGAGGCGTATGATTATCTGTGGCTGATCTGGGAATTTTCGGAATCTATCCGGGATACCTGGAGCCCGACGGTACGTCCACCGCGGCTTGGTGGTAACAGACGGGTGGGAGTTTTTGCCACCCGTTCTCCATTTCGCCCGAATCCGATCGGACTTTCTTCAGTAAAGCTTATTGGGGTAGAATTCCGGGAAAAAGAAGGTCCGGTGCTGATCGTGGAAGGTGCGGATCTTCTGGATATGACGCCGATCTACGATATCAAGCCCTACCTTCCATACGTGGATAGCCACCCGGAGGCAAAAGGCGGTTTCGCGGAAGAAAAGAAAGATTATAAATTGATGTGAATTTCCCGGAAATGTATTTGGAACAGATTCCGGCTGAAAAAGAGCAAAGCACTGATTCAGATCCTGGAGCAGGATCCGAGACCTTCTTATCAAAAGGATCCAGTCCGGATTTACGGCATGTCTTACGCGGAAATGGAAATTCATTTCCGGGTAGACAAAGAAACACTTTATGTGACGGAGGTAGAAAGGTCATGAAAATCTATCTGGCGCCAATGGAGGGCATTACAGGTGAGGTATATCGCAGGGCGTATCACACCTTTTTGAACCAATGGATAAATATTTTACACCATTTTTAAATCCAAACCCGAAAGGCAAATTCAGCAGACAGGAATGGAATGAGATCCTTCCGGAGAATAATGAGGGCATGTATACCGTTCCGCAGATCCTGACCAACCGCGCCGAGGATTTCATCCGCCTGGTCCGGCAGTTGAAAGAATTCGGATATGAAGAAGTCAATCTGAACCTTGGTCGCCCCTCCAAAACAGTCGTCAACCGGAAAAGGGGATCCGGTTTTTGTTTTATCCCGATGAACTGAATCATTTCCTTGCCGAAGTTTTCGATCAACTCGATATGAAAATCTCTATCAAAACAAGAAGCGGTAAATATGATCAGGAAGAGTTCGAAGAGCTTCTGGATATCTATAACCAATATCCTCTGGAAGAACTGATCCTTCACCCAAGAGTCCAGCAGGATTACTACAAAAAATAAACCCGACTGGACCACTTTTGCCTACGGCTTCCGGAACAGCAAAAAAATCCTCTGGTCTATAATGGAGACATTTTTTCAGCGGAAGACTACAAAATTTTCCAGGAGAAATTTCCCGAAGCAGAATGCATCATGCTCGGAAGAGGAATTCTGATGAACCCATTTTTTCCGGCAGTTATAAAAGGGAAATCTACATTTGACACCAAGAAGATTGCTACATTCTGCGATCATCTTCTTGATGCCTATATCGAAAAATCTCCAGAAGAAAAAAACGCAGTAGTTAAAATGAAAGAGCTCTGGTGGTATCTTGGCAAAACTTTAAAAAAACAGCGAAGAATATCTGACGCAAATCCGCAAAAGCCAGACCATCCGGGAATACCGGATGGCGGTTGAATGTTTATTGAAAGAGTGCCCATATGAATAAAGCGTATCTTCAAGAAACACCTTCCACCTGGAACAACGGTCAAGCGCCCCTCCCCGGTTTTATCAATTTCTCGTACTGGTTTGCACAATGGAATGGGGCAGGACTTCTTTTTGGGACGCATCTTGCGACAAAATCCCCTATTTTCTAGTAAAATTGCATAAAACCACAGGCGTTAGCTTTGACTAAGATTCACAAAAAATCTGAAAAACATTAGAATTTAAACTAATTTTCTGATAAAATAAAGAAGTAGAGATTCGGCAAGTTTAAGAAAGAAGGAAGAGAATGTACGAAGTAGGAGATTTGATTGTTTATGGCCGGACAGGAATTTGTGAAGTGACTGAAATTACGACGCTGAAAATGGATGGAGTGCCGAAGGACAAACTGTATTATATTCTGAGACCGGTACGTGAAAAGCGTGGAAAAGTATTTACACCGGTAGACAATGAAAAAATTGTCATGCGAAGAGTCATTTCAAAGAAGAAGCAGAAGAATTGATCCGTGAGATTCCACAGATCGAAGGACTCTGGATCGGAAGCGAGAAGCAGAGAGAGGAAAAGTACAAAGGAATGCATGAAAAAGCTGCAAATGTGCAGAATGGGTGCGGATCATTAAGACCCTTTATCAGCGGAAGATGTCCCGCCTGAAGCAGGGAAAGAAGATCACGGCGACTGACGAGCGTTATCTGAGGATGGCAGAAGGCAACCTGTATTCGGAGCTTTCCATAGCACTTGGAATTCCGGAGAGCGGAATGGAAGCCTATATCACGAATCAAATAAATGAGACAGAGGAACCGGTACTTTGCTGATGCAAGGAACCGGTTCTTCCGGGTATAATGGATGTGAAAAAAATGGTGGTAGCAGCGAAAAGGGTGATTTTACAGAACATTTGCCACTTCCTGTTTTTTGTGAAAAATGGGTTCTTCAAATAGAGAGCATTCTATGCTATACTGTTTTAGATAAAACAAAAAATGAGGTGTAATCATGGATAAAGAATTAGAACGTGTGTAGCATAAAGCTTCGATCCTGATAGATGCGTTACCATATATCAGAGACTTTAATCAGAAGACAGTAGTTATCGAGTACGGATGTGCCGAATGGCTCAGCGGAGTGGAAGAGCAGAGACTGATGCAGGATATCGTTCTTTTAAAGAGCGTTGGTATGCGTCCGATCGTGGTACATGCTACCCGTATGGGACTGGACAAATTCCGTGAAAATAAGCGGATTGCCAAGCTCCTTGAACTCTGTGGAGTTAAGGCAATCGGTATCTGCGGCGTGGATACAGAGACGATTGGTCTGATGCTGGACAATGATTATATTCCGGTCATCGTGCCAAATGATATCGACAACGAAAGCGAATATATTGATCCAAGAGAGACTGCACTTGAGATTGCAGAGAAGATGCAGGCGGACAAGCTGGTTTATCTGTCAAAATATCCTGGAATCTACAAAGACGAAGAGAGAAAAGATATTTATTATAAGATTACCGTCCCGGAAGTAGAAAAACTGCGCAAAGAACGTAATTTCCCGAAAGAATTTGACGAGATCATCGGCTATGGTCTTCAGGCATCAAAAAATGGTGTCAACCGTGTACATATTCTGGACGGAAGAATCCGTCACGTTCTTCTGATCGAATTCTTCAGTGTAAACGGAGCCGGAACGATCTTCATTGAAACAGAAGCAAAATTATATCTTCACGAACTTGGCAAATAGGAGACGGCTCGATGAAGAAAATGACAGGAAAGAATACACTGATGCTCTTTTTGACCGCATTTATCTGGGGAACAGCTTTTGTAGCACAGAGCGTGGGGATGGATTATATCGGGCCTTTACATTTACCTGTGTACGCTCTTTGATCGGTGGGATTTTTCTGATTCCATGTATCTGTTTTCTGGACAAATGGCGTGCGAAAAATGACGGACAGAAAGACAGAAAAAAGCAGATAGGAAAGAAGAAAAAAGAATGTCATCCTGGGTGGAATCTGTTGTGGACTGGCACTTTGTGTGGCAAGTAACCTGCGACAGATCGGAATACAGTACACAACGGTGGGAAAAGCCGGATTTATTACAGCACTTTATATCGTGCTTGTGCCGATCTTTGGAATTTTTCTGAAAAAGAAAGCCGGAGTGAGAATCTGGATAAGCGTGGCAATTTCTGTCGCAGGCTTGTATTTGCTGTGTATTACCGATAAGCTGGTACTTGCAAAAAGGAGACATTCTGG
>VOFH01000501.1_pt1 | contig 30000 bp, 48 predicted proteins | sample 5384091 | NCBI WGS metagenome assembly VOFH01 (sample SAMN12384727, study PRJNA508395) | human gut metagenome | isolation source: healthy gut G | host: Homo sapiens
TTAACGTGATTAACATTCCATTCCTCAACATCTTTCACATAATCAGCATATTCACCTTTAGCCGCATAATAAGTACTATAAAAATCCCTTACATTATCATAACCATGTCGTTGCACAATAGATGACAAATAGCGTTTCATATTATCAATCTGTTTGTTCAGTTCATATATTTGATTCTGCAACCCTCCACGCTTTCGTGCCTTAAATGCACCATTACATTCTGACAATTCTATCTCCAGCTCGCTGCGTTTATGCTCCTGCGCAAATATTGCTTCATTTTGCTTTTGTAATTCATCATAAATATTCTGAAGACTTAGGTATTTTTTTGCAAGTGGTGACATTGTTGGCATTGATCAGAAATTGCCTTTCTGTATGTTTTTCGGTCACTCTGGTCAAACCTGAAAAACCTCTCAAAGTGCCTAAAATCAAGGATTCTTACAAATCTGTCCGATGTAGTGCAACTATTGTCTCTATATGTACCGTATGGTGAACTGGTCTACCGGCTGCACCTCCACGAGGTCATATCCATGGCTGCAAAGATATTTCAAATCCCGGGTACCAGGGTTGCGGAATCACAGCTTACATAGACGATACGCTGTGGTGCCATCTCACACATCATGGCAAGGAGGGATTCCTCGCAGCCTTTGCGTGGCGGGTCCACTACGATAACTTCTGCACGGGCTTCTTCGCCATGGGCGGCACAGTATGCCGGATAGACTTCCTCTGCTTTCCCAACGAAAAATTCTGCATTGGAAATGTGGTTTCGAAGAGCATTCTCTTTGGCATCTGCGATTGCCTGCGGTACAATTTCCACACCGTAAACCCTCTTCGCTTTCTGTGCCAGAAATAAGGAAATGGTTCCGATACCGCAATATAAATCCCAGACCGTCTCTTCGCCGGTGAGATTGGCATATTCCAAAGCTTTGTTATAAAGCACCTCTGTCTGCGCCGGATTTACCTGGTAGAAAGACTGCGGAGAAATCTGAAAAGAAATCGTTCCGATATAATCTGTAATGTAACCCTGTCCATATAGAGTATAAGTTTCTTCTCCTAAAATCACGTTGCCCCGGGATTCATTGATATTTACAGTAATACTTGTCATTCCCGGCAAATCTTTTAATACTTCAATAAAACTTTCTGCATGCGGCAGCTTCTTTCCGTTGATGACAAAGCAGACCATCCACTCTCCGGTTTTCTCGCCGTAACGGATTAAGATGTGGCGAACGCAGCCTTTTCCGGTTTTCTCATCATAGGCACTGACGCCATAGGATTTCATGGTGTCTAAAATAAGGGACAGGATTCTTCCGTTGCCTTCCTTTCCCAAAAGGCAGTCCTGCACCGGAATAATGTTGTGGGTTCTGGACGAAAAAAGCCTGCCACCAGGTTGCCTTCTTTTATCATAACCCACCGGAAACTGTGCTTTGTTCCGGTAGCGGTAAGGCTCCTGCATGCCAAGTGTTGGTAAGACCTTTGGATTTTCAAATCCGCCGATATGTTTTAAGTTGTTACGTACTTTATTTTCCTTAAACTTAAGCTGGCTCCCATAAGAAAGTGCCTGGATCTGGCAGCCACCACACCGCTTATGCTCCGGGCATGGCGGGGTTGTCCGCATGGTGGATTCCTTAAGAATTTCCATCAGGCGGGCATAGCCATAAGTTTTTTTCATCTTCATGATTTTGGCACGAACCATGTCTCCCGGCAGAGCATCCTTGATAAAAAGTGTGATGCCTTCCGTTCTTCCGATACCTTCGCCGTTAGTTCCGATATCGTCAATGGTCAGTGTAACAATGTCATCTTTTTTCATATTTTTTATATACTCGATCTGCGGATGTTCGATTCAAACAGACGGTTGAATCCCTGCCACTGAGTATCTCCTTCCGGTACGTTTGCCAAAAGCTCACGCATGGTCTCCATCTTTGCATCAATATTATCTGCATAGCTTAATGCTACAGCTTCCGGTAATGCCGGTTTCTTCGGAGAACCATACTCTAACTCTCCATGATGTGCCAGAATACAGTGTTCCATCTCATGTGCCAGTTTCTCCGGGAAACCATCGATGGTCTTGATGCGCTCTGCAATTTCCATGGCTCCAATCATGATATGTCCTAAAAGCTGTCCCTCGTCGGTGTAATCATTTTCCGGGAAAGTAGAAAGCTCTTCTAACTTTCCGATATCGTGAAACATGGCGGCACAAACCAGTAAATCTTTATTGAGAATCTTATAGTTGTCAGCAAAATAAGCAGAAAGCTTCGTTACGCTTAAAGTATGCTCTAAAAGTCCGCCCACAAAACCGTGATGTACGCTTTTTGCTGCAGAATGGAATTTAAAACGTTTTGCAAAATCTGCATCCTCGATAAAGAAACTGCCTGCCAGTTTCTTAAGATATGGATTCTCCATCTGCTTAATATATCCAAGTAACTGCTCATACATTTCATCTACATTATATTCACTGACCGGAAGATATTCCTTTGGTTCATACTCTCCCTCGGCTGCTTTCCGGACCCTCTTTACATTTAACTGTAATGCGCCCTGAAAACTTGTGATATCTCCCACTACATTGATGTAATCAAAGCGGTCAAAATCATCAATTCCCACAGAGCCCGGCTCCCAGATTTTTGCATCCAGTGTGCCTGTTTTATCCTGTAAAATCAATGCTTCATAAGGCTTACCTGCCTTCGTCAGCGCTGACTGCTTATTTTTACAAAGATAGATTTCATTTACTCTTTCGCCTTCGCGTAATGTTTCAATATAATGCATAATTTTCCTCTTTCTATTTTAGTACACCAACGGTTGCAGAACATTCGATTTCTACATAGCCTGCTGCCCCCTGGCGTTTTATGGTAATCTTTACAACATCTCCCGGAGTCTGCCCGGATAACACATTCTTATATGCCTGCGCTGTCTCTACATTTTCTCCGGCAATCTTTACGATGACATCACCGCTTTGCAAGCCTGCCGCCATCGCCGGGGAATCAATTCCCACTGATTTAATATATACGCCCTTTGGTATGTCATATTCCTTTTCAATGTCAGATGTTACAGAAGTCAGTTTCAGTCCAAGATACGGAATATCCTGTCCATTGAAAGCTTCTCGATAATGTCTTTCAACTGGGAAACGGAAATTGCGGTCAGCGTATTCTCATCGCCGCTGCTGTAATTCTGCATAACAATTCCAACCACTTCACCAGAGAGATTGACCAGTACACCACTTCCCTGACTACTGCCCACAATATCTGTTGTCAGTACATTGTAGTTTGCATCAAAGGTGGAAATGCTGTTAGAAGTCGATGTAATATTTCCTGTCAATATGGAGAAATTCGTTCCCAGCGGACTGCCCAGTGCCAGCACAACGCTGCCCCGTGTGGTCTGAAGTGAATTTCCAAGCACTGCCACTTTAATTCTGCCCAGAGTGCTTTCTTCGATGTCGGAACGTTTTACATTTAAAATCGCAATTCCAGTATTTCCGTCATAGTTTTTAAGCTCCGCTTCTACGGTGCTGTTATCAAGGAAGGTCACATGAATGGATTTTGCTCCGCTTATGACCTTGCGCTCTGTCATAATCAGAAGCTCCTGACCGGTATCCGCAATAATGACTCCACTTGCCTGTCCCTGTCTCTCATAAGGCGTGTTAAACCAGTCCACATCACTGGTCACACCTGTCACCGTAACAATGGACTTATTTGCTTCGCTTCCAATCGCATAAAGCTTACTCTGTAATTTCTGATATTCCTCCGGTGTAAGCTCTTTTAAGCCTTCTTCTGTATCCAGCTCGTCTACACCTGTCTCCATGGAATTTGTCTCTTCTTCCGTATCCGGCTGTACCTCTTCATCTTTCGGGATGCTCACCCTGGTATCCTCCGGCTTATTCAGCCACTCTTCCATCACCGGGCGCATCCATGTAAATACAAAACAGGATACAAGTCCAAAGACAACCGCAAGCACAACCGTAAATGCCGTTTTTAAAATAATACGTCTCTTATTTAACGGCTTGTTCTTGATTTTCTCTTTGATAAATGCAAATTCCTCTTTTTCATTTTCTGACATAGGGAATCCTCTTTTCTACTGTAAATACAACCATTTTTAATTATACTTTCTCTCTGCCTATGTTGCAACATTTTTTAAAAAAGATGCCGGAATGTAAAAAAACGTGCCAATTTCGTCATTTATCCGGAAACTTATTTTCAACCGCCCTTTTCACCACAATCGGTTTGGGTTATAATAGAAGCAGTGATTTTTAGTACATTTTATGGAGAATATTTATGAATCAAAAGGTTTTAAGAACATTAGAATATAATAAAATTGTAGAACGGCTCGCGGAGTATGCGTTCGGTGCGGATACCAAGGAACGCTGTCTTTCCCTGCTTCCTTCCACCAGCCTCTCAGAGATTACCAATGCACAGCAGCAGACTAAGGATGCCATGAACCGCAGCCTGAAAAAGGGACGGCTTGACTGCTCCGGTATCAAACCGCTTTCTTCCGCCATCCGGCGTGTGGAAATCGGCGGAACCATGAATATTGAAGAGCTTCTCCTCTGTAAATTATTAGAGACTGCCCGCCGGGTCAAAGCCTATGGCAGAAAGGAACGGGAAGATATTCCGTCTGATTCCCTGAGCGAACTTTTTGATGGTTTAGAACCTCTTAGTCCTCTTTGTGATGAGATTCGCCGCTGCATCATTTCTGTGGATGAAATCAGTGATGATGCCAGCAGTAATTTAAAATCCATCCGCCGTTCTATCCGCTCAACCGGCGACCGCATCCATGCGCAGTTAAACCAGATGTTAAATAACCAGAATGTCAGAAACTGCCTGCAGGATTTTGTCATTACCATGCGTAACGGCCGCTACTGTCTTCCGGTAAAAGCCGAAGCCAAATCCCAGATTACCGGTATGGTGCATGACCAGTCCTCCAGCGGTTCTACTCTTTTCATTGAGCCAATGGCTGTGGTAAATCTGAACAACGAATTAAAAGAATTATCCATCAAAGAGCAGGACGAAATTGCCGTTATTCTTGCCACTTTATCGGCAAAAGCAGGGGAATATATTCCTGCCATTGAAACCGATTATCAGATTTTAACAGAGCTTGATTTTATATTTGCAAAAGCCGCTTATGCCTTGGAATACAATGGAATTACACCGCATTTTAATACGGAACGGAAAATTCGTATTTTAAAAGGCAGACACCCTCTGCTGGACGCAAAAAAAAGTAGTTCCTATCGACATTTCCTTAGGCAGCGATTTTGATCAGCTTGTCATTACCGGCCCGAATACCGGTGGTAAAACCGTTTCCTTAAAAACTGTGGGACTTCTCACTCTGATGGGACAGGCGGGACTTCCGATTCCTTCCGGAGACCGCAGTGAGCTTGCTGTTTTTGATGATATTTTTGCAGATATTGGAGATGAACAGAGCATTGAGCAGAACTTAAGCACATTTTCTTCCCATATGACCAACATTATCCACATTTTAAAAGAAGCCAATGAACATTCCCTGGTTCTGTTTGACGAGCTCTGCTCCGGAACTGACCCGACGGAGGGTGCTGCACTGGCGGTTTCCATCTTATCTTATTTTCACAGTCGAGGCATCCGCACCATGGCGACCACCCACTACAGTGAAATTAAGATTTATGCCTTAACTACCAGTGGAATTGAAAATGCCTGCTGCGAATTTGATGTAGAAACATTGAGTCCGACTTATCGCCTGCTGATCGGTATTCCCGGAAAAAGTAATGCATTTGCAATTTCCAAAAAACTCGGTCTTTCCGATACTTTAATTGAGGATGCCAGAACCCGTATCAGCAGTAATGAACAGAATTTTGAAGATTTACTTTCCGACCTGGAAGCAAGCCGCATCACCATAGAGAAAGAACATACTGAAATCAACCGTTACAAATCAGAAATTGCTGCATTAAAACAGCAGTTAAAGAACAAGCAGGAAAAATTAGATGAAAGCCGGGATGCCATTCTTCGTAAAGCAAAAGAAGAAGCAAACCAGATTCTGCAGGAAGCCAAAGATACTGCCGATGAGGCAATCCGTAATTTCAATAAATATGGCACTACCAGACCTTCCATTCAGGAAATGGAAAAACAGCGTACCAATATCCGGGAGAAAATGGCTGCCAATGAGAAAAAGAGCTCAAAGAAAAAGATACTGCCATCTACAATCCAAAGGTTCCAAAGAAGCTTCGTATCGGTGACAGCGTAAAAGTATTAAGTATGAATTTAACCGGAACGGTACACTCCCTGCCGAATGCAAAGGGTGACCTCTTTGTGCAGATGGGAATTCTCCGCTCCCAGGTAAACATCAAGGATTTAGTACTAATTGAAGATGCTGCTCCGGGCAGCAAGAAATATGCCAAGACCGGTGCCGGAAAGCTTAAGATGAGTAAATCCGCTTCTGTTTCCACAGAAATCAATCTGATTGGAAAAACAGTGGATGAAGCTATTGCTCTTTTGGATAAATACTTGGATGATGCTTATCTTGCACATCTTCCTTCCGTACGCATCGTACACGGAAAAGGAACCGGTGCCCTGCGCAGTGCCGTACAGAGTCATTTGAAACGACAGTCTTATATCAAGTCCTTCCACTTAGGAGAATTTGGTGAAGGAGATGCCGGTGTTACCATTGCAGAATTTAAATAAATCAAGTATATGAACTACGTAAAACAGAAAGGAAGTTTCCTATGGCTGCAAAACAGAAAATTTTAATTGTAGATGATGATGTTAATATCGCGGAACTGATTTCCCTGTATCTCACGAAGGAATGCTTTGATACAAAGATGGTTCATGATGGGGAATCTGCTTTGAAAGAATTTGAAACCTATGCACCAAATCTGATTCTTCTTGATTTGATGCTTCCGGGAATTGATGGTTATCAGGTATGCCGAGAAATCCGGCAAAAATCCAATGTTCCGATTATCATGCTTTCTGCAAAAGGTGAAGTATTTGACAAAGTTCTCGGACTGGAACTGGGCGCAGATGATTATATGATCAAGCCCTTTGATTCCAAAGAACTGGTTGCCAGAGTCAAGGCAGTGCTCCGCCGCTACCAGCCGGTGAAGCAGGAGCCTGTACAGCCGGATTTAAAATGTGTTACTTATCCGGATCTGGTGGTCAATCTTTCCAACTATTCCGTAGAATATTACGGCAAAACAATTGATATGCCGCCAAAGGAGTTAGAGCTTCTTTATTTTCTTGCATCCTCACCGAATCAGGTATTTACCAGAGAACAGCTTTTAGACCATATCTGGGGCTATGAATACGTAGGCGATACCAGAACCGTTGACGTTCATGTAAAAAGACTTCGTGAGAAAATTAACGATCATACCGCCTGGAGCATTTCTACGGTCTGGGGCATCGGATACAAATTCGAGGTTAAAGAATGAAGAAACGACTTTATCTGAAGCTGCTGATTGGATATGTGATTTTTGGCATCCTCGGCTTTATTCTCGTATCCACCTTCAGCTCCCACTATACTTATGAATATATTGAAGATACCGAAGTTGACCGGCTTTACAAGGAAGCCAATATGATTGCATCTACCTATGCTTCAAATTATTTCAATGAAGATATTACGGTAGATGACTTGCATGACAGTCTTGCCACCCTTAGCACTTATCTTTCTTCAGAAATATGGGTCATGAATACAGATGGTGATATTCTGATTAACTCCAATGCATCTGTGGACATGGACCACCTGACACACATTGACGGATTTAATGTGGCAGATTTTGGCAGCAAATATTACACCACCGGTTCTTTTTTTATAATTATTATGACGATACGCATCTTACGGTATTTTCGCCGATTACAATTAATTACAAGGTGCGGGGATATGTGCTGATTCACCAGCCGCTTTCCGTAATCACGCACCATCATGCACATTTACTGAATATTATGTACCTGACTCTGCTTCTGATTTTTATCTGTGCAACCCTGTTACTGATTATCATTGGCTTCGAGATCTACATCCCAATCCGCAAAATGATTAAGGGTGCTGATGCTTTTGCCGAGGGCAATTTCAGTTATAAAATTCCGGTACATAAAAATGATGAAATCGGCTATCTTGCCGCTTCTCTAAATTATATGGCAAATGAGCTGAATACCCTGGAGGATGACCAGCGTAAATTTATTTCCAATGTCTCCCATGATTTTCGTTCTCCACTTACCTCCATCAAAGGTTATGTGGAAGCCATGACAGACGGAACGATTCCACCGGAGATGCAGGAAAAATATTTAAATATCATTGTTTTCGAGACAGACCGTTTGTCCAAGCTCACCCAGAGCCTCTTAGAGTTAAATAAATACGGCAGCCACGGCACAATGTTAGACGTCAGCGAATTTGACATTAACCAGTTAATTAAAATGACCTGTCTTACCTTTGAGGGAACCTGCAAAGCCAAACGGATTTCCTTCCACCTGATTCTTGCCGGTAAAACACTTTATGTAAAAGCGGATATGAGCAAGATTCAGCAGGTGGTTTATAATCTGATTGACAATGCCATCAAGTTCAGCCACCATGATTCTGAAATCACCATTGAGACCACCAAGAAAAGCGAAAAAGTATTTGTTTCTGTCAAGGATACCGGCATCGGAATTCCAAAAGACAGCCAGAACAAAATTTTTGAGCGTTTCTACAAAACCGACCTGTCCCGTGGAAAGGACAAGAAGGGTTCCGGTCTTGGACTCTCTATCGTAAAAGAAATTATTCAGGCACATGATGAAAATATCAACGTCATCAGTACCGAAGGAGTCGGCACAGAATTTATCTTCACCCTGCCGGCAGCCCAGCGGGAAGAGTTATAACGCCAGTTTATAACCTACAGAGCCCGCCACCGGCAGCTTCTTACAAATAATAATCGCTTGGCAACTACGAAAAACACCCTTTGTGAGTTTCACGCTACTCATGCAAATTGAAAACAGCAGCTCATGAACTTTATCCTGTTCATAGGCTGCTGTTTTTCTGCATATTACTATGATTTACTTTCCAGTTGGAGCTTCATTTTTCCCTCGGAGATTTATTTTCCGCTCGGAAGATATGGGCGCAGACATCCTGCCATCTGTGAGATTGGCATGGACTGTAAGAATACACGACCCGGTCCGGTTACTACGGTATTGAATACTCCCTCTCCACCAAACATGATATTCTTAAGGTACCAGGTACGGTCTGTATGTCGATAGAACAGGAAGAATCCATTGCTGCAAGATATCCTGTGTCTACGATAATTGACTTACCAGGCTGAAGCATATACTCTTTGATATAGCCGTCAAATTCAACAAATGCCATTCCCTGTCCAGAAAGTCTCTGCATAATAAATCCTTCTCCGCCAAAGAAACCGGCTCCTACTCTCTTCTGGAAAAATACGGACAATTCTACTCCTGAAGTAGATGCTAAAAATGCTGACTTCTGACATACAATATCTGACCCTGGCTGAATCTCAAATGCCCGGATACATCCGGAAAACTGGATGCAAATGCAATGGTTCCCTGACCATTCATTGCAGTGTATGTATTTACAAACATACTCTCTCCACTAACCATTCTTCCAAATATTTTTCCAATTCCGCCGCCAACCGTATTCATCTGCATATTCGGAGACATCCAGGACATTGCTCCCTTTTCGGTAATCATCATTTCGCCTGACTCTAATTCACAGACTACAACCGGCATTGGTTCGCCTTCAATATTAAATCTCATTTCTAAACCCTCCTGCTGATTTGCATAACATTTTCATGAACCTTTTTCATTATAACAATATAGGAGTGGTCTGCCAATATATTCTTTCAATCTTTTATCCGTTTTCTGCATCCAAAATAAATAGCCCCTATGCCACTGCACAGTGCCAGCAAAACCAGATGCCAACCGGAGTCATGTCTCCTGTTTTCACGGTTGCGGTCTGTGATGTGTTTCCTGCGGTGGTATTTCCTGTTGTATTACTTCCTGCAGTACCGCTTCCTGCTGTGCCGTTGCCATTTCCTGTTGTTCCGCTTCCCGGCGTTGTTGTACCTGATGAAGTTCCGGCTTCAAATACCAGTGCATATGCCGAAAATTTATCAGTTGCAAAGGTTATGGTTCTACTTGCTGCATCATACGTTGCAGGAAGTTTTTCATAGCCACCATCATGCTCTCGAATCACATAATAAGTTCCCTGCTGGTTCTTCATCTCATCTTTTACCTGAAGGGTTACATTCAATTTCGCATTTAAATCGGTCAACTGGGTTTCCCATGCATCGTTGGAATTTCCTTTGTTTACGACCTGGAATAAATCCATGGAAAGATAGCTTTGAATCTCTCCATTTCCTGCCTGTGCCTGCATGCCACCCTGTATCTGATTCAGTTCTGTTCCACTGATATCTGCAATATTTAACTGAAGATTTCCGGAACCAATAATATTTTCTGCATTTCCAAGGGTTGCACCGTCTACTTTTGTACTTGCCGTATTTACTTTATCCTCTGACTTTGTAAATAATGCACTCAGATGTAAATCTGTTGCAGGCATATCCAATACAAAGGTACTTACCTGTGAATCTACTGCTGTCAGCTTTCCACCATTTAAAGATGCGCTTAATAACTGATAACCATAATCCGGTGTAAACTTAATGGTTACTTTGGTGCCTGCTTTAAATTCGGCATAGCCAAAGTCTCCATCCAGTCTTGTGGATGCATCTGCTATATTTCCACCTGCCAGTTCTGCTGCATTTACCACAGTTCCATCCTCTAACTGTGCACTGATTATTTCCACGCTTCCATGTTCAATAACACAGTCATTTCCAAATCCATGCTGTTCTGCTACTGTAAGGGATGGTGCCCATACGATATTATAATTACGGCTGCTGTTCGTAGTCAGTGCCACTTCAATCTGATAAGAATCTGCCGGAGCCACTTCAAATTCCAGATTGTCTGTCGTTCCACCTAATGGAATTGCTGTTCCATTTACCATAATGGATGCAAATGCATAACCAAAATCTGCTGCAATTGCCCCTCTGTGTTGCTGCGTCTTATCTCCAGCAAAGCTACCTGATATATTCGATCCCATTCCGGAACCAATCCTCATGCCATCTATCTGTAAGTCTCCAATTGCTCCTCCCACTGCAGTTGCTGTAACTGCAATTGTTTCTCCAGATGCCGGACCCGTTGTGGAACCACTGCCTCCGGATGCTGCAGTACGAAATTCCAGAATCAGTTCCACCTGCTCTGAGGTGCTTACAGAAAATGCCTGTCCGCCCTCTGATGTAAGTATATTCTTGTCAAGGCTTGCATCCTGTGCACCATTTTTATTCACCTGACAGTGATTGATTATTGTATCCGTTCCACATACTACTTTAAAATGTACCGTATGGTCAAGACTGTCATCCGGTCTGTTTATTTCTATTGGTGTATCATTATATGCAGTCTGGTTTACTTCTGTCCATTCAGCCGCCGTATCCCATTTATAATACACGGTTCCGGTCGCTGTGCTGTCCTGTCTTGCAATTCTGACCACTGCTTTCTGTCCATCAGCTTTTACAATCATGCCGGCACTTCCCATAAATAATGAAAATACCATAAAAAAGCTTAACAACCAGGAAATTTTCTTTCGCATCTTCATATTTTTTCTCCTTTACTTTCTTCTATAAACTGCCACTTCCACCGCACACGTTGCAGGCTCCGCAGCCTCCCAGTTACCACCAGCATGAGCAGACAAAGCAATCCTCTAATGGATTTTTTTCTCACGTTTTTCCTCCTTCCTTTTCTGTCCTTTTTACTATATGAATATACGCTTTTCCCACCTGTTTTGATAAGTTTACATTTGTCTCATTTTAGGGATTCTCCACAATTTATGGCTGTTTCCAGCTATAATAGAACTGAAGAAGCCCAATTCTCGACTTCGTCTCTGTCTTTTCATTTAAAGATGCCATATAACGATACAATGCTGCTCTTGAAATATATAGCTGCTCTGCTATTACCTGCACACTTTCATCAGAAGAAAGCAATAACCTTAACACATCCTGCTCCCTGTTTGTAAGTGCATAATTCTTTACAAACGCCTGAAATTTATCCTCCAAAAATTTTTCACGTTCTTTTTCCAACATTTTCGCCATATTTTCTTCCTGTATATCCATACGAAACTGTACCATATACAAATATACCAGCATACTGATAACTGCAAATAAAATCAATGCTATGATGCTGATGCGCATTCCATCCCCGGTCTCTATCAGCATCAGGGAAATAGTTCCTGTAATCCCGGCACAGATATTATTTGTTGCCCTTCCAAGTCCAGCCCATAACTCCGGTACTTTCATATAATAGGAAAGGTCCATAAAACTGGTGGTAAAATATACCACAAAGAAGCCTGCGGACAAATAGAAAACAATAAGACCTGCCATAAATGGTCCGCCCCAGACTATTATCACTACACACATTGTTGAAAGCAGTGTCACACAGTACATCATAATCTGCATAAATCTATGCTCTTTTATATCAAAAAGCACTCCTGCCAACAGTCCGCTTACCGCAAGCAATAATCTCTTACCACTGACCAATATCTACACTTCCACCTGCATGTACTAAAGTTACTGCATTGTCCAGACTGGAAAAAATGCATGTCATCAGAACCACTATTGAAATCAAAAGCAGTGCCGCAAGCATCGGATGTCTGAGGCTTCGCCTGTTATTCTTCCGGATATCAATATCTGAATCTGTCCCTGAAGCCTCTGCTCCTACTACCCCCGGCTACATTCCAGACTCAGTCTGCGAACCAGCAATACCATTGCTGCCAGAAAAACGGAAAGTGCAACAGACTCTACAGTGCTGTTATGTATCAGATTATTGCTGATAAACTGAAGCAATAATCCAAAGGCATATCCAAATCCAACGGTTTGTGCAAGTCCCTTTTCTGTCGAAAGGCTTACCACAGCATAATAATGTACAGCACTTCCAATCATGCCATATAAAATATAAAGCAGGAATCCGGATAAAAGCATACTTCGATAGGACAAATGCTCCTGAATTACGAAAATGCAGATGATTCCTGCTATCGGCAATAAATATAAACCTATCTCCCGCATCTTCTGGTTAAAATAACGGTTAATGCATGGGAATAACAGGAATCCTATTACGCTGATTCCAAGCACATAGTTCTGTGCCCTTACTACTCCTGCGGAATCTGTTGCATAGCGTATCATATTGTCAAACAGATACTCCGAGCCTAAAAATATATAATTGAAAATAGCCAGCACTGCTATGATTCGAATTCTTTCTGGTTTCATAAATTGTCTCATCATCTGTTCCCTGCTCCATTCTTTTATCTTAATTTCATTATATACAATTGTCTCTTTCCATCAAGTTGACAAATGTCTCATTTCCTGTAAACAAGCAAAAAAAAGAGCCAGGACACGAATGTCCTGACTCTTAATTAATTCATATAAAACGATGTTAATTATACTAACTCGATAAGAACTTCTAAAGCTCCGTCACCTTTACGCTGACCAATCTTTACGATTCTTGTGTAACCACCGTTACGGTCTGCATACTTAGGTGCGATTTCGTCGAATAATTTTGCAACTAAATCAACTTTCTTTGTATTAGCTTTCTTACCAGCTGCTTCTGTAGGAACTTCTGTTACAGGATAAAGAACTTTTAACATCTGTCTTCTGGCATGAAGTCTGGAAGGAAGATCCTTCTTGATCTCTTTTTCCACTTCGTCATATACAGTAACTTTCTTACCATCTACAACTTCTTTTACTCTCTTGCCGTCTTTGTCTTTTCTTGCAACTTTAGTTCTTTTACAGTAACTTCTTCGAAGTTATCTTTCTCACGAACTGCCATTGCAATAAAGGCCTTCTGCGATTTTACGGATTTCTTTTGCTTTAGCTTCTGTAGTAACGATTTTTCCATGATATAATAAGGCTGTTACCTGGCTTCTCAGTAATGCTTTTCTCTGGCTAGCTGTTCTTCCTAATTTTCTATATTTTGCCATTTTTATTCCTCCATTTGTGGTACATCCGGCCATGCTCATCGGACTTACTTACCGAATGCTTGTTTTGTGCCACTCATGAACCAACATCACCACGCTCGTCGGACTTACTGGTGCTGCTGCACTGAGTTATCTTAAACCTCGTCGCCCTGATTGAGCTGAAAGGCCTAATTCTTTTAATTTTGCTAATACTTCTTCCAAAGACTTACGTCCAAGGTTACGAACTTTCATCATATCTTCCGGTGTACGGTTTGTAAGTTCTTCAACAGTATTGATACCTGCTCTCTTCAAGCAGTTGTAAGAACGTACGGATAACTCCAGTTCGTCAATGTTCATCTCAAGAACTTTTTCCTTCGCATTGTCTTCTTTCTCAATCATGACTTCTGCTGTCTTAGCATTCTCGGAAAGGTCAATGAAAAGGCTTAAATGCTCGCTTAATACCTTTGCAGCTAAGCTGACTGCTTCATCTGGAGCAAGTGTTCCATTGGTATATACATCCAGTGTCAGCTTATCGTAATCGGTAATCTGACCAACACGTGTATTCTCGATAGAAAGGTTGACACGCTCTACCGGTGTATAGATAGAATCGACAGCGATCACACCAATTGGTGTATCTGCCTCTTTATTCTTATCTGCGCTGACATATCCTCTGCCTTTGGTAATGGTTAATTCCATGTATAATTTGGAATCAGCACCGCCGTTTAAGTGTGCAATTACTAAATCCGGGTTCATGATCTCAATATCCTGATCTGCCTGGATATCAGCTGCTGTAACAACGCCTTCACCACTGAACTCAATGTAAGCTACCTTAGGCTCATCATCAGCACTGTTATTACGGATTGCAAGCTCTTTGATGTTCATGATGATTTCAGTAACATCTTCCTTACGCCAGGAATAGAACTGAACTCATGAAGTACACCATCGATTTTAACCTGACTTACTGCTGCACCCGGAAGGGAGGACAGCATAATTCTTCTTAAAGAATTACCAAGTGTTGTACCATATCCTCTTTCCAAAGGTTCGCATACGAATCTTCCATATCTTTTGTCTTCAGAAATTTCAGCAATTTCAATTGTTGGTTTTTGAAAATCGAACACTACAAAGCCCCTCCTTCTTTCGGGTAATTTGTTTCTTCTTTCAGCCCGCTAGTTTATGATTATTTAGAATACAACTCGACGATAAAGCATCTCGTCTACTGGTACATCAATCATTTCTCTGGAAGGTAACTCTTTTACGGTTCCCTGCATTTTCTCTGCATCAACATCAAGCCATTCCGGAACTAATCTGCCGCCAGCTACTTCTACGACATCTTTCATTCTTTGGGAATTTTTACGGCTCTCTTTGATTTCGATTACATCGCCAGCTTTTTACCAGGTAAGAAGGAATGTTAACTAACTTTCCGTTAACTGTAACGAATTTGTGGTCAACAATCTGTCTTGCTTCTCTTCTGGTTCTTGCAAATCCAAGACGGAAGATAACATTATCAAGACGGCTCTCTAAGATAGTCATCAGGTTTGTACCTGTCATACCTTTCATCTGGTCTGCTTTATCATAATAGTTACGGAATGGTTTCTCTAATACTCCGTAAATGAATTTTGCTTTCTGTTTTTCGCGAAGCTGAAGTGCCATACTCAGATACCTTCTTGTTCGCTCTCTTTAATTCTCTGTTAGATTTTTTATCATATCCCAAATAACTTGGCTCTAAACCAAGAGATCTGCATCTTTTCAGAACAGGAACTTTATTTACTGCCATTTTAGATATCCCTCCTAATTATACTCTACGACGTTTTGGTGGACGACATCCATTATGAGGAACTGGAGTTACGTCACGAATAGAAAGAACTTCAAGTCCGGCTGCCTGAAGTGCACGGATTGCAGCTTCACGTCCTGATCCTGGTCCTTTAACCATAACATCAACTGTTTTTAATCCATGTATAAGAGCTGCTTTTGTAGCAGTTTCTGCTGCCATCTGTGCAGCGTATGGAGTAGATTTCTTTGAACCTCTAAATCCAAGACCACCGGCACTTGCCCATGATAATGCATTACCTTCAGCATCTGTTAATGTAACGATGGTGTTATTGAAGGATGCCTGAATATGTGCCTGTCCATGTTCAACGTTTTTTCTTACACGCTTTTTGTCACTTTTTTTGTAACTTTAGCCATATCTAAACTAACCTACTTTCTTAAATTTAAAATTATAAAGTTGCCAAGAATTATTTCTTCTTGTTTGCAACAGTTCTCTTAGGACCTTTTCTTGTTCTTGCATTGGTCTTTTTTTTCTGACCACGAACTGGCAGTCCTTTTCTGTGACGGATTCCACGATAGCATCCGATCTCCTGAAATCTCTTGATATCAAGAGCTGTCTGACGTCTTAAGTCACCTTCTACAACCTGAGTCTCATCGATTACTGCACTAATTCTTTTTACCTCGTCGTCAGTTAAGTCTCTGCAACGGGTATCAGGATTAACGTTTGCCTCAGCAAGGATACGGTCAGCACTAACTCTGCCGATTCCATAGATATAAGTCAAACCAATCTCAACACGTTTTTCTCTTGGTAAATCTACACCTGCAATACGAGCCATGTGTGTTTACACCTCCATATAGATTTCTTTGTTAATAGTAAGGAATTCCAAAGACCCATGCAGCTGCGGTTTCCCGCCCTGAAATGTGTGCATACACCTTTTTTTCTTCCTATAGTAATGATTGCTTAGCAATCCCAGCCACAATCTGCTGCATCCTCTCGGTATGTAAGGACTGCGCAACAGACCACGCGCGTTCGCGTTATATTATGAACAGCACATTCTCATGCGCTGCAGCCGCACATAATTTTTCAAACAAAGTGGAAATTAACCCTGTCTCTGTTTGTGCTTAGGGTTTTCACAGATGATTCTGATGCTTCCCTTTCTTTTGATAACTTTGCACTTCTCGCAAATAGGTTTAACTGATGATCTTACCTTCACAGCATAATCCTCCTTTCTACTTGCCTGCGCCCCGGAAAACCTGTTTCCATGGGTATTTCTCTTTTCTTTCTGCTAAACAGCATAATATGCCCTTGTTTTCACAAAAGCGTCCATTCAGCATTTTAGCATAGAGAATCCGAAAAATCAACTACTTTTCTCGAATTTTCTCCTTATTTATCTCTCCAGATAATTCTTCCCTTAGTAAGATCATATGGAGACATCTCTATCGTAACCTTATCACCTGGTAAGATACGAATGAAATTCATTCTTAATTTGCCGCTGATATGCGCCAGTACCTGATGCCATTCTCAAGCTGCACCTGAAACATTGCGTTTGGAAGCTTTTCCAAAATTGTTCCTTCTACTTCAATTACATCTGCCTTTGACATTTTCTTTCCTCCTGCTAAATCAATCTTTTCTGGTTAATATATATTGCTCATAAGCCTTAATCAGCTTTGCTGCTTTTGCATTTTCTGTAAGCCCCGGTTTATTTACTGCTTCTAAGACTTCCTGCGGAAGCTTTTTTTTACAAGCTGTACATGTTTGTAGCTTTTCTTTCTTTCTCGGCCGGTCACAGGTTCTTGTGGTTCCATTTACAAGATAGACGAATTTTTCATCCTGTGACTGCACTACATAGTACTGATTCCGGTCGTGACCTGCCTTTACTCTTGCCAGATACATTCTCTTTCCTCCTCTGTCAATGTAAGGATTTCCGGTCTTCCTTCTGTAATCAGAATGGTGTTTTCATAATGTGCAGATAAGGAACCATCGTAGGTTACTACTGTCCATTCATCATCCATCCATTCCACATCCGGGCTTCCGGCATTTATCATCGGCTCAACTGCCAATGTCATTCCTGCCTTCAGCTTCAGTCCTCTTCTCCACTGGCGGAAATTCGGAATCTCCGGTTCCTCATGAAGATGGGTTCCAATGCCATGCCCTACCAGATCATATACAACTCCGTAGCCGTAGCTTTCTGCATAATCTCCGATTGCTCCTGAGATTTCATAAAGCCTTCTTCCGGCTCTTGCATACTGCATTCCCTGGAAAAAGCTTTCCCGGGTTCTTTCTATTAAAAGAGCAGCCTCTTTACTGATTTCACCAACTCCATGGGTTCTTGCCGCATCGGAATGATATCCCTTATAGATAAGACCGGTATCAAGGCTTACGATATCGCCTTCCTTAATAATATGGTCTTTTCTTGGAATTCCATGAACAACTTCGTCGTTGACCGATACACAGACGGATGCCGGATAGCCCTGATAATTCAGGAAATTCGGTTCGCAGCCAAGGCTGCGGATGGTCTCTTCTCCGATTTTATCAATCTCCCATGTGCTGATTCCAGGTTTGATTGCACGTTCCAGTTCCTGATGTACTTTAGCAAGATACTTTCCTGCCTGACGCATCAGCTCTATTTCTTCTGCTGATTTAATCGTAACCGACATTATTTACGCTCCTAAGATTGTAACGATGGCTTTGAATACTTCATCCATCGGCTGTGTTCCGTCTACAGATTTTAAAATGCCCTGATTCTTATAATAATCAATCAATGGCTGTGTCTGCTCATGATATACTTTTAATCTCTTCTGAACTGTCTCTGGCTTATCATCTTCACGCAATACGATTTTGCTGCCACAACGGTCACAGATTCCTTCTACCTTTGGTGGAATGGAAATAAGATGATAGGTTGCTCCACAATTTAAGCAGGCTCTTCTGCCGCTCATACGATTTACGATATTTTCGTCTGGAACATCTACATCAATTGCATAGTCCATCTTCTCGTTTATTTTACCAAGTGCTGCATCCAATGCTTCTGCCTGAGGAATGGTTCTTGGAAAACCGTCCAGTACGAAGCCGTTCTTGCAGTCATCCTGCTGTATTCTGTCCATTACCAGATCACAGGTTAATTCATCCGGAACTAAAGCTCCCTGGTCCATATACTGTTTTGCTTTCTTGCCTAATTCTGTTCCGTTTTTGATATTTGCACGGAAAATATCTCCTGTTGAGATGTGTGGAATAGAATATTTATCTGCAATCTGTTTTGCCTGTGTACCTTTACCAGCACCCGGCGCTCCTAACATAATAATTTTCATATAAAGAAAACCTCCTGTTTACCTTCTTCTTTGCAAGCTATTCTGCTTTTTCTTCTATAAACAACTTTAGTGCACCACAGGAGACGCTGCATTTGCAGCACCCCCTTCTGGTACACATTAGTCATTCAAAAATCCTTTATAGTAACGAACTAACATCTGGGATACGATCTGTTTAATTGTCTCGATAACAACACCAACGATAATGATGAGTGATGTTCCACCGAAAGAAACATCTGCCTTAAATACACCGTTGAAGAAAATTGGAATAAATGCAACGATGGATAAGCCTGCCGCACCGATAAAGACAATGTAATTTAAAATCCGATTCAGATAATCGCTGGTTGGTTTTCCAGGTCTGATACCCGGGATAAATCCACCCTGTCTCTTCATGTTGTTCGCAATCTCCAGCGGATTAAATGTAATTGATGTATAGAAGTATGCAAATGCAATAATCAATACAAGATATACAGCCAAACCAATGCTGTAGATTGGCTCCTGTGGGTTACACCAGTTAGACTGGGATAATCCCTTTAAAATCTTACTGCCAATTCCTGTTCCATTGCCCTTTCCTAAGAGAGACGCAATAACAACCGGGAACTGCATTAAAGACTGTGCGAAGATTACCGGGATAACTCCACCGGTATTTACTTTCAGAGGAATATGTGTAGACTGACCGCCTACTTGTTTTCTTCCCTGAATTTTCTTCGAATATTGTACCGGAATCTTTCTCTGAGCTGCCTGAAGGACAACGACAAAGACAACGGTTACTAAAATGATTGCTGCGATAATTACTACTGCAAGAACTGCTTTTGCAGGAATCTTTCCTTTTACAAACTGCTCATACAGTGTTCCAAAATCGTTAGGAATTCGTGAAATAATGTTGATTACAAGTACGATAGAAATACCGTTTCCAACACCCTTTTCCGTAATTCTCTCACCAATCCACATAAGCATTGCAGAACCTGCTGTCAAGGTTACAATTACCTGAAGAACCGTAAGCCATCCTTTATCGGTCAGATAACCGCTTCTGGAGAATCCGATTGCCATTGCAATTGCTTCGATTAAAGCCAGAGCAACAGTCACATAACGTGTAATCTCTGCAATTTTCTTTCTTCCTTCTTCGCCGTCACGCTGCATCTCTTCCAGTTTTGGAATTGCAATCGTCAACAGCTGCATGATGATGGAAGATGTGATATATGGTGTGATATTCAATGCAAAGACGGACATCTGTAAGAATGAACCGCCTGTTACTGCATCGAAAAAGTTAAACGCATCACTACTCTGATTAGCAAACCAGTCTACAAACACATTCCGGTCAACACCCGGAATCGGTAACTGTGAACCGATTCGGATGATAATCAGCATAAAAAAGGTAAATAAAATTCTATTTCTAATATCTTTTACTTTAAATGCGTTACGAACTGTATCAAACATTAGATCACCTCAGCTTTTCCACCAAGAGCCTCGATTTTTTCTTTTGCGCTTGCGCTGAATGCATTAGCCTGAACTGTGAGCTTCTTAGTAAGTTCGCCGTTTCCAAGGATCTTAACTCCATCTCTTGGATTCTTTACGATACCTTTTTCCAGTAAAGTTTCAACAGATACTACTGCATCGTTGTCGAATACTTCAAGAGCAGATACATTGATTCCAACGATAGTCTTGGAATTAATACACTTGAAACCTCTCTTCGGTAATCTTCTGTATAAAGGCATCTGGCCACCTTCAAAGCCTGGTCTTGGAGCTCCGGAACGAGCTTTCTGTCCCTTGTGTCCTTTACCAGCGGTCTTACCGTTTCCTGAACCGTGACCACGGCCTCTTCTGAAATTATCACTATGCTTAGAACCTAATGCCGGCTGTAAATTGGATAAATCCATTTCTGGCACCTCCTTATCTCTATAATTAGATTTCTTCTACTTTCACTAAATGTCTTACCTGCTGAATCATTCCTCTAACAGCTTTGTTATCCGGACGTTCAACTGATGCGCCAATTTTCTTAAGACCTAATGCTTCTACTGTCTTTTTATTCTTTGGCACTGCACCGATAGTAGATTTTACGAGTGTAATTTTTAAATTTGCCATTTCTTATTCCTCCTTAACCTACTACTTCTTCTACAGATTTTCCGCGAAGTTTTGCAACTTCTTCCGGAGTTTTCAGTTTGCTTAATCCTTCGATAGTAGCCAGAACTACGTTCTGTTTATTGTTAGAACCAAGAGATTTTGTACGAATATTCTCGATTCCTGCCAGCTCACATACGTTACGAGCCGGGCCGCCGGCGATAACTCCAGTACCTTCCGGAGCTCTCTTTAATAAAACAGATGCACCAGTATGTTTTCCGCTGATATCATGAGTAATACTATTGTTCTCATCTAATTTTACAGTGATAAGTTTTTTCATAGCATCTTCTTTTCCCTTGCGAATTGCTTCTGGGATTTCAGCTGCTTTGCCAAGTCCTGCACCAACATGACCATTGCCGTCACCGACAACAACAAGAGCTGTGAAACGCATGTTACGTCCACCTTTTACAACTTTAGTTACACGCTTAATTGACACTACTTTTTCTGTTAATTCTAATTGACTAGCATCAATAATTGTACGTTTCATGTACTGTTTTTCCTCCTTATTAGAATTCTAATCCAGCTTCTCTTGCTGCCTCTGCTAATGCCTTTACTTTACCTTCATATACAAATCCGCCTCTATCATAAACGACAGTTGTAATACCTTTTTCTAATGCCTTCTTTGCAATTGCAGTACCAACCTGTGCTGCTGCATCAACGTTATTAGTCTTCTCGCAAGCTGCTTTTACATCTTTATCCATTGTAGATGCTGCTACGAGGGTTGCCAACTGTATCGTCAATAATCTGAGCGTACATATGATTATTACTTCTAAACACAGCTAAACGTGGTCTCTCTGCTGTTCCAGCCAGGCGATTACGCAGTCTTCTATGTTTATTTTCTCGAGCTGCTGTTCTTGATTCTTTATTAACCATCTCTCGTCACTCCTTTAATTATTTCTTACCAGTTTTACCAACTTTACGTCTAATAACTTCATCAGCATATTTGATACCTTTTCCTTTGTAAGGTTCAGGTCTTCTCTTATCTCTGATTTCAGCTGCGTACTGCCAACTTTTTTCTTTATCGATACCTTTGATGATAATCTTGTTACCATCTACTTTGGTTTCGATTCCGTCTGGATCTTCCATCTCTACCGGATGAGAATATCCAAGGTTTAATGTAAGTTTCTTTCCTGCTTTAGATGCTCTGTAACCTACACCATTTACTTCAAGTTCTTTGGTAAATCCATCTGTTACACCAACAACCATGTTGTGAATCAGTGTTCTTGTTAATCCGTGTAAGGATTTCATTTTCTTCAAATCATTTGGTCTTGTAACGGTTACTTCAGAACCTTCTACTTTGATTTCCATCTCGGATGGTAATACTCTGCTTAATGTTCCTTTTGGACCCTTTACAGTCACCTGATTATTTTCTGCAACTTCTACAGTAACACCTGCAGGAATTGCGATTGGCATTCTTCCAATTCGTGACATGCCCGTACCTCCTGTATAATTTGTGGTTTATTGTTACCTGCGCTATGCCTTAAGAATATACTCTTAAGGTAGTTCTGCTCGCTAACTTCGCGCTGCACCCCAAAGGGCTTGCGCTCAGTAATCTCACAGAACGGCTTTCACACTAGCCTCAATCTTCGCCTGCGGCTCGATTTCATTAAGTGTTCAATGCCTACCAAACGAATGCTAATACTTCGCCACCAACCTGAAGCTTTCTTGCTTCCTTGTCAGTGATGATTCCCTGGTTTGTGGAAAGAATTGCGATTCCAGTCCACCAAGTACCTTAGGAAGATTATCTTTACCAGCGTATACACGAAGTCCTGGTTTAGAAATTCTCTTCAGTCCGCTAATAATCTTTTCATTCTTATCTGCACCATATTTTAAGGTTACACGAATGGTCTTAAAGATTCCATCTTCAATGATGTCATATTTTGCAATGTATCCTTCTCTTACTAAAATGTCTGCGATTGCCACTTTGATTTTAGAAGCCGGGATATCAACTGTGTCGTGCTTTGCTGTGTTTGCATTACGAATTCTTGTAAGCATATCTGCAATTGGATCACTTGTCATTGTCATGATGTGTCTGCCTCCTATTATTCTTCTCTTTCTTTATTGTAGATGTTCTCTGTCAAGTTCGACCTACGCCACAAGGGCTTCGGTCTCACTCAATCTAAGAGAATGGCTTTACAGCCTACCCGCTTGCTTTCTTTACGCCCGGAATCTGACCTTTGTAAGCCAGTTCACGGAAGCAAACTCTACAGATTCCATATTTTTTCTTAAATATGCATGTGGACGACCACAGATTCTGCAACGATTGTATTCTCTAGAAGAGAATTTCTGTTTACGCTGCTGTTTTACTTTCATAGAAGTCTTTGCCATTTAAATTCCCTCCTGTCTTATTTAGCGAATGGCATATTGAATAATGTCAATAATTCGCGTGCTTCTTCGTCTGTCTTTGCAGTTGTTACGAAAATAATATCCATTCCTCTTACTTTATCAACCTTATCGAATTCAATTTCAGGGAAAATGATCTGCTCTTTGATACCAAGAGCGTAGTTACCTCTACCGTCGAAAGCGTTCGGATTAACTCCTCTGAAGTCACGTACTCGTGGTAAAGCTAAGTTTACCAGACGGTCTACGAACTCATACATCTTCTCGCCTCTTAAAGTAACTTTACATCCGATCGGCATTCCTTCTCTTAACTTGAAGTTAGCGATGGAATTCTTTGCCTTTGTAGTAACTGGTTTCTGACCGGAAATTGTTTCCATATCTTTCATAGCTGACTCTAAGATTTTAGCGTTTTCTTTTGCTTCACCAACACCCATGTTGATAACAATCTTAGAAAGCTTTGGTACTTCCATAATGTTTTTATAGCCGAAATTTTTGGTCATTGCATCAATGATCTCGTTCTGGTACTGATCTTTAAGTCTACTCAACTTGCTGCTCCTCCTCTCTTACGATTAATCGATTACATCACCTGTAGATTTTGCATAACGTACTTTCTTATCTCCATCCATTTTGAAACCTACACGGGTTGCTTTCCCATTGTGAAGATACATTACGTTAGATGCATTGATAGGTCCTTCCTGATGGATGATTCCACCCTGCTGGTTAGCCATGCTTGGTTTTGCATGTTTTGTTACCATATTGATACCTTCAACAAGTAAAGTATTGTTTTTCTTATTTACAGCAATTACTTTTGCATTCTTTGTCTTTATCTTTTCCAGCGATTACCTTTACAGTATCACCTTTTTTAATTTTCAAGCTTGCCATTTTCGGGTACCTCCTACAATACTTCCGGAGCCAGAGAAGCAATTTTCATAAACTGCTTGTCACGAAGCTCTCTTGCTACTGGTCCAAAAATACGAGTTCCTCTTGGGGTTTTATCATCTTTGATAATAACTGCAGCGTTTTCATCGAATTTGATATAAGAGCCATCTTTACGACGAGCACCTTTTACTGTACGAACAACGACTGCCTTTACAACGTCACCTTTTTAACAACGCCGCCTGGTGTTGCATCTTTAACAGTAGCTGTAATTACATCACCAATATTTGCATATCTTCTGGTTGAACCGCCCATAACACGGATGCAAAGAATTTCTTTAGCACCAGTGTTATCGGCAACCTTAAGTCTGGTTTCCTGTTGTACCATGCCGGTAGCCTCCTTCTATTATTTTGCTCTTTCCATAATCTCTACAAGTCTCCATCTCTTATCTTTAGAGAGTGGTCTTGTTTCCATTACTCTGACGGTATCACCGATTTTACACTCGTTGTTCTCATCATGAGCTTTTAATTTGTATGTCTTCTTTACGATCTTGTTATATAATGCATGTCTTACGTTATCTTTAACAGCAACAACAATGGTCTTATCCATTTTATCACTTACAACAACGCCTACACGTGTTTTTCTAAGATTTCTTTCTTCCACGACGAATCTCCTTTCATTTATGATTGCCTGTTTGCCTGCTTAAGCAGGTATGATTCTTTGAAATTATTCAGCAACTTTTTCTTTCTGAGTAATAACGGTCTGGATTCTGGCAATATTCTTTCTAACTTCTTTGATTCTGCTCGTGTTATCCAGCTGATTTGTTGCGTTCTGGAATCTCAAATTGAAAAGTTCTTTTTTAGCTTCAACCAACTGCATTTTTAAATCAGCAGCGGACTGTGTGTTTAATTCTTCTAAATATTTACTAGTTTTCATTTGATTCACCGCCTTCTAAGTCTGCACGAGAAACCACTTTGCATTTACAAGGTAATTTGTGTGTAGCAAGACGTAATGCCTCTTTTGCAACCTCATCAGATACATCAGAGATTTCAAATAATACACGGCCTGGTTTTACTACAGCTACCCAGTATTCCAGAGTACCTTTACCGGAACCCATACGTGTTTCTGCTGGTTTTGCTGTTACTGGTTTGTCTGGGAAAATTTTAATCCAGACACACGGCCACCACGCTTGATATATCTTGTCATAGCAATACGGGCTGCCTCAATCTGATTGGAACGAATCCAGCATGGTTCAAGTGCTACGATACCGTAGGAACCATTTGTAATTTTATTTCCTCTCATCGCTTTTCCTACCATAGAACCACGGAACTGTTTACGATGTTTTACTCTCTTAGGCATTAACATTACTGAACTCCTCCTTCCTTATTTCCTTTTGTAGGAAGTATCTCGCCTTTATAAATCCAAACTTTGACTCCGACTTTACCGTAGGTGGTGTTTGCTTCTGCAAAACCATAATCGATATCAGCTCTCAGTGTCTGAAGCGGAATGGTTCCTTCACTATAGAATTCGGTACGAGCCATATCAGCTCCACCAAGACGTCCGGATACGGATGCCTTAATACCCTTTGCTCCAGCTTTCATACATCTTCCCATGCAGGATTTCATTGCTCTACGGAAGGAAACACGATTCTCTAACTGAAGTGCGATATTCTCTGCTACTAACTGAGCATCTTTGTCTGGTCTCTTTACTTCTTTGATATCTACGATAAGTTTCTTGTCTGTGAATTTCTTTAATTCAGCTTTAACTTTTTCGATCTCAGCTCCGCCTTTACCGATTACGATACCAGGTTTAGCTGTGTAGATAATGATCTTAACTCTGTCAGATGCTCTCTCGATCTCAATCTTGGAAACACCTGCGCTGTATAATTTCTTTTTAAGGAATGTTCTGATGTTGTAGTCTTCTACTAAGAAATCAGCAAAATCAGATTCTGCGTACCATTTGGAATCCCAGTCTTTGATAACGCCGACTCTTAAGCCATGAGGATTAACCTTCTGTCCCATGTTTTTCCTCCTATCTTTCATCCAGCACGATGGTGATATGGCTTGTTCTCTTCTCGATTCTGTAAGCTCTACCCTGTGCTCTTGGATGGACTCTCTTCATTGTTGGTCCCTTGTTAGCGTAGCACTCCTCAACATAAAGGTTTTCTGTGCTCATTCCGTTATTGTTCTCTGCATTAGCAGCAGCTGACTTTAATAACTTCTCTATTACGCTTGATGCGTATCTTGGATTGTAAGTTACAATCGCAAGTGCCGTCTCAACATCTTTGCCACGGATAGCATCTAATACGAAACAAGCTTTCTGAACAGACATTCTTGCATAAGACAACTTTGCGGAAGGTCTAGTATCTTTTACTGCATTTCTTTCTCTCTTTATCTGGCTTCTATGTCCTTTTGCCATGAGTGAAACCTCCTTTCAAAATTCTATTTATCTAACGCCTGATTTCTTTCTCGTCTTTTCCATGTCCTCTGTAAGTTCTTGTTGCTACACTCACCGAGTTTGTGTCCAACCATATCCTCTGTGACATATACAGGAACATGTTTTCTTCCGTCATGAACAGCAATTGTATGTCCAACGAAGGATGGGAAAATTGTGGAACGACGTGACCATGTCTTGATAACTGATTTATCATTTGCTGCGTTCATAGCATCTACTTTTTTCAGTAAGCTTTCGTCTGCAAATGGTCCTTTTTTAAGTGATCTTGCCATTTTATTTCCTCCTATCTACTATTTAATAGCTCTGCCGTCTCTTCTTCTTACGATAAGCTTGTTAGAAGCTTTTTTCTTCTTACGAGTCTTAAGACCAAGAGCAGGCTTGCCCCAAGGTGTACATGGACCTGGACGTCCAACTGGTGCCTTACCTTCTCCACCACCGTGTGGATGGTCATTCGGGTTCATTACAGAACCACGTACAGTCGGGCGAACACCCATGTGACGCTTACGTCCTGCTTTACCGATATTTACAAGGTTGTGGTCACCGTTACCGATTACACCAATGGATGCACGGCAGTTCAGAGGAACCATTCTCATCTCGCCGGAGGGCAGACGAAGTGTTGCATACTTGCCTTCCTTAGCCATGAGCTGTGCGCTGAGTCCGGCGGAACGAACCATCTGTCCGCCCTTGCCAGCGTATAACTCAATGTTGTGTACCTGGGTACCTACCGGGATGTTCTCCAGTGGTAAACAGTTTCCAACTCTTACCTCTGCTTCTGGTCCGTTCATAACCTTCATACCGTCGGTTAATCCTTCAGGAGCAAGGATATATGCTTTCTCGCCATCTACATAAGAGATTAAAGCGATGTTTGCTGTTCTGTTTGGATCATACTCGATGGAAACTACTGTTGCAGGGATTCCATCTTTTCTTCTCTTGAAGTCGATGATTCTGTATTTTCTTCTGTTTCCACCACCCTGGTGTCTAACTGTGATTTTACCCTGATTGTTACGACCAGCGTTCTTCTTTAAAGAAGTTGTAAAGGGATTTCTCAGGAGTTCGTCTTTGTGATCTCAGAGAAATCAGAGCCAGTCATATTTCTTCTGGAAGGTGTATATGGGTTGTATGTCTTAATTCCCATTGTTTTTCTCCTTTCAATAAATAAGTTTATTATCGCACTTTTCTGTGCCTAGCTGAGTTTCCCGGATTTTACAGTCCGGAGAAAATCTCGATATCTGCACTATCTTCTGTTAACTGAACGATAGCTTTCTTTGTTTTAGCAGTTTTACCAACTACCATACCACGTCTCTTATTCTTTCCGTCTAAGTTCATTGTGTTTACGCTGGCAACTTTTGTTCCTTCGAACATTTTCTCAACTGCTTCTTTGATCATGGATTTGTTAGCTTCTGGATGAACTAAGAAAGTATATTTCTTCTCAGCCATAGCTGCCATGCTCTTCTCTGTAACTACTGGTTTGAGGATTACATCATAATATTTAATATTTGCCATTATGCATACACCTCCTCGATTTTCTCTACAGCAGCCTTTGTTGCTACTACTGTGTCATATTTCAATACATCAAATACATTCATTTCGCGTTGGTCTGTGTTGTCTTAACAGTTGCAATGTTTGCAGCGGATTTGATTACGTTTGTATCCATATCGCCTAAAATAACTAATGCTTTGTCTGCTTTCAGATTGTTCATAACTTCTACGAACTTCTTTGTCTTGATTTCATCTAATTTCAGCTCATCAACAACGATGAATTTATTTTCCTGAACTTTAGATGTTAAAACAGATTTTAAAGCTGCTCTCTTCTCTTTCTTGTTAAGTTTGAAAGAATAGTCTCTTGGTACTGGAGCGAATACTGTGCCACCGCCAGTCCACTGTGGAGATCTTGTTGAACCCTGTCTTGCATGACCTGTTCCTTTCTGTCTCCAAGGTTTTCTACCACCACCGCTTACTTCGGAACGAGTCTTTGCTTTCTGTGTTCCCTGGCGGTTGTTTGCCAGCTGCTGAAGTACTGCCATGTGTACTAAATGTTCGTTAACTTCTACTCCGAAGATAGCGTCGTTTAATTCCAGGCTTCCTACTTCTTTGCCTTCCATATTATAAACAGCTACGTTAGCCATCTTTGTGTTCCTCCTTTCCTAAAAGCATTATTTACCTGCTTTTACAGTTTCTTTGATTGTTACTAAACATTTCTTAGCTCCTGGTACAGCACCTTTCACTAAGAGCAGGTTGTTCTCAGCGTCAACTCTTACAACTTCAAGATTCTGAGTTGTAACTTTTACGCTACCCATATGTCCAGGCATTCCTTTTCCTTTGAATACACGGCTTGGTGAAGAACATGCACCATTGGAACCCTGATGACGATGGAATTTGGAACCGTGAGCCATAGGACCTCTGTGCTGTCCAAATCTCTTAATAGCGCCCTGGAAACCTTTACCTTTGGAAATTGCAGTTGCATCGATCTTGTCGCCTTCTGCAAAGATATCAGCTTTGATTTCATCTGCAAGATTATAATCAGCTGCATTTTCAAGCTTGAACTCTTTTACAAATCTCTTTCCGGATACACCAGCTTTTGCAAAATGTCCCATCTGAGCTTTGTTAACACCATGTCTGTTTCTGATTTCTTTCTTTCCGTTTGCATCTTTGTTGACAATTCTTTCTTTCTTGTCAGCAAATGCAACCTGTACTGCACTGTATCCATCGTTCTCAACAGTTTTGATCTGTGTCACTGAACATGGACCTGCTTCTAATACAGTAACCGGTACTAAAACACCGTCTGCATTGAAGATCTGAGTCATTCCGACTTTTGTTGCTAAAATCGCTTTCTTCATTCTTTTTACCTCCTGTTTTCTCTACAGCGGAACGGTTTCATCCTAGAAAGTCCATATAAGTGGAACCAAAGGGGTAAACCTTTGTATTGCTTCTATATAAAACCCTTCAGGATATTAACTAATTGATTTGTTGAAAAACTTATTTGTTTTTCATCTTGATATCAATGTAAACACCAGCTGGCATCTCTAAACGAGATAAAGCATCAACTGTTTTCTGGGTCGGAGGCCATGATATCAATGAGTCTCTTATGAGTTCTCTGCTCGAACTGTTCACGGGAATCTTTGTATTTGTGAGTAGCTCTTAAAATAGTAACAACTTCTCTCTTAGTTGGAAGTGGTACCGGTCCGCTCACCTGTGATCCGTTTTTCTTTACAGT
>VOFH01000551.1_pt1 | contig 30000 bp, 26 predicted proteins | sample 5384091 | NCBI WGS metagenome assembly VOFH01 (sample SAMN12384727, study PRJNA508395) | human gut metagenome | isolation source: healthy gut G | host: Homo sapiens
CATACACCACAAAGGATGGATGGTTATGATCCTGCCAAGACAGATACATATTTTTCTTCTCAAGATACTTGTCCCGAACCTCCTGCCATAAGCCTTCTTCCTTTATATCATCCGCTCTATCTTTCACTTGATGTGAGCGTGGCACTTCATTCCATGTGTACTGATTCCAAGGTTTTCGCCGGGGTGCAGTTCTTTAGAAGGCTGTGGCGGAGTTGGCTCTGGTGCGGAATTCTTAGCGGGTGCCTGCCCCGTGGAAAGCTGGAGTTCGGCAGCTACGGGTGTTTCAATAGGCCCTGTCTTCGGTTCAGGTTGCTCTTCTTTGGGCGCTTCTTGTTGCAGAATCGTTCTTTTTTCCTTCTCTGCCAGTGTTGCTGGTTCCTCAATTTCCGCAATGGTCGCTTCCTTGGCGCTCACAGCGGTTTCTGCGGCTGGGACGGGTGTTTCCTCGACCGCGTTGCCATGTGGCCACACAGCGGCGCACAGGGCGACACATGCGGCAATCATTGTCACTATGATGAGTTTCTTCATTTCTCTTCCTCCTTAGATGCGAAACGAGCGCCTGATCCCATTGCCGTTTGACAGGAGACTGAGCGCTCGTTTTCGTAGTGATTCAATTCTACGGAGAGTTTCCACGCCAGTTCAAATCCAGCGATAAAGCTGTCGATGGAGGTCTCCTCCGCAATACGGTCTTTTGCGTCGATGATCTGGAGCACCAGCCGACGCTCCAGTTTGCCCAGTACCTTGCTAAGTGCTTGATGGCATTCATCAATTTCCTGTTTCTGAGCCTGGAGTTCAGGCGGGGTACAAAAGCAATCGTATAGGTCTTTCAGCAGCTTGTATTTCATGCGCTCGCCTCCTTGCAGCACAAACATATACCACAGTTCGACGGAAATAGCTACTGAAACTTTTTTCAGAAAAATAGCGGCTGGAACATTGTGTTTCAGCCGCTATTTGCGATGCGGGGTACTCGTGGTGCGGGCTCGCAGGTTAGCTATACCCCTACGCAGTTTTTACTTTTGTTTGCATCCGTGCTGAGAGAGCCTTTTTTATAACGATGCCAGCCCTGGGCAATTTGTGGTGGCATTGCGAATGATGATAAATGATATCCTGGCACCACCAATTTCCGCAAGACAGGATCAAGTCAATGCGCCGTTGTCCTCCACCTTTTCCACTTCGGACAGTTCTTCCCAATCTTCAAGATTTCCGCATCTGCGAAGGTAATCGTGGCCGCCATCCACGGCGCACGAGCCGCAGCTGCAAAACTTGAAATCATGGACAGTTTTGCTTTCGATGATATCTCCACATTTCTTGCATCTGATTGCATTCCTGATAATTCTCGGCATAGTCATTCCCTCTTTAGCGCATTTCTGATTTTCTCTTTTTCTCCACTGCCGTCTGTACGGAGGCGCAGGAGCGGAACGGCGCACTTCTCCAAAATGGAGTTTTTCTTCATATCTCGCGCTGCCTGCTTGCTCCCGGCCTCATGGAAACCAGCTCCGTCCACTTCGATTGCCAGCACGGGCTGCTTATCCATCTGATTGAACAGCAGAAAATCCACATGGGTCAACAGATTGCGGGCATATTGGCGTTCTTCCTCTGTCAGTGGCTCATAGTCCCTCACCAGCGTTGCAAGAGAAACATGCGCCGCGCAGCCGATGGAGGAAAATGCCTCCTCGGCCAGCACTTCTTGAATCACGGAGCACATGAGATTCTCAGAGTCATACTCAGATATCCGCTTATGTTTTTTCAGGTATGCCCTGCGTTGTTCGGCATCGCCCTGATAGAGCATATCGAACACGGAGTAGACTTGACTCTGGATAACTTCAAAATTGTTATATTCGATGTACCGAGTCAAGTCGCCATAGTTGGTCTGGTCATTGTGCGGGTCTTGAGATGTAACTACCGTCAACGAATGAACTGCGCGGGAAACCGCCACATTCAGCATGTGGGGATCATCCACAAAATCTGTGATGACATTGTCGACCGAGGTCAGAATGATGGCATCCTGCTCCCGTCCCTGAAACTTATGGACGGTGTCCACCGCATAAGTATCTCCCAGTTGCCTGCGGATGGCTGTTACCTGATCTCGATATGGCGTGATAATGCCGATGCTCTCGAAATTCTGCTGATGCAGCCGCGGAAGCACCTCCTGCTGGATGACATCGATCTGGCGCTGGTTGAGATGCCCACGGGCATGGTTACCGGCAATCGTCCGGTACATGGTCAACACATCCGGCTCATCATGGTCTTTTGTCATAACGATCAGCTGTCCGTGGTAGAACTTCTGATTGCAGAAATTGATGATCTTCGGGTGACAGCGGTAGTGTTCCCGCAGCAGCGTAACAGGTGCATCCGCCATATTTCCAGTGCAGAAGAAAGCAGGCTATGGTTTGAAAAGCGATATCGTTCATCCAAGGAATACTTTTGCCAAATGGCATCACTGGTGCGAATATCGTTCTCCGTCAGCACATTGGGGAGTTGCTTTAAGTCCCCAACAATCACGATATTCCTTGCGCAGGATAAGGCCAAAACGCCAGTAGCTAAATCGACCTGTGAGGCTTCATCCACGATCAAGTAATCGTAGATATGATCGATGCTCAGCGTCCCTTTGATGGAATAGGTCGTGCTGAGCACCACCGGATACTCACGGGTAAACTCCGCAGAATTCCGGCGGAAATCATTCTTTTCAAAGCATCGTCTATTATTCCGCCAATGATACCGTGTTGCCAGCTCCGCCCGGAACAGCCGCAGGGACTTCTGTGTGAGCTCGTCCATCTTCGCGTCGAAAGCGTAGCGCTCCAGCTTTCGGTTCAATTCCTGCTTTTCGGCCTCCAGTTCCCGCCTCTTCACGAAATAGAATTGGTTTTGCAAATAGGGAATGACCTGTTCCGGGGAACGGATAAACAATTTGAGCGCATTACGGTTGAATCGGAACATGATGGATATTTTTTGCAACAGGCCCAAGCGAGTCTCACGCTCTGCGTGCTGTTCAAATTCCATCCAAAGCGCAAGAAGCTTCTGCGAGGACAGTTTGTCCAGGCTATCCATTGGTGCATCGCTGTAACTTGCGTAATATTCCTCAAAATAATGCTGCTCCGGGTTTAGCCGCAAGAACTCCTGCTCAATTTCCGCAATGCGGTTTTTGGCATTGAGCATTTCGTTCAGTTCTTTGGAGAGCGCAGTCGTTTCCTGATCTAATTGCTGTTGTTCCTCCGGGGGCATTTCCCAATCACTCATATTCGGATAGGCGCCTGTCTGTGCATTCAGAAACCTCTCTTTGTTGGCAAGACTGCCGAGAAACGCGGTCAGAAAAGCTGAGTTTTTCTTCTCCAGCTTTTCCACAACATTGTGCGTTGCGGAATTGTTGTTGGAGACAACCGCCACGGTTTTTCCACTGCGGACAACATTGGCGATGATATTCAGGATCGTTTGTGTCTTTCCAGTACCCGGAGGCCCCTGAATGATACTGATTTTGGAGGAAAGCGCCCGTTCTACCGCCAACTTTTGACTCTGGTTCAGGCCAAACGGATAGATCACTGCCTCCGGCATCTGGGGCATTTTGACGTCTTTCTGCGGTGCAAGATAGCTTGCCAACGCGGTATCCTCGCTGACCTGCTGGATCTTGTCATACTGCATGCTTAGAATGTTGATACCGTTTTCCGCCACCAGACTGATTGCAGCGGCAGTCTCCTTGAAATACTGGAATGCTTCTTGATTTTTACCGTCTGCCAGACAATTCTGCTGGAACTGCACTTCGCTCCTGTGAAACGATAAATCTCTCTTTCCGTTGCGGACAATACGATAATACCCGCCGAAATCGAGAATCTCATCCATTCCGCTGATGGTCTGCCCATTAGCCGTGACGATCACCTGCGCGGGATCGATTTTCTTTGCAATGGCAGAATCTCAACATTGACGCTCTGAAAGTTATATGTCTTATTGGGCGCACTGGTATAAACGACCTCGCACTTCCCGTTGCGGAACTGAAAGCTCGCAACCGAGTCCGTCTGGTCTTTGCCTTTTATGATAATTAAGTGCTTTCGTGCGTCCATAGGCATCTCCCCAAAATCATGCAAAGTACGTCAGCCCACTACCAACTTATTTGTTTTCTTCAAAAACTTCGCCGGGATCGGGCGATCCAGCCGCCATGTGATATTCATCGGCCGGCTGCCTTCATGCTTCACATAGCTCGCCGTTCCCAGATACGTGTACGCCTCCGCGCCACCAGTCACGCGGTCTGACTTAAACTCTCGGACGAACAGCAGCACCTTGCTGCCGCGTTCTTTATGGTGGATATAGCGCTGACCAGTGGGCGAATTTTCTGCCGTGGTGCTCTGGCTCTGCCAATGAAACAGGCTCTCATTGATGGAATAATCGTTGTACATGGTGGTTGGCGAATAGTCCTTATCCGCCTTGTTTAGTGTCACAAAGAATACATCCAACTGCTTGTCCGGCAGCCACTTGACGCCCTCACGCACGGTTGCAGGTTTCATAAAATCCAGCGCCACCAGCAGCTGATCCCGGGTATAGGTGCAGTGGAGATCCAGCGGGCAGTCAAAGCCCAAATCCACCGGCTCGTCAATGAAGTCGATCTGTTCAAAACGATAGCACAGCAGCTCCATGAGTTCACCGAGCAGAACGGTGCTATCCGATAGTGCATAGAGATTGTCCTGCACTTCTTCACCATTCCAATCCTCCACAGCCTTACCCCAGACGGTGATGTAAAACATCTGCATCATCCGCTTTTCCGCATCCGGAAGCGCTGCAAAATCAAGGTTGTCCAAACGCGGAAGAACATCCAACAGGAACGAAATCCAGCGGCGGGAATCAGCCACAGCAAGCTTTGCAAACGCTTTGGTCAGGATGTCCTCCAGCGGCTCCGAAAAGTCCTCGATGGCATCCGCTCTGGCGCAAATGCGAGAGAAGGAGGAAAACTTGTAGATCGCCCGTGGGTCAAGATGGTAGTAATCCAAGAAATTTTTGAGCGTCAACTCCAGCCCGCTGTCTTCTGTGAAAGATGCTACGCGGGATACCAAGCCGGCGGTATTGCCATAGGATGTGCGGATGTTATCCAGTATGTACTTTGCGGCTTTTTTCTCCAGCTGGATATAGCAGCCCTTGGGGACGGACACAAAACCGTCCTTGATCTCCCGGCTCACGCTGCGGGTGGTATTCGACAGCAGCGCCGCAAACTTATCCTCAAAATTGTATTTTCTATTTGCCTGACCGATGAAGTCCAGCGCGGTCAGGCATTCCTTGTCCTCGGATAGACGCAGACCACGTCCCAGCTGCTGCAAGAAAATCGTCAACGACTCAGTAGGACGTAAGAACAGAACGGTATTGACTTCCGGAATATCCACGCCTTCGTTATAGATATCTACGACGAAAATGAAACGGACCTCGCCAGATACAAGACGCTGTTTTGCCGCCGTTCTTTCCTCGTCCGGGGATTGCCCTGTCAGGAACATGGACGGGATGTTGTGGTCGTTAAAATAACGGCACATAAATTTAGCGTGATCTACCGTTACACAGAAGCCGAGGCCTCTCACGTCATCAATATCTGTGACATATTTCAGCAGCGAGGTCACCACATGGTCGGCGCGTCGGTTTGCAATGGCACCACTGAAGGTGTAGACCTGTTCCAGCTCGCTCTTTTGATAGCCACCGGCAGACCATTTCAGCGCATCCAAATCCACGGTATCGGTAACGCCAAAGTACTGGAACGGGCAGAGCAGTTTCCGGTCAATGGCTTCGGGCAGACGGATTTCCGCTGCAATGCGGTTATGGAAGTACGGCAGGATGCTCTTGCCGTCCATACGCTCCGGAGTAGCGGTCAAGCCCAGCAGGATGCGAGGCTGGTAATAAGCTAAGAGCTTCTGGTAGGTCGGAGCCGCCGCATGGTGGAACTCGTCCACGATGATGTAATCGTAGAAATCAGGCGATGTCTTTTCCGTGAAGCTTTGCGAATTGAAGGTCTGAATGGAGATAAACAGATTATCGATGCTTTCCGGCTTGTAGCTGCCCACAAACATTTCTCCGAAGTTTGCGTCCTTGAGTACAGCCCGGAAGGTATACAAACTCTGCTTGAGAATTTCTTCCCGGTGCGCCACAAAGAGCAGGCGGCACGGCTTATCCGGATTCTGCTTGCGAAAGCACTTGTAATCCAGCGCGGAAATGACCGTCTTGCCTGTACCGGTGGCAGCCACCACCAGATTGCGCGTGTAACCCCGAACAGTGCGCTCCGCCTCCAACTTGTCCAGAATTTCCTGCTGATAGGAATACGGATGGATATCCATGGTATAGACTTCGGCATTGTTGGTGTCGAAGTATTTTTCTGCTTTCAGCGCACGGGTCAGCCGCTCTTTTTGCCCCTCATCATAGTATTCAAATTCGCGGTCATTCCAGTAATACTCGAAGGTAGCGGCGATCTTGTCGATAGTTTCGGGTAGGTCGCGTTTCGTTACCTTGGTGTTCCATTCAAGGCCGCTGGTCAGCGCCGCATTGGACAGATTGGACGAGCCAACATAGGCCGTCGTGAAGCCAGTGTTACGGTAGAAGATATACGCCTTGGCATGGAGGCGTGTTGTCTTGGTATTGTAGCTGACCTTGATCTGCGTATTGGGCAGTTGGCGAAGCTCCTCAATGGCCTTCACATCTGTTGCGCCCATATAGGAGGTGGTGATGATGCGGAGCTCGCCGCCGCTGCGCGTAAACTCCCGCAGCTCGTCCATGATGAGCCGCAGACCACTCCATTTGATGAAGGACACCAGCATGTCGATCCCGTCGGCCGAGACGATTTCCTTTTTGAGCTCTGTAAACATCTGCGGCTCATGCACAGCCCCGGTGAAAAGGGAGCTTTGTGCGATGGAGGTCTCTGGGCGCTCTATGTCCGCCGCCGTTTTTCCCACCGCTAACCGTGGGTCGGTCTCCCGCAAAAGCGCAAGAAGCTGCTCTGCCCGCCGGTCAACACCCAGCGCGGCAAAATCAGCTTCTTTCGTTGTATTTTGAATGAGATCAACGATCTGGTTGGTCAGCCCGATCTGGGCAGAAACATCCCCGCCGTTGTCCAGCACGTTATCCAAGCCCTTTTGAACCACATCTGCCAGATACTGCGCCAGCACCTTGGAGGCTTCCGCCTTGTCAATGGGCGCAACAGACTTGCGGGCCTCCGGAATCTCCGCAAGCTCGCCGGTCAGAGCATTATTGATGACTTGTTCATATAGACCGGGATGTAACATTATAGTGTGGCTCCTTATCTGGATCTGGAATGGTAAAATAGGTGGAAAAATTATTGCTTAATAGCAGTTTGAGCCAAAACATCTAAAATTTTTCCACCAGGCTGCAAACTAATAGCTGTATATTTCTGCGCCAAAGCAATTGGGACAACTGCACCCTCATACAAATCACTTTCAAAGTCCTCAATTAGTCGTACATACGCCCCTATATTAAAGTAGTGTTCAATGTTTGCCTTTTCTTTCTTAAAAACTGCAATATTATCTTTGTTGGGAAAAGGATATGGAGCGTTAAACACAAACAACTTTCCGGATGATGTTTTCAACAGGAAGTCTTGGCCGTAATAAGTTTCATTGCCATATGTTGTGCTTGATGGCGTCTTATCGAAATCAACATAGTTGTTCCGGAAATCATCTGTTACACAGTAGATGGAATTGGGGCGTATAGAACTTCCAATCAGATGAATGTAATCATACAGTTTGCCTGACTTTTGTAAACCAATAACCATCATAGGCGACATATTTGCCATTTTAAGCTCTACATTAACATCATAGATACATTTTTGAATGCAGCTTTTAATCCACGCCGCAGTGCCATTTATAGCCAAGGGGCCGTCAACAAAGAAGCACATATTACTGAGAACGCCTAAATATGAATTAGGAAATCGTTCTTTTAAATAGCGAATATAGTGTATGATTAAAATATGCATTATTGCATTTGTAAAGCGCGTCAAAGCCAACTGATTCGATGCGGAATCATGAACCTCTTCCCAAATCCGCAAACAATCCGAAGGATATACACGCTCCCCCGCAGTGAGGACATTTCTGAACCTCTGGAATATCCCATACCTCAATCATTTCAGCTTCGCAAGTGGGGCATTTGTGTAAAAAAAAGTCTGTTAGGGGTATCACTATGAAGTTTGCCTGTGCGATGGGCTGCAATATAAAACAATGTCGTTCTAATGCTGGTTCGGGGGTCGCTTTCAATAAAACGCTGTTTATATAGAGCCTCATCCATAGCTAAACGGAAACTATTTCTTACGCTCTTTTGTTCTTTGTAAGTCATATTTGAACTTGGAAATGAAAAGAGCAAAGAACTATTGTCCTCACTGAGGCGCGCAACAGCAAAGGGATCAATAAATTTTCCGCAATTCAACCCCTTATAACTATCTCGATTAATTAGCAAATGCCCAATTTTTACAAAGCCGAATCTTGTAAACGGAATCTGCGGATTTACAGTGGCTTCATAATTACTCCCATCAATGGCTATTATTTTGGTCGGCAACGCCTTATCCCAAAACGGAACGGAAATAAAATTACTCACAATTTCAGCAAGTTCATTTCCTGTTGGCGGCACCATATAATTACACTCATCCAGAAAGCTTTTGATATCCGGATTCTGAACAATGTCAACATGTGTTGTTTTATCAGCCATATCATGCGTCATTGAGAAGTCCTTTCACGCTTGATCCGCTCCGGATCAAACTTGTCAATCTGAATTGGAACAACAAAGGGGCTTGACAATGTTTTTACTCTGGAAAAACCAACATCCTGGGAGCGAAGCAGGGATTTGCTAAAGTCAGAAAAATCATAGAATTTTGCAAGCTCTCTGACCTCTCGCTCACTGTTTATATGAGATACAATCCAGTTCTCTGTGTTTGCAAGAATGTTAGGATGAACAGAGGATACCTCTTGAGTCGCATACACCAAGGAAATCCTATACTTTGCACCTTCCTTTGCAATTCTGGGCCAAGTATCTGTCAACTTATTTTCTTTGCCGATAAGGTTATGCGCTTCCTCGATATATAAGACGATATTCGGCGGCGTTTCTCCACGAGTAAAACAATCCATTGACGAATTAAAAATATATGCTGCGATTTTCTTGCTCAACTTATCTCGTAAAGCTGCGTTGCCAACGGATAAGTCCAGGATTACAATTTTTCCATTGCACAAGTGCCCATAAATCTCATTGGATACATCTATTGTTCGGTCTTTAGTGTGATACATCTTCGCTCCTAAAAGCACCTTGTATCCATTAAAATAGCGGTCGTCACTATTTTTGCAAGCAATCATATTCAACATAGATACGCAGTCATCTTCGAGCCAGAGTTTTCCGTTACTGCTAAACAGTTCCTTGCGATGCTCTCTGGCTTTCAAAAACCATTCTTTTGCTTGCTCTAAAGTTAAATTGTTTGTGCTGCTAACTGATTCGTCCACAACTTTTCGAACATCCGCATTAGTGGGAAAAGAAATTTTGTAATTTGAGGAACAATCAAAACCCGCGGTGTATAGCAAGGCCTTATATATAGCAACTCTGACCTGCCATTTGTAGTGCAATGAGCGATCTTGCTCGTCCGGTTCATCAAATGACATATTCAAAAAGTTTTGATATCTACGGCCGAGCTGTTGGGATTTTCATTAATTGTTTCACAAATAGTCACATATCCATCTGCGATTTGCTCATAAAAATTATTTAGTATAGGCCGAAATCCAGTAGCGGGAACCATGCGATAACGAACACACTCTTCTGAGTAAATTTCTGCTATAGAACCACTGTCCTGCTGATTCGCGTTTGCATATTCACCATTCAGGTCATAAATCAACTGTCCGATAGGCAGAGCGCATCTATCCGAGATGTTCTTGACCACTGAGATGGTTTGCTTAATCATATTCGATTTGCCAGTACGAGTCATACCTAATACGTCCGTACGTCGCGACAAGAAATCCGAAGGCTGAATCCGAAATGGAACTTTATCCACTTCCTTGGCTCTATGCAAACGATCGGTCGAGGTATACCTCACAGTGCCAATTTTGAAAGGCGGAACATCTGCTGTAATACCCAATGCTTTGAATTCTTCTTTGGCACGTTTCTTCCGAATTGGATCCACATAATTTACGATTGTTTCAAGGGCTTCTCCTTTAGGAAAATATACACCCATTCGCATAGAAACAGAAAAGGTTTCGATATCGCTTCCCAAATGCAGCTCGCTATTCTTCATGTAAAATGTACCAAGGACTCTGCATGTTAAACCACCGAACTGCAGTTTATTTTTGTAATTGCATCGAAGTCTTCCCTGACCTTGTGTAGGATATAGCTCTGTCAAGTTTTGATAGCTATCAAGTTTTGTTTTAATTGCATCGTCATCCTGGGGTAATTTACAAGTGCCCATAACTCGCAGAAGAACAACCTCGCGGTCCATTTCATCTACATCTGCATAATTATCTGGGGTAAACGTAGACGCAAGCAAAAAAGCATTATGTGGAATACCTTTCACAGCATACTTCCATGCGTCATTCGTTACAACTAATGCATTATCATAATCCAGTGAGAATACCCACCCGACAAAGTTTTCTTTCTGAATCAGCTGAAACAGCTCATCTGTTGCGATAAGCTCATTAATATGATTATTCGCCATCATCTTCACCTCGCAAATTGATTGCAATTCGCTTTTCTTTTAATTCTGCCTTACTGGGCCAAAGGGCATCATCACTCAAAAACATGAGTTCTGATTTTTTTTTCCATTATTGGCCAAACTATAAGTTAAATCATATCGTTTCCCTGTATAAGAAGAGTATATTTCTCGGATTTCAGGAACATCGTCGTATGTTACAAGCCAAGGACAGTTGAGTTCTTTAATACGCTCAAAGATTTCTTGATGGTCCATCGGCGAGAAGAAGTTTTTATATAGTGCTTTTCCTTTGTTGTAATAAGGAGGATCAAAGTATATGAAAGCTCTCTCTTGATATCTTGGCAAATACTTTTCCAAAAACGTACGGATATCCTTGTTATAAAGGTGTATCTTAGATTTATACTTTGCGATTTCACAAACACGTCGCACAAGTTCCGGTCTATTAAATCTTGCGTCAATCAGATAATTGCCGGTTTGATCAAAGCCACCAATAGGGCCTGCATTGCTCAAAATTCCAGAATGATTTGTGCGATTCAGATAAAACGCTGCAAAACCTAATTCTAAGGAATATTTATCTCCTTGTTCATCGTAAATACGCTTACGAGCTCTCCATTCATCAACGCTCAGTGGAGTGTCCTCAATCAACTTTATAAAGCTATCCGTTTCAGTAAGTAACGCTCTCCACACAGAATAAATCGCCTTATCGTAATCGTTAATTACGATTTCATCTACGGCAGAGTTGAGTAGCAAAGATAACGCAACACCTGCCCCCCGGCAAACGGTTCTACATAAATTGGGGTTTCAATTTTGCTTTTTTGTATTAACAGTGAAATAAAAGGTGCAAGCCTGCTTTTCCCCCCGGGGTAACGTAAAGGTGAGTAATTCACAGTATTAACTTCTCTCTCCTTAGCCATATTGCCTCCTATAGGATACGGGTATCTCCATAAAAGCATAGCGTAATTTCACACGGCTGAGTCGTATATTTGTTTTCATTAACATCGAACAAATCCAGCTTAGCAAAGAATCGTTCGCCCTCCCGCTGTTTTCTTAGCAGAAGCTCTGAGCTTTCTGCAGAAATTGAAAAATATAAACTCTTTTGCAACTCCATGCCAGAAGAAAAAGAGAGGGACAGTACTAATTATTGATGGAACATTTGAAAATTTACGAGTCCTATCTTCGCAGTAGATACATTCATACTGTGATGTATTTCTTGATGTCGAAATATCACAGACTCCACCACAAATATTGATTGAGTGACTTGTGTTATTTGCCAAAATCGTTCGGACTTGTATGAATAGTTTTCTCTCATTACGAATTTGTACAAAACCAATATCGACTGTAGAATCAAATACAGAAATGAGAAATGCTCCATTATTTCTATAAATGTGATCCAGGTCACGTCTTGTGGCAATAAAATTATTGGCACCTTTTCTCACATATATTTCACCATACCGTAGATACGTTTTCCCGTGCTTAGAATACTCTTTTTTGATAACATACGGCCTATCGGCACGATCTACTGGGATTTTTATGTATCCAAGATCCTTTCCATTATATTTCATTTGTCCTATCTCAACATAAATAAATGGTTCTACGTACGTATGCAATAAGTCATTAATAACGGAAACATCTGGCATCGTGGACAAATCGATCCCCGCGGGTTCCCAGCTACCATTAATAATACCAAACACTATGTATTTATCTACAGAGGTTACCTCATTCGAAAAGGAAACAATATCCTTAATCAAATCATATTTTTTATCTTCGTGGTAATAAAACTGCTTGAAATCAACGAACTCATTTTCTTGTTTGTTCTGAATTAACGAAGAAATATATTCTTCAACTGCATCAATTTTTGATAGTGACACCACGTAGCACCTCGCTAAGTTAGATTTTTTGTTTCATCCGGCACAATCTCCACGATATCCTCAATCCGGCAATCCAGCGCCGCACAAATCTTCACGAGTATCTCCGTGGTGACATGCCCATTCCGTCCCATCTTGGTGACGGAAGCTGGGCTGATACCCGCCTTTTCACACAAGTCTTTCTTTTCATGTCCTTATCAATGAGCAGCTTCCAGAGTTTTTATAACTCACAGACATAAATATCTCCTCCGTACCGATATACAAAAAATGCTCTGCCGCTTGACAGAGCATTCGGTCTATTGCAGCCATACTGCCAAGGCCCTATTTCAACACTTGACAGCGTTGTTTATAATGATAGCACATTTGGGCAGGAAAAGCAAGAAAATGATAAATCCGCACGAATTCCGACTCTATTCAATTTCTTTTCAAGCCGCGAAAGAAACGCTTGAACCTCCGGACAGTCAGAGCTACAATGCCAACACCTCATCGTGAGGACAAACTGATTGGAGGTCAAATGATGAATTATGAAGTAAACCCGTTTCAGGACTACGAATCGATCACCGTTGATGAGCTGAAAGATCAAGCTAACAGTCTACTGAATCTGGTAACGGAAGAGCAGCGGCCACTGCGCGTATGTATGAATAATGGCAAGGAGTTTCTGCTGTTCCCTCAGGACCTGCTCGCCCCCATCTGCGACTCTGACTTTCGCTTGATCCTGCTGTCGGCAATGCGGTATGCGATGGGCAGGAATACTTGTATGCCCATGGTAGTCGCTGATTATATTAAGCGTCACATTCAGCTTCTGGATGATAAGTTTCTCGTACTGGCTGCCGATGAGATTAGGCGGCATCTTGAAGATTACGCAGAACACGAGCCGAATCCGAATCTTTGGCATGACCTTTTAGGTGCACTTGAGACAGAGCAGAGAGAGCGTGCCACTCGTAAGGCAAGAAAAATCAGACTGTGCCCAGCCTGCGGGAAGCCCTTGGAGGTCATGAGCATTGCCGACAACCAGCATTCACCAGGCGGATTTGATGTAATTGCCCACTGCCAAAATTGCCACTCTGATTACGAGTGGTTCTGCGATAAGGATGGCGGTGTCTCAGATATAAAACAGTATTTCTTCGGGCAAGGCAGTGTAAGCAGCAACTGTTCATATGAACAAATGCATTCTCGTATTTCAATATGCTTTCCCTTAAAATGCCCCTAAAATTACGGGAATGTGATAGTTATTGAGGGAAAGCGAGTTTCACCTTTAGAGAGCGACGGCGTGATGCTATTCTTTGTCTATAGCACCGCAGCTGCTGAGCCGCCCCTTACAGAAACCACTTGCATAACACTCTGCTCGGAGTTACAATGCAGACAGTCTGAACGCAAAACGCTTCCCATCCGGCACCGGTGAATCTTCACCGGAAACCGGGCGGGAAGCGTTTTTGACCACATAGATTACCACATACGGCGCCGGAACACCCGGAAACAGTGGAGATAAGAGCGTCAAAAAGTAAGTAAAACAAATAGAAAATGGCTGAAAATCGCTATAAACGAGCAGAAAAAGTTTTCCCGATAAGTTTGGGAGCTGGATGCCGCAGGTTCGAATCCTGTCGCTCGGACCAGATGAAAAGTTCCGCAAACAACTTTGTTTGCTGGACTTTTCTTTTATTCCGACTGTGAATGTTTCGATGTTCGGTTTTTGCTGTTTTCGACTTCATTCGCCGGAACAGGGTTTTTGCGGGTGTTGGATGTGGGACTAAGCGTGTCATCTCTATTATTCGCATTTCGCGCAGGCGGTATATCCTGCCTCTTTCGCGTCAGCAAGCGGCATCTGTACCGCACGCTTTCCGATATACTGACAGCCTTCGTTATGGTACCTTGAGCCGGACGGCGTAACGTAGACCATCGGTCCTGCCGCTCCTGCGTCCGCGCCGGACTGTGCCGCCTGCTCCAGCCGGCTGTTCAGCTCATCGATTTGCGCGGTCATTTCATCTACCTGTTTTTGAAGCTCAGAGGCAGCGGCGGCGGCATTTTTCGCATCGCTCTGCGTAACAGAAAGCTGCTCACGCAGTGCATCGTTCTCCTCAAGCAGAGAGCCCGCGCGGTCAGATGCGTCCCAGAAGAAAAATCCGAGCACGGCGCAGCCGGCAGCGAACACCGCACAGAGTACTGTTTTTACGGTATTAAGCTTATCTTTCATCCGAAATGCCTCCTTTTCTCCATTATATCGGCTGCCGGACACCTTGTCAATCAACTGTCATATCTTTTTCACGGCTCACATACCGTATTGACAGGAGCAGCAGTGCAAAGGAGGAGATTTCAAGAATGGAACTGGAGCAGAAACGCATTGTCTATTGCAGGCGGCAACTGGCGCAAACAAGCGCCTGTACCGAAACAGCGGACTGCATTGTGCCGGACGCTTTTCCTGATGTAGGTCGCGTCGTGTATGCCTGCGGAACGGCCGCCATCGGAGATCACGCACCGCAGAACGGCCGTCTTCTTATCTCGGGCACGGTTCAGGCGGTCATTTTGTACGAGCCGGAAAACGGCGGCGGTCTGCGGCGTCTGGAGGTGCCGCTCAGCTTCGCGCACATCGAAGAATGTGCGCAGCTCGACAGCAGCTCGGTTTGTCTGGTGGAATGCCGTGTGAGCGCGGTCGAGGCCTCGGTCGTCAACAGCCGCAAGCTGAGCATTGCGACCGATCTTGTGCTGACAGCCGAATGCTACGACAAAACAGCCTGCGATTACACAGAAAACATTGCAGACGATCATACCGAGCTGCTTTCGGAGACCTGTGAAGCGGTTCTGCCCGACGAAGCGCAGCTTTTTTCGTTCTCCGTTCTGGAGGATATCCCAGTCGAGGAAACAGACGGTCTTTCGCTTCTCAAGCAATCCTGTACGCTGCATATCACTGAATGCCGCGCAATGCGTGACCGCATCGTCGTGCGCGGAGAGGCGGCTCTGCGGTGTCTGGTGATGCAGCTTGACGAGGCAGTCCGCACGATCAGTAAAACCACACCCTTTACGCAGGTATTCGAACTGACGGGAGCGGTCGAGGAGGATACGCCCGACGCGCAGCTCACGGTACGCAGTCTGGAATGCCGCATCGCAGCCGATCATTCGCTGTCCTGCACAGTGAATGCGGACGCACTGGTCCTGCTGCGGCGCAGTCATACGCTGCATTGCATTACAGATTTTTATCTGCCGGGCGCCCTGCTGAAAACCCAGGAGGACAGTGTCAGCCTGTACAGCAGCCCGGAGCCGCAGCCGTTTTCTGCCGAATCCGTCGAAAGCATCAGACCGCAGCGCATATCTCTCATGTTATCTGTGCGGATGCGATATGCTGCGGCGTGCGTGCGGCCGAAAAGGGATTGCAGATCTCCGCCTCGGTGCAGGTGCTCTGTCTCGACGATGAACAACGCCTTTGCAGTGTGCAGCGTGTCCTGCCGCTGACTTTTACCGGCATCGAAGCAGGTACCTGTCTGCGCCCGTCACTGTCCGTTCGTGCGCAGACAGTCGGAGAGCGCGGACTGACGCTGACCGTTACGGCGGAGGGAGCATGCGAGCGCGAGACGCCGCTGACGCTGCGCCATCTGTGCTCGGTCGAGCAGACAGCACAGCAGGTGGACACGGGCGTGACGCTGCTCGTGCGCCATATCGCGGGAGAAGCACGGCTGTGGGACATTGCAAAGGACTGCGGAAGCACACGGGCGGCAATCTGCGCGGCGAACGACCTGCCGTCTGACACGGCGGCTGTTTCGGACACCATGCTGCTCGTTCCGCTGCGGATCTGAAAGGCGGTAGCGTATGGAGAACGGGATCTATCACGACATCAGCACGCGAACCGGCGGTGATATTTACATCGGCGTCGTCGGACCGGTGCGGACGGGAAAATCAACCTTTATCAAGCGCTTTATGGAGACCATGGTCTTGCCCGGCATGGAAAACATGTACAAACGGGAGCGGGCGCGTGACGAACTGCCGCAATCCGCCGCCGGGCGAACCATCATGACGACCGAGCCGAAATTCGTGCCCGAGGAGGCGGCAGAGATCGCACTTCCCGAAGGCGGCGTCTGTCGCGTGCGGCTCGTGGACTGCGTTGGCTATCTGGTCGAGGGAGCGCTCGGCAGCATGGAGAATGATACGCCGCGCATGGTTTCGACGCCGTGGCGAGAGGAGCCGATGACGCTTGCAGAAGCTGCGGAGACCGGCACCCATCGCGTCATCGGAGAGCATTCTACGATCGGTCTTGTCATCACGACCGACGGCAGCTTTTTACCGACATTCCGCGTGAAAGCTATATTCCCGCAGAAAGGCGCGTTATCAGAGAACTGCAGGAGCTCGGCAAGCCGTTTCTTGTAATCGTGAATTCCTCGGAGCCAACAGCGGAGCGCGCAGAAAAAACTTGCAGCTTCGTGCGCGAGCAGTATGGCGTCGAGCCGGTCGCTGCAAACTGCGCGGATTTGAACGAGACCGGTATCTCTGAAATTCTACAGCGAGTTTTATACGAATTTCCGCTCTGCGAGCTCGGTCTCGTACTTCCTCGCTACATTGCCGCCCTGCCGCCGCAGTCCGAGGTGCAGCGCAGCATCTACCGCACGATCCGCGAAGCCGCCTCACCCGAAAGCCGCATGCGCGATCTTGCCGGCATCTGCGATACGCTGTGCGGAAGCGAGTATATCGCATCCGCCGCAGCGCAGCAGCTCGATCTCGGCTGCGGCACGGCACGCATTCGCGTAGAAGTCCCGGAGAGCGTTTTCTACGGCATCGTGGAGCAGGAGACCGGCGTGCATATCACGGACGCCGCCGACCTCATTTCCGTTCTGCGCGATTTTGCCGGAATCCGGCAGCGCTATGAACGTCTGCACGGCGCGCTCGACCAGGTACAGCAGACCGGCTACGGCATCGTCATGCCCTCGACCGAGGAGCTGACACTCGAGGAACCCGAGATCGTCCGTCAGGGCGGCCGCTACGGTGTACGCCTGCGTGCCTCCGCGCCGTCCATCCATCTGCTGAGCGCCAATATCCGCGCCGAGGTCAATCCGATCGTCGGTTCGGAAAAACAGTCCGAGGAGCTTGTGCATTATCTGCTCAGCGAGTTCCGCGACGCGCCCGAAAAGATCTGGGAAACGAACATCTTCGGCAAATCGCTCAGCGAGCTGGTGCGGGAGGAGCTGAGCCACAAGCTCAGCCGTATGCCGGATGACGCGCGCAGCAAGATACGTGAAACACTCGAAAAGATCATCAATGAAAACGCAGGCGGTCTGATCTGCATCATATTGTGACAAACAGGGGGCATTTCCGTACAGCAAACGGAGATGCCCCTGTGCCGTCTTAAAAGTTGGTGACAATTCGTCCGTCCAGCTTGAAAGCAAGAGGGGTTGTGGTACACTTTATATATAAGGCAGCACCGCACAATTAAAGCTGCGGTATTGCCGTAAGAATGCAGTCGTTTTTATGGCTGTCAACAGTTGTTTGGAGGTGTCCGCGTGGACAAGCTGGTAGTCATTATAAACGGCAGCGGAGGAGTCGGAAAGGATACGGTATGCGAGGCAGCAGCCGCCTTCTGGAAGACGAGAAACATCTCGTCCATCACGCCCATTCTGCAAGTCGCACGCGCCGCAGGCTGGGACGGTGTCAAAACCCCGGCGTCCCGGCGTTTTCTTTCCGAGCTCAAGCAGAGCTGCTCCGAATTCAACGATCTTCCGTTCCGCTACTGCGCAGAGCAGCTTGAAGCATTCCGCCGAAGCGATGAGCAGCTGCTTTTCGTACATATCCGTGAGCCGGAGGAGATCGCCCGTTTTCGGGAGTCCGCAGGCGAGGAATGCCGCACGCTGCTCGTGACCCGTCCTGCAATGGAGCAGGCGCGCGGTGCGCTCGGCAACCGCTCGGATGACGGTGTAGCCGGTTATCAGTATGACCGCGTATTCGTCAATGACGGCGCGCTCGACGCACTGCCGGACAAGGTGCACGCTTTCTTCGCGGACTGGCTGAAAAACACACAGTAAAGGCAAAGGATAGAAAGGATTTTTCACATGAGCAATGAGAAAAAAACGGACAGACGAAAGCCCGGCGGCCCCGAGCCGCTTGAGCAGACGAAAAAGCTCGACAGCGCGGCGGTAAACGCCGTCAACGAGACGGCGGACAATGGGGGATCTGCCGCGAAGCCGGAATCCGCGCCGTCAGCGCAGAGTACACCTGCGCCCAGACGCAACCGGTACGCAGACAAGATGAACAAGGGCAAAAAAAAGCTAAATAAGAAGGCGCGTATCGCCATCGCAGCAGGACTTGTCGTGATCGTGGCCGCGGCAGGCGTATTTTTCGTCAGGCACGCGCGGCAGACCGATACCGGCGACACCACGATCCAGACTGCCGAAGCGACGCGCGGAACGCTTGAGACCTACATCGAAGGCAGCGGCACAACCTCAGCCCGCAAGCGCGAAGAGCTCGGCCGCGACATCAAGGGCAAGGTTTCTCAGGTTCTTGTCACCGAGGGCGATGAGGTCGTTACCGGTCAGCTTCTCGTTGCAGTCGATCCGACTGAAACGCGCAAGGAGCTCGAGACCGCGCAGAAAGAGCTTGTCGAGGCGCAGCGCACCGTTGCAGAGGCGCAGAACACGGTAACGCAGGCGCAGAATGCGCTCGTTTCCGCGCAGAACAAGCTCAACCATCTCAATGTTACCGCGCCGATCACCGGCCGGTTTGTAGCGGCGGCCGATTCGGACGGCAACGCGACGACCTATCGTGTCGGCGAGCAGATCAGCGAGGGTCAGACGCTCGGCTACATGGTAAACGACAGACAGATGAAGCTGTCCATCTACTTCAGCGCGGCATACAGCGGTTCGATCAAGGCCGGACAGTACGCATCGGTCTCCATTCCGTCCGCGATGAGCGAGGTCGGCGGCACGGTCAGCAGCGTGGAGTCGAGCAGCCACATATCGAGCGACGGCGTAAAGCTCGTGCGCGTTAACATCACGGTCAACAACCCCGGCACGCTCACCAAGGGAATGGCCGCGACCGCGACCGTAAACGCGGGAACTGCGGGCGTGATCTATCCGGCGGAGTCCGGTTCGCTCGAGTACATCAGTGAGATCGCTGTGACGAGCAAGGTCTCCGGCACGATCACCGCATACAGCGGCACCGGAAACTATTCCGCAGGCGCAGCCATCATGCGCATGACGAGCGACGCGCTCCAGGACGAGGTAAAGAACGCCCAGAGCTCGATCTCCTCCGCGCAGAGCACGGTCGTTTCCGCACAGACTGCCGTTGCGGACAAGCAGGCCCGCATTTCCGAGCTTCAGCTGCTGATCGCGCAGGCGACCGTCGTCTCTCCGATCGACGGCGTCGTCGTTACGATGAATGCCGTAGAGGATCAGGAGGTCAGCGGCGCCGACCCGCTCGTTGTTGTCGCTGATCTGAGCAATATTATCGTCAATGCTTCCATCATGTCCACCGATATGGGCGCGGTACAGACCGGCCAGCCGGCGATCATGAGTATGTACAACTCGGATGGCTCGCAGCTTGAACTGACCGGCACGGTTGAGTCGGTTGCGCTCGAGCCGGACAAGAACTCCAACGGCGGGCAGGGCAGCATGCCGACCTTCTCGGCGGTCATCTCGGTCGATCCGATCGACGGTCAGTCCATCCACAGCGGCATGACGGTCGACTACAAGATCACGACAGCCTCTTCCGAGGACTGTCTGACCGTTCCGTCCTCGGCTATCGTCAACACAGAGGAGGGAACTGCGGTATTTGCAAAGCCGCTGACCGACGAAAACGGAAACGAAATCCCGTTTGACGAGACCATCCCCATCCCGGAGGGCACCGAGGGCATTCCAGACGGATTCCAGCTTGTGCCTGTCGAAATCGGCATTGCCGACTCGACCAACACCGAAATCTTGTGGGGCATTGACGAGGGAACAACGGTATTCCTTGCGGGACCGACCGATCTCTACGCCAATATGGATACCATGGGCATGGGATAACAGGAGGCAGTGATATGTGGAGGGAGAATACACTTTCCATGCGCTCCGAACAAGGGGGTGAGGAGCGCAGCGAGCTGTTGATCGATGTACAGCAGATGAGCAAGATATACAACGAGGGACGCGAAAACGAAGTACGTGCGCTCGACAATATCTCGCTTTCCGTCCGGTGGGGCGAATTTCTGTGCATTCTCGGTCAGTCAGGCTCGGGCAAAAGCACGCTGATGAACATTCTCGGCTGTCTGGATATCCCGACCTACGGGACCTATTATCTGGACGGGCAGCCGGTGAGTGACATGAAGCCTTCCGTACTCGCCGGCATTCGAAACCGCGAGATCGGCTTCATTTTTCAGGGATTTAATCTTATTCCGGCGCTGACAGCGATCGAGAACGTCGAGCTGCCGCTCATTTACCGCGGCATCGGCAGGGAGGAGCGCAGACGGCTTGCCGCTGACGCGCTCTGCTCGGTGGGACTCGAAAAGCGCATGGACCACCGGCCGGGCGAAATGTCCGGCGGCCAGCAGCAGCGCGTTGCTATCGCACGCGCCGTGGCGGCAAAGCCGCCCATCATCATGGCGGACGAGCCGACCGGCAATCTGGACTCGGCGTCCGGCCTTGACATCATGCGCAAGCTGACCGCGCTCAACGAGGAGGGGACTTCCATCATCCTCATCACGCACGACAACAAGCTCGCGCAGATGGCAAAACGAATCGTCACCATTCAGGATGGCCGCATCGTCAGCGACCAGGCGAGCGAGGGGGTGAAGATGTGAACTGGACTCAGACCGTTCGCATGGCTCTCAAATCCATACTCAACAACAAGATCCGCTCGCTGCTGACCATGCTCGGCATCATCATCGGCGTCGCGTCCGTTATCGCCATCGTCGCCTCCATTCAGGGCACGACAAAATTGCAGCGCCTGCAATACGAGGCCATGGGCGCGAACCGCATCGATGTCTACGCCTGGGGCGCCAAAAACAAGGACTGGAAGGATTTCGAGGAATATCTTGACTCGCTGGACGAGGTCGCCGCATGGTCGCCGCAGTCACAGTACTGGGACTGGCAGAACGGCGGCGTGCAGTACCGCAGCAAGAAAATGGACTCGAACAGCTCGGACAACGGCTATCTTCAGATGTATTTCGTCAACGAACACTACGGCGAGGTAACGAGCATGTCGATCTCTGCGGGGCGCGACCTGACAGAGGCGGACTGCAAGAGCCGCGCACGGGTATGTGTGATCGGCGAGACGCTGCGCAAGTATTTCTTCGGCGCGATGAGCCCGATCGGACAGGAGCTCCGCATCGGCGGCAAGAGCTTCGAGATCGTCGGCGTCTATGCAGGCAAATACGGCGGCAAGCTCAACACAAATGATCAGATGCTCATCATGCCGTACACGCTGCAAAGCCTGATGATGAGCTCACAGGGCATGAGCGACCATCAGTACATCATCAAGGCCGAAAATGCCGAGGACATCCAGACGCTCACCGAACAGACGCTCCCGGAGTTCATGCAGCCGCGCTGCGAGGTAAACGGCGGCTATTTCAGCGCCTACTCGAACAGTCAGTCTCAGCAGCAGCAGGAGGCCTCGAGCAACCTGATGGCGCTGCTCGGCGGCGGCATCGCGAGCATCTCGCTTCTGGTCGGCGGCATCGGCATCATGAATATCATGCTCGTGTCCGTTACCGAGCGCACACGAGAAATCGGCATCCGCATGGCGATCGGCGCGCGCAAGCGCGACATCATCGGTCAGTTCCTTGTGGAAGCGGCGGTCGTGAGCTGCTGCGGCGGCATCATCGGCATTGTGCTCGGCTGCTTTGCCTCGGCGGTGCTCGGCAGGTTCATGCTTGCCCGTCAGCTCCAGCAGAATATGTATCTGCCGAACGTAGAACAGTTCACCGTGCTGCCAAGCGTGGGTCTTGTGCTCGGTGCGTTTCTGTTTTCCGCTCTGCTCGGCATCATTTTCGGCCTGTACCCTGCCAACAAGGCATCCAATCTTCAGCCGGTCGATGCGCTGCGCACGCAATAAGAGAAAGGTAAGAATAGATATGAAAAAACGTTTTATCAGCCTGTGTCTGACACTGGCTCTTACGGCGGCACCTGCCGGAGCGGCTTTCAGCGATATTTCGAGCGGCTCACTTCAGCAGACAGCCTCCATTCTCGGCTCGCTCGGCATCATGCAGGGCACAGGAAACAATCGCTTTGAGCCGAACCGTCCGCTGACCCGGGCAGAATTCTGCAAGCTCGCCGTCACCGCCATGGGCATTGACGATGCAAGTCCCTATGCAAGCTACACGATCTTCCCGGACGTGCACGCCTCGCACTGGGCGGCGCGATACGTCAATGCGGCGCTCCGCCACCCGGATTTCAAGGACAACTACATCATCCGCGGCTATGCCGACGGCACATTCGGTCCGGACAGACAGCTGACCTACGGCGAGGTATGCACCATGCTGCTTCGCATGCTCGGCTACAAGGAAAGCGACATCGGCCCGTTCTGGCCGGCGGACTACATCGCGCAGGCGAACGCACTCGGTCTGACACAGGGCATATCCATCAAGGACGCCAAAACACCGGTCACCCGCGCGGACGCCGCGACCATGCTGCTCAATACGCTCGGCACCTCGACGCGCTCGGACGGACAGGAGGGCTCGCCCCTCATCAGCCGTGTTTCATCCTCGACGGTTGAAAACTGCACTCTCCTCGAAACCAGCGAAACCGACAGCTCGCTTGCGGCAGATGAAGCGCTTTTCTATGAAAACGGCACGCTCTCTGCGCGCAAGACCGCAGGCAAACTCGACCGCAGCCTGATCGGCGTATACGGTACGCTCGTTATTGGCAAAAAGGGCGACAACGTCGCCGTCGGCGTCGTACCCGACACCGCGAGCAGACAGGAGACCTACGAGGTCGTAAATGCAGCCGCTGACCGCATCGTGACCAAAACCGGCGCCTTCCGGCCGAACCGCGACACGCCGACTTATATTTCGCGCGACAGCTCTGCCGAGGACAGCAAGCTCAAATCGCTGGCCGAGGTCTGGTCGTCCATTCTGCCGGGTGACACGCTGCACGCTTACTACAACGAATACGGCTCGCTTGCGCTGCTGGCTGTCCTGCCCGGCACGAGTACTTCTCACGCCAACACCTTCGTTTACGGTATTGCCACCTCGGCAAACATCCCGAGCGAATACAAGATCGTCAAGAATGGGGCTGTCATCGACCCGTCCGGCCTGAAAAAGTATGATGTCGTGACGCTCGACGCCGCGAACAAACAGGCGCTGGTCTCGGATACCCGTGTGAGCGGCCGTTATAGTGAGGGCGGCCCAACCGTCAGCTATCCGCAGGAGGTCAAGGTATACGGCAATTCGTTCCGGATTTCCGACAGCGCCGCGGCCTTCTTCAAGGATATGAAGCTCAAGGATTACATTACGCTCCTGTTCGACGCAGACGGAAACGTCGCGGCAGCGTACCCGCGGAGCACGGTCTCGGCTGATATGCAGGGTGTTGTGACACAGATTGAAGAGAAACAGGCAACTGTTATTCTGACAAATGGCATCATCTTGCGCGATATTCCTATCAACATGCCTGATGACCCTGATACGCTTCAAACCCAGAAACGTGATACTTACAATCATCGTCTGGTCTCTATCACCCAGAGTGGAGAAACAGCAGTCCTTACAAAGTGCTCGTTCTCGAACAAGACAACCGGCGAATGGACAATTGTGGATAATAAGCTTGGCAGCAAACTGGTTTCTCCGCGTGTACAGGTATATGAGGAAGTCATTCCCGGTGCTCCGCTTAACCATATCGCACTTGCTGATATTGATTTGAGTAAAATACCTTCTTCTGATATCCGTTATACCGTTTCTGACAGTGCAGGAACAATTACGAATATAGTTCTTTCCGATGTAACCGGCGATAGCTGGCTGTATGGTATGGGACATGGAGAGAAGAAGTTTGTTCCACCAAGCGATGGTCTCAAGAACGTACCTTGGAACAATCTAACAAAAGAAGCACAACAAAATCATGTTGATGATGGCAGTTCTACGCATCCGTCAACTGTTGACAACGTATCTTGGAATGAGCTTACCAAAGATGCACAGGACGAATACCGTAAAAATCATCCGTCTTCTTACAAGTACTATGTCGTACTAAATCACTGGGATACAACCGAAAAGAAGAAAATTGAGGCGTCCTACAAGGTTCTCGATCTTCCGAGCGGTCTCTCCGGCGGTCCGATTGCAGTCCCGAAGGGGTATTCGACCGATGAAAGCATCGTAAACACCTCGCTCGACATCAAAAAGCTCAAGCTCATCGACACGGTCGACCGCACGGCTTTCGACGGCGCTTCCGGCGTCCGCACGAAGGACGGCTACTATGCGCTTGCCGATCAGCTCGGCATTTACGACACGGAAAACCGTGAATTCATCGCTACGCTCCAGAGTGCGAAATCGAACTACACGAAATTCGCACTGTACGCGAACGATACGGCCGAGGACGGCGGCAAAATCCGTATCATCACCGTCTCGAACAAGTAAATCTCTGCGGCTCCTGCCCTTGCGGCGGGAGCCGTACTTGTTTATCCCGGCGGCTTATGGTATACTGATTAGTGAAAACTGCCCTGCTGCGGCAGGAGAAACGGGGGAGAGGCCATGTTCGAGCGACCGCTGCTGTACCTTGTGCCCCCATATGCCGCGACGCTGCTCATCGCGGTGCGTTTCGGGCTCGTCCCGTCACCGTTCCTGTGCCTTCCCGCGCTCGCCGTGCTGCTGATCGGCGCGGCATTCGCCGTCAGGCATCGCCGAGCGTTTACCGTCCTCGCCATGCTGTGCGCCGCAGTCTTTGCACTCATACAGCTGTCGCTCTGCGACAGGTATCTTGCACAGCCCGTCCGCGAGCTGAACGGCCGCAGCGCAGTCGTTCGAGCGACGGTTTTGCAGGATGCCTCGGTCTATGAGGACAGCCAGCGCGCTGAGCTTCGCGTTGAACCGAACCGTTATCTGCGCCGCAGCTTCCGCACCTTCTGCTATCTTCCGCTGAGTGATACACCGCTCTGCGCCGGAGACCGCATCGAAGCGCATGTGACATTTTACCGCAGCAATCCCGACCGGGAACGCTCGCTTGCGGCGGACGGCTTCTTTATCGCCGCATTCTCCACCAGGGACAAGAGCGGTGATGTGATCGGTTTCGAACGTCTCGGCTCCGCGTCCGGCAGTCCGCGGTATCTGCCGCAGCGCATCGCGCGCTTCTGCAAAAATGCGGTTTCCGCAGCGCTGCCCGAACGGGAGGCCGGACTGCTGCGCGGTCTGCTGCTGGGCGACCGCACCGGCATGTCCGATGACGATACACTGTCCTTCCGCATGGCCGGGCTCAGCCATCTTGTCGCGGTCTCCGGACTGCACGTTGGCTACCTCGCAGCGTTCTGCTTCATGCTGCTCGGCAGAAAATGGGGTGTTTATCTCTCGCTGCCGCTCATTCTGCTGTTTGTACCGGTTGCGGGCGCAACGCCCTCCGTCATCCGCGCCGCCGTCATGTACGGTATTACAGCGCTCGGTTTTATCCTGCGTCGGGACGTCAATCCCAAGCTGTCTCTCATGGCGGCGCTTGCGCTGCTCCTGCTGCTGAACCCTTACGCTGCCGCAGGCGCCGGTCTCCAACTTTCGTTCTCTGCGACGCTCGGTCTTATCCTGTTCGCGCCCTCCATGCAGCACAGACTGCTCGCGCCGTTCGCGGAATGTGCGCGTCTGACGCGGCGGCTGCTTGCCTTTCCGGCAGGGGCGCTCTCGTGCACGGTCTGCGCCTCAATCTTCACGCTGCCGGTCTCGCTCGTCTGTTTCGGACGCGCGTCTCTGCTTTCTCTGCTTGCAAATCTTCCGGCAGCCGCACTCACGGGTATGTGCTTTGTCTTCGGTTATCTGCTGTGCGCAGTTTCGGCGTTTTGCCCGGCAGTCCTGCCGGTTTTCGCCGTTCCGCTGCGGCTGATGCTGCGCTTTCTGCTGGTTCTTGCTGAATGCATTTCATCGCTCCCGTTCGGCTCGATCGACCTCAGCCGTGCGCTCGGTATTGCGGCGCTCGCACTTGCCGGAGGCGCTGTTATCGTCTGGCTGACCGCAGGCTCACGCGTTCGGTGGCGCATCGTGCTGCCGCTTATCTGCTGCACGGTCGGCGGGCTGTTTCTCACAGACGCCGTTCTCCGAACAGGGGAGTACAGCGTAACATACCTGCCCTGCGGCTCGGGACAGGCGGTTATCCTCTCGGATACGCGCGGTCATGCGACGCTTATCGACTGTGCAGGTACCTCGCGCAGCGCTGCGGCACTGACGCATGAATGGATGCGTCTGAACGGGGTTCCGCGCATCGACACGCTCATTCTCACAGCGGTCGACATGGGGCATGCCCGCGACCTGCCGCAGCTGATGGAAAACGTCAGGGTCGATCGCATTCTTATTCCGTCCGGCTGCACCGAGACTGCGAAGAATATGGAGCTTATGCGGCTATGTGAGCAGTATCAGGCCGAGGAGATTTCCGAACCGCAGTCCATCATCGGTGCGGCGGCGCCCGTTTCTGTTTTCCCCGTTGCAGAGGGGAAGCTCGGCGTCTGTATCGCGGACAAGGTTCTCTTTCTGCACAGCGCAACAAAAAAGCAGCTCGCAGCGTTCGCTGAAAACGGCGGCGAACTGCCTCGCGCGGATGAGCTGATGCTCGCGCAGAGCACAGCCGGCGATGCAGAATTGCTCGTGCCGCTGATGAATCACATGCAGACAAGAAAAATACTCGTTACCGCCGAGCGCGAAACCACTTCGCTCCGTTGCGGCAGCGTTCCGTGCGAAAGCACAGATACATCCGGCGGGATTGTCCGCCGGTACAAAAAGGAGTGACGGCATGGCTGTCGAAAAGCAAAATAAAAACGGGCGGCTGAAGCTCAAGCAGGACCTCGCAAAGGGCAGCTTTGAGACGCTGTACATCCTGTACGGCGAGGAAGCCTACCTCAGAGAATACTATCTGCGGCAGCTCAGAAAAAAAGTCGTAGATGAGACATTCGCAGACTTCAATCTCATCGAACTGGACGGCAAGACGCTGACGCTCGAGTCGCTGACCGAGGCAGTAGACAGCTATCCGGCGATGAGCGAGCAAAAGCTGGTCATCGTGACCGATTTCAATATTTATGCGCCGCCTGCGTCTTTCGGAGACCAACTGATCGACCTGCTGTCCGACCTGCCGGACTATGTCTGTCTGATATTTTATTTCGACATTCTTGAAGCCAAGCCGGACAAGCGCACCAAAATGTACAAGCTGCTTGAAAAAAAGGCCTGCACTGCTGAATTTGCGCGTCTGGAGGAAAAAGAACTCATCGAACGTCTGGAACGCCGTGCGCGTGAGCTGAACTGTATCATCTCGGATGAAGATGCAGCCTATATGATCTTCCTGTGCGGCACATCACTGACCAATCTCATGGGAGAGATCGAAAAGGCGGCAGCGCATTGCACGACAGGCGAGATCAAGCGCTATAACATCGACGCAGTCTGCTCACCAGTACTGGATGCGGTAGTGTTCGACCTGACCGATGCGATCGCGGCAGGAAAGTTTGAAAAAGCAGTTGCCCTCGTCGGGGATCTTTTGCGTCTCAAGAACAATGAGGTCGTCATCTTCACGACCATCATGCGTCATATCCAGCGCCTGTACGCTGCGAAGATCTGTGCAGAAACACGCGGGGGAGACCGGTATCTTGCTGAAATGATCGGCTCAAAATCGCCGTTTTATGCCAAGAAGATACAGAGCGCGGCGCGGCGGCTTCCGCTTCCGGTGCTGCGTCGGGCGGCTTCGCTCTGTGCGCGCACAGATTCGGAGCTGAAGGGAAGCGCCGTCGACAGGCAAAAGCTGATCGAGCTGACGCTGCTCGACATTGCGGCCGAGGTGAAAGGGGCGAAATCATGATAAAACTGCGTGAAGCGATTCTCGTGGAGGGCCGCTACGATGTCAATACCGTCCGTCAGGTGGTCGACACGGTAGTCCTCGAAACCGGCGGCTTTCGTATCTTCAATAACAAGGATCAGCTTAAGGTCATCCGCCGCATTGCCGAAACGCGCGGCCTGATCGTGCTGACGGACAGCGACGGTGCAGGCTTTGTCATCCGTAATTATCTCAAGGGGGCTCTCCCTCAGGGCAGGATCAAGCAGGCATATGTCCCCGATGTTGCCGGCAAGGAGCGGCGCAAAAAGCATGGCTCCAAGGAGGGCAAGCTCGGTGTCGAGGGGATGCGTCCGGGGGTTATCTTGGACGCACTGCGCCGCGCCGGCGCAACATTTGAAGGGGAAGGAGAGCGCGCCCCTGCGGAAAGGACGATTACCAAGGCCGACTTCTTTGAATGGGGTCTGTCCGGCCGCCCGGACAGCACGGTGCGCCGTGCTGCCGTCCTCAAAGCTCTCGATCTGCCGCAGCACATGACTGCCAACGCACTGCTCGAATTCATCAATGCTGTCGGCACTCGTCAGCAGCTTTGCGAGATCCTGCAAAGTTTCTCTTCCGGGGATTGACAGAAGAGCAGAGACGGCTTATAATAAAGCCATCAATTAAAATGTTCTGTTTCAGGGCGGAGTGAAAGTCTCCACCGGCAGTAAACGGGCGTGAGTCCCGATAGTCTGCGAGCCGCAAGGCATGACGGGTGTAAATCCCGACCGACGGTCATAGTCCGGATGAGAGAAACAGGTGTATTTCGGTACGTCTGTGCGCCCTTTGGAGTTTTCCAAAGGGCTTTTGTTTTCCCTCGGTCAGCAGACCGAAAACAGAACACGCAAAGGGGAAGCTGTTATGACAAAAGCAAAAAAATTACCTGCACCGCAGTATTTGCGGCGATCGCGATCATTATGATGTATTTTGAATTTCCGATTCCGTTCATGCCGCCCTTTCTCAAGGTCGATCTTTCGGGCGCTGTCGTTCTGGTCGGAGCATTCATCCTCGGCATCGCTCCGGCGATTACGATGATCGGCATCAAGGATCTGATCCATCTGACACAGACCCAGACCGCCGGTTCGGGCGAGGCCGCAGACTTTCATGCTGTCCACTCTTGTCATCATCGCTGTTCTGGTCTACCGCGCACACAAAAGCCGCAAGATGGCGGTCACCGGCTGTGCTGTTGGTTGGTCGCGATGGCGTGCATGGGTATGTTCACCAACTATTTCTTGATTATTCCGTTCTATGTGAATGGAATGGGCTGGAATCTGGACGCTATCTTTGAACTTTGCTCGGCGGTCAATCCGAGCATTACCGGCATGGGCATGTACCTGTTGCTCGGCGTTCTGCCTTTCAATCTCATCAAGGGTGCCATTCTCACCGTAATCACGATGCTTGCATACAAGAAACTGAGTGTTTTCATTAAAACCAAGCAGATCGAGTTCCATCATTCCCGCCAGCAGGCAGGATAAGAAAATCAGAGCGCAGTCCGGACAAAACCGGCTGCGCTCTTTCTGCTTCCGGTCAGCAATGCAAAAATCATATTTTTAAAAATTATGCTTGACATTTAATGACC
>VOFH01000564.1_pt1 | contig 30000 bp, 58 predicted proteins | sample 5384091 | NCBI WGS metagenome assembly VOFH01 (sample SAMN12384727, study PRJNA508395) | human gut metagenome | isolation source: healthy gut G | host: Homo sapiens
AATGGATGGAGAAATGCATTATTACCAGTATGAAAAATCTGAAAATATTCTTCAGCTGTACTCAGGTGCGTGGCTGCATTAACAAAAAGAAGCTTGCGATAATGAAACTCGAAAGAATTGAAAAGTCAAAACAACATGGATGACAATTGGAATTGTTACCATCATCGCTAACGAGATTGCAGTGCCGCAGGAGCAGCAATATATCAGGCAAGATAAGCTATACGGGAAGAAGACGTCGTTTGATCGTCTCATTTCTATGCATCTGGCCTCTTTAAGAAATAAAATGCATTTTCATTTTGGTCATTTAACTCCTTGAAATTTAATCGTATGTAAAGCCATCTATAGGAAATATTCTGGCTGCTGATTCGCGTATTCAATTTCTAATTCTTCCTTATGATAGATATCCTTCATCAATAAATGATTTCTGCATGATAAGGACATGCTTTTTACACATGCATTGCATTTTAATGCAGATACCCCTGACATACTCTAGCATCTTTTAAAGCTAATTGTTTCCATAGTGGCATACATTGGCACAAATTCCACATTGTACACAAGCATCACTGTTACCGGTTTTACCTTAAGAATGCTGTCGATCTGGATTGTGGTTTCGATCTTGTGGCATATAATAAGGTCAAAAGGTGTTTTGACCATTTCGAGCATATAGACAGGGTGCAGGAATTCCTCTGTGCCTCTCTATTTTTGGATAAGCAAAAGAGCACGCAAATTTCTTTTAATGTCTTTATATCCCCTTTCATCAGGACGATGTTTCGCAAAGCGCTGTAGAAAAAGCATGTCTCGCTAATCAGCACCTTGCACCAATGCATTGAAAAGCAGTCTGCCCAATAGATTTCGTAGTTCAATTAAGGCATCATCATACTTTCGATTTCCAAATGAAACTACAGGATCCGCAAGGAATGATTTCCCTATGGTAACATGGCAATAAAAACATTAGACTCTTGGCCTGCACATTACGCTGGAAGCCAAAGATAACTAAATCATTTTCATTTAGTTCTGAAAGGATGATTTTTAACAATGTAAAGTCATAGCCGCAGGGATTGAAATTGGTTGATAAGGTATCTGCAATTGTAGAAACAATTGTTTTGTTCCTTCTGAAAAACCACCTTCCTATATACGTTTTGGTTTCATAATTACCTGTATTGTATACAGTTTTCATATGACAAAACACCTATGAGAATGATCTATAGGTGTTTATATGTTTGTTAATTATTCTTTTTAATGAATCACACCTTCTACAAGTCCATCCATTTCATTTTCATTTGTATCACGTATGGATACCATAGACTTCACTGTTTAAAACACTCATCTGTTTCATTTCATCAACAAGGAAGGCTTTCATTAAAGAACCAGATTTTGGTGCCTGTGAACCATTTTCTAATTAGTCCGACAATTCGTTTTTTGTACATTAACACGCTTTCGCATGCAGTAAATAATCATGCATGACCGATAAATTCCTAAATTATAGGTTACCGATGCAAGAACGATATGACTGTATTTAAATGTATCCGCAATGAGTTGAGATACATGGGTATTGGATACATCATGTACAACGACATTATGGAATCCTTTTTTCCACCAGTTTTGCCGCAAGTACCTGTGCTGCTGATTCTGTATTTCCATACATGGAAGCATAGCAATCATAACCCCTTGTTCTTCAGGCTCATACGTGCTCCATTTATGATATTTGTCTAAAATATAGCCTCAAATCTGTTCTCCAAACGGGTCCATGTAAAGGACAGATCATCTTAATATCCAAGGTTGCGGCTTTCTTTAACAGGTGCTGTACATGAGGTCCGTATTTTCCCAACAATGTTTGTATAATAGCGGCGAGCATCATCTAGCCAGTCACGATCAAAGTTTACTTCATCATTAAACAGTTTTCCATCTAATGCCCCAAAAGAACCAAAAAAGGCGTCTGCGGAGAATAAACACCATTTGTTGTGTCAAAGCTAACCATAGCTTCTGGCCAATGCACCATTGAGCTTCCACAAAGGCAATGGTATGTTTACCAAAATTCATTATCGCCTTCTTTACTTCGATCATGCGTCCATCAACATCAAATCCAAACTGATGCATCAGTAAAAAGGATTTTCGGTACTGATGATTTTTACATCTGGATAGCGTAACAGTACTTCTTCAATGCTGGCACCATGATCGGGTTCCATGTGGTTAATAATCATATAATCAAAGTGTTCTTCCATTTAGGACATACTCCATATTTTCTAAAAAACTGACGGCATACATCCCAATCCTAATGTATCAAATAAAACGGTTTTTTCATCCATTAGAAGATAGGAAATTATAGGAAACTCCTCTTGAATTGGGTGGATATTTTCAAATAAAGCCAAGTTGATGATCATTTCCACCAATCAATATAAATCATCACATACATTTCTTACACAGTGCATAGTGTTTCCTCCTTATTCAATTTCGATGAAGTGTTCTTTTTCTTCACCGCAATCCGGACAAATCCAATCTTCCGGCAGTTTTTCAAATGGGGTACGGTGCAACATCACTTGCTTCATCACCAAAGTCTTTATCATATTCATAACCGCATCCGCTGCATACATAGCGTGGATAACCAAAGTGCATCTTTTAAAATAAATGGACGTTTCATTTTCTTCATAGGAGGTGCCGGTTTTTCTGGTTTTCCATTGTCTAAGGCAGCAGCTAATAATGGCAAGATTTCTAGGACATCGCCAACGATTCCATAATCTGCATTTTTAAAGATTGGCGCATTTGGGTTGTTGTTGATGGCAACAATTGTCGTTGCATCTTTGATGCCTTTTAAGTACTGACCTGCACCAGAAATTCCACATGCGATATATAAGTTTCCTGTGAATTTTTGTCCGCTCATACCAACATAGCGATTGATTGGTACATATTTTAAAGTTTCCCGCAACTGGACGAGAAGAACCGATCGCAGCCCCTGCCTGTTTTGCCAGCTCTTCAATTAACTTCATATTTTCTTTTTCGCCAATTCCTTTTCCAGCACTGACAACACGTTCTGCATTCGCAATTGGTGTATCCATCGGAATACCAACACTGAAATCATAACCATCTTTCTTTAAAGCTTCTACAAGTTTATCTACCTGTTCTTTTTGCAGTTCCATCTCTAAAAATCATTTTCTTGCGCTCACCGGTAATTGCTTTTGGTTTTTCTTTGCGGATGCTTTTTAGGTGCTTTTCCAATAATATGAGAGGCAATAACAACACGCTGAATTTCATTTGTTCCTTCATAAATCGTACAAATTTTCATATCACGATAAGCACGTTCTACTTCCATACCTTTCAAATAGCCGCTTCCACCAAAAAATCTGCAATGCATCGTTGACAACTTCAATCCAATATCACTTGCATATTGTTTTGCCATGGCAGATTCCATTCCATAAGGTTCATGGTGTTCCTTTAATTCCGCTGCACTGTATATCAAAAATCTTGCACAGCGAAGCTTGGTTGCCATATCGGCAGTTTAAAGCTGATGACTTGCTGCTGGGCAATTGGTTTTCCAAACTGTACACGCTCTTTTGCATATTCAAAGCATGTTCATAAGCACCCCTGTGCAATTCCTGTGGCCCGGGATGCGATGCCGATACGGCCACCATCTAAAGTAGCCATCGCAATCTTAAATCCCTGACCTTCTTTTCCAAGCAGATTTTCTTTTGGTACACGTACATTATTGAAAATTAGTTCTGTTGTGGAAGAAGATCGAATTCCCAGTTTGTCATAATGATCTCCATATGTAAATCCTTCCATTCCTTTTTTCCACAATAAAGGCACTGATACCACGAGTTCCTTCCTCTGATTTGTTGATGCGAAAACCACATAGGTATCCGCATAAGGTGCATTTGTAATAAATATCTTGCCGCCGTTTAATACATAATGATCACCTTCTAAAACAGCGGTTGTTTCAGTTCCACCAGCATCACTTCCTGCATTTGGCTCTGTTAATCCAAACGCACCGATTTTTTCCCCTTTCGCAAGAGGTATGAGATATTTTTGTTTCTGTTCTTCTGTACCATACGCAAAATAGGACAGCTTCCCAAAGATACATGGGCAGATAAGATAACGCCGGTACCACCATCTACACGAGATAATTCTTCTACCGCAATTGCATAGCTGATGACATCCATCCCAGCTCCGCCATATTCTTTTGGATAGGGGATTCCCATAAAACCAAGCTCTCCCATTTTCTTAACGGCTTCTTGCGGAAATTGATTTTCCTTATCCAGCAAAAAAGCGATTGGTTTTACTTCTTCTTCCGCAAAATGACGGACTTTCATTCGAAACTCTTCTTGTTCTTTTGTTGTAGTAAACTTCATGATTCCCTCCTTGCCAGTTGTTGTATTGTATACATTATGGCTTATATCTAAGACCATTGTACTCTTTAGAAAACGCTTACACAAATGATATGCTCATAAAATTTTATAAATTTTTGAGAAATAAACAAATATTTTTATATTTCATGTGCTTTCCTGTAAAAGAAATAGTTTTCGTATGTCTGCTGTGATATAATGAAAGCGTTGAAAAAACTTTAGGAGGAAGACAGAATGAAAATTTTGGTTACTGGTGGAACAGGCTTTATCGGAAGTCATACGGTAGTAGAACTGTTAAATGCTGGACATGAAGTTGTAATTATTGATAATTTATATAATTCAAAAGCAGATGTTGTTGAAAAGATTAGAAAAAATTACTGGCAAAGAAGTCGCTTTTTATAAAAAAGACTGCTGTGATGAAGATGCTTTTAGAAGAAATCTTCAGCCATCATAAAATTGATGCGGCCATTCATTTCGCAGGTTACAAAGCAGTAGGGGAATCTGTAAACTGCCTTTTAAAATATTATGAAAAATAACCTGATGAGTACACTTGCTTTATGTAAGATTATGGCAGCACATAACTGTAAAAAGCTGGTATTTTCATCTAGTGCGACAGTGTATGGAGGTAATAATGTGGCTCCTTATACAGAAGATATGCCACTTTGACCAACAACAAACCCTTATGGTTCTACAAAACTGATGATTGAACAGATCTTAACAGATTTGCATACAGCAGATGAAGAATGGGATGTTGTATTGTTGCGTTATTTCAACCCAATTGGAGCACATGAAAGTGGATTGCTGGGAGAAAGTCCAAATGATATTCCAAACAACTTAATGCCGTATATCGTAAAAGTTGCGAACAAAGAATTGCCGATCCTGCATGTTTATGGAAATGATTATGATACCCCGGACGGAACAGGGTGCGTGATTATATCCATGTGGTAGACTTGGCAAAAGGACATGTAAATGCTGTGCAGAAGTGGAACATATCGGTGTTGAAGCATATAATCTTGGTACTGGAAAAGGAAGCAGTGTATTGATGTTGTAAATACATTTTAGAGAGAGTAAATGATATCGAAGTGCCTTATCAAAATCGATCCAAGAAGACCTGAGATATTGCGACATGTTATGCAAGTACAGAAAAAGCAGAAAAGGAACTTGGATGGAAAGCAGAAAAGATAAGGAAAACGATGCATTATTCTGCATCGCTTTTTGTAACTTCTTCTTTGTATGTGATTGTTCGATGTGGGTAAGGAAATTCAATGCCTTCTTTATCGAATCGTTTTTTATTGCGTATCGCAAATCGCATAGCATGGCAAAACCTTCCGCATTATTTTTTGAATAAATCGTTGTTTTAGGTGTACAGAACTATCCAAAAACCGGTAATACGCGTAATTACAGGAGGGATATGGTTGTTTTTTTTCTTCTTGTGTACGAACATCTAAAAAATTTGATGCCGCAAGATTTCTTCTTTAATGATATCCATAGCTTTATCTACGTCGCTTTCATAACTAATATCAAGTTCCAGGAAATTTGCCTTGCGATTGTTTGTTGTACTGATATTTTCAAGAATAGCTTTGTTCATCGTAGAGTTTGGGATGATGACACGTGTATTCTCATACGTTTGAATGATCGTATGCCGTAAAGAAATATCCACAACTGTTCCAATGATATTTTCTGAATCAATACGTATTAAATCTCCAATTTTAAAGGGTTTAAACATGGCAATCATCATACCATTGACAAAATTTCCAACCGCATCCTGTGCAGCTAACCCAAGAGCCAAGGTAACGATTCCGGTACTTGCGGCCAGTATTTTCGTAATATCAGAAAAAGGCAGAAACTGATTTAAACATCCATAAATCGCAAAGCTGTATACGAGAATGTTTTTTAAACGCAAGATAAAAAGCTTATTTCCTTTGTAATGGCGATGGATAAATTTTTTTTTAAAAGTTTACTTACGCTAAAGGCAAGAATCAGTATGAGACCAATATTGATAATCGTTTCAATGAGCCCGTATTTCAAAAAAAAAAAAAAAAAAAAAGGAATTTTTACCCCAATTGTTTATTGATCGATAAGATCTATATTCATATTATCTTCACATCCTTTCCTTTATTATACAGATTATCTGGTAAAATCCAAATGCGTTCATGATTTAAAGGAAGGACTGGTGTTTTTTGACGCAGATTTCTTTTCAAGAAAGTGATTATGGGGGGAAGTATAGAAAATATTTGAAAAAATGCAGATGTTTTTTGTATTTTTACCTTTTCTATCGTATATAGATAGTGGAAGGTGGTAAAGTGCGATGTTCTCGCTGTGGAAATGAAGATCTGGCTTATTTTTATTTGGATGGAACGACATGGTATTGTCGAAAGTGTATTGCATTTGGAAGAGTGGATGTGGGAAAGGGTGTAGAAGGAAAGCATATAGAAAAAAGGAAAATCGATTGTTCGTATTCTTTAAAATATCCTTTAACTCCTTTACAGAAACAGGCAGTTTCAAGATTATGTCCTTTTTGAAACAGAAAAAAGATGTGCTTTGTGTATGCCGCATGTGGTGCTGGGAAAACAGAATTAACGATGGATGCGATTCAGTATTATTTGCGTCAGGGAAAGAAGGTTGGTTTTGCGATATCGAGAAGACAGGTGGTACTGAAATTAAAGAGCGTATGCAGCAGGCATTTTCCAGTTTGCGTGTTGTTGTGGTTTGTGAAGGTTTTACAGATGTTACCTATGGGGATTTGATCGTATGTACGATGCACCAGCTATACCGTTATCCTTACTGTTTTGATTTGTTGATTATGGATGAGGTAGATGCGTTTCCTTATCGAGATAACGAGTTGTTAGAGGCCATTGCGATGCAGGCGTGTGTAGGAGAAAAACTGATGTTAACGGCTACACCAGATGAAAACATGTTGAAGAAAGTGGAAGAAGGAACATTAGGGCTGGTGGAATTGTTTCAAAGACCGCATGGATATCCTTTGATTGTGCCACAGGTTGTATGTTTGCCATTTGCATTGCAGCTTTGTTTTCTGATTCATTTCTTACAAAAAAACAAAGAAAAAAGAGGAATACAGACATTGGTGTTTGTGCCAACGATTGCATTGGCAAATAAATTGTATCTAGGCTTGCGCTTGCTTTTTAAATGTGCAGTATTTACTTCAAAGACAAAGGATAAAGAAAAGGTAATTGATGAGTTTCATGAGAAGAAATATTCCTTTTTGATAAGTACAACCATTTTAGAAAGAGGAATTACAATTAAAGGAATCTATATCGTCATCTTGCAGGCAGATCATGCCGTGTTTTCACAGGCAAGTCTTATACAAATGGTAGGAAGAGTGGGAAGAAACATAGAAATGCCAACAGGAGAGGGGTGGTTTTTATGCGCAAAGAAAACAAAAGACATCGAACAGTGTGTTTCTGCCATTCAGAAAATGAACGAAACAGGATGAAGTATTGCTTGCTGTGTCATAAGGAACTTGACTATAAACAAAATTTCTTTCAGTATTTTCAAGAAAGTGAGGCATTGTGTGGAGGGTGTAAAGAACAGTTGAAGTTTTTAAATGTGAAGACCAAACTGGAAGATATGCCATTACATATTTTGTATGAATACAATGATTTTTTAGAAAGTATGTTGTTTCAATACAAAGAAGGAAGAGATATCGCGCTGGCAAACGTATTTTTCAGCCGTTTCTAACAAAACTTTCCAGCAAATTTCGACATCATGTGATTGTTTTAATGCCCTCCAGCAAAAGAAGATGCTGGAAAGAGATTTCTTCCAGTAAGGGAAATGTTGAAGAATTGTCCTCTTGCCATATGGGAGCCTTTTTATAAGGTAAACAATACGAAACAATCGATGCAGTCATTTGAAAATCGTCAATTTATTTCCCGTGTAATAAAAAGAAAAGAAAATGAAACTCTGCCGGCAGAAAGCTTCTTTTTGTAGATGATGTATGCACGAGTGGTTCTACACTTCTTTGTGCATATCATTTGTTGAAAAGAGCATAAGTTGAAAGTAGAAGCCTTAGTGCTTTGTGCACACCCTTTGTTTGTCGAATCCTGCGATGAAAAAGGTTTGCTTAGAAAGGGAAGCTTCTCTATACTTTGATGTGTGTACTTTAGGAAGGTGGTTATCGTATGAAAGGTAAAGTAAAATGGTTTAACACAGAAAAAAGGATATGGATTTATTAGTGATGAAAATGGAAAGGATGTTTTTGTACATTATTCTCATATCTTGCAAGATGGTTATAAAACTTTGACAGAAGGAGAAGAAGTGAACTTTGATGTTGTAGAATCTGAAAAAGGTATACAGGCAAGAAATGTAGAAAATAAATTAACTCGTTTTTAAAACGAAATGTCTTGTATTTTAAACAACTTATTGTAATGTCTGAAAAAGATTTTATAATAAAATACGTAGGGAAACCCTATATTTCACTCTGTTGCAGGAAACTTTCTAAGAACAAAAAGGGAGAATATACAAATTTGTATATACAGGCAAAACCAATGGAGAGAAAAGAAGAAAGTCTGTCAAATAAGGGGGACAGACTTTTTATGATTTAGGATGTGCTTATGGGGGAAGAATGTGTTATAATGCATTTATCTGGGTAAAAAGAATAGTAATACATATATAGAAATTGGAGGTCTTTATGGCTGGATTATTAGAACGTATGTTCAGTGGAGAAAAACGTATTTTAAATCGATTGGAGAAAACAGCAGATGAAGTTATGGCATTGGCTGATTCTATGGCTTCTTTAAGTGATGATGAATTACGTGGAAAAACAGATGAATTTAAAAAGCGCTATCAGAATGGTGAAAGCTTAGATGATTTGAAAGTAGAAGCTTTTGCGGTTGCCAGAGAAGCAGCGAAACGTACGATTGGAGAATATCCATATAAAGTACAGATCATGGGTGCTGCGGCAATGCATGAAGGGATATTGCGGAAATGAAAACAGGGAAGGAAAAACCCTGACATCTACAATGTGTGTATATTTGAATGCGTTAAGTGGAGAAGGTGTTCATGTTGTTACAGTCAATGAATATTTGGCTCAGCGTGATGCTGAATGGATGGGGCAGATTATCGCTTTCTTGGCTTAAGTGTTGGATTTAATGCAAAGAGCAATGTCTGCTTTCAGAAAAGAGAAGCTTATGCATGTGATATTACGTATACGACAAACTCTGAATTAGGGTTTGATTATTTACGTGACAACATGGTAACCGATGTAAAAGATCGTGTTATGAGAGGACTTCATGTGGCAATTGTCGATGAGGTTGACTCTATTTTGATCGATGAATCCAGAACGCCATTAATTATTAGTGGAGGAGCTAAGAAAACAGCAAATCTGTATTTGCAGGCAGATGCTTTTGCAGTGAAACGTTTAAAAAGCGATGGATATGAAATTGATGAAAAGACAAAACAGATTATGTTGACAGAATCCGGTGTGGAAAAAGCAGAGCGTTACTTTAAATTGGATAACTTGTATGATGTTGATCATACACAGCTTGTACATCATATTACACAGGCTTTAAAAGCAAATTATATTATGAAAAATGAAGTAGAATATGTTGTGCAGGATGATGAAATCGTTATCGTTGATACCTTCACGGGTCGTACAATGCGGACGTGCGTATTCTGATGGTTTGCATCAGGCGATTGAAGCAAAAGAAGGAGTTCCTATCAAAGAAGAAACTTCTACATTGGCTACAATTACATATCAGAATTTCTTCCGTTTATATGACAAGCTGGCTGGTATGACAGGTACCGCAAAAACAGAGGAAGAAGAATTCTTGGATATTTATAATATGCGTGTTATTGAAATTCCAACAAACCGTCCTGTGCAGCGTCAGGATTTGCCAGATGCAATATTTGCAAAACCAGCTTTAAAATTTAATGCGCTGATTGAAGAAGTAAAACGTTTATATGATAAAAGGGCAGCCGGTATTGGTTGGTACAATTTCGGTAGAAGCTAGTGAACTTGGTGCATAATCTTCTTGTGAAAGCAAAAATTCCTCATGAAGTATTGAATGCGAAAAACCATGCTCGTGAAGCAGAAATCATTGCAAAGCTGGACAGGTAAAGCTGTTACAGTTGCGACCAATATGGCAGGGCGTGGTACCGACATTAAATTAAGTGAAGAATCAAGGGCACTTGGAGGGCTTGCAGTGCTTGGTAGTGAACGTCATGAATCTCGTCGTATTGACAACCAGTTACGAGGACGTAGTGGACGTCAGGGAGATCCTGGATTCTCTCGTTTCTATGTTTCTTTGCAGGATGAATTGATGATTAGTTTTGGTGGAGATAAATTTAAAAACTTGTTTGAAACTTTGGGAGATGCACAGATTGAATCTAAAATGGTAACAAAATCCATTACACAGGCACAAAAACGTGTAGAAGGATATAACTATGACGTTCGTAAACAGCTGCTTGATTATGATGATGTATTGCGTAAACAGCGTGAAATTATGTATGAACAGCGTAACTATGTGTTGGAAAATGAAGATGTACATGGTATCGTTCGTGATATGATGGATCGTGTTGTGGAAAGTGTTGTAATGGCTAATGTTGATGCATCAAAACATAATGAAAGTAGACTATGAATCTGTTATCCAGGGATTGGAAATGCTGGTGTTACACCTGAACAAAATATCAAAGTGGAAGAAATTCGTGGAAAATCCAGTGATGAAACAGCATCTTACTGTGCAGAAAAGTTATTCCAGCTGTATGATGATAAAATTAAAGATTTCCGTGAAGAGTTTAAACGATTCGAAAAAGAATATCGTTCTTCGAAACATGGATAGAAACTGGATTGAACATATTGACATGATGGATAAACTTCGTAATGGAATTCATTTACGTGCTTATGCACAAAACAATCCACTTCAGGCATATATTGAAGAAGGGTATGAAATGTTTGAAGAAATGCAGCAGCGTATTGCACGTGAAGTTGTATTCTTTGCGATGAAATTAGAAATTCAAAGAACAGAAACTGAGGCTTAAAATATGGAACTTTATGAAATTAGACAAGGGGTGAATACTTATCAGGAGAAGCTAGCTTCTCTTGGTGAGTCTCTTTGACTTAGCTGAAAAAAGACATAAAATTGAAGAGTTAAACGCAAAAACGATGGAAGAAAGTTTCTGGAGTGATCCAGAAGCTGCACAGCATACGATTCGAAAACTAAACAGCATAAAAGAAGTTGTGGAAAGTTATGATCATTTAGAGAAAACACTGGATTCTTTAAAAGATAGTGAAGAAATGTTGAAAAGATGATTTTGATGAAGAATTGTTTATGCTGGTGGAAGAAGAATATCAGGAATTGACAAAAGGCATTTGATGATTTTGAAATTCAAATTCTTTTATCTCATGAATATGATCATTCCAATGCGATTCTTGAACTGCATCCGGGGAGGAGCAGGAGGAACAGAATCTTGTGACTGGGCAGATATGTTGTATCGCATGTATTCCAGATGGGCAGAGAAAAAAGGCTTTAAAGTCAGCGTTTTGGATTATCTTCCGGGAGAAGAAGCCGGTATTAAATCGGTTACGTTTATGGTTGAGGGAGATATGGCATACGGTTATTTAAAAGCTGAAAAAGGCGTACATCGTCTGGTGCGCATATCACCTTTTGATTCTGGTGGAAGAAGACATACTTCTTTTGCGTCTTTGGATGTTATGCCACAATTCAATAACGAAATAGAAATTGAAATCAAACCGGAAGATTTGCTTGTGGAAACAAAGCGAGCAAGTGGAGCTGGAGGGCAGCACATCAACAAAACAGACTCTGCAGTGCGTATGGTACATAAACCTACAGGACTTGTTGCGACTTGTCAAAACGGAAGAAGCCAGCATGAAAATCGCGAGGAGGCTTTGCGTATATTGAAAAGTCGTTTGTATCAGAAGATGATTGAAGAACAGGAAGCAAAACTTGCGGAAATTAAAGGAGAACAGAAACTGATCGAGTGGGGTTCTCAGATTCGAAGTTATGTATTTCATCCATACAGTATGGTGAAAGATCATCGCACCAATGTGGAAACAAGCGATATTCAAGGTGTCATGGATGGAGATTTAGATAACTTTATCTATGCATATTTAAAATCAATGATAAAATAACGCTAATTGGGGTGAAATTCACCCTCTTTTTATATATTTCTTAAATATATGGAATCTTTTTCATTTTGCGTTTGGAATGTTATAATACGATACGTATGTTTTGTGGAAGTGTGGAGGATACGTATGTCAAAATCAAAAGAATTTGTTTCATCTCTTGCCTTTGTTGTTGCAGGGAATTTTGTGATAGCCCTTGGGGTATCTTTGTTTATTCTGCCATTAAATATTTTATCTGGTGGAGTTGCAGGTATTTCGGTGGCAGTACAGCCTATTTTCCATTTGCCGCCTACTTTTGTCATTAACTTTTAACTGTAGCGCTATTTGTCGTAGGTGCTTGTTTTTTAGGGAAACAATTTGCCTTTAAAACGATCATCAGTACACTGATTTATCCAGTTTTATTACTTTACTTACAAATGTGCTTGGGGATGTACAGATTACGCAGAATCCATTGCTTGGATCTATTTATGCAGGGGTATGTACAGGTGTTGGAATAGGACTTGTATATCGTGTAGGTGCAAGTACAGGAGGGATGGATATTCCTCCACTGGTTATTAATAAGTTTACAAAAATTCCACTTCCAGTATTGGTTATGTGCATTGATGGAATGACGGTTATTCTTGGGGCTAGTACCTATGGAATTGAGGCAGCGATGATTGGACTTGTATCGGTGTTTGTTTGTGGACAGGTTATCAATAAAGTTTTGACATTTGGTATACAGGAAGCAAAAAACATTATGATCATTTCAGATAAGCATGAAGAAATGCTGCAGGAACTTTACAGTAATGTAAATCGCGGGGCAACGATTTTGCAGGCAAAAGGCGGCTATACAAGAGAACAAAAACCAGTCATTATGATGGTGGTGGCAAAAAGCAGCTTTCTGCTTTAAATAAAGTTATTCTGCAGGTGGATCAGAAGCGTTTGTAATCATGAGTGATGTAAATGAAGTGCATGGAGAAGGATTTACCTACAAAGAACATTTATAATATAATTGTAAGAATTTACTAACCTGAATTTTTTGAGTTCAGGTTTTTTTATGCTATAATGGGAAAAGTAAAAACAAGGAAGGAGTGCGTTTATGATTCACTTGAAAAATGTAAGCAAAACATATAAAAAATGGAGTCCATGCACTTCGTAATATAGATTTACAAATAGAAGATGGAGAGTTTGTTTATGTCATTGGTCCTACGGGAAGTGGAAAATCTACCTGATCAAACTGCTGGATGGAGAAGAAGTGCCTAATGAAGGACAGGTAATTGTGAATGATATTAATGTAGGAAAGCTTCGACATTCTCGTGTTCCTGTTTATCGAAGAAATATAGGAGTTGTGTTCAGGATTTTCGCCTGCTTCCAAAAAATGACAGTGTTTGAAAATATCGCTTTTGCCTTGGAAATATTGGCAATGGGTAAGATTGAAATTCGACGTCGTGTTCGTGAAGTGCTTGATCTTGTGGATCTGCGAGACAAAGCAAAAGCATTTCCTAGTGAGTTAAGTGGAGGACAGCAGCAAAGAGCAACGATTGGAAGAGCAATTGCCAATCATCCAAAAGTATTGATTGCGGATGAACCTACTGGAAATTTAGATCCGGAAAAATCAAAGGAAATTGTTGAGCTGCTGGAAAAAATCAATGAAGTAGAAAATACAACAATTGTCATGGTTACACATGATTCTGATTTAGTAAACACTTATAAAAAAGAACGATTGCTTTGGAGGAAGGCTGTATTGTATCTGATTTGATGGAAGGCGGTTATTTGAAACATGATTAGGTTTATCGAAAGTCTTCCAAAACATTTTGTTACAGCATGTATTTCTTTACATCGTCACATGGCTATGACAATTTCCAGCATTTCTGCAATTTTGGTTACGATGCTTTTGATGGGAGTACTCCTGCTGGCTGGAGGGAATATCGATGCATTTACAGAGAATGTGGAAAAAAAGTAAAGATTCATGTGTCTATTGATTCTTTAACAAAAGATGAGCAGATTGAAAAGTTAGAAAAAAGAAATTTCATCTTTTCCTCAGGTAAAACAAGTTGTTTTTTCCAGCAGTGAAGATGAATTAAATGCTTTGATAGAAAATAATGGAGCGGTTTTTTCACGTTATAAGGATAGAAATCAATGCCAAATGTTTTTGATGTAGAAGTATATAAGGCAGAAGATGTAAAAATGATTGCAAAGAAAATTGAATCTTTAGATGGGATTGAGAAAGCGGATTATGGAGGAGCTTCAATTGAAAACTTGATTTCTGTATTTGAAATCGTAAGAAATGGCGCTATGGCAGTAATTGCGGCTTTAGGTGTATTGACGTTATTTCTAATAACTCATACGATTCACATGTCCATTATACACGTATGAATGAAATTTCCATTATGCGCAATGTAGGCGCAGAAAACTGGTATATTCGTATGCCTTTTTGTATTTGAAGGAATGATGATCGGGTTTATAGGTTCTATGATTCCTGCAGCAATATGCATTGCTGCATACAGTTCGATTTTTCAAATGTTGAATGGCTATTTTGTATCAGATATGTTTGTATTAAAACCAGTTGCTTTTTGCTTATGGTATTGGTGGAATATTGCTTTTAGCAGGAACATTGGTAGGAATGTTTGGAAGTTTTTTGGCAGCAAGTAAATATTTGAGGTGGCGAAGATGAAAAATGGAAATTAGGTGCATTGATGTTTCTGGTTTTTATGTTTGCAGTATCACCTTCTGCTTCAATCCTTCAAGCATATGATTTTGAAGGAAATGAAGAAGAATGGCTCAATCGCTGTTCAACGGCACAGTCATCGCAGTCAGGTGCACAAGCCTGTGAAGCGTTTAAAAATATTATGCTGGACAGGAAAAAGAGCTGAAAAAAGAAATCAGTTCTTTAGATAGGCAAATTGATAAAATTGGAAATGATATTGAAAAGTTAAATGGTGCACTAAAAACACAGGAAAAATTAATTGCATCCATTAATAAAAAAATTGAAATTAATGAAGCGAATATAAATAAAATCAATAGTGAAATTAAAATCTTAGATGAAAAAATTTTAAAACTGCAAAAATCAATTGATGAAAGAAACAAGATCATCAAAGACCGTATGAAAGATGATCAGGCATATATTGGTACAAATATGAGTTTGGAGATTGTGATGGGGGCACAAGATCTCAACAGATATGGTTCGTAAAATGGATGGACTAAGACGAATTGATGAAGCAGATCAAAAAGAAATTAAGATTATTTTAGAAGAAAAGGAAAAACAGGATCTGCAGAAAAAAGCAGGTACGTTTAAAGAGGAACAGGAAAAAACAAAAGAAGATAATGTAAAACAGAAAAAAACAGGCAGAACAGGTAAAGAAACAGAAACAGGAACTTATAAAAAGTTTAGGGAACAGGAAGCAGCACTGGATGAAAAAATGCGTTCTGTTAAAGTAGACTTATCGACGATTCAGGATAACATAATTTCTATTTCTAGCGGGTTTGATTTTTCTGGCAATGCAACATTGGCAAAACCGGTAAATGGTTCTATTTCTGCACATAGTTTCTATTATCCAGATGGCTCTGTTCATTTAGGACTTGATGTGGCAGTTCCACTGCTTACTCCTATATATGCACTGGAAATGGTATTATTTTATATGCCAACAATCCAGTTTCAACAAACAGCGGGTATATCGGAAATACGACCGGCTATCCTTCGGGTACTGGAAATTCTATTCATATGCTGACACAGGCAAATGGTACTACATATGCATTATCATTTTTCCATATGGCACAGGAAAATTTTGCTGTTCGTGCAGGACAGAGTGTAAAAAAGGCCAGCTATTAGGGTTAAGTGGAAATACAGGGAATACAACAGGACCACATTGCCATTTGGAAGTTATTAATCTTGGAAAGATGAGCATTGCACAGGCGGTATCTCAATTTCAGGCTACAGCTGATTTTTCTGGGGAAATGGCTGGGGAATACAGGTTTATCTGGTATCTGTGATGTAAAAGGAGCTCCTTGCAGAGAGCATCCAGAAAAAAAATTTATGGGTATTAGGGATAACAAATAGGAGAAATAATATGATCGTTTTAGAAAATATATCAAAAGAATATAAAATGGCGTGCATGCGTTAAGGGATGTAACTTTAACAATTGAAGATGGAGAGTTTGTATATATCATTGGTCCTACAGGAAGTGGAAAATCTACGATGATAAAATTGCTGGATGGGGAAGAAATTCCAACTTCTGGAAGAGTGCTGGTGGAGAATACAGATGTTGGAAAACTGAAACATTCCAAAGTCCCTATTTATCGAAGAAATATCGGTGTTGTTTTTCAGGATTATCGTTTGCTGCCAAGATTAACAGTATTTGAAAATATTGCCTTTGCTTTGGAAGTTATCGGTATGAAAAAAGTAGATATACGACGTCGTGTAAGAGAAGTTTTTAGAACTTGTATCGCTGGAAGATAAAGCAAAATCATTTCCTAGTGAATTAAGTGGTGGACAGCAGCAAAGAGCAGCTATTGGACGTGCGATTGCGAATCATCCAAAAGTTTTGATTGCGGATGAACCAACAGGAAATCTTGACCCGCAGAAATCAAAGGAAATTATGGAACTGCTGGAAAAAATCAATGAAGTAGAAAAATACAACGATTGTTATGGTTACACATGACAGCACGATTGTTGATCGTTATAAAAAAACGTACGATATGTCTGGAAGAAGGATATGTTGTCGCAGATATTATGAAGGAGGCTATTTAAAACATGATTAGTTTTTTCAGAGCTCTTCCTAAGCATATTAAAACAGCTTTTTAAGTATATTTCGACACTTGGCAATGTCTTTATCAGCCATTAGTGCAGTAACGGTAACTTTGGTGCTGTTTGCGGTGTTTTTGATTATTGCAGGTAATGTATCGCTTTTTGCGAATAACATTGAAAATGATGTAAGCATACATGTTGTATTGAAGGAAAACATTGAAAAAAAAAGATATTGAGCAGGCAGAACAGGAAATTAAACAAATCAATGGTGTTCGCAGAGTAAAATTTTCAGATAAAGATGCGGAATTGGAATTGATGATCAAAGAACGCGGGGAAGAACTTGAAATGTACAGAGGGAAAGAAAATCCTTTAAGCAATGCTTTCTTTGTGTATGTAAATAATGCGGATAATGTTGAAAAAGTGACAGAAGAGATTAAGAAACTAGACTTTGTGAGTGATGCGGTATATGGGGGCAGTAGTGTTAAACAAATGGTTCAAATCATAAATATGGTTCGAACAGGTGGAAGCATTGGTGTTTTGTTGTTGACTTTGCTGGCGCTCTTTCTGATTTCCAATACGATAAAATGACCATTTATGCAAGAAATACAGAGATTTCCATTATGCGAAATGTTGGGGCAGCCAATTGGTATATCAAAGTTCCTTTTATGCTGGAAGGTATGATAATTGGACTTCTTGGTTCCATTCTTCCATGTTTGTTTGTGTATTTTGGATATCCGTATTTATACGAAGTGATGGGTGGACAGCTTGTAACCTCTATGTTTAGTTTAAAAGAAGCAGTTCCATTTGTGGCACAGGTATGTGGTGCTTTGACTTTGTTTGGAATGCTTGTCGGCTTGATTGGAAGTTTCTTCTCTACGGGAAAATATTTACGTTGGAAAAGATAAATGGATGAAACAGGTTTTACCCTGCTGCATTTGGTATGTAAAAAATATTAAAAAGTATTGCATTTCTGTTTTAAAAAGTATTATTCTATATAAGAACTGCATTATTGCGGGTGTTTTTCATGCGTGGAGAAGGAGCAACGCCTTCAGTCAAACCACTGCATAAGACAACAATTATAGGAGGTGTGTCTTGTGAGTAAGAAAGTTGCAAAAGTATGTAAACTTCAGTTCCCTGCAGGAGGGGCTAGACCGGGACCAGCATTGGCATCTGCCGGAATCAATATGCCACAGTTCTGTACAGCATTTAATGATGCTACAAAAAGATCGTGGTGGAGATATGGTACCAGTTATCATCACTGCATACGAAGACAAAAAGTTTTGATTTCGTATTAAAAACAACCCAGCTGCAATCATGATCAAAAAAGCTGCTGGAATCAAAAAGCTTCTGGAAACCAGAAAGATATCTGCGGTAAAATCACAGTTGATCAGTTACGTGAAATCGCTGAATACAAAATGCCTGACTTGAACGCTAACGATGTTGAAGCTGCTATGCGTATTGTTGCTGGTACAGCTAAAAACATGGGTGTTGAAGTAGAAGGTTTTGAATAGGAAAAGGAGAGGTAAGAGATTATGGCAAAAGTAGGAAAAAATATGCTGAAGCTGCTAAAAAGTCGACCGCTCTAAAACTTATTCAGTAGCGGAAGCTGTAAAATTAGCAAAAGAAACAAACACAGCTAAATTTGACGCTTCAGTTGAAGTTAGCTTTAAATTAAATGTTGATCCACGTCATGCAGATCAGCAGATTCGTGGAGCAATGGTATTGCCACATGGTACTGGTAAAACACAGCGTGTATGTGTTATCACACAGGGACCTAAAGAACAGGAAGCAAAAGATGCTGGTGCAGATTTTGTAGGTGGTAAAGAATTATTAGAAGATATCCAGAAAGGTTGGTTTGACTTCGATGTTATCGTTGCAACTCCAAACATGATGGGTGAACTTGGTAAATTGGGACGTGTTTAGGACCTGAAAAGGTTTGATGCCAAACCCTAAAACTGGAACAGTTACTATGGATGTAGCAAAAGCTGTTGAAGATATTAAAAAGGTAAAGTTGAATACCGTGTTGATAAAGAAGGTAACATCAATCTTATGATTGGTAAAGTTAGCTTCGATGATGAAAAACTAGTTGATAACTTTAATGCTATCTACAACACAATCGTTAAAGCTCGTCCAGCTGCAGTAAAAGGTGCTTTCATTAAGAACCTTGTACTTTCTACAACAATGGGTCCTGGAATCCATGTAGAAATTGTCAAATAAAGCTTGACAAAGAAAAAAAATCACCGTGTTAAAATATTCGATGTTATCAATATACCATAGACAGTAACGGCTAATGCTTAATCATGTTACCGAGGTAGAAAGTAAGAACATATATTCTTTCGCCCGGAGACTGTCTTGGGATGCGGGTGTTTTTATATCACTCTTCAAAGGTATATTGTTACATATATAAAGTAGGAGGTGTGAAGAATGAACCAGGCAATTATCGAAAACAAAAAGCGATCGTTTCTGAAATTGCTCAGAAAATGAAAGAGTCTGATTCAACAGTAGTTGTAGAATACCGTGGACTAAGCGTTGCGGAAGTAACTCAGCTACGTAGAGATCTTCGCGCAGAAGGTGTAGAGTTCAAAGTTTATAAAAACTCTTTAGCTCAGCGCGCTGCGGAAGAAGTTGGTGCTAACGACTTGCTAAAAGACTTGACTGGTCCTAACGCAATTGCGTTTGGTAGCGATGCAGTTGCTCCTGCACGTGTACTTGCTAAATTTGCGAAAGACCACGATAAACTTGTATTGAAAAGCGGTATTGTTGAAGGTAAAGTTGTTGATGTTAATGTTATCAAAGAACTTTCAAGCTTGCCAAACCGCGAAGGTATGTTGTCAATGCTGTTAAGCTGCTTACAGTCACCAGTACGCGGATTCGCATGTGCTGTTAAAGCTGTTGCTGACAATAAAAGAAGGAAGCGAAGCTGCTGCTGAATAGCAGATTATTAAACATAGGAGGAAATTAAAAATGGCTAAATTAACACATGAAGAAATTCTTGCTTACTTAGAAGAAGCTACAATCTTAGAACTGAATGAATTAGTAAAAGCAATCGAAGAAAAATTTGGCGTAACGGCTGCTGCTCCAGTTGCTGTAGCTGCTGCTGCTCCAGAAGCTGCTGCTGGTCCAAGCGAAGTAACTGTTACTTTAACAGATGTTGGTGGAACTAAAGTTGCTGTAATCAAAGCAGTACGTGAAATCACTGGTTTAGGATTAGTTGAAGCTAAAGGAATGGTAGATAAAGTTCCTAGCGTAATCAAAGAAACATCAGCCCTGAAGAAGCAGAAGAAATCAAGAAAAAATTGATGGATGCTGGTGCTAGCGTAGAAGTTAAATAATTAACTTTTAAAATTTGATACAAACACAAAAGCCTTCGGGCTTTTTGTTACTAAAAAAAGGCAGGATAACTATGAATCATTATTTCACAGATAATCGTCATTTAGCTGAAAACCGGAAGGAGATTTCTTTCCGGTTTTGGTGTATTACCTATTCGTTTATAAGTGATAACGGTGTGTTCTCTAAAGATAATATAGACTTTGGTACGAAAGTATTTTTAGATACTTTATTAAAAAGAGAAAGATGGGAAATCGCATTTTAGATGTTGGATGCGGTTATGGACCTATTGGTATCATTGTGAAAAAACATATCCAGATAAAAGAGTAGAAATGGTGGATGTCAATCCACGTGCAGTTTTGTTTTGCAAAAAGAGAATGCGCAAAGAAATAATGTAGATGTATATGCGCATGAATCAAATATTTACGAGCAGGTAGATGGGAAAGATTATACAGACATTCTTACCAATCCACCTATTCGAGCAGGGAAAAGTGTTATTTATAAAATTTTTGAAGAGGCGTATGAGCGATTATGTAAAGATGGCTCTTTATGGGTCGTTATTCGTAAACAGCAGGGAGCGAATAGTGCAGTAAAAAAATAAATGAGATTTTTGGGAATTGTGACATTGTGAATAAAGAAAAAGGATATTTTATATTAAAAGCGAAAAAATATTGACAATTTGACATTGCATTGCTATTATAATAAATTGCATAATACTAAAATATTAAAATGGCTTTTTTGCCCTATTTTTAGTATGAATACATGTAGAAAGGATGGCGTACATGGACAAAAAAAACAGCCTTATCGTATTGTCGCTTCCGGTAAAAAGGCAGAGCGTCGAGACTACTCAAAAAGTAAGTGGGCATTTGGAACTTCCTAACTTGGTTGAAATCCAAACTGTCTCTTTTGCGTGGTTTAAGAACGAAGGAATCAACGAAGTATTTAACGAGATTTTACCCTATCCAAAACTATGGAGGGAATATTAAACTAAAATTTGCTGGATATGAATTCGGTGAACCAAAATACAATGCGGAAGAATCAATGTACCGCGAGTGTAACTATGCGGCTCCATTGAAAGCACGCATGGAACTTGAAATTACAGATAACCAGACAGGAGAAGTTATTAATAAATGGGAAGATGTTTTCTTAGGGGATTTCCTTTGATGACAGAAACTGGAACATTTATTATCAATGGTGCGGAGCGTGTCATCGTTTCTCAGATCGTACGTTCTCCAGGGGCATATTTTTCTACTGGATATGATGAAAAAACAGGTAAAGAATCTTATGCATGTGAATTAATTCCTAGTCGTGGTACATGGCTGGAATATATGAGCGAACAGAAAAAAGCGTCTAGCGGACGTATTTTAAATGTGAGCATTGACCGTAAACGTAAAATGCTTTCTACTGTTCTATTTAAAGCAATCGGTATGTCTGTAGATCTTGACCGCAGTGAAGATCCACATGATACTACACAGATCAAAACATTCCTAAATGCTTTAGGAAGAAATGTTATCGAAGATGTTGCACAGGATGATGAAGATCGTGAATTCATGAATCTATACCTTACATTATATGCTTCATACTTTGGTAAATACGAAGAGCTGGAAAACACTTTGTTGGCTGATAAAGTAAAAACTACACAGGAAGCATTGCTTTCTATTTACGAAAACCAGCGTTCAGATGAAATTCCTACATTAGATGGATCTATTACTTTAATGAATGCGAAATTCTTTGATCCTAGACGTTATGATTTAACAAAGGCAGGACGTTTTAAACTTCGCAAGAAATTAAATGCAATCAATCGTTTGACACACAATCGTTTGGCTATGGATATTTTAGATGTTAATGATGAAATGTTTATGCCAAGTGGTACATTGATCAATCGTGATGAAAGAAATACATTACGTGGAGAATTGGAAAAAGGTCGTTATGTAAATGCTTTCCCATTCAATCCATTGTTTAACTATCCAGATGCGGTAGAAGTACCTGTTAGCTATCATCTAGGTTTAATTGGACGTGTTTTAGCAGAAGATGTAGAACTAGAAGATACTACTTTATATGAAGGAACTATTCTAAGTGAGCAGGATGTTGAAATGCTGCAGGGCAAAGTAGAAAATATTACTGTTCATGGAGGAGTCATTGCGAAAAAAAGTAGCATTGACAAGTGAAAATGCAGGTGCTGTATTAAATTATGGACAAAGATTATATGCTTTAGGAAGAATCACTGATGAAAATGGAGCAGATTTATTGAGTGAAGATGGCGAAACTTATGCAGATGGATATCTTCCTCGTCATAAACCAGATCAATGCATGTTCTTAAGGTTGAAGAGTTAAAGAACAAAGTAGGAAGTGGTGTAAAAGCATATGCTTGGCTTGTAGGTGCTGCTGTGCAGGAACTTTTCGTACGTACAGAAGATGGTGCTGTTGTAAAAGTAATTGGAAACGATCCATTTGCTAATAAGCACACGATTACCATTTCCGATATTTATGCATTGTATTCCTACAATTTAAATGTTATGGAAGGCATAGGGGAAACAGACGATATCGATATGCTTTTGGAAATCGTCGTATCCGTTCTGTAGGAGAATTGATTCAGAATCAATTCCGTATCGGTTTAAGCCGTATGGAAAGAGTAGTTAAGGAACGTATGTCTATTGCGGAAATTTCTACTTTAACTCCAAAGAAACTTACAAATATTCGTCCATTGACTGCAGCTATTAAAGAGTTCTTCTCTAGTTCACAGCTGTCTCAGTTCATGGATCAGCAAAACCCATTGGCAGAACTTACTAATAAACGTCGTATTTCTGCATTGGGCCTGGTGGTTTGACTCGTGATCGTGCCGGTTTCGAGGTTCGTGACGTTCACAGTTCTCACTATGGTCGTATTTGTCCTATTGAAACACCAGAAGGTCCAAACATCGGTCTGATTTCCAACCTGACTTCTTATGGTAAGATCAATGAATATGGATTTATTCAGACACCATATCGTATCGTTAATCCAGATGGTTCTGTAAAAGATGAAGCAATTTATTTATCAGCTGATGAAGAAGCGGATTATGTAATTGCACAGGCCAATGAGGTTGTTAATGGACAGCTTGTAAATGAAAATGTCGTTGCTCGTAAAGCGGGAGAAACCATCATCGCTAAACGTGAAGAAGTAGAATTGGCCGACGTTTCACCAAAACAGATCGTATCCGTGGCAACTGCCTGTGTACCATTCCTGGAAAATGACGATGCTTCTCGTGCCTTAATGGGTGCCAACATGCAGCGTCAGGCAGTACCATTGTTAAAACCACATTCACCATATGTTGGAACTGGTATTGAATATAAAATTGCCAAAGACTCTGGTGTAGGTGTTGTAGCAAAAAGAAGATGGATATGTTGAATATGTAGATGCACAGCGCATCATTATCAGTGGCGATGATGGACAGCGCCATGAATATCGTCTACGTAAGTTCCAGCGTTCAAACAATGGAACAAACATTAACCAAAGCCCTATCGTTAAGAAAGGGGAACGTATTGACAAGGGAGATATTCTTGCGGATGGACCTTCTATGGAAAACGGAGAACATGCTCTTGGACAAAACGTAACTATCGCTTACATGACATGGTATGGTTATAACTATGAAGATGCTATCATTATGAGCGAGCGTTTAGTTCGTGATGACGTATATACATCTGTTCATATTGAAGAATATGACATTGACTGCCGTGAGACAAAACTAGGACCTGAAGAAATTACACGTGACATTCCAAACGTAAGTGAAAATGCGTGTCGTAACTTGGATAGCCGTGGTATTATCATGGTCGGTGCAGAAGTTGCAGAAGGAGATATCCTGGTTGGTAAGGTTACTCCAAAAGGACAGAGTGAAATTTCACCAGAAGAAAAACTGCTGCTTGCAATTTTCGGAGAAAAATCACGTGAAGTTCGTGACAATTCCCTTAAAAGTACCACATGGTGGGGCTGGTATCGTTCATTCTATTCGTGTATTCAAACGAAGCGAAGGGCATGATCTTCCACCGGGGTAAATGAAACTGTTAAAGTTTATATCGTTCAGAAACGTAAGATTTCTGAAGGGGATAAAATGGCAGGACGTCATGGTAACAAAGGGGTTATCTCTAAAATCTTGCCTGTAGAAGATATGCCATATATGGCAGATGGAACACCAATTGATATCATGTTGAACCCATTTGGTGTGCCTTCACGTATGAACATCGGACAGGTATTGGAAATTCACTTAGGTTATGCGGCTAAGAAACTGGGTGTTAAATTCTCTACTCCAGTATTCGATGGTATCAATAACCGGGAATTAAGTGATATCATGAAAGAAGCAGATATGACAGTTGATGGAAAACAGGTACTGTATGATGGACGTACAGGGGAACCATTCGATGAACGTATTTCTGTTGGGGTCATGTATATGATCAAGCTGGCACACATGGTTGATGATAAACTTCATGCTCGTGCTACAGGACCTTATTCTTTAGTAACTCAGCAGCCATTAGGTGGTAAAGCACAAAATGGTGGTCAGAGATTTGGAGAGATGGAGGTTTGGGCATTAGAAGCATATGGTGCTGCTCATACTTTACAGGAAATCTTGACTGTAAAATCTGATGATATCGTAGGTCGTACAAAAACTTATGAGGCTATCATTAAAGGAAAAGATATTCCAGAACCAGGAATTCCAGAATCATTCCGAGTATTGAAACACGAATTGCAGGCTTTAGCAATTGATGTGAAAATGCTGGATGAAGATGGAAATGAAGTAGATATTAATAAAGAAGACACTACAGAACCTACAATTGTTCCTAATTTGGTAGAGGAAGAATCTGTACGTGAAGAAGATGTAGATGCAATTAACGCTGATGATGAAATAGAAGAATCTGAAATGGAAGAAGATATGCCAGAAGATTTCAATGAAGAAGCGTTTTTAGAAGAAGAGGAGGCATAGTAGATGAGTGTTAATGATTTTGCTTCAATTCAGGTAAGCCTTGCTTCACCTGAAAGAATCCATGAATGGAGCCATGGAGAAGTTAAAAAACCAGAAACTATTAACTATCGTTCTCAAAAACCAGAACGCGATGGATTATTCTGTGAACGTATTTTTTGGGCCTAGCAAAGACTGGGAATGTTATTGTGGAAAATACAAAAAGTGCGTTACAAAGGAGTCGTGTGATCGCTGTGGTGTAGAAATTACAAAATCAAGTGTTCGTCGTGAACGTATGGGGCACATCGAACTTGCTGCACCAGTAGCTCATATCTGGTATTTACGTGGTATACCAAGCCGTATGGCACTTCTTTTGGATGTTACTCCAAAACAGCTGGAAGAAGTGGTATACTTCGTTTCTTGGATTGTTACTGATCCAAAAGAAACAAGTTTGGAATACAAACAGGTATTGTCAGAAAGAGAATATCGTGAGTACATGGCAATGTATGGTCCAGAAGCTTTGTTGCACAGACAGGAGCAGAAGCAGCTTTAACATTGTTGAAAAATGTAGACTTGGAATCTGAATATAAACAAATTCAGGAAGCTTTGGAAAATGCACAGGGTGAAAAACGTAAAAAGTTGATTAAGCGTTTGGATACAGTGAATTCTTTCCGTAATTCTGACAACAAACCAGAATGGATGGTATTAACTGTAATTCCGGTAATACCACCTGATTTGCGTCCAATGCTGCAGCTGTATGGAGGACGTTTTGCGACTAGTGATTTAAATGACTTATACTGTCGTGTAATTACTCGTAACAATCGTTTGAAAAAACTGTTAGAACTAGGAACACCTGCGATTATCGTACAGAACCAAAAACGTATGTTACAGGAAGCAGTAGATGCCTTGATTGATAATGGACGCCGTTCAAAACCTATTACAGGAGCTGGAGGACGTGCTTTTAAAATCATTGTCTCACTCTTTGAAAGGGAAACAGGGACGTTTCCGTCAGAACTTATTGGGAAAAACGTGTTGACTTCTCAGGACGTTCTGTAATCGCGGTAGGACCAGATTTAAAAATGTATCAGTGTGGTATTCCACGTGAAATGGCAATTCAGTTGTTTAAACCATTTGTAATTAATGAAATTGTTAATCAGGAAATTGCAAGTAATCCAAAAACAGCTGAAAAACTGATTGATCGTCAGGATCCACGTATTTGGGATATTGTAGAAAAAGTTATTGATGGATATCCAGTGTTGATGAACCGTGCGCCTACGCTTCACCGTTTAGGTATTCAGGCGTTTAAACCAAAAATTGGTAGAAGGAAGAGCACTTCGTCTTCATCCACTTGTATGTACTGCATTTAATGCGGACTTCGATGGTGACCAGATGGCGGTACACGTACCATTAAGTGAAGAAGCAAGAGCAGAAGCCCTTGTTATGATGCTTGGTTCTAATAACATTCTAGGTCCTAAAGATGGAAACCAATCGTTACTCCAGGACAGGACATGGTTATGGGAAACTTCTATTTAACAATGGAAGAGACTGCTGAAGAATTTATGAAGAAGCGGAACGCTATAACTCTGTTGATTGCCCAAAATCTGCAGAATTATGGAAACGTTATGGGGATAATGAAGGTCATGTTTTTGGTAACATTAATGAAATTTTGATGGCGTACCAGACAGAACAGATTCATTTGCACTCTCGTATTGCGATTCCTGCACGTGCATTAAAGAAAACAAGCTTTACAGCTGAACAGCAAAACAAATATTTGTTGACAACGGTTGGTAAAGTTATCTTTAATAACATGTTCCCATCTGACTTCCCATTCTTAAATGAAGTTAGTGGAAAACTTTAAAGCAACTCCAGATCGTTATTTCCTTGAAATGGGGAAAGACGTAAAAAAGCAATTGTAATTTACCAATTACTCCTGCTTTCAAAAAAGAAAGATTTAGGAAAAATCATTGGTGAAATCTTTAAACGTTATAGTACAGAAAAACATCTCAGATACTTGATGAAATCAAAGATATGGGATTTAAATATTCAACAGTGGCAGGTGTTACTGTATCATTAAGTGACATTGAAGTCGCTCCTCATAAAGAAGACCATGTAGAATATGGTAAAGAAAAAGCCGAGGAATTAAAAACACTGCGTAAAAAAGGAAAACTTACTATGCAGGAATGGGAGCGTCACCTAAACAAGTTATGGGCAGATGTTAAAGATGATATCGCAAAAGAGTTGTTAGGTAACCTTCCTCGTAAAACCCAATCAACATGATGGCTCGCTCTGGTGCCCGTGGTAATACGTCAAACTTTTACACAGTTGGCAGGTATGCGTGGTCTGATGGCGAAACCGTCTCAGTCAAAATCCGCTAAAGGTGAATATGTACCAAGTATCATAGAGGTACCTATCTATTCATGTTTCCGTGAAGGTCTAAATGTGTCTGAGTTCTTTATCTCTACACATGGTGTGCGTAAAGGTCTTACAGATACAGCGTTGAAGACAGCAGAATCTGGATATTTGACACGTCGTCTGGTTGATGTTGCACAGGATGTTATCATCAAACAGGAAGATTGTGGTACAGATAAGGGATACTGGGTAGAAGCAATCGTTGATCGCAAAACAAATACGGTTATTGAAAGCTTGTTTGATCGTTTAGTTGGACGTTATAGCAAACAGGAAGTAACGGATCCAAAAACTGGAGAAGTTATTATTGAAAGTGATGAATTCATTAGTGAAGCAATCGCGCAGAAAATCGTAGATGCTGGTGTTGAAGGAATGTATATCCGCAGTGCCTTCACATGTAAGTCTATCTATGGTGTATGTAAAAAATGTTATGGACGTAACATGGCTACAGGTAAAGATGTAGAAGTTGGAGAAGCTGTTGGTATCATGGCTGCGCAGTCTATCGGGGGAACCTGGTACACAGTTGACCATGCGTACATTCCATACTGGTGGGGTTGCAAGTGCGGATGGTGGAGATATCAGACAGGGTCTTCCTCGTGTCGAAGAGTTATTTGAAGCACGTTGTCCAAAAGGTGTTGCTGTGCTAGCTCAGATTAGTGGAGAAATTACATCAATTGAGCAGGTAGAAACTGGATATGAAGTTGTTGTGTCTAATGATAAGGAAAGTATTGTACACAAGCTTTCTCTAGTACAGGCAATTCGTCCTTGGTTAAAAGTAGGGGCAACAATTGAAGCTGGTGATAAGATTACAGAAGGTCAGGTAGATCCAAAAGAACTTCTAAAAGTAGCTGGTGTGCGTCAGGTACAGAATTATATCTTGAAAGAAGTTAAGAAGGTTTACCAAAGCCGCGTATCGAAATTTCTGATAAACACATTGAGGTAATGATTCGTCAGATGCTTCGTAAAGTTGTTGTTTTAGAAGGAAATGATACAGATCTAAATTCTGGTGTTCAAATTTCATTGACTGAAATTACAAAAATTAACCGCCGCTTTATTGAGCGGTAAAACACCAGCAACATTTAAACCGGTATTATTAGGTATTTCGAAAGCATCTGTAGAAACAGATTCCTTCTTATCTGCCGCATCTTTCCGTGAAACTACAAAAGTATTGACAGATGCTGCTATTAAAGGTAAGAAAGATTACTTAATTGGTTTAAAAGAAAAATGTCATTATTGGTAAATTAATTCCAGCAGGAACTGGTGTTAAGAATGATCGTCCAATGAATGAAATTGTTCATGAAAAAGCAGAAGAACTTCGTGAAAAACGTATTGAAAGAAACAGAAAACCTGAAGATGAAGGATTTATGAGCTACGCTGCTAGTCCAGAGACATTTACTAGTGAAATGGTAAAGCAGTTAATGGCAGGTAGAGATGCTATTCATGCAGAATCTTCTGTAGAAGACGAAGTTAATGATGTTAATGAATAATATATACAAAGCAATTGTTTAGTGAATATACTGCAATAGAAAAAAAAACAGATGTTCTATGTAACTAGATTATATAGAGCATCTGTTTTCATTTATATAAAAAGCCATATTCTACAGCATGGCTTCCAATATAGTATTAAAAGTATTTTATAAGTAAAATATGGCAGATCAAGATAAGTTTGTAAATAAGGTAAATGAGAGTTTAATATGTATATACTATATATCAAAAGCTTTCTTTAATCCTTGAGCAACTCCTTCGTCATAGACATTTGCGGTTACTTTATCTGCAAAGGATTTTACATAGTCATTTGCATTTCCCATTGCAATACCTAATCCAGCTTTTTTTTCAACATTTGAATATCATTTGTACTATCCCCGAAACAAACACAATCCTTCCAGCTTAAATTTTCTTTTTTTAAAACTTGTTCAATTCCAACTGATTTATCATTACCAGCATTAAATATATCAAAGCAAAAATGATCTTGAGAAATTTCTATTAAATCACTACGTAATTCATCATGGGAATTGATAAATGCATCAACTTTATTTTTTTCTTTAGTCATTAAAACGGCATTATAAGCATTGTGACGTTTATGATAAGATAAATTTTCATCATAAAATAAATAATCTAATACATGATGATCTCTACAGAAGTAATACATCGGATAAAAATTATTGTAAATATAAGAAGA